>JAEEGK010012117.1_pt1 | contig 19645 bp, 14 predicted proteins | sample 8958771 | NCBI WGS metagenome assembly JAEEGK01 (sample SAMN16246547, study PRJNA631951) | gut metagenome | biome: gut microbiome; feature: rumen; material: SC-attached | host: Bos | place: Iran: Karaj | collected 2018-10
CTCTGGAAATGGTTTTGGTTCCATATCCTTTTTTGTAGAGTTCTAGGGCCTTGGCCCATTCTTCTTTTGTGTGTTTCTTATACATGAAAACCCCGAAAGTTGTGTCCAACTTTCGGGGTTCACATCAGTATCCTGCATTTTTTAACGCTTTCAATTTTGTAAATAATGCAGCTTCATTTTCTGACGTTTTCTTCCATAAACTAACATCATTAAAAGCCATTACATAATTCTCACCGATATCCTTTGTGCGAGCGGCATATTTTTTCAACTCATCTAAAAAATTTTTGACAAAACCGCGAGCACCCCAATATGAATCTGCTTCACCGTTCCCTTTTCTTTTTGGATTTGTTATAACGAGAGTATTTTCCATTAAAATTTCGGAACAATTTAAAAGTTGCAACAATTTCTTATAATATTCGCCTTTGTAAATGGCTGCAACAATCAGCAGTAAGCCTAAATCATTTGTAGAATAATAATCTAAAAATTTAAAACCAGGAAAATCCATTTCCTTAGATTTTTTTAGTACATTGTCATAGCGTACGTCAATAGTAGCATTCGCTCTTTCCAATTGTCTTTCAGTTTCCCCCGCATAATAGAGCATGATGGTTTCGGGTAAAACAGTATTTAGGTCTTTTTTTGAGATGGGCTTTTTATTAAGATAAACATTTACTTCAAAATTGTCGTAATTCAAAGAATAATCAACGCCGTTGTATTCATAATCAATATTACAATTAATTATATCAGGCTCACCAACGGCAGCATTCGAGTTGTGGGTTGCATTCTTTGCTTCGCTGAAAACTTCTGTTATTAATTCAATAATGTTTGACTTTCCTGCTCCATTATTGCCTATAAAGGCTGATATATTGGAATCTGAAAAACTGCATTCAAAATCAACAAGGTTTCTGAATTTTTCAACACTTATTTTTTTGATTTTCATATTATTCTCCAATTATAATTCGCTTAAGTAGTTCCTCTGCTCTTTCGTCCTTAGGATTATTCGTCCCTAATTCTCCACGGAATGCTTTGGAAAGAATTGATTTCTTCATCAAATCAATTTGTTCAATTACATATTCTGCAGACTGTTTTGTTTCTCGTTCTTTTTCAAAAATATTGTCAAGTATTCGAGATATTTCTCTCTGTTCTTCTGTGCAAGATGGAATTCGAACCTTTAATACAGAAAGTTCTTTCTGATTTATTTTAGGTAATACAGAACGAGATCCTGCAGAAGACGCTTGTTCAAGAAATTCTTCGGAAAGCATGTAATACCACAAGCATTTTGCATCACCTTTTGCTTCTATCGGATACATATCAGCACTGCAGAGGCCGTCAAAATCTACAACAATTACTTTTGAAAGATTCGGACGTATTTTAGAATACAAAATTTGCCCTGAATAGAACCTATGCTTTCCGCTTTTCACGCCATCTTCACCTATAGTACGATAATCAAGCAATACTCCAGTTTTTTTCTCAATGTTATCGGGAGCAATATGAGGATAATTCAAATATTCAGCGGGATCAACAAGATTGCTTTTTACTTCTGCAATCTCACTAAATCGACGTATAGGGTATTGACTTTTTTCAATTCCATTTTCCCTTCTCCATTTAGCGGTTAACTCGCCTGAAAATGCTCTATAAAGAATAGTAGCCATTCTCATTTCGTAATTATCTAGAATTTCTTGAGCTTTTTCTTTTGCCACGTCTAGTTTTGAAAACATTGTTTCAATGATTTCAACAATTCGACATTGCTCTTGCAACGGAGCAAGAACAATAGGATATTTTCTTATTTGCTCCGGCTTCGCTCTCATTAAAGATCCGCCAATACCCGACACATTTGATAGCATATATTCTCTAAAATACGGGGACCTCATGCACCACATTAGATATTTAGAGGAAATAATACTATTGCGAATAACAATCCATTCCGAAGATGCAATTAGAGTGTTTTCAGTATATTTAGAAACTTTCCAAACTCTATTTATTCGTGGATTTATCTTGCATAATAGTACATCATCTTTCTCAACAGATTGCTTTGTAGAACCAATGTCTCCGCCTCGTATAATTTCAGGATAGTTATCTTGACTACTTGGAACACTGTATAGTTCAAATAACTTATTTTGCTCAGAAAGCGGGTTAACGGAGCGACTAACATATTGGTTTATACTTTCTAAGCAAACCCAACACCAATTCTTTGGTATCTTGTATGGTTCGTTTCCTGAAGCAATTTTTGCTTGTTCCAACATTTCTTCGATTGAAAGATTGGCCTTATTTGATTTTTTAGCCATAATCACTTCCCCGAAGTTATTTTCTTCAGTTTACGAACTACATCTTTAAGCAAATCAACCGCTTCTTCTAATTTGGCAATTGCATCTTCGCCACATTCAATCGGATCTGGCAATTGTTCCGAATCTATTATAGAATCGTCTTTGATAAGTCCTAAATCAAGATTGTCATCATGATTGTTTTCTATTTCTTTGCGGGTAAACTTGCTCCAGCGTTCACCAGTGCGTTTTGACGGATTAAGATACCCTTCAATAAATTCCTTAAAATCACTTCTGTCAAGGGTCCTAGTCTTTCCAAAGCTATCCATGTTTGTTCGCATATCATAGAATGCGACTTCTTTGGTATTGCCTTTCTCTGTTTTGCCACGAGTAAAGAACAGTACATTGGTTTTCACTCCTTGAGCATAGAAAATGCCTGTCGGCAAGCGCAAAATGGTATGTAGGTTGCAGAAATTCATCAATTCACGACGAACACTGACACCGTCACCACCTGCAAACAATACATTATCCGGCAAAACTACTGCACAGCGAGCCTTACCATTGGCTTTTAAGCTTCGATAAATAATTTGCAAGAAATTCAGTTGCTTATTCGATGTCTGGAAGGATATTTCATCACGAGCAGTGCGTTCTCCGCCTTTCTTTGTTCCAAACGGAGGATTGGTGAGGATAACATCAAATTCATTGAATCTTTTTGCGCCTTGAGCAAGAGTGTCTTCGCAATAGATTTTGGCAGGAACATTGTGCAAATATGCATTCATCAAAGCGAGACGATGCGCGTCGTACACTAATTCTACGCCACTGAACGCGTCCTGAAAAGCGTTCATTTCTCTATCGGAAAGTGCATACAAATCTTTATTTTCTGTTGTATGCTGATAAGCCGAAATCATAAATCCGAAAGTGCCACAGGCCGGATCAAAGCATCTTTCCCCAAATTTCGGATCAATCAATTCCGTCATTACATCAATCAGTACACGTGGCGTAAAATACTGGCCCGCACCAGACTTCTTTTCGTCTGCATTTTTGGCAAGCAAGCCTTCATAAAGATCACCAAGGCCTTCTTTTCTTGCTTCAAACCAATCAAGTTTGTTAATCTCCGAAATAATCTTTTCAAGGTTTTTTGGCTCTTCGATGCTCGACACGGCCTTGGCATAAATATCGCTGATTTTAGGAAGTGACGTCTTTCCAAGTTCCGTCAAAATAGCGTTGTAATATTTCTTTAGTTCAATGCCACTCAGCTTGGTCAAATGTTTCCAAGAATAACTATCGAGAACACTCTTTTTATCGTTCTTTTCTTCTTCGGTCAATTCATTGATAGACTTGTTTTTATTTGCAGCATATTTTTGAAGACGCTTTTTATAAGCCTGTTCAATATCCTTTTGTAATTTGCTTTCTTCACCCGTTTCTTCGAGCATCTTCAAGAACAGAATGTATGTCAACTCCGTGACATACTGATGGTAAGTGATTCCATCATCGCGCAGAACATTGCAAAGGTTCCAAAGTTTCTGTACAATATCTTGAGTGCTCATTATGCAACTCCTTCATAAAGGTAGGTATTGATTCGTTCAATGATAAAGTTGAGTTTACCGGCAAATTTTTTATCAAATCTAGAAAATCCGCCTTCCATCTTGAATACGGGAGCGTCAAAGGTCTCGACATTCAAAATGTTCTCATGCAGCATATAGGTCTTAATCTTTTCAAGAAGGTCCAGCTGTATTTGATTAAAGTGACTTTCGTTGATGACCTTTGAAAATGCAGCTTTCACGCGTTCTTCATGATTGTATATAGGCGTTTTCAAGACCGCCTGGCGCACGTATGCAATTATTTCGGCAACTATCTGCTCGTTCTTGATATTACTCGTAGCTTGGTTCAAATTGCTGATTGTGAAGCTATGGTTGTCCAAAATAAGTTTCAGTTCTTTCAGCTGAGTACGTGTCATGTCGCTTGGCTTTGTGCAGGCGATACGAATTGCCTCAATCTTGTCTTTGTTGGCATTCACAAAAGCGGAGAACGCTTCAAGATAGTCTTCGGGCTTTTCTGTATTGCCATACCCACGTGTGGTTGCCTTAAGGGAGTCTTCTTTCTCAGAATAATACTGTCCGTGTTTTTTTCCCTTTAGGCTATCAACCCACAAGAGAAAATCCTTGTCTTTACGGCAGATTTCAATAAATGTTGCTTCGGTGCTGTTTTTCAAATTCTTTGCATAGGCTTTGAGGTCTATGCCGCCCAAACGTTCCGAAATTTCATATTTGCTTTCTTCTGAAAGGTTGCCGTATTTGCGTTGCAATCTTGCGATAATGCGGTCTTTTACTTGTTGTTTGCTTTCTCCAGTCTGCCTAAATAGTTCTTCCAAGAGTTCCGCCATATCCTTGTTTACGGTAACAGATTTCATCCCAGAAGTAGAATCTAAATCTTCATAAACTCGGACTGCATCAAAAATATTGAAATGGGTTTTACCTATTTCGGGGCAAAGGCGTGTTGCACGGCCAAGCATCTGTTCAAAGAGAATGCGGCTATTTATCTTGCGCATAAATACAAGATTGCAAATCTTGGGAACATCTATGCCTGTCGTTAGCAAGTCCACTGTAACAGCAATATTGGGATATTGATTATTCTTGAATTTCTTGATGACTTGCAAAATCTTCTTTTTGTTGCCGCTTGCCGTTTTCCCTGTGATTTTTATGATAGCCTCATTAGATATGCCAAATTCTTTATAGATGTTTCTAAGTGTATCTACGATACTATCGGCATGGTTGTCGTTGACCGCAAAAATAAGAGTCTTAGCATCACTTTCAGGATTGATGTAAGTAGATATTTCTTCTAGTACCTTTCGCGTGTGGTCCGGCAACACAATTTTTCTGTTGAAATCGGCCACATCAAAATCAAGTTCGTCTTCAAGAACGGCCCCGTTAATCAGCTCGTTTGTATTCGGGTCGTATTCGGCAAGGGTTTCGCCCTTCTTGAATTTAACATTGTTTTCAATGAATTCGGTATTGATGATATAAGGTGGATCGTGATCCACAAGCCAACCATCAATAACGGCTTCACGGTAACTATACGTATATACAGGCTCGCCAAAAATTTCTGTCGTATGCAAAGCAGGCGTTGCCGTCAAAGCCACCTTAACCGCATCAAAATATTCAATGACTTGCTTATACTTACTCATGTAATCTTGCTGATCAGAGTAAAGTACTTCTTCTTCGGTCATTTCTTTATCAAGAATATAGCCTCTATGCGCTTCATCAACAATGATAAGGTCAAACGCCCCAGGCATCAAGTCAGGATTGTCCGAAAGGATTGTGCGTTTCAATAATCCTTGAACAGTCGAGATGCTTACTTTTGTTTCAAGATTGATATCGTTATCGTCAATTTCTTTAATCTCATAAATCTGATCCAGAGTCATGAGATCTTTTAGTTTTACGTCCTTAAACGTATCCATCGCCTGTTCGCCAAGCGAGACCCTATCCACCAAGAACAGGATTCGTTTAAAGCGTTTGGCTTCGAGCATTTTATAGATGAGGCCGAGAATAGTTCTTGTTTTACCCGTTCCCGTAGCCATGGCCAACAAAACAGTCTTTTTGCCAGCAATGATAGCATCAGTAGCTTTATTGATTGCCTTGATTTGGTAATCACGAAGATTTAATCCTGTAGAATCTTTTAAGAATGAATCGTCTGCAGTATAAAGAGTTACGTTGGCCAAATCAATATTCTGTTCCAATCGCTCTAACAGATCATTGGGGCTAAACCAGTTTCGAATCGGATACGGCTGATTGCTGGAATTTCTGGCGTCTAAAAACCAGATTCCCGATTTTGTCCGTATTTGTTCAAGATAAGGACGGCCATTTGATGCAAACAAGAACGGAACTTGAATATTTTTCCAAGTATTGATGATGTATTTTGCGGATTCTTCTTTTAAGTGGGTCGCGTAATCTTTCACCTGAACATCAATCGCTGCTGCGACGTCTTCAGAAAATCTTTTGGCCTCCATAAAAGCAATTAACTGCTCGCCAACAAAAAACGCGTAATCTGCAAAACCATTCTTAGAAAATTCCGAATTCGTTGGCCATTCGCTAATGATGATATTTCGCCCCTTAATTGGGCGAGTTCCCTTGCTGTATCGAAGATTGTTGGAATCCACTTCCCAACCGGACTTGCGCAACTGTTCGTCAATAAGACAACGTGTTTGCGCCTCCGTCCAGTTAATCATTGCAGTCACCTTTTCAGACTGCTTTATACGATCTTTTTGTGTTGTTCCTGATGCCGCAGTCGTGACGGCTTCGAGTTGTTTGGATAGCTCGGCAATCTTCTTTTCTTGCTCGGCAAACAGTTCCTCGAAATTTGGGCTAGGAACATTATCGGGCATTACAAAACTTGGCGCGATGAAATTCCAATTGCCGTATGTTTTCATAAACCATACAGCCAAGTTGTGCATCATCGAAAGAAGAACCTTCGCTTCTTCTTCGGAATCTGCTCCTGCATGGACTGCTGAATTTCTTGTCTTGCGCAATAAATAAAGCGTGTCGTCTATATCGCGAGGCAACAGGCCTGAACGTTTCAATATGCGGATGCGGTTTGCATGCGTGTTGTCTATTTGAGGCTCGTTTATCTTTTCAAACGCAAATATTTCTAGAACAAGCCTTTCTGCGAATAACCCCATTTTGAAAATACTTGCATTCGGATCCGAATACAAATATTTCTCGGCCGCCTCGCCAATTTCTGCTAGGGCCGGCCAATAACAATGAAGAAACTCGAAATTTGATTTCATAATGAAAAATATCCGTATCCATTAGAAATTTAATATAAAAGTTCATTCCTAAAGCAAACTATTTTGCCACAACAGGATATTCTCCCCGCTCTATTCCTTATTTTCTCAAATACTCCGTTCCGCAACCGGCATCGACAGTCTTGATGCATCTTTTTTTCTGCATAATTATTCGTAAAACTTATGCAAATTTTAAAAAAATTTCAGAATTACCATTTTGTTGACGTCAACAAACTTCCGCAACCTGCGGAAACCTCCGCTTTTTTTATTCCTTTTTCGAAAGCATCATCCGACAGCCAGTTTTATCATCGCCAACATGTTTCAACACACCTATCCTTTGCAATTTTGATGTACTGTCTGCAATTGTCGATCGATTTAAGCCCAACAAATCAGAAAGTTCCGTTAATGTAATCTTGGAATCCCCCTTCAAAAAATTTGCGCGAGTCTATTGACAAACTGAATTTTTGAATTTATACTTAGTGCACAAGTGCATAGTCTTTGGTGTTTTTTCCGCTTGTATGCCAGAGGAGTTGACGATGAAGAAAGATGTTGCGGCCAGTGCGGCCGGGGCCGTCGCGCCGAAAAAGCCTGAATTTTCCCTGATAGACGAGGATTTGCTCAAGTCGCGGATATACACCATCTGCGGGGTAAAGGTCATGCTCGATGCCGATTTGGCGGAGATTTACGGGTATTCGACCAAGTCTTTTAATCAGCAGGTCAAGAATAATATTGAAAAATTTGACGATGATTTTCGGTTCCAGTTAACGAGGACGGAATATCGCGAAATTCTAGGGTCAAAATTTTTGACCCTAGAACAGGGAAAATACTCAAAAACCAGTCCCTATGCCTTCACGGAGCAGGGCATCTACATGCTCATGACGGTGCTCAAGGGCAAGCAGGCGACCGCACAGAGCAAGGCTCTCATCCGTCTTTTCAAGCAGATGAAGGACTACATTGCGGCAGAGAACGCGCCGGATGTTTCTGCGGGGATGGTCGCCCTAGCGACGCAAAGATGCGGGGAACAAGATTACAACCATCATGCAGCTGGAAGATATCGCAGGGTACCACGCACTGTTCGAGAGGCTGCTGCGAGAGGGGGAATGATCACCGCTTTTACTTTTTTTCCATAAATATCCACGAGACGCCGTTTTCGAAGCGCCTGCTTTCGAATGTGCGGAAGCCTTCGCGTTCGTAGGACGAGACCGTTTCAGGCACATCACCGCTGGTGTCGAGCCATGCGCGGCTATGCGGCAACATGGATTGAATTTCACGCAACAGGATGCGTCCGTAGCCATTCTTCTGGAATTCCGGCAGGACCATCAGGCGGCCAATGTAAAGCGAGCCGTCTTCAACGCGACCGCGGACGGAGCCGATGATTTTCCCGTCATCGGAAAGCATCTTGAGCGTCGTATATTTCGGAAATACTCCGAGAGCATGCTCCACAGTTTCGGTCAAGTTCGGAGCATCAGGCCAGTTCAGACTTTCGGCAACAGGGCGAAACGCCTTGTACTGCAATTCCAAAAGCTCCGGAACATCTTCTATGTTTGCTATTTCGATTTTCATTTGGTTTTCAAGATAAATTTTTCCACCGGGGCCGTCAACAATATATATTTAAGGAGGAAATCTTATTCCGAACACTCTATGGAAAAGAAACATCTTAAAATTTTGAGAAACGTACGTTTTTTCACTGCAATCGTCACCCTTGCCACGATAGCAGGCTTGACCTCCTGCAAGAAAACCGACGACACCCCAGCCAATCCGATAAAACACAATTTTAGTGCAATCCCCCAAAAAGCCTTGTGGTTGGACGTTGCCAAAAGTCAATTTATCATCGCGGGAACTTTTCGAGTTGATACAATCAAACTAAAAGAAATCCTAGAAACGGAATCAGGCTACCTCAATTTTACTCTTTCCATAGATTCTGTTTTAAAAGGGGACCTTCAATCAAAAGAATTAAGTTTTACAAAATATATTGAGAAACCACTTTCCTCTAACGATTCGAACCTGTTTTTACTCAACGGGAAAAAATCTATCGATTTCTTTATCGAAAATCCTGCCGACGATGGACCACTCTTTATGTTGGGCAATATAGGCAACTCTTTAATCTCAAAAACAGAAGACACCATAAAAGTCATCGCCAACGAAGTAAAAAGGCAACAAGAAATCACTGACGACAAAACATTCTTTTCCATCTGCCCGAACGACAAGAATTCAGCTAGAGTAAAAGAACTCATTGCTGATATGCACATCGGAACAAAAGCCAATGACGCATATATTGAACTTGAAAAAATGGGATTTGACGCCGTCCCCGGCATAATTTGCCAAATGGACGACCGCCGGGAACTTGCCCTAAAACAAATTTCCCTAGAAAACAAAAATCCTGACGCGTGGGAAGCATATAGCCATTATAATCCCGAACTCGTTGTTGATGTACTTGATGCCATTTTGGACCAGATAACCGGCCAAAATTTCGGTTTCATTGAGGATGGCGGTACCGAAGAAAAACGAGCCAACACCGTTCGAGCCTGGAGAACTTATTTATGGCACGCCGTTAATGACAGTTTAAAACAGCAGCAGAATTTTTACGACACCAAGGAAACAGCCGATTCAATTTGTACATACAACGCCAAAGCGCTTGATTCTATTGAATGGAAGGACGAGTCCTTACCGTTTGAAATTAGCGGGAACCATTTAATTATTCAAGAAAGAGAAATTATTCTGCAAGATTCTACGACTCTCTCAAAGAAAGGAATCATTTGCTTTTCAAAAGATAAAAAATATGCAAAAGTAACTCAAGCAATTCAACGCAAAGATATTGCCCCCACTCTAGGATATTCCTTATTTGAATTTAAATCCGACACTTTAAAAAGCGGACGCAGCCCAATTCGAGCCATCGCGAATTTCCTCAAATACCCATCTCTGAATGGATGAGCGCACCAAAATTCAAGCAAAATATGCATAATCGAAGTTTTTTCTGCATATCGCACAGCATTTTTTATGCAGATTTTACCACCTCAGCGTATCATATAAGCGGGCATCATTGATGAAAAGCTCAAAATAAATAGATTTTATACGCTATTTTTATGAGCTAGGGCAAAAGAAACATTTTTTTACATTTAACGTAGAAAAAAAATAGCGCCGTAAAAAGAAATAAGTTTTATATTACGTTATTAAGAACGAGGATTTTTGCTATGAAAAAAATTAGCTTTCTTTGCTTAGTATCGCTTCTGTTGTGGGCATGTCTTGACAGCAATGACCCTGATGGGTTACTGAACATCTCCAATCTAGACGCTACCGTTCCAATAGGATTCTCACCCAGTGATACTCAAAGCCCATCTAGCTCTGAACCCAATGAGGATAATTCCTGCAGTTCCAACACGGATACATCTGCAAGTTCTTCGTCCATCGACAATAAAATTTCTTCCAGCTCAGAATTGATTTCTTCTAGTTCTGAGATCTCAGAATCAGACTTCTCTAGTTCCGACAATCCTGGATCAAGCTATTCTAGTGACGAAACAAGCTATTCCAGTTTTGAATTAGGTTCTTCAAGTTCCAAAACAAGTTCTTCTAGTATTAAATCCAGCAGTTCCTCACAATCATTTTCTTTTCAAGATTTTCAAGAAATAACTGTAACAAACATTTCCCCCATTCGCATCTATTCACTTAACATCACCCCCAATGGCGACAAAACAAAATTCATGATCACAGGAAGTGCTACTTTAGACGCATTTGACACAACTGCAATCTCCGATAGTGATTCAGATCCGTTCTTTACAAAAGTTGACTTTTTCCTCGCCCATGTGAACGGACACGGCCAGAACGAAAGCGCCCTACTACAGCTTCAATACACGTCGCCAACAATGCCCAGAGAAACAATTGATTTTGCGGAGATGGGTGCAAAGATAATTGATTCCGCTAAGACCCAATGCGGAACATTCAAATTGTTCGTTATACTCAAAGCAAGCAACGACCCCGCGATAGAAGATAAGTTCATCACCATTGATTCCGTAGAATTCGTTCGTGAACCCGCATACTGCAGGGCAGACCCGGAATCATCCTCCAGCATCATTGATCGAGTTGAACTTATGCAATACACCGGTCAAATGAAGACCTCGACAACCCGTGGATTCTCATTCAAGAATGAGGCCGAGGTTTCTCTGAATGATGCCCAAATTCAAGTCACCATGGACGAATTAACAGGGAAATTAACACTTCATGGAGTCAATGGCTACAAGGTTACCAGATACAGCAATGTTCAAGACCATGTATTTGATGACGACTGGTGTGCCACTTTCTTACCTCCTGCCCCGGCACACACAACCGACTTCAAGTATTCACCGACCAGACTCGTAGACTCCACACCTTTCGAAAATGGTGCGTTCTGGGTGGTTATTGGGCCAGATTTCGACAACGAAACCGCAGATGATTTTTATACCGTTGCTCTTGAAAGAAACGATCTTATCAAAGGCGCTAACGCAGCTCAGCTAGGAATTATCTATTACAAAAAATAACCGATGTTCAGTAATAATTTCAAGAACATCCTGTGTGGTCGCTAGTTCTATTTTCATTTATTAGAACTAGCGATTATTGTTCTCTTTTTTAGTAGAGCATATTTTATTCAACCCTGAGACACATATGGAAGAGACATTCAAGACTAGAGGCGTTTGCGCGACAACGATTCAGTTCACGCGTGACGGAGACAAAATCAGGAACATCCGCTTTACGGGCGGATGCAATGGCAACCTGAAAGCGATTGCTAAGCTCTGTGAAGGCATGAGTGCCGAAGATATCGCGGCAAAGCTCTTGGGCAACACCTGCGGCGGGAAGCAGACATCGTGCGCAGACCAGCTCGCCCGCGCCGTACTCGGGAAAGAAGCGTAATATCTTAAACATTACCGTTTCTTGAAGACGACAATTTCGGCATCGGCGCCGTTCTTGCCGTATTCGCTTACGAGAATGTAGCGTTCGTCGCAGGCGATTCCGAAACAGCGACCTTCGGCACCAATCTTTTCGACCTGGTTTCCCCAGTAGCTAGCGTTATCGTCAAGGAGCTTGACGCAGTTGCCGTTGATGCGGTATTCCTGATTGATGAACGAGCCCTGCAAAACGAAGAGATTGTCGATGCGGGGCATGTCCTTAATGCCGAGTGCATTGATTTCTTCAATGAACTTCTGCTTTATGGGCGATGTGGCGTGCGGAAGTTGGTCCGCGGGGAGGCGCCAGCGCTTGAGTGTCGGGAAATACTTGCGCAGCTCCACTTTGTACTCTTCGCGGGAGAGGCTCTTGCCGGTGTTCTTGTTGAATTCATCGACGAACTGCGAGCAGAATTCGACCATCTGTTCCATGTTGAAGTCGCCGGTGAACGCGCCGTCCTTGTAGCAGTAGATGCAGTATTCGTCGCTCTTGCTGCCATCGGCGTTGGTGCCCAAGATTTCCGGTGTGAGCGGCATTCCGCAGCTCTGACAGAATTTTAATTCCATAGGTTCTCCTTTTAGTTACTCCTTGACGAACGACCCGATTTCCACCAAATTCCCTTCGGGATCGGCGATGTAGCAAGTGCGTTGTCCCCACGGCTCTGTAGTCGGCGCCATGATGCCTTTTGCTCCTGCAGCAGTGACTTTGGCGTACGCCTTGTCTACTTCAGCGTAGTTAGCGACACCCAATGCTATTTCGAAATGCCCGTTGACGCCTTTGCAGTAAGCGTACTTTTGGCTTGTCATTTTTTCAAAATCCGATTTTCGGAACAGCAGGAACAACGTTCCATCTTTCTCAAGAAAAACATTGGTCGTGTTTTCATCTTCCTTGATTTCAAAACCCAAGACATCTCTATAAAAGCGGACCATCGTCGCCATGTCATCTACAAAAATTCCAAAGCCTTCTAATTTCATTGCAAAACCTCCTTGTGCTTACATATATAAATCAAAGTAAATCCTATGTTTTATATTCCGCTGTAGCTTCCATCAGTTTGTCAAAATCACTTTAGAATTGACGCGGTAACCGACGGCGATGATGGCATCGAGATTGTAGATATTTGTATTGTAATTTTTCCCGTCAGAAGCAGTTGTTTCCATTTTGGAAACAACTGACGACTCTTGTAGTTCCCCACTTTCAAAGATGTTCTTCAAATGTTTTGATATAGCCGCTTTTTGCACATCAAAAAGCTCGGCCATTTTGGCCTGCGTAAGCCAAAGATTCTCGTTGTGCAATAAAATTTCAACTTTGACTTCTTCGTTGTCTGTCTTGTATAGCAAAATTTCCTTCATGTACACAAATGTACACTATTTTAAAAATTTGTCAAGTCCTTTCCGCTCTTTTTTTACAAGGCTGCGGCGGTCAAATTGACGATTTTAGACTAAGGACAGCATTTTGAAGGTGAATTTGCAACCTTGGAGGGGCTACAAAAGCAGTGAGAAAAATATATATTACTTAATATGAGATTAGGTTGTATACACGCTTTTTTTCTTGCTGCATCTGTTTATGCCGCAACATCCATTACCCCTGTAGCACCCAAACTTTCGAACGGATGTTACCAAATTGGAACAGCCGCAGAACTTTACGGTTTTGCCTCCATCGTGAATGGAAGCAACGGAATGGCGCAGAATATGGCGGCGTGTGGCAAACTCACTGCAAATATCGTGGTCAACAAAAACGTGATTGCGAACGATACGCTCAACGGCGACGGTTCGGCTTTTATAACCTGGACTCCGATGAAAAAATTCAGCGGCACCTTGGACGGCCAGTACCACACCATTTCAGGCCTTTACATGAACGGCGACGAAGATGCTGCCCTGATTCTGTCCGTCAAGCCGCCCAAGGACGAAGATACAGTGACTGTCAAAAATCTAGGCATCGAGGATTCATACTTTTTCAGCCGCAGAAGCGCTTCGGGAGTCATCGGTAACATCGATACAGGAACGGTCGTGATATCCAATGTCTATAGTGTCGCATTTGTACGCGGTTACCATGGGACAGCAGGCCTAGTCGGCAATGCGAATAAAGGTCCACTCTATGTCCGGAATTCATATACGCACCCCCCGAAATCCATCATCAAGGAGGTCGGGCTTATTGGCGGAGCTTATTCGGAAACAATCAATAAGGTAGTCAACAGCTACGAGCCTTATGAGCATAACGTCTATTCCAGTACCAACACCACAATGGTCTATTCTTCTAAATTCGCCGACGGTTCAATCGCACAACGCCTTCACAATTCCCTTGGCGGTAGCGCCTGGGGACAAAACGTAGGGACCGATCCTCATCCCATATTCAGCGGAACGGTAACTGGGTATACAGGTACAGACTCGGTCTACAGTCTTTCTTGGCATAACGTGACCATGGATAATGAAATTTATGCCGTCGGCTATATAAAGGGGTCCAGGATTACTTTTCCGATTCCCGTCCGTGATGGTTACGCTTTCCTAGGCTGGTTCAACAATGCTAATCTTACCGGGAATCCGATTGAAGGCATTGAGTACAAGACGACGGGTAACTTAGATTTGTATGCCATGTGGACTCCGCTCCCCAAAAAGAAAGGGGACTGTTATGAAATACGTACAGAAGATGATCTTTATGGTTTTGCCGCCATAGTGAATGGAGCCCCTGGAGCTATTCAAGAATCTTGCGCCTGTGGTAAGCTTACGGCAGACATCGCCTTGAATGAAGACCCCGAAAAGGGGTATAAGCCCTGGTTTCCTATCTCGGATTTTTGCGGGACATTCGATGGCAACGGCAAGAGCATTTCGGGATTGTATCGTTACGATACATTGAGTAATATGGGATTTTTCGGATCCGTAAAAGAAAAGTACATCACCTATAAAGAACGCTACAGGGCAACCATCAAGAACTTGGAAATCAAGAACGTATATTTCGAAGGCGGTGGCTGTATAGGAGTCCTTGTGGGTAATGGATCGGGGGTGGATATCGATAATTGCCATACCAGCGGCAGGCTCTCGTGGGGATCTAGTGCAGGAGGATTTGCGGGATGCCTGCGTGATGCGTCAATATCGCATTCGTACAACGAAGCCGATGGCTCTGCTAGGCTTTATGTAGGCGGTTTTGTCGGTAACGTGTCCGGCGATTTACTCGTTACGAATTCCTATAACTTGGGGCAGTTCGAGAATTGTATGAATTGTTGCGAAGATTACAACTTTGCTTTATTCGGTCGAGCCAATGGAACGATTACTATTGAAAACTCATACAACATGCCTATTATCGATTACTGGTATAATAGGGAGTCCCCTTCTGCAACTTTGGCCGACGAAGGCCGTGTAGATTCCGCTTTTAACGTTTTTTACTACGGATCGAAAAAAGGTCCTGACGGAACTTGGGTGAGTGAACAGGAATTCCGCGATGGAACTGTTGCCAAGTTGCTGCACGACTACAAGAGCGAGCGTACCGACGGCTCCATTTGGGGGCAGAACGTATGGGTCGACAAATATCCGACTTTCAAGGACAGTATCATAGTGGCATCGTCCTTTACACCCAAGACGCCTAAAATGGTCGACGGTTGTTACCAGATCGGTTCCACAGAGGAACTCTACGGCTTTGCGAGCATCGTAAATACATCCCTTTATAACATCGTTCCCTTCTGTGCAAAACTTACCAACGACATTACCATGAACAAGAATGTCATGGTCTCTGCAGAACATCTCAGGGATGGTGAAAACGATTTTATCCAGTGGACACCCATAAAAGAATTCGATGGCGAATTCGATGGGCAGGGCCACACGATTTCGGGGCTTTATTTCAACGACACGACCATTGCAAACGCGGGCCTTTTCGGTACGGTATTTAGCAAGGATTCGCTTTTTCCCGCAAAAATCATAAACGTCGGTATCACGGATTCTTATATACGCAGTAACGAAAATGCAGGTGGCCTGATTGGAAAAATTGACACGCTCAGCAAGAGGGTGGTTGTAAAGAATTGCCACAGCGATGCCGTTGCCGATGGCTACTATCATTTTTCCGGGTTGATTGGAGCACACCTTGACGGGATTCTTGACGTAAGTGAGTCGTATACCACGCGCACGACAGACATAGGGGTGGGTAGCCTTGTCGCCTATACAACGGGAAGGTTGAACATTCTCAATTCGTACAGCATTGATGTGGGCGGTAGAGGACTGGTCGGGTATACCCCCTCACTTCATTTCATAGGGAGCGATTCCATCGTCGCACACATCAGCATCGAAAATTCCTATGCGCTTTCCAAAGATACATCTACGGGAGAATGGATGTGGGTCGGCTTAGTCAATGCACCCTCCGATAAAGTTCCGATTGTTTATAGAAATGCCTACCGCTACGAGAATATTCATGGGTTTGTAGATCCGGATTCAAACAAGGCCCTTTATTTTGAGGTAACGGCAGAGCAAATCAAGGACGGCTCTCTCGCAAGCGCCTTGCACATGTACAAGAATGAAAATATAGATGGAGCCGTATGGGGCCAAGAAGTCGGAGTGGACGAATATCCTAAGCTTACGGGGACCATCAGTGGTGCAGCCACCGTGAAAACGTCTCCGCTGATCCTATACACCTTTGACGGCGATACTGCCGACTATCCAGATTCCTATGTCAATGGGATAGCGTTGTCCCTTCCGGTTCCTGTTCGCGCGGATTATTCGTTTAGGGGCTGGTACGACAACGCCGAATATTCCGGCCAGCGGTATGAAGCTATTCCCGACACAGCCTCCGGGGAAAAAGTCTTTTATGCAAAATGGTGGCATATTCCGCAGGTCTCTGGCGGCTGCTACGCAATCGGTGATGCCGGGGAACTTCACCAGTTCGCAGAAGACTACAACAGGACTGCCCCCGGCGCTGTTTGCGTAAAGTTGATTGCCGACATCGTAGAGAACAAAAACGTGACGATTGATGACCAACTGAATGTGGCTGATACCGCATTCTTCCAAGAATGGACTCCAATCAAGAGTTTCCGCGGGACTTTTGATGGTCAGGGGCATACCATATCGGGACTTTACTATGACGACAAATACGAGGTCAGCGCAGGGCTTTTTGCATCCATAGGCGATAACTACGAATTTTCTACTGTCTCTATCAAGAACTTGAACATCAAGGATTCTTATTTCAAGGCCGCCAGCTGGGTTGGAAGCTTGGTCGGTATTTCCAAGTGGAAAACGGACCTTTTCGTGGAAAATGTTACCAGCGAAAGCATTGTTGAAGCGACGATTTACCTGGCAAACAGAGTTGACGGAACGAAGGTTGGTGGACTTGTCGGTTATTTCTTCGGAGAATCGGACGAATGGAGAACCTTGGAACTAGTGAATGTAATCCACAAGGGGCGTTTGTCTAGTATTTCAGAAAGTGCTGGCGGACTTGTCGGTAGTCTTTTTTCTGCAAGAATAATCATTGTACATGCAAGTCATGAGGGAGCCATTTACGCACGGGAACATGCTGGTGGACTGATTGGCGAAGCGTCCAATGAAAGTCAAATTGATTTAGCGTATGTGTACAACAAGGGCTCTGTGGAAGGACGCTATATCGGGGGCCTGGTGGGGAGCAATAGGAGTCCACTTAACATATACAACGCGTATAATGTTGGCGAACTGAAGGCCTCAAAAAAATCCGGCGGCATTGTTGGCGACGTTTATGAAGAAATGAATTTGGTCAACTCCTTCAACATGGGCAAGGGAACGGCTTCAACGAGTCCTTTCTATAGTTACAAACGTGAAGGAGTTGTAATTCAGGTCGATAACGCATTCCACTTGGATTCCATCGATGCATTGGATGGTTCTACGCCCGTATCCGAAAAGGAATTTACGGACTTCACCTTGGCTAAAAAGCTTCATGACTACAGCAAGGGATGGGTCACGGGCGATGGCTGGACCCAAAAAGCGGGGGATTTCCATCCTGTATTCGATACAGCATACTTGAATAAACACGCCGCAGAAATTGCGAAGAACATTCCGGCTCCATCCAGCAGTTCCATGGCATCCTCTTCAAGCGAAGTTGAGTCTTCTTCTAGTGAGATCGCATCCTCTTCAGGCGAAGTAGAGTCTTCTTCTAGTGAAGTCGCATCCTCTTCAGGCAAAGTAGAGTCTTCTTCTAGTAAAGCAGCATCCTCCTCAAGCAAAAAAGTCTCCTCTTCGTCTAAAGGCTCCAGCTCCAGTTCTGTTAAAAAATCTAGCTCTAGTAAAGCAAAGACTACAATTGCTATGACTGCGGCTCCTCGATTCGTGATTCAAACTGTAGGTCGAACAGTCCAAGTCGAAGGTTCCAAGGCCGGCAAAAAGTACATCGTGATGGACCTTCAAGGTCGCGTAATTACTCTCGGCTATACATTAGAGAATTTCTCCATAGTGATTCCAGCACCTGGAACCTACCTTCTCCGAATCGATGGAGAAATTGCCAAAGTGAATGTAGAGTAGAAAACTGGCACAGCCGGCAACGCGTAAAAAACTAAATTTACGCCCGTTTTCTAGGTAATGCATGGGCGTGTCAAAGACGAACATCGATATGCTGAACGGGCCCCTCGGGAGAAAGATCCTGAGGTTTGCCATTCCTATTGCCTTGAGCAGCATTTTCCAGCAGATGTTCAACCTGGCGGATGTCGCCGTGGTGGGACAGTTCGCGGGCGACAAGGCCCTGGCGGCCGTAGGTGCGAACACGTTCGTCATCAACATGCTCATCAACTTGTTCGTCGGGATTTCCGTGGGCGCGAACGTGGTGGTGGCCAACTCTATCGGTGCGCGTAGCTACCGCTCCGTGACCCGCAGCGTCCACACGTCGGTGATGATGGCGTTCTTTAGCGGGATTTTCCTCTCGTTCGTGGGAATCTTTTTTGCAAGGCCGATTCTCGAACTGATTTCGACGCCCGAAGACGTTTTGGACATGGCGGTGCTTTACCTGCAAATCTACTTTGCCGGCATGCCCTTCGTGATGATTTACAACTTCATCGCCGCCATCCTGCGCAGCAAGGGCGATACAAAGCGGCCGCTTTACGTGCTCATGGTGGCGGGAGCCGTCAATGTGGCATTGAACCTGATTCTTGTGGCGGGCTTTGACATGGGCGTGGCCGGCGTGGCGATTGCGACGGTCATTGCCAACGTCATCAGCGGGGTTATCTTGTTCTACATGCTCCTGCACGAGGTGGGGCCATTCAAGCTGGAGTTCTGGAAGTTGCGCGTGACACCTTTCTTCTTGAGCCGCATCTTGCGCGTGGGACTCCCGACGGGGCTTCGCGGTGTCGTATTCTCGTTCAGCAATGTGTGTTTGCAGTCGGCCATCAACAGCCTGGGTTCCGCGACGGTGGCGGCCTCGTCCATCGCCCTGAATTACGAATTCGTGGTGTATTACTGGCTGAGTTCTTTTTCGCAGGCTTGCGTAACCTTCGTGGGGCAAAACTTCGGCGCAAAAAACATGGAACGCTGCCGCCGCACGGTCCGCTGGACACTTCTGCTCGGGTGTTCGTCCACCATCGTATTGAGCGCTCTCTGCTGCATTTTCGCAAGACCCATGCTGAGCGTGTTCACTTCCAATACCGAAATCATCGAAATCGCGTCCATCCGCATGTACGTGGTGGTGGGGCTTCTCGCCATCAACGTCTTTTTAGACGTGTTTTCGGGCGCACTTTCCGGAATGGGCAAATCCCTGCCTCCGG
>JAEEGK010012119.1_pt1 | contig 19644 bp, 11 predicted proteins | sample 8958771 | NCBI WGS metagenome assembly JAEEGK01 (sample SAMN16246547, study PRJNA631951) | gut metagenome | biome: gut microbiome; feature: rumen; material: SC-attached | host: Bos | place: Iran: Karaj | collected 2018-10
AATGATATTGAATCTAAAGTTCAAAAATTATTAGAATTAGTTGATGAAAATGAATATAATCATATAAGATTTACTGATGTTGTTGATGCTTTTGATAAAGAATTTATTGAAGAAAATGGAAAAAAAATAAAAATTTTAGATAAAATTGCCTTGTCAAAATAAGTAAAAAAAATATGATTTACTTTTTATTTAAAACTTAATTTAAAAAAAGATAAAAAATAAAAACAAAACAATGAAAAAAATAAAAATTTTATAAATAAGCTTTATTCACAAGAATAAATAAAATTGAAAAATCAAATGAAAAAAATATAAAAATCTCTTTTAAAGATCTTCTTTAGTTTTATCATCTTTCTTTTCATCTTTCTTGTCAGTTTTTGTTTCATCTTTCTTTTCTTCTTTTTTTTCTTCTTCAACATGAACAGGATTAGTAGCATGTTCTTTAACGAATTTTAACATATCATCAAGACTTCTATCACCATTATAATCAAAAGGTTTATCTTTTTTTCCAGCAGGCCAGAATTTTAAAGTAGGAAAACCAGTAATTTGAACTTCTTCAACTTCATTAGCAGTTGAATCAATTTCAGCAATTAAAATTTTATCATTACCCTTTAATTTCTTAGCTAATTCAATATATTTTGGAGCAAGAGCTTTACAATGTCCACACCAAGGAGCATAAAATTTAACAAAAACATCTTTATCACTTTCAATAACTTCTTTTTTAAATGATTTACCTACTAATTTATAAACTGGTTCATTATTAGTTTTTGGTATTTCTTCTGATTTTAAATGAGGTTTTAATTTTCCTTCTTCCCAATCTTTTACAAATTTAAGAACATTATCTTCTGTAATTTCACCTTCTAAATTATATTTTTTTAAATCTACTCTTGTATCTGCAATTTTAACACAAGGAAGATCTTTTTCTGTTACTCCAATATATTCTGCTAATCTACTTTCTAATCCTTCTTTAACTCCACTAATTACTACTTTTAATTTTCCTACAACTTGATCAGCAATTTTATTAAATAATTTATATAATTCTTTATATTTTTCACTATTTGAATCAACATATAAGAAAAGACCTGGTTGATTTTTACCGAAAATTAATTGAGCTGCTTTATCATCGAATTTCATTACTCTAGGAGAAGCATGTTTTGTAATAAATTCATTAATATTTTTTTCATTGATTTCTTCTTTCAATTCATTTTTTCCTTCATCAAATTTTTTAAATAAAAGAACAGTTCTTGGTTTTACATTTTCTCTTTCAATTATTTCATTTTTTTCAACAGTAGCAAAAACATGTTCATCATCATTTCTAGCAGCTTTAGTAAATTCTTCTAAATCTTTAGCATCAGAACCGAAATAAACAAGTGCAACTTCGTTATCATTTTTAAATTTTTCAAGATCAGCTTCAGATTCAATTTTTGTAGTAACTGGACCAGTTTTTTTTCTCATCCAACTAACAACATCTTTCTCAGTTCTTCCTCCATTATATTCAATTGGATTTCCTTTAATAAAAAGTTTAGTTGTTGGAAAACCTTGAATTTTATATTTTTCTGACATTTTCTTATTAACTGTAGCATCTAATTTTGCTAAAATTAAATTTTCTTTTTTTAATGTTACTGCAGCTTTTGCATATTCAGGATGGAATTTTTTACAATGTCCACACCATGGTGCATAAAAAAGTACCATTAAATTTTCATATTTTTGTAAAGCGGCATCAAAAGTGTCATCTGTTAATACCATTACATCGTTATCTATTGGGAAGTCATCTGCACAAAGTGTAAATATTAATAATGAGAAGAATGTTAAGGTAATATATTTCATTCTATTTAAATAAATTTTTAGAGGGTTTTATTGGTATTTATAGTTTTTTTATTGGGATATTTCTTTTTTTTAGGATTTACACGTCAATAAAAAAAATTATTTTTTTTGGATATTTAAATAAATAATTAAATTTAAAATTTTTAATTAATTTAATATTTTTTATACTATTATTATGAACTAAATAAATAATGTTTTTTTATAAATTTTCTTTATCAAAATTGGGAATAAATGAATATTTGAATTATTTAATAAGGCAAATAAATTATAAGTGAATTTAGATAAGATATATTCTTAATAAAATCATAAATTACTAATAAAGATTTTAATGAGTTTAGTTTTAAAAATATAAATATTAAAAATAAAATTTATAGGCAAAAAAGAAAATATTTTATCTAATAGAATTTTTATTTAAAACAAATTAATTTTTATTTGAATTACATCTCCAACACCAAAAAGTAATTTAATTATTAAAATGTTTTTATTTATTGTTTAAGTCAAAACAATCAGTTATTATAAAAATTTTAATTTGAATAAAAATTTAAAGATTCAAATTAATAAAAAAATAGAATTTGTAAAAACATTTATAATATAGATATATTATATTAATTAAAATGAACACCATGTTTTGATAAAATTGCCTTAATTTCTGGATTTGAATTAATTAATTTCACAAAATTAACCATTTTTTTTTCATATTCCGAAGCTGTATTTATTAAATCATTATATCTTTTTTTTGAATTATTAATTTTCTTTTTTAAGTTCATAATTTCTGCATTATTATAATCATTTTTAAAAGAATTATCATCCCTTCGAGAAATTATATTTATTTCATTTCTAAAAGAAGAATTGATCATTGTAAAAGTATTACTTAAATTAATTGAACTAATTCCACTATTTGATAAATTCAGGGAAGGAACTGAAATATTACTAAATATATTTTTCCCTGATTTTGAAATTTTCATTGATAATTCATTAATTTTTTGTCTTAATACATTGTTTTCTTTTATGAAAGAATCACTTTTTTTATTTACCTCAATAATATATTTCATTAAAATAGGATCTTTTTTTCTATATTTAAATGAAATATAAGAATTTAAATTATCCTTATCAATATTTAAAACTTTTCTTATGTAATATCTTCTCCATTGTTTTTGGATTTTTATTATTTTATTAAGCCAATGTGGATTAAATGACTTTTTCATTTTTATAAATTTTAATCTTTAAATTAATTTAAAATTTATTAAATATATGTTAAATAAATAGAAAATCAATTCCTAAATTAATTTCATATTTAGTTCAATTACAAAAAAATTCCTTAATTAATGTTTTACATTTATTTTTCAATTAAGCTATATAATAAAATATGAATAATATTATGACTTTCTTTTGGAATTAATTTAGTATTTTCAAAAAAGAAAATTAAGTTTATTATAATTTCATCATAATTATCAGGAAAATTCATAGAAAATGTTTTAATATATTCTTTATAAAATTGATTACATTGTATCAATAATTTAATAGGAGAATATATTTTCGAATTGATGTTCTTAGATAGAAGATAAGATACAAAATTAAGATTGCATGTTTTTTCTTCCATAAATTTATCAGAAAAACAAGCTTGTCCCATTTCAATAATAAATCCAATAGGGTCAGAAATTTCATGTGAACTATCTTGAATTATTAAATTATAATCATCTTTTAATTGATTAAAACTAACTTTCTGAAAATCATTTTCACTTTTATAATTTTTTATGTTTTCTTTTTCTTGATCATATAAAGATAATATTTTTTCTATCAAATTTAAAAGAGAAGGATTAGGTAAAACTTTTCTAGATAATAAAGTTTCAAATATTTCAACATATAAATTTGCTTTTGATATTAAAGAATAATTATTGCTTTTTATTTGTTTGATACATAATTCGTAATAAACATTCATAATTCTAAATACATATTTCCTAAATGATATATTTAATATTGATAACAATTTAATAATTGAATTTTTAAATTGTTCAATATCATATTTTTCAATAAATAAAATAAAAATAATTATAACACACATTATTATAATTTCATGTAATTCTATTTGTTTAAATTCAATACAAGAAGCTTCTATTATGTCAGAGATTAAACTTTCAGATATTTCTATGTATGTTTCTTTGTTTTTAATTTTTAAAGAAGGAAAAATATTTTCAAGTTCTTCAGGTTTTATTTTGTTAAGTAAATGCATATATTTATTTATAATTGAAGAATCTAAGTCAATTTTATTATATTTATATGAAATTGGCTTTTTTGATTTTTCTATTATTTTTTTTTCTATAATTTCAGAATCAACAATCTCTTGTTCAAAAAATTTTTGTAAATTTTCTTTATAATAAACATAAAAATTATGAAAATTTATTTTCTCTATTTTTGTTTTCTTTGCTTTTTTATATAATATATCAAATATATATATATAATCAATATTTATTTTTTTATTTAAAAATTTTAACACAATTAATTCATCAAAAATGATTTGAATTGTTTGTAACATTTCTAATTGATTTTTACCAAAAATAAAATCCATATAGGAATAAAACTTGAAAGTTTCTAAAAACATTTGTATAAAATTTTCTTCATCTTCACATAAATTAAGTTCTTTTAAATCTATATTTTCTCTTTCAAATATATCAGTATCAAACTCATAATATTTCCCTTCTTTATTTGGTTTTTCTAATTTTTTAATTTTAAATAAAGGATAAACCATTGCAAAAATATCAATATAAAAATCATAGAAAAGTATTTGAATTTTTTTATTAAAATTAATCATATTATCTTCAGGAAAAAAAAAATCAGAATTATCATTTCCATAACTTAGTTTCTCATATAAATCTTTGATTTTTGATATAATTTTAAGAATTAAAAATTCTAATTCACCTGAATTCTTTTTAGAATTTTTATTTATAATATTCTCTAAATAATTATTTAATTTATTTATCCTTTCATCTTTATTATTTTTATCAAAAAAATAAAGATTTCCTTCATTAAGATCCAAACTAAAATGGGGATTATTTGGTAATAATTTTTCAAATGATTCATTATATCTAAAATTAAAACCTAGAATTGAATTATTTGGTTTCCCTATTAAATGAGAATCTGGATTTTTTAATTCTTTTTCTCCTACAGAAATAATATGCCAATTATACATTGTATCCAACAGATAATTAAAAGATGTTAAAATAAGCATAAATAAATTTAAAAGTTCTAATTTAGAATCAAATACATTCATTTGTTTCTCAAGAAAAATTAAAATAAAAACCCTAATTATCTCATTATTATTTAATAAAGTAAATATTTTAGATATATTTATATCATAATATGGATATCCTGAAATTTGATTTATTATTTCTTCCTTATTTACATCAATACCTTCTTCTTCATTTTTATTTGAATATTCAAATAAAGTTTTATTACAAAATAAACTTAATATTTCTTGTTGTAATACAGGAGCAGGAATAAAATTAATAATATTATAAAGTTGAATTTCTAAAGGAATTTCAATTTCATTAATATTAAATTGTGATTGAATTTCTTTACATAATCGATTAAAAAATCCAAATAATTGATATTGAGATAAAATTACAAAACATTTAGGTATATAAGCTTTTTGATTTAAATGTTTAATATAATATTGTTCATAAAATTTATAACAATAAGCATTAAACGTCATTTTCATATTATCAATTGTTGAGTTTAATTGAAATATATAATTACTATATTTTAATTCAATGTTTATACTTTGATTAGGATCATCTGTATAATATAAATGTAATGGACTTGGAAAAATATAATCAATTATATTATCTAAATTAATCATTTTTTTTTGAAAATCAGATGCAATAACATTTAAAATCGAAGGAGTCTCACTTAATAGAATTTTATTTAACTTATCTTTTTCTTTATTAATATTTTTTTCTTTATTAAAATTATTTTCAATCATATCAATTTCAATTTGAATGAATAATTCATTTGAAATATAAGATGAATCATATCCAATTATCATAAATAATTCCAAAAGATTATGGGAAAATCCACAATAAGGATATCTTTTGATTTTAGTTGTATTATTCATATATATTTATTGATTAAAATATAAAAATAATAAAAATATTCATAAAACTTTTATTACAATATATAAGTTTAGTTTAATCTTTGATATAATTTAATATTTGATTTATTTAATCCACAAAGTGATATTATAAAATTGAATATCTTCTATTGAATCTATCATACCTTGAACCTTGAATTTTAGATCAATCATTTTTTAATATCTGAATAATATTTTCAAATTTAAGAGAAGGAATAAAAAAATTTTAAATTCTCCTGATAATTATTTAATATACTTCTTTTATTTATTCTTTACAAATTCTATGAAAATAATATTAAAAAAACAAGAATTCTGTTATTATTTTTAAACCTATTTTTTTATTCAAAATAAATTAATTTATTTTCTGAATTTTAACTTTAATATAATTTATATTCGATTTAATTTTATTTTTAAAAATAAATATTTAATATGAATATTTGTAATTCCCTAGAAAATCAAAAGAAAAAAAATTTATATAAAAACGTTTAGACAAATTAATATTTATTATATCATTTATTTTTCAAATTAACATTAGACTTTCCACCAATATTACTTTTATTTTTAATATCAAATTTAGATTTCCCTCCAATTCTTTTTTCTTCAATAATTCTTTGTTTTTCATCTCTTTCAATTTTTAAATTAATATATTTCTCTTTATCACTTCCTTCTAAATATTGAGGATAATTATTTTGAAATTCTTCAATACCACCTGATAACAAAAATACATTATCATATCCTTTTTCAAATAATAAATTAGCATAAGGTATTCCATTTTTTTCATCAAAATGATATAAAATAATCATTTTTCTTTCTTTATTTTTCATAGAATACATTTCAGGTAAAAATTTATCTCTTGGAATAAAAACACCAGGATAACTTAATGCATTAATAATATGAACATGATTATAATCATTTTCTTCCCTTAAATCTAATATTATAAAATCAATTTCATTTAAATCTCCTAACATATTTGTTCTATTTGATAATTCTGAATAATTTGTCAAATTAGATTTATTTGACTTTGTGCTTTTATTATCATTATTTTCATTACCTAAATTATATATATTTTCACCCTCATTTTCTGAGGAATGAAGTAATTTAACTAATGTTGAATGTTTTATTCTTTTAAATAATTCACTTTTTCTTTTACTTACTAATTTATCACTTACTGATGTTGTGTTTTTTATTGTTTTACCTGTATCAATTACATTTCCTATATTTTTATATTTTGGATTTGGTTTAAGTTTATTTTTCATTAACTCTTGATTCCCATATTTTTGGGCTATTGTTCTTTTATCTGCTAATACATCATTGTAATGCGTTTCCATTTTTATTTATTAAAAACAATTATATTAATTTTATTATTTTTTTAATTATTTAATCCCTTCAATTAATTAAAAGAAAAATGAAAAATTTCTTTAAAGGATAAATTTTAAATATATGAATTGTTTTTAACATTTTTTTTTTTAAAATTAAAATTTGAAAAATATTTTTTTTATCTATTCATTTTTTCTTGAATCTTAAAAGATATTATTATAAATATTTATAAATAATTTTCCATATTTAATCTATGAAAAATTTCAATTTTTTAATGCGTTATATATTCATTGGTAATTTAAATATTAAATAATATAAAAATAAAAATATATAAATATTTTAGAGCATTAACATTAATTTCATAAAATTTTATAAATTTTGTGAAGAAAATAATTTAATATTTTATATAATCAAATTCATTATTAATCATCATTTTTAAAATTTATATAGGTCAGTTTTTTGAATTATTTAAAATATAAATCATCAAAATGAATTATACTAATAACAATAAATAAAAAAATACTTTTAAATAATAAATATATAATCACACAAAAATGAGTAAAAATCAAGAAAAAGAAATTTTAAATAAACTCATTTTTAATAAATACCTGACAGTTCAGAAACTCGGAGAAGGATCCTTTGGAATGATATATAAAGCAAAATACAAAGAAGAAGAATATGCATTAAAATTTGAAAACAGACATAAAGGTCAAAATCTTCTTCAATCCGAAGCATATATAATGAATTATTTAAAAGGACGTAAGAATAAAAAATATTAAAAAATATTTTAGCTGGGATTCCTTTTGTAAAAACCTTTGGATACAGTGGAGATTATAATATTTTAGTAATGGAATTTTTAGGAAAATCATTAGAAGATATTTTTGAATCTTTCCCAAATAAAAAATTTTCAATAAAAACAACATGTATGTTAGGAATTCAAATGATAACTTTATTAAAATATATACATGATAAACATATAATACATAGAGATATAAAACCAGATAATTTTGTAACAGGAATAAATGATAAGAAACAATATATATATTTATTGGATTTTGGATTAGCGAAAAAATATAGAAGTAGTAAAACTTTAAAACATTATCCAATGACTCAAAAAAAAAAATTAACTGGAACAGCACGTTATGCTTCAATAAATGCTTTAAAAGGTTTTGAACAAAGTAGAAGAGATGATTTAGAATCTGTTGGTTATGTTTTAATATATTTTCTTCTAGGAAAATTACCTTGGCAAGGATTACCTGTTAAATCTAAAGAAGATAGATATCTTAAAATTATGGAAAAAAAAAGAGATACTAATCCTAAAGATTTATGTAAAGATTTACCTAAAGAATTTCAACAGTATGTTAAATATACTAGAAATTTAAAATATGAGGAAGACCCTGATTATCAAATGTTAATAAATCTATTTAAAGATGTTTTAAATAAAGAAAACCTTAAAATTGATTATATTTATGATTGGACTTCTCCAATTGAAAATGATAAAAAACTTCAAATTGAAGAAAATAAATTTGAAAAAAAGGATAATAATAATAATGAAGAAGATAAAATTGTTTTTAAAAGTAAAAATAATGAAAATGAAAGTAATAATTTAGTAAATGATGGTAATAAAAATAAACCAATTATGGTTGTTAATAATTATGTAAATCAAGTTAATAATATAGTAATTAATAACAACAATAATAATAATAACAACAACAATAATAATAATAATAATAATAACAATAACAATAATAATAATAATAATAATACTAATAATAATAATAATATTAATAATAATAATAATAATAGTATTGGTAATAACGAAGTTAATAATGACATTAGTCATATTTCAAAGAATAAAAATAGTGGTTTAATTAGTAATACTTTTTTAAATTTTGCAAATACAATTAGTGGAAGGAATAATTTTTTAGATGTAAATTCTCCAAATCATGAAAATGAAATTCCAACTAATTGCAAACATAATATGACTAATCAGAATCTTTTTGATAAGTGTAATGACTATAATATTGAAATTAAAAATAATGAATATAAAACTAATAAATGTCTTGAAATTATATACCCAGATTCAAATAAAAAAATGAATGAAAAAGAGGATTTATTAAATTGTGAAAATGAATTAGAAATAATTCAAGAACATAATGAACAATCGAAATGTTGTTACATATTTTAGTTATTATTTGGTTATTATTACATCTAAATAGTAGTATTGTATATATAATATTTGTAAATAAATTATATTTGAAATTTTTTAAAAAATAAAAATATTCTAGTAAATCAAAAGTTAAATATTAAAATAATAATTGGAGAAGAATAAAAAAGAAATATAAAACTGTACTTTGTCAAAAAATATTTGAAAACATTCCTTCTCCTTATTCAATAATGTATAGATATGCATATCAAAAAAATGAATTTAATTTAAAATATAAGAAAAAATATATAAAATATTTTTAAATTAGGCTTTTGTGCAAAAGGCAGAAAATATAATTAATTAAAAAACCCTCATAATGCTAATACCTTTGATATTTTCATCACTATAAATAGAGTGATTTCTTCATTATATTAATTTGAACACTGAAAATAAAATAAATTATCAGAAATTATAGATTATTAAAGATAATAATAAATATCACAAAATTTATTTTTGAAAGTTAAAAAAATATAGATAAATATGATAAAATCAATTATAAAAATTTACCAAAAAATAATAATTTTGATAATATTCTAAACTATTTTTCTTAAAGAAAGAAATTTAAATAATTGTTTTATATCTTTGAAAAAAAATTGTTTTTCCATCAATCTTTGGTTTCCCTTTATTAATGATAATTTTTTATGTGAATTAGTTTGGTTTTCTTTTAATAACAAAATATAGAAAATAATTATAAATTAATAAAACAATTAAAAATTAAAGTTTGAGAAATTTACATTTAATTATTTTATATTTTCATATTTTATGATAATCATTATTTTATTTATTTCCTTTATTTAAAATTTTAGAATCTTTATTTGATAAAGTACATTATTAAATAATTTATAATAAATTTCAAAATTTTTGTTTATTACATTATATAAATTATTTATTTGGCTTTTTATTTAATATATATCTAAAGTATTTTATCATTAAAGAATTATAAAATGACAATGACAAATGATTATATTATATTAAATATATTTCTTTTAATATGCAATCAAATAAATTAATATAAATTTTTATTATAAATTTTCTTTAAATCAAATCAAAGATAATATATTTTACATTTGATAGATTAAATATTCATTAAAATAAAATAATATTTTTAAATATCAAAAGGTTTATCACTTTTATCAAGAATATCATCATTTTCAAAAAAATAATATATTTTTTTTTGTTTAATTTTAACTGTTTTTCCATATTTTTTAGTTTTTTTCTTTTTTTTACTTCTTCCAAAAAATTGGCTATTTGCTATACCTCTTTTTTTCCTTGTAGCCAAAGTAAGAATATTAAATTCACTATTATCTTCTTGTAAATCAAAAGAAATTAAATCAAGATTAGAATCTCCAATATATTCTTCAATAGTTATTTGAAAAGCTCCTTGTTTTTCTCCTATAACATATTTTCCTACCATTTCTTCTTTTTTTGATGGTCCAAGTGAAATAAATCTTCCTAATCCATGTTTTTTATCTTTTTGGAAAAATCCAAAATAATTATCATTTATAATTTGATTTGTTCTTTCCCCATGAATATATAATCCAATAAAATCTTTTAAATTATTATTATCAAAAAATCCTTCATAAATATCACCACTTCTGAATTCAACTCTTCCATAAAGAAAAAATTTTTTTCCTTGTTTAAAAAAACCTTCATATCTTTTTAAAAAAAAATTTTCTGTATATTGAATAATACCATAACCATCCATTTCTCCATTTTGAAAAACTCCTTTATAAATAAAAGAATATTTAGCATTATGAATAGATTTCTTTAATATTCCATCTCCATTTTCTTTTCCATTAATAAAATTACCATTATATATATAAGAAATATTAGGTTCATATCTATCTTTCTTTGCATTATATATATATGAATATGAAGAATACATTCCATTTCCAGTATATTTATGAAATTGAGGATCTAAATCTCCTTGAAATTTATTAAATATTATCAGTGAAGTATTCACATTTTCTTTTGAATGAAATGATATTTTTCTTAATAAATATTCTTTCCCTTCAATATTATTTTCAAAAATATATTGATATTGTTCTCCAGAAAGAAAAACATTTCTGCGGAATATTCCTAAATTTATTTTCATTTCAAAACCAATTAAAACAATAGAATTTACTCTATTTTGAATTACATTTGAGGAAATTGATGTTATTGAAATTTCAATTCCATAACCAGATTTATTGTCTTTAATCCATTCACCTGAATAATAATAAAATTGAACAATATTATTATCTTGTTTAGTATCATCTTGCCAAAAAATTCCAATTCCATGTTTATAACCATATCTAAACATTCCTTCATAACAATTATTACCTTCAATATCAATTAAATTTCCATAACCATTAAATAAATATGTAGTATTATCATATTCTCCATTATATAAATATTTTATTGATTTATGATTTTTCTCTTTTTCTTTTCCTTCTTTTTCTTTTTCTTTTTCTTCATTATTTTCATCTGAATCATTTTTTGTATTATCATCTTGTGAATTTGCAATAATAAATAAAGGTCTTTCTGTATCTGGAAACACTCTTATTTTTTCTTTATTTTCTTCATCTATTTTTATAAATGATTCTTCGAATTGTTTATTATCATTTTTTAATTTTGATAATTCTTTCCTAATCAAATCTATATCAATATTGTAAAAATCTTCTGTTTTTGAAATAAAATTATATTTTTTCATTATATAAAGAAAATAAAATTTTTTGATAAAATCTCTTAATTCTCCTTTTAAAAAAACATCTTGACCTAATAAAAATTCATCTGTATATAAAACTAATAAATAACTTGTATTTAATCTATTATATTCTCTCAATTTTCTTGGAATTTCATTTGATGGTGTATCAAGACAAATTTTAAGTAAATTTTTAATATCTGCTTCAAATAATTTTCTATCATTATCAGTAATAAAATCTTCAAAATTAACACCAAAAAATTTATTTTTATGTTCAAGTTCACATGCTATTTGATTTATAAATTTTTTAACAGCTCTAGAATTATTTCCTTTAAAAGTACTAAAATTAGTTTTCATTGATGATTCATTATTAATAGGATTAGGAGTAATTTCTAAATTTTTTAAGAATTCAATTAATTTTGTGTAAAAGTTTAATTGAGATAACATTGTAATTTCAACATAATGAGAAGTTACAAATTGTCTAATACTAATAAAGTCATTTAAATTATTTAAAATATTTGGATATTCTAATATTTTTTCATTTTGTCCTTCTATATTTGTTGTTATTTCTGGTGCTGATTGAGTAAGTCCATTAACTATATTCTTAAAAGTAAATATTAATTTATCTAATTTTTCTGAATAATATGTTTTAAAATGTATATTTGATTTCTTTGAATTTTTATTATTATATTTTGATTTAAAAAAAATTTTATATAACTTTTGTTGGATATTATTTATAAAATTAATTTTCTCTTTACATTTTTTATAATAATTAACAAAGTTTGCAATTATTTCACCATAATATAAATAATTTCCTTTTAAAGAAGTATAAGGAAGATTTTCATGAAGATGTATTGATTCATATTTTTTAATTGTTTCTTCTTCTAATGATTTTATTTTTTTATTTAAATCATAAATATATTCAAGTCTCCTTTTTGAACAATTACCCATAAATATTTTAATGTATTAAATAAATATAATATGAAAATTAATTATTTATTTTTAAATATAATTTTCTTAAAATTTAAAATTAAATTAATGTCAATTTTAGATGATTCTAAAAAAGAAAAATATCAAATTTTATCAAATTGGTATAAATTCAAAAAAGAAAAACCAGAAAAAAACAAACCTTTACAAGATAAAAATAAAAAAAATAATATAAAGGTATATATTCCAAATAAAAATAATACAAATTCAGATGAAAATTTCATTCTAGCTTTCACTGAATTTAAAAGAGTTAAATCATTTAGAAATAAAAAAGAAAAATTTGATTTAAGTAGAACAAATACAACATCAAATAAAAGTAATGCATTATTTGTTTTAAATAAAGACTCTGATAATTTTTTTTTTAATACTTATGATATAAATTTAGAAAACAAAAATGTGAATGAATTTTTAAAACCCTTTGATGATTGTAATTTAAATGAAAAAAAATTATATTTAACTGAAAGAATTGAATCAAAAACTCTAATAACTGAAACCAATATTTCTGAATGTGTGTCTGAAGAATTCATTAATAAAATAAATTTTGAAAATCTTGATCATTGCCAAAATTTATATGATAATCTATTATTCTTAATGAAAAGAAGGGATTTTAAAAATGATTTTTTGATTATTAAAATATTCACTTATGATTATATTCAATTTATATTTAATGATGATTTACAATTAATTATTGATAATTATAAGCATATTTTAGAAATAATGAAATTTTTTTTTTATCAAATTTATTTGTTTTTATCAATTTTATATTCAGATATTCAAAAATTTGAAAAATTATCTTTTCCTTATATGAATATATTAAATTATTCATCTCAAAATTTTATTATTATAAAATCAATATTAAAATCTAATAAAAAACCTGATGAAAAAGATATGACTTCAATAAAAAAGAAAAATAAAATACTTAAATCTTTTCTTTCTATAATAAATTCAACATTTCCATCAAAAAAAGAACTTGAAACTTATTTAATGAATGAGACTAAAGATGAAAATGGAATTAAAAAGTTAATATGTGTATTAAAAAAAAATATGAATTTATCAAAAAATTTAAAAGAAATAGAAAAGAAAACTGTTGAATATATAACAAATAAATTAAAACAATATTCGTTAAAAAAAATTGATGAAAATAAATATGATTATACTTTAATAATAAATTTAGAACATACTTTAGTAAATTATTTTGAAGAAGATGATAATTCTTTTGTTCAAGTAAGATTTGGAACTGAAGTTTTTCTTGAAAATTTATCAAAAATTTTTGAAATAATTTTAATAAGTAATTATAAAAATGAATATACAAAAACAATTGTTGATACATTTGATCCTAATAAAGAATTAATATCTAATATTATAATTAAAAATTCGAATGAATTTATTGATTTAAATTTTCTTGGAAGAAGTGAAAAAAATACTATAATTATTGATTTTACTTATGATAATTTTCCTTTTCATAAATCTAATATTATTAAAATTACAAAATTTTATGGGTGTGAAAAAGATAAAGAATTAATAAAATTAGAAAAAGATTTAATCTTTCATTTTAAAAATAAATATGAAGATGTTAGAAATATAATAAATATTGTAAATCAGAATTATAATTTTTAAACTCAATAAGTTATTTATAATTTTTTAATTTTCAAAATAATTCCTTATTAAATAATAAAACTTGTAAATAAATTAAATCATATTATTTAATATTCATAATTATATAAATCAATCTGAATTTTTTTAAGAAAAAAAGATTTATAAATAACTAGTCTATTTAATCCTTTATTTTTATATTTTCATTATATGAAATTTTTAAATTAATCTATCTAATAAATAAAGAATTATTATTTTTCTTTATATTTTATATAGATTAAAAACATTTAATTTTTCCAATATTAACTAATTAAAATCTAATTTGATGTTTGTCATATGAATTATTTATATTTAAAGCTTCTCTTTTTCAATATACTTTTAGACATTAAATAGTTTTAAAGAAATATAAATGATAAATCTATCCATTTTTCTAATTGTTTTTTTGATTTTTTTAAAAACTAAATAAATGGATACCCCTTTAATCAGATCTAAAAGTTGTAAAATTGATGATATTAATCCTGAAATTGAAAAAATGAGTTTTTTAAATTCAGTATATTCAATAGATGAAAAAGAGATTACTGGAAGTTCAACATATGATAAAACAAATTTTAAGTTTAAAAAATATAAAAGCGAATTTGATGCTTTAAATGAAAGAAGAGAAAATTCTTTTAAAATCTTTCAAAAAAATAAACAAAATAAATCAAATTTAAATTATGGAAGTGATTCATTTGAAAATTTAGAACAAACACAATATGTTTTATTATTGATTTTTTTCTTTGTATTATATTTAATTCTTCGTTTATATAAAATTCATCCATTAATATTTGTCATTGCAGCTTTTATTTTAATATTTTATTTATTTAGAAATAAAAAAATAGATGATGAATATCAACCAATATTAAATATAAGTGAAATACAAGAAAAGAAAGATAATTTCTTTGATGAATCAATTCTTTCTCAATCTTTATTAAATATTTAGGTAATTAATTATTAATTATTTAAAATAATTAATTGAAATATTGAAACAAATTTTCTTAATATCTCCTAAAGAATATAATTTATATATTAAAAATAATAATTGTATGAAAGTTAAAATTTAAACTATATAATTTATAAAAAAATAACTAATTTTTTTTCCTAATAATAAATAAGGAAATGTCAACAAAAAGCTTAAAAATAAAAAAAGGTAGAAAATTTCGTCCAAAGTATTTAAAAATCTAAATAAAATTATAGAGGAACATATATTCTATTAAAAAAATTTATTGAATCAAATATATATAAAGTTCATTCTCGTCAAATAAAAGTGTTAGGAACAGAAGAAGAGATTGATGAATTATTTTTAGAAGTCCAAAAAACAAATAATAAAGATGCATTAAAAATATTTTTGATATTAAAAAACATAGAAAATTTCAAATATATGATTAAATATTATGGAATTCCTGAAGATATATTAATAAAAGCAATTCCTTTTTTTGAGCATTTTAGAAAGAAAAAAAAAGAAAAAATTTATTCAATTGGAGATATAAATGATTATTTTTATATAATTGTAAAAGGAAGTATATATATAGAAGAAAAAGGAGAAATGATAAAAGGAATTCAACAATATCATGAAAAATGTATTTTAAAAGAAGGATTTTGTTTCGGTGAATTTGAACTTTTATATGATTTAAATAGAATTTGTAATGTTTATGCAATTGAAAATTGTGATTTATTAGGAATTAGAAAAGAAAAATTTTTAAAAATATTATCAAAATATATTTTAAAAAGTCAAAATGAGAGAAAAAACTTAATAATAAAATTTATTCCTTGTTTTAGGCAAATGTCAAATCAAAAATTTTTTTTATATTATAATGATTTTATTTTAGAAAAAATAGTTAAACAAAACTATATATTTAAAGAAGGAACAGAAGCAAATGCACTTTTTTTAATTTTACAAGGAAGAAGTAGAATTGTTAAAAATGGAACTAATTTATTATATTTAGGAATAAATGATTTAGTTGGTTTTGAATCAATTGATTTTGAACCTGAATCAAATGAAAATCCAATTTATAATTGTTCTTTAATTGCAATTGATGATTGTTATATTATCAAAATTAGAATTGGTTCTTTAGGAAATTTTAGATATAGAGTTAGAAAAGAATTAACTAATTTTAGAGATGAAAAAAATAATTTATTTACTCAATTAATTGAACAAGGAAAAAAAGAAAGAGAAAAATTTAAAATTTCTTATAGAGAAGATGTATTTAAGGAAACTATTAAGGAATCAATCAAAAAATTACCTATTGATAAAATTCAACAATATTTCTATCTTCCTGGTGAATTAAAAGAAAATAAAAAAAAACTAAATACTAGATTTTTAAATATAAATAATATTAATGAAGAAGGTCATTGTAAATTTAATACAATAACTAAAACTTTAACAAAAAGAAATGATGCGAAAATAAATTTAAAAATATTAACTCAAGGAAATAATAAATTTGAAGGAAGAACTTTATCAGATAGAAAATTTTTAGAAAAAAAAGTATATAGAAAAAATATAAGAACTTTAAGTTTAAATCAAGATGTTTTACAAAAAAGTATTGGAAGAAGAACAAATGTTTTAAGAAATATTAATCCAAAGAATATAAAACATTTTACTATAAACACAGGAGATTTTGATTTACCTTTAATAACAATGTATAAAAGTCATTCTTATAAAAATAAATTAAAACAAGAAGTTTTATAAATTTATAAATTAGTTTTTACTATTATATAAATTGTTATACTAATAAATATGTATTAATTAATAATAGCAAAATTAAAAGTAAATTTAATAAATTTTTTATGTAAAAATATGAATATAAAAAATTTTTTAATTTATTCTTAATTAAAAATATGTTTTTTTTATAAAACATATTATATAATTATCGATTTTTCATGACTAATTTTTTTTGTATTCTTTGTTTTCATTTCAATTCATTATAATTCTTTCTTTTTAAATATTTATTTTTTCATCATCCATTCATCTAGACTAATTTTGTCAATGATTTGTCTTTTTTCATTAATAATAATGAAAGATATATTCATTTAAGATTTAAATATTTTATTTAAATGAGAGGAAAATCATCATTTAATTAGAATCAACATTTTCTAATCAATATGGTTCTATTTTAATTTTCAATAATATGTGAAAAGAAAATCCAGAATAATATATCTATTAGAGAATAATCATAATTAATATATATCAAAGCTATAAAATAATAAATAGTTTATAGTGATTGAATATAATTTCATTTTTATTTAGAGATTTATTTATTTTTAAAATACTAATTTAAATTAAAATTAATTTAAATATTATTCTTTTTTTAAAAGTTTAATTCTATTTTAAAATTTGTTTGATTTTTATATTTTTTTTTAATATAATTATATTTTTCTGGAATATTAACTTTCACCAAGTTTCCTCCAGTAACAGAATATTGATCTACATAACAAGTTATAATAATATGACAATGACAAATAAAAACATTATCGATATTATTATTAGATTTAATTAAAACACTTCCTTTCATACTTGTATTAGTATTATTTCTTAGATTCACCATTTCCCATTTAATTTCTTTATTTTTTTCATCTATATTAAATTGTCCATAACTTCCGGCAAGATTTATATTTTTAATTTCTGATGATTGGTCATTTTCAATATTAATTTTAACTTTAATTACAATATCTTGAATTTCATATATTTGATCTTTAATTTTTTTTTCATTTAATTCTAAAAATAAATTAATTTTATCATTTGTGACAGAAGAATTACCATTTATTGAAAAAGGTAATTGAATAAAAGTATTTTCTAATATAGGAATCATTTTAATTATAGTAAATTTACCATGTTTACTTTTTAAATCAATTGTTTTCTTTTTTAATATTTCTTTTCTTTTTGTAGTTACATTTTCATCCACACTAAAAGATAGGATTTTATAAGGTATATTTAATAACATATTTAAAGGAACATTTTCTTGGACAGAACAATTTGCTACTATCTCACTAAAACATTTATTATTTATTATATTTGATTTTTTATCTAAAGTAATTGTTAAATTATCAAAATAATCAAAATATATATTCTGAAATTGACTTATATCATCATCTTTATACATATAATTCTCATTTTTATTGAATTGTAAATTTGATAAATAATTTTTTAACACATTAGCATTATAATTTTTGGCAATTCCCATTATTTTTTCACTTATTTTATCTTTTATTCCATAAGGAGAAGTTAAAGTTGAAAGAATGTAATTTTCACTGAAATTAGGAATTCCTTTTGTAAGGAAATGATCAATCATTAATAAAATTAAAATAATATTTTCTCTTATTAATGTTTTATTTGGATATTCATTAAAAGCAAATTGTAATATATTATGAATTGTATTTAATATAAAATAATATGATGGAACATAAATTTCATTTTCTGAAGTAATTAAAACATATATTAAATCATAATTATTTCTTTCTTTTATTTCTTTAATTGGAAGAAAAATTATTAATTTATTATCAATTTTATATAAAGGAGAATATTTTTCAATTTTATTGTTTAAAAGGATATCACTTATATTTAAAATAAATTTTTGAATTACTTCTTTATTATTTGAGCTAACAAATTCTTTTGTTAGTAAAATTTCTTTTGATTTTAAACTAATAATAAAAAACGATTCCATTAATTTAAATATTTAATTAAAAAATTAATTATTTAAATGTGAAGATATTATTCAATAATAGAAAAAATGTTTTATTGAATTTATTCAGACTGCTATATTAAGTTTTCAAATAGTAAATTATAGATTTGATATTCTTAATGTATTGACTCTGTATATTTTTGTTTCAACTCAAGAAAAATTAATAAATATGAATTATTTTGAATGCAATTTTTAT
>JAEEGK010012120.1_pt1 | contig 19643 bp, 14 predicted proteins | sample 8958771 | NCBI WGS metagenome assembly JAEEGK01 (sample SAMN16246547, study PRJNA631951) | gut metagenome | biome: gut microbiome; feature: rumen; material: SC-attached | host: Bos | place: Iran: Karaj | collected 2018-10
CGCCGTCGCCGCCCTCGTGGGCATCCTCCTGAACGCCATCCTGCCGGGAAAAGATTATGAGTTCGGGAAGAACCCGAAGGGTGACAAGGCCGTTGACTTCGAGATCAACCCTTCGCTCCGCAAGGACCGAACGCAGCAATAAACCTTAAACCTCCGCGATATGTCCAAAAAACTCTTCGTCGCTGCCATCGCAGCCTTCGCGCTGGGCGTAACCGTCCATGCACAGACCAACCTCCAGACGTTCTATGACTTCGGAAAAAACCGTGGTCATTTCACGACTACTCTTGAAGGTTTCTACAATGACAATTGGGGAAACACATTCTTCTTCATCGACTATGACTATAATGCCAAAGACAGCAAGGGCGTCAACCAGGCTCCTAGCGGAAGCTATATGGAAATCGCCCGTTGCCTGAATTTCTGGCAGAACACGGCTCTCTCCGCCCTCAGCCTGCAGGTTGAGTATAACGGCCTGGTGGGCGTGAACCAGAACTTCCTTTTCGGTACGGATGTTTTCGTCCATAGCGCCGATTTCAGCAACACTTTCAATTTCAAGGTACTTTATAAGACCTTCAGCAACGGCGCCACCAGCGACTTCCCGCTGCAGTTCACCTTCGTCTGGGGCATGCAGGACCTGTTCGGCTTGAAAGGCCTCCGCTTCAGTGGCTTCGCCGATATCTGGGGTGAGAACGTGGTGAACTTCATGGAAGGTGCCACCAAGGCCCAGAAGTTCGTCTTCATCTCCGAACCGCAGCTTTGGTATAACATCGGCCAGCACATCGGTGTTCCGAACTTCCATATCGGCGGCGAGGTGGAGCTTACCATGAACTTCGCTGGCTATGATGGTTTCTATGCCCGTCCTTGCATCGGCACCAAGTGGGTTTTCTAAGATTTGAGATATGAGCAAGTTCCTGGGAAAGGCTTTCGGCTTTGACGCCGAGAAGCACAATGTCCGGACAGAGATTGTCGCGGGCATCACCACGTTCCTGACGATGGCCTATATCCTGGCCGTCAACCCGAGCATTTTCAGCGCCCTGGACATGCCCAAGGGTGCCGTTTTCACCGCCACCGCCCTCGCGGCCCTCATCGGTACGCTTGTGATGGCGTTCTACGCCAAGAAGCCGTTCGCCCTTGCCCCGGGCATGGGCTTGAACGCATTCTTCGTGTTCACGGTGTGCCTCACGATGGGACATTCCTGGCAGTTTGCCCTGACGGCCGTGTTCCTGGAGGGTCTCCTGTTCATCATCCTCACGCTCACGAAGGTGCGCTCCTGGATCCTGAACGCGATTCCGCTCTCGCTCAAGCACGCCATCGGTGCGGGTATCGGCCTGTTCATCGCCTTCATCGGCCTGCAGAACGCCGGAATCATCGCGAACAACGACTCCACCCTCGTCTCCCTTGGTGACATCACCCACGGCGCGGCCCTCCTCGGCATCATCGGCATCGTCATCACCGGCGCCCTCGTCATCCTGAAGGTCAAGGGCAGCATCCTGATCGGTATCCTCGTGACCGCCATCATCGGCCTGTTCATCAAGGATCCCGCCTCCGGACAGGCTCTCACGAAGTTCTCCGGCGTCATTTCCGCCCCGGACAGCGTCGGTCCCATCTTCCTCAAGTTCGAGTGGGGCCAGATCCTGAGCTGGGACATGCTCGCCGTCGTCTTCACCTTCCTGTTCATCGACATGTTCGACACGATGGGCACCATCATCGGTGTCTCCCAGAAGGCCGGTATGGTGGATGAGAAGGGCAATGTCGACGGCATCGACAAGATGTTCATGGCCGACTCCATCGCCACCGTCTGCGGCGCCTGCCTCGGCACTTCCACCACCACGACCTACGTCGAGAGCGCTTCCGGCGTCGGCGAGGGCGGACGTACCGGCCTCACCGCTTTCACGGTCGCGATTCTTTTCGCCCTGGCTCTCCTCTTCTCCCCGATCTTCCTCGCCATCCCCGGCGCCGCCACGGCTCCGGCCCTGGTGATCGTGGGTGTGATGATGATGAGCCCGGTCGCGAAGATCGACTGGGAAGACTACTCCGAGAGCATTCCGGCTTTCATCACCGTGCTGATGATGCCCGTCGCCTATTCCATCTCCGACGGCATCCTCCTCGGCGTGATCTCCTATGTGCTCCTGAATGCCTGCGCAGGCAAGTTCAAGAAGATCTCCCCGACAATGTGGGTCCTTGCCGCGCTGTTCATCTGCAAGTATATCTTCATCTAGGATGAGCGTTTACAGAACGCTTGACGAACGGGAATTCCGGGACCTCGCGTCCCGGATTCTCTTTGAAGACAACCACCTGCTCGTGTTCAACAAACGGGCAGGTGAGATTGTCCAGGGTGACAAGACGGGTGATGAGCCGGTGAGCGAGACGCTCAAGGCCTTCATCGCCCAGCGCGACGCCAAGCCGGGCCAGGTGTTCATGGGCGTCCCGCACCGCCTGGACCGCCCCGTGAGCGGGATCTGCGTGTTTGCGAAGACTTCCAAAGCGCTGGAACGGCTGAACGCGATGTTCCGGGAAGGCGAGGTCCACAAGACCTACTGGGCCTTATGCTGCGGAAAACCTTCGCCGGAAACGGCTCTCCTGACGGACTGGATGACCCGCAACGAGAAACTGAACAAGTCCTTCATCGCCAAAGGCCCGGGGGGAGAAGCCAAGGAAGCGAAACTACGCTACACGTTTCTGAAGAGCACCGAGCGGTACCACCTGGTGGAGGTGGAGCTCCTTACCGGCCGTCACCACCAGATCCGCTGCCAGCTCTCCCACATCGGCTGCCCCATCAAGGGCGACCTCAAGTACGGCGCCCCCCGCTCCAACCCCGACGGCGGCATCTCCCTCCACGCCCGCTCCATCCGCTTCATCCACCCGGTGAAGAAGACGGAACTCTTCCTCGAAGCGCCGGTCCCGGCCTCCTGGAAAGGGGTGTTTGGCACGTAACTGCTTGATAATGTTTCGCTTGAATAAGTATGCCCTGTGATTCGAATCACAGGGCATACCTATTTAGTGGCTTGATACTGAGCAAGTTGGGTGCCAAAGAAAAATGCAGACCCCGGAAGGATCTGCATTCAGTTTCTGATACGCCCGACGGACTACCAGCGGTCCTCGTCGGAGACGGTGAGTTTCTTGCGGCAGTGACGACGGCGGGCGGAGAGCACGCGGCGACCGTTGGCGGAGGCCATGCGGGCGCGGAAGCCGTGCTTGTTCACGCGCTTGCGATTGGAGGGTTGGAATGTTCTTTTCATCGTATGTTTCTTTTTATATTATGCTTGTTGGGAGCCGTTTTCACGGACGGACTGCAAAGGTAGCAATTTCGAGGGAAACCGCCAAATTTATTTTTCAATAAAGATGACGAGTTTTCCGTCGTAATAGTCGTCGTGCAGCCAGGCGGAGACGGGCCAGGTGTGGACGGATCCCTTGCGGAGATGGTGACGGGCCATCACTTCCGCGATTTCCTCGACGACGTCGCCGCCTTTGAGATAGAGGATGCCTTCGGTGAACTTGCCTTTGACCCAGGGATAGAAATCCGTGAGCGAGGCGACGGCCCGGGATACGACGAAACCGAACTTCTGCGGCAGGGATTCGGCGCGGGCGTTCACGACCTCCACGTTTTTGAGCCCCAGCGCCTCAGCGACCGCCTTGGCCACGATGGTTTTCTTGCCGACGGAGTCGCACAGGACGAAGTGCGCATCGGGGAACAGGATGGCGAGCGGGATGCCGGGGAAGCCGCCGCCGGTGCCCAGGTCCAGGATGTCGGCCGTGCAGAACTTCTCCGTAAGGCCGGGGGATGTCAACAGATACCGGGCGATGGCGAGTGAGTGGAGGACATGGTGGTCGTACAGCCGGTCGATGTCTTTGCGGGAGATGACATTGATCTTCGCATTCCATTCACGGTACAGGGCGTCGCAGGCGAGAAACTGTTCCTCCTGTGCGGGCGTCAGGTCGAAGTCGGCCTTGACGAAAGCGATGAATTCCTGCGGTGTCATTCGATTTCCCCCCTGAGCATCATTTCCGCCAGATGCTGCTTGCCGCGGCGGATGCGGGTGCGGACCGTATTGAGCTCCAGTCCCAGTTCCTTGGCGATTTCCTCGTATTCCAGTTCCTCGATCATATATTTGACCATGACGTCCTTGTACAGCGGGGAGAGTTCGTCGATATAGGCCATGAGCCGCTGATGGTTCTCATCGTTGATGATTTCCTCTTCCGGGGTGACCTCCGTCAGGGGATCCTGCCCGCCGGACGTATCGTCGCCGGCTTTCTGCTTGATGCCTTCCTTTTTCTCGTCCTCCCGCTTGATGCTGGCGAGGTGGTCCAGGGCAGTCCGGGTGGCGATGGTGGAGAGCCAGGGACGCAGTTCGCGTTCCGTGTCGAAGCTCGACAGGTTTGCGAAGGCCTTCTGGAAGCTTTCGGAGACGACGTCGTCCACATCGGCCTTCCATTTGAAATAGCCGCTCACCCGGCTGCGGATGGCTTTCTCATGCAGCTGGTAGATGGCGCGGTAGGCCATCTGGTCCCCGGCGACGGCGCGGCGGACCAGTTCTTTCTCGGACAAATCCAGATATCCCATGTCAGTGTGCCTCCAACCAGTTTTTGCCGTCGCTGCATTCGACCGTCAGCGGAACGGACAGTTTCAGGACGTTTTCCATGACATCGACGACGATGGCCTTGAGCTGCGGAACCTCTTCGGGAACGGCGTCGAACATCAGTTCGTCGTGGATCTGCAGGACCATCCGGCTCTTGAGCCCGGCTTCCGCAAGCCGCCTGTCCACCCCGATCATGGCCAGTTTGATGATATCGGCCGCCGTGCCTTGGATGGGCGCGTTGACGGCGTTCCGTTCGGCCAGCGCGCGCACGGTGGCGTTCTTCGCGTTGATGTCCGGCAGATAGCGCCGGCGGCCGAACAGCGTCTCCACATACCCGTTTTCGCGGGCGAAGCCGATGCTGTCGTCGATGAATGAGCGGATGGCCGGGAAGGAGGCGAAGTAGCCGTCGATCAAGTCCTTGGCTTCCTTCCGGCCCAGGTGCAGCCGCTGCGCGAGGCCGAAGGACGAGATGCCGTACATGATACCGAAGTTCGCCGTCTTGGCACGGCCGCGCTGCTCGCGCGTCACTTCGGACAAGGGGATGCCGTAGATTTTCGCCGCCGTGGCGGCGTGGACGTCGTCCCCGTCCCGGAAGGCTTTCACCAGGTGTCCGTCCTGGCTGAGGTGCGCCATGATACGGAGTTCGATCTGCGAGTAGTCCGCCGAAACGATGACGCCTTCCGGCGTGTCCGGAATGAAGGCCTTGCGGATTTCCTTGCCCCGCTCGGTGCGGATGGGGATGTTCTGCAGGTTCGGGTTGGAACTCGAAAGCCGGCCCGTCGCCGTAAGCGCCTGATTGAAGGTCGTATGGACGCGTCCGTCCACAGGCGAGACATAGGCCGGGAACGGCTCGATATAGGTGGACAGCAGCTTCTTGACAGCCCGGAACTCCAGGATCTCGTCCACGACCGGATGCCGGTCCGCAATGGCGAGGAGGGTGGCCTCGTCGGTGGAATACTGGCCGCGGGCGCTCTTCTTGGCTTTCGGATCCAGCTTCAGCTTGTCGAACAGGATGTCGCCCACCTGCTTGGGAGAGGAAATGTTCAGGTCCGGTTCGCCGACCATTTCCCGGATATGCGCCTGCCTTTCCTCCAGCTCTTTCCGGAGGCCCTGGGCGAAATGGTCCAGCTGCCGCAGGTCCACTTTCACGCCGGCCCGTTCCATCTTTGCCAGAACCTTGGAAAGCGGCTCTTCCATGTCGTCGTAAAGCTTCTGCCGGTCGGCAAGCTCTTCACGGACCTTGCCGCCGAGCAGCACGAGGGCGGCTGCTTCACGCGACCGGGAAGCGGCGGCTTCCTCCGGCGCCTCGTCAAACAGGGAGCCCGTTCCGGTTTCCGTCGGCGTCTCCTCCAGTTCGACGTTCAAGTAGCTTCGTGCGAGGATGTCCACGGCGTGACTCTTTTCCGGATCGATGAGGTAATGCATCAGTCCGATGTCGTACCAGCGGCCCTCCAGGGTAACCCCCGCATGGGCAAGTAGGTTCGCCTGCAGTTTGAGGTCGTAGCCGTATTTGTCGATGGATGCGTCTTCCAGGATCTCCCGGACGGGATCCAGCCGGTCTCCCGGGACGGTGCAGGCCTGTTCTCCGCAGCCGACGATGACTCGCTTGACGGGGGAGAAGATACCCTCGGCATAAGCCTCGGTAATAAGGCCGCAGCAACCGGCTTTCTTCACCGCCTGGGCCATCTCGGCAGGCGTGATATCCTGGACAGTGAACTCCTTTCTTTCCTGGGAGGCCGCCGACGGCCCCACATGAGCGATGAAACGCTTGAGGGAGTTGAACTCGTATTTCTCGAACAAGTCGGCGATCTCCGGCTTGTAGTCCGTGGCCAGCCGCATATCCTCCGCCGTCGTTTCGAGCGGGATGTCGGTCTTGATGGTCACGAGTTCCTTGGACAGGCCGATATAGCTGCGCGCCTCCTCGAACTGCGCCTGCTGGCGTGGCGAGAGTTCGGAAAGGTGGGCATAGATGTTTTCGATGCTGCCGTACTTGGAAACCAGCTTTCCGGCGCCCACTTCGCCGACCCCCTTGACACCCGGCACGTTGTCGGCCGAGTCGCCGCAGATGGCGAGCATGTCGATGATCTGGACCGGGTCCAGGATGCCCCATTTCTCACAGATGGCCGTACGGTCCACGATCTCGTCGTCGCCGCCGGCCTTGCCGGGCTTGTACTGGAAGATGTGCTCTGCAATCAACTGGCCGTAGTCCTTGTCGGGGGTGACCATGTACACATCCATCCCTTCCCGGGCGCTGCGGAGGGCCATCGACCCGATTACGTCATCGGCCTCGAACCCCTTGACCATCAGTACCGGGATGTTCATCGCCTGCACCAGTTCCGTAAGCGGCTCCAGCGCGTCGATGACCAGTTGCGGAGTAGGGGGGCGCGTGCCCTTGTATTCGGGGTACAGTTCGTTCCGGAAAGTGCCGCCCGGCGGATCGAAAGCCACCGCCAGATGCGTCGGTTTCTCCCGCTCCACCATCTCCAGCAGATACTTCGTGAACCCGTACAGGATGGACATGTCCGCTCCCTTCGAGTTGATCATCGGCCTTCTCAGGAAGGCGTAATACATCTTGAAGACCAGCGCGTGTCCGTCAATGAGAAACAGTTTGTCCATATCCTACAAATATAGACAAAAAAGCTTTCCCTCGCAATAACCTTATTCCCGGGTGTCGCCCGCAATCCACTTCAGGCCGAGCCGGTCGATGAGCCGGGCAGGAAGGATGGCGATGAGGGGAGGGAGAAGGACGTTTGTCAGGCCTGGACTGAAGGTCCGGCGGCCGCGGAACATCGCTTTCAGCGAGCGGCGGACGAGCCACTCGGGGGTACGGATCAGGCCGATGCGGCGGAGGAATCCGCGCAGACGTTCCGGAAGGGGATAGAGGCCCGTATCCACGGCGGCGGGACACACGGTGGTCACTGTCACGCCGAAAGGCCGGAGTTCGTAGGACAGGCTCTTCCCGAAAACCTTCAGGTAGGCTTTCGTGGATGAATAGATGGCAATGCCCGGCGCCGGGATGCGTGCGGTCATCGACGAGATGTTCAGGATATGCCCGCCTCCCTTCTCCTTCATCCGGGTCCCTGCGAGGATGCACAGTTCCGTGACGACGTCCATGTGCAGCGTCATCATGGTACGTACTTTCCCAAGGCTCTCCGGTGTCAGGTATTCCATGAAGAACATGCCGGCATTGTTGACAAGCACGTCAGGGGAGGGGCACCACGCCAGGACTTCTTCGGCAGCGCCCGGCTGGGTCAGGTCGATGAACAGCGTTTGTACGGGCGCGCCGTACTCCTTTCGCAGGCCCTCGGCCGCATCGGCCAGCTCCTGCCCGCGGTTGCTCACGATGGCCAGCGCATACCCCTTCCGCGCGAGCTGTCGCGCGAACTCGAGGCCGATTCCGGAGCTCGCTCCGGTGACGAGGGCGGTTTGGGAAAGGTCAGGCATGGGCTGAAGGGTTGTTGACACAAATATAAAGAAAAATGCAAGAAATGTTACCAGGAAACATTTGATGCATCATCCGCAACAATCGTTGCATCGCTTTCGCACGGGTGAAAGTATCTTTGCGGCAAACCGCATTGCACCTTCAAAACAACCAATAAACTATGCATCATTTAAAAACGATTTTCGCAAGCTTCTTGCTGCTGGCCGGCTTCACGGCCTTCGCCCAGCAGACAGAAGTGACCGGCGTCGTGACTTCCGGAGCCGACGGCTACGGGGTCATCGGGGCCGCCGTCATGGAGAAAGGAACCTCCAATGGTGTGGTCACGGATTTTGACGGTAATTTCACCATCAAGGTGGAGACCGGCAAGACCCTGGTCATCAGCTGCATCGGCTATGCCACCCTCGAGGTCACCGCAACCGCAGAACCTATGTCCATCATCCTCCCTGAGGACGTGAGCGAACTCTCCGAGGTCGTGGTCACCGGTTACCAGACCCAGCGCAAGGCCGACCTGACCGGTTCCGTCTCCGTCATCAAGACCGACGAGATGAAGACGACCAGCAGCACCGACCCCATGAAGGCGCTGCAGGGCCGTGTCCCGGGCATGACCATCACCAGCAACGGTTCTCCGAGCGGCCAGGGCACCGTCCGCATCCGCGGTATCGGTTCCTTCAACTCTTCGCAGGATCCGCTCTATATCATTGACGGTGTTCCGACCACCAGCGGCCTGAATTCCCTGAACACGAATGATATCGAGTCCATGCAGGTACTGAAGGACGCCGCCTCGGCCTCCATCTACGGAAGCCGCGCCGCGAACGGAGTCATCGTCATCACCACCCGTAAGGGCAAGAAGGGCGACAAGGTCAGCGTCGATTTCTCCGCCAACCTCACCGCCCAGACCTACAACCGGCAGTCCATGATGTCCCTGTCCAACAGCAAGGAGTACGCCACGGCGATGGCCCAGGCCGCCATGAACGACGGACTGGATCCCATCCAGTACGCCGCCAACTATGGCCTGGACCTGAACGCCCCCAAGGGTACGGACATCCAGGCTTACGATCCGGCTGCCGGCCAGATGCGCTCCTTTACGGTCAACGGCCTGTACGACGGCTTCCTGAACGGCAAGAAGACCATGCGTTACAGCGACACCGACTGGCTCAAGGCCATTTCCCGCATGGGCTTCCTGCAGAGCTATGACCTTTCCCTCTCCAACGTGAGCGACCGCTCTTCCGTGCTGGTTTCCGTGGGTTACAAGAACAACCTGGGTATCCTGAAGTACACGGACTTCGAGAACCTGGCCGCCCGTGTCAACACCAGCCTCAAGATCAACAAGTATGTCACCATCGGCGAGAACCTGACCATCACCCATACCAACCAGGTGGACGGCGCCCCGATGGAGAACGCCCTCAAGATGGCTCCGACCCTGCCGATCTATGAAGAGGACGGCGTGACCTTCTCCGGCCCTGTCGGCGGCATGAGCGACCGTCAGAACCCGCTCCGCGAGCTCTATCACAACCGTGACAACGCCCTCCAGGTCTGGCGTATCTTCGGCAATGCCTTCATCGACATCGCCCCGGTCCAGGGCCTGCTCCTGCGTTCCAACTTCGGTATCGACTACAACAGCAACTACATCCACTCGGTGACCTACACCTGGCATTCCGACGTGGTGAACAACGACACCCCGTCCACGACGATGGCGCAGACCAACGACATGAAGTGGACTTGGTCCAACACGGCCAACTACAACTTCAAGCTGGGGGCCGACCATACCTTCAATCTCCTGGCCGGCGTCGAGCTCTACAGCCAGCGTGTGGCGGATTTCAATGCCTATGCGCAGATGTTCGCCCTCGAGAACTACAATTACATGTTCCCGCGCGCCGCGACCGGAACCCAGCGTTCCTACGGTATCGAGGAAGGCTACAATCTGGTCTCTTTCTTCGGCAAGGTCGACTATAACTGGAAGGATCTCCTGTTGGCTTCCTTCACTATCCGTCACGACGGATCCTCCCGTTTCGGTTCCAACAACCGCTACGGTACCTTCCCGGCCTTCACGCTCGGTTACCGTGTGTCCCAGCACCTGAATTACGAATGGCTGGACGACCTGAAGATCCGTGCCTCCTGGGGTGAGACCGGTAACCAGGCCATCTCCAACTACGCCCGCTACGGCCTGTACGAGGCGACTTACGGTGGCGACCGCAACCAGTCCACGGCCTACGACCTGGCCCTCGCCGGTTCCGGCATCTTCCCGTCCGGTTTCCGCGCCACCCAGGCCCAGAACAACAACCTGAAATGGGAGACCACCGAGCAGTACAACGCCGGTCTGGACTTCTCCATGTTCAAGAGTTCCCTCTACGGTTCCTTCGACGCTTATATCAAGAACGTGAAGGACATGCTCATCAACCCGGCCTACCTGGGTTCCATGGGTGAAGGCGGTGCCTCCTGGCTCAATGGCCCGAGCTTGCAGAACTGGGGTATGGAACTGGCCGTGGGATACCGCAAGACCCTTGAAAACGGGCTGTACTACAACATCTACGGTAACATGGATTTCTACCGCAGCCGCGTCACCTATCTTCCTGAGACGACAACCGGTTCCTATGTGCACACCGCTACGGAAAACCTGGTGGAATCCCGCCGTCCATACGGCTCCATCGTGGGCTATGTCGTGGACGGCCTGTACCAGAACCGGGAGGAAGTCCTCGCCAGCGGTCAGGAGAATGCCCGCGTGGGCGGTCTCAAGTATGCCGACCTGGACGGTAACGGCATCATCAACGAATGGGACCAGACCTGGATCTTCTCTCCCGTTCCGGATCTTTCCTGGGGCTTGAACGTCGAACTGGCCTATCAGAACTTTGACTTCAGCATGTTCTGGCAGGGCGTCGCCGGTCAGGACGTGTATAACAACCAGAAGTTCCAGACCGACTTCTTCAGCATCACCGACCCGGGTTCCAACAAGGGCAACCGCATGCTGAACGCCTGGACGGCCGCCAATACGGCTTCCACCATCCCGGCCCTCACTACGAACAACACCGGCAACGAAGGCCGCGCCAGCACCTATTTCGTGGAGAACGGATCCTATGCCAAGCTCCGCCAGGTTCAGCTGGGCTACAAGCTTCCCGAGAACCTGCTCCAGAAGATCCACATGACCAGCGCCCGCGTGTACGTGTCCGGCCAGAACCTGCTTACCCTCAAGAGCGCAGGCCTCACCTGTTCCGATCCGGAAAACCCGAACTGGGCCTATCCGAATTGCACTTCCTTCACCGTCGGCCTGCAGGTTGGTTTCTAAATCCATAAAAAGAACAGAGATATGAAGACATTATATAAAGTTCTCGCCATCAGCTGCCTCGCCGCATTCATGGGCTGCGACAAGTTCATCGACGTGGAGCCCAAGGGCGTCATCAGCGAAGACCTGGCCATGAGCCAGCCTGAGGAGATGGTCACCGCCGCCTACGCCCGTCTGGGAGACGACTGGTACACCTATCCTTTCAACCTCTGGCCGTTCGGCGACCTGACCAGTGACGACTCTTACAAGGGTGGTTCCGGAACCACCGACACCAACTACCATTCCCTGGAAGTCTGGTCCACCCTCACCGCTTCCACGCCGGACCACATGGACGAGCTGTGGTATCACCTTTATTGCGCCGTGAGCCGGTGCAACCGTGCCCTGGTTTCCATCCGCGAATTCGGCGACGAAAAGCTGGGAGACAAGAAGACGGTCCGCGAGGCCGAAGTCCGCTTCCTCCGCGCCCATTTCTACTTCAAGCTGGTCCAGCTCTGGTATCAGGTTCCGTGGGTGGACGAAGAAGTCTATGAGAACCATACCGAGGAGCAGACGCCCAACAACGCTTTCTCCCATGAAGAACTGATGGAGAAGATCGTGGCCGATTTCAAGTTCGCCTACGACAACCTTCCCGCCGTGCAGTCCGAAGGCGGCCGTGCCAACAAGATCGCCGCTGCCGCTTATCTGGCGAAGTGCTATCTGACCATGGCATGGGGTGACGGTTATGAGGCCAATACCGGCGTCAGCCATATCAATCCCCAGTACATGCAGCAGGTGCTTACCTACACGAAGGACGTGCAGAACTCCCAGTATGGCTATCTCGAGGATTATGGCGATATCTTCCTTCCGGAGTACAAGAACTCAAAGGAGAGCATCTTCGCCGTCCAGCATTCCAACTACGAGGATGACAATACCCGCTTCGGCCGTGCCAACTGGAGCAACATGCTCAACGGCTGCTGGGGCATGTGGAGCTGCGGCTGGGATTTCCACAAGCCTTCCCAGAATCTGGTGAACGCTTTCAAGACCAAGGACGGCCTGCCGATGTTCGATGATTTCAACAAGGAGACCGCCTATCCCGTGAACGGTGTGCCGAACGCCCAGAAGTGGGATCCGCGCCTGTTCCATACCGTGGGCATGCCCACCTTCCCTTACAAGTATGAGGAAGCCTACACCATGACCACGGACAATTCCCGTAACCCCAGTACGTATGGTTACTATGCTTCCCTGAAGGAGGTACCGCAGCGTTCAAAAGGTGAGTCCTACGACAATCCCTGGCAGGCTTTCCCGATGAATGACTATGTCCTCCGCTATACTGACGTGATGCTCATGCGGGCGGAAGCCCTGGTCGAGACCGGTGCCCTGGAAGAGGCCCGTGCCATTGTCAACGATATCCGCCAGCGCGCCAAGAATTCCGTGGGCAAGCATATCGGCTATGCCGCCAACCAGTGCGACATTTCCCTGTACTCCGCCAATGACTTCAGCACCCAGGAGAAAGCCCGCATCCGCGTCCGCTGGGAGCGCCGCCTGGAACTGGCCATGGAAGACGGCCGTTTCTTCGACCTCCGCCGCTGGGGCATTGCCTCTTCCACCCTGAACGGCTTCTTCGAGTCCGAGCAGAACTGCGTCTATGAAGGCCAGGCTTATGCCGCCTACTACAAGGACGCCCACTTTACCGCCGGCAAGAACGAGTACTTCCCGCTGCCTTACATCCAGATGTACTACGTGCCCGGTCTGTACACCCAGAACAAGAACTACAATTAATGACGGCCGATATGAAAACGTTCTATAAACTCTTCCTGGTCTTCGGCGCGGCCCTTTGCGTCCTGAACGCCTGCCAGAACAAGGAAATCCTGCGGACCGATCCTATCCTCCGGGCTCCGGAAGCATCGTCGATCAACGGCACCCTCAACGGGGATGACTACGTATGGACCTGGGCTTCCCAGCCTGAGAAGATGCGGGTGGTTACCTACCGCAACGGTACCCTGTCCTCCGACGTGGTCGTGGACGGAACCAGCTATACCCACAAGGATGTCCCTACCAACGTTCCCTTCGAGTATGTGTTCAAGCGTACGGACGGAACGAACTACTCTGTCGGCGTGGTGAAGCAGTACACCCGCCCCGGCGCCACCAGCATTTCCGGCATCACCATGAGCCAGGTCGACAAGGTTGGCGGCTATGATGCCCTCGTGCAGTGGAATCCCGCCCCGGATGCCACCTCTATCGTGTTCAGTGCCACCAGCGGGACCCGGACTGTCACGGAAACCCTTTCGGGTAGCGCTACCAGCTATACGATTCCCGATGTGGTGGACGGTGAGACCTGGACCGTGTCCATCACGGCCGTCAATGGCGAGGGTTCCGCCCTTGCTTCCCGTTCTTCGCTCCGTATCGGCAAGACCGCCATCGGTTTCCTGAGCGTGTATGCCACGCCTGAGGAACTCGTTGCGAACGGGGATGACGATGAGGCTTCCGCCTGGCTGTGGCTGCATGACACCTATCCGACCGCGATCTTCCTTCCCTTCACATCCATCACTTCTGCCAGCGACCTGACTCCGTTCCGCGTCCTGTTCTGGCTGCGTGACCTGGAAGGTGTCGGCGAGGCCGATGTCTGGAATATCCCGGCTACGGTCGAAGCCGCTACGCCCGCTGTCCGCGAGTGGTACAAGAACGGCGGCAGCCTCCTGCTTTGGAGCCACGCCACCGTGTATGCCGGCCACCTGGGCCGCCTGAACCTGGATGACATGAAGGGCAATGACCACGCCTTCGGCTTTGGCGCAGGCGGTATCAACAACGATGTCTGGAAGATGGCCGTCCAGCTGAATCCGGGTTCCCGCTTCTCCAAGGACCACTCCACCCATCCTATCTACAAGGGTCTGGAAGTGGAGTCCACGGACCGCACGAAGCTCATCGCTTTCAAGGGTCCGGGCTGGACGGAAGACCACAACTGCCTGTACTTCAACCTGCCGAGCCTTCTTACCGGTATCGGCAACCAGGAGGAAGCCTGCTACACGCAGCTGACCCAGACCTTCGGCATCTATCCGCTGGGCACCTGGGACAGCCAGATCGACTGGGTGAGCCAGATGAATGTCTGGGAGGCCCAGCAGGGCAATACCGAGTTCCAGGGCACGCTCCTGTGCATCGGCAACGGCGGTTGCGAATTCTCCATGAAGAACCCGGACGGAACGCCTGACAAGAGCGCCCATCCGAAGAACAACATCTACCAGGACAACGTCCTTACGCTCGCGAAGAATTCCCTCGAATACCTTAAGACCCGTTAATATGCAAGCTCGCATGATAGGCCTGCGTCTGTTGGCAGCCACCGCCTTCCTGGCGGCGGCTGCCGTCGGATGCCGGCCGGACGACAGCTACAAGCAGGACTATAACCCGCTTATCGACGATAAGACCGACCCGGATCCTGAAAAGCCCACGGACGAGGGACTCCGGAAAGAACCGTACCGTCCGCAAATCCACTTCACGCCTGCGCGGAACTGGATGAACGACCCCAACGGCATGGTATATGCCGACGGGGTGTACCACCTCTTCTACCAGTACAATCCCAAAGGAAACGACTGGGGCAACATGTCCTGGGGACACGCCACTTCCAAAGACCTGATTCACTGGGACGAACAGCCGGTCGCCCTGACGCGGGACGACCTGGGTGACATCTTCTCCGGATCGGCCGTCGTCGACAAGGACAACACGGCCGGGTTCGGCGCCGGCGCCATGGTGGCCCTCTATACGTCCGCCGGCAGCGCCCAGCAGCAATCCCTGGCCTACAGCACGGACGGCGGGAAGAATTTCACCCGCTACAGCGGCAACCCCGTCATCCGCAACAACGATGACAACTTGCGCGACCCCAAGGTCTTTTGGCATGAAGAATCAGGTAAATGGATTATGTCCCTGGCAAAGGGCTGGGCGAAAGGCATCGAGTTCTACGGATCCGCCGACCTGAAGACCTGGACCCACCTGAGCACTTTCTTCGTCCCGCTTTCCGGTCGTCCGGACCTGCAGTGGGAATGTCCGGACCTGGTCCGGATGGACTACAAGGGCGGCAAGAAGTGGGTGCTCATCGTGAGCGTGAATCCCGGCGGCCCCATCCTGGGCTCCGGGACGATGTATCTCACCGGTGAATTTGACGGGACGAAGTTCACGGCGGACGAGCGGGATTATCCCCTTTGGCTGGATTACGGCATGGACAACTATGCCGGCGTCACCTGGTCCAACACCGGCAGCCGTCTCGTCATGCTGGGCTGGATGAACAACTGGAGCTATGCGGGGAATGTTCCGTGCAGCCCCTGGCGTTCGGCCATGACCCTGCCGCGCGAACTGAAGCTCGTGGAATATGACGGGAAACCGCTGCTCTGCAGCACCGTCGTGAAGGAAATCGACGGAATCGCCGGATCCTGGAAGGATGCCGGCAGCTCCTGGGAGAGCATGGACGCTTACCAGCTCAGCGTGAAGCTGTCGCTGGACAAGAATTCCACCATTACCCTGAGCAACGACAAGGGGCAGAAACTGGTCGTGGAGGTCTATGCGTCCGATCGGAAGGTTGCCCTGAAGCGATCCGGCGCCACGGGTGACACGTCCTTCAACGGTACCTTCTCCGTCCCTGCCATGCAGGGCCCCCTGTGCACGGAAGGCACCGAGGTTACGCTGGACTTCTTTGTGGACCAGTCCTCCGTGGAACTCTTCACCCGCGAAGGAACACTGTCCATGACGAATCTGGTCTTCCCGACCGGTATCTACAATCAACTGGAAGTGACGGGCGCCACGGCCAAGGCGCAGATCCGTTCCTTGTCCAGTATTTGGAAATAATGAGTATATTAGCAGTTGGAACTGAAACAAGCATGAGAAAACTGATAACCATCCTGGCACTATGCGCCTTCGCCCTGGGCGCCGGTGCGCAGAACCTCGCCATCCGTCATCTGAACGACACGCATACGATGATCCGAGTGAGCGGGAAAGACCGCTATGTGCTGCTGCCTGTGCAGGAAACGGCCCAGGAGGCGCGCGTGAAGGTGTTGTCGAACGGCACGGAAGTCCTTGCGGCCAATGTTTCCCTGGCCATCGACAAGACGGATTACCTGGTCCCGCTGGACCTTGGCGCCTGGAGCGGCAGCAGCATCCTGCTGGACATCCGGATGACCCAGGGACGCGGTGTGCGCCGGGATCCTTCCGACGACGTGTGCTGGAGCGAAATGACCACTGCGCCCGTCTTCGACTGGACCAATACGGAGAAGGTCTATCGGCCTACCTACCATTTCGCGCCGGAATATGGCTGGATGAACGACCCGAACGGCATGGTTTACAAGGACGGGGAATGGCATCTGTTCTTCCAGTACAATCCCTACGGCAGTTTCTGGGGCAACATGACCTGGGGACATGCCGTGACGCGCGACCTCGTCCACTGGGAGCAGCTGGAAAATGCCATCCTCCCGGATGCGCTCGGCGATATCTTCAGCGGCAGCGCAGTCGTGGACAAGGAGAACACGGCCGGCTTCGGCCGGGATGCCATTGTGGCGATGTATACCTCCGCAGGCGATAACCAGACGCAGAGCATCGCCTACAGCAACGACAATGGTCGCACTTTTACCAAGTATGCCCTCAATCCGGTGATCGTGGCCGAGGACACGCCCGATTTCCGCGATCCCAAGGTGTTCTGGGACGATCAGACCCGCCAGTGGAAGGTGGTCCTCGCCGCCGGGCAGGAGGTGCAGTTCTACAGCTCTGACAACCTGAAGGACTGGAAATACGAGAGCAGCTTCGGCCTTGCCTACGGCAACCACAACGGAGTCTGGGAGTGCCCGGACCTGATCCGCCTTCCTTTCGAGGGCAAGGACAAATGGGTGCTGCTCCTGAACATCAATCCGGGCGGTCCCTTCGGTGGTAGCGCCACGCAGTATTTCGTGGGCAGCTTCGACGGGAAGACCTTCAAGTGCGAAGACCTTCCCACCGTCACCCGCTGGATGGACTACGGTAAGGACCATTATGCCACTGTCACCTGGAGCAATGCTCCCGCCGGCAGAACTGTCGCTCTGGCCTGGATGAGCAACTGGCAGTATGCCAATTCCGTCCCGACGAAGCAGTTCCGCAGCGCCAACTCCGTTCCCCGCGACCTGTCCCTGGTCCGGAAGGGGAAGGAGGTCATCCTGAAGAGCACGCCTTCTCCGGAGGTGGAAGCCCTTCGCGGCCGACCCATCCAGTACACGCTGGCCACCGCTCCCGTGGAACTTTTCGAGAACCCGCAGCGCGCGTACGAGCTGGTGATCCGCTTCACCCTTCCCAAGAAGGAAGGCGCCACCTTCGTGCTCTCCAACGAGACCGGCGAGCAGGTGGTTTTCACCTACGAACCGGAGAGCCAGACCTTCTCGATGGACCGCCGGGGGAGTGGCAACGTCAAGTTCAGCAAGTCCTTCGCGGCGGTCACGACCGCGCCTGCCCAGGTGGGCGGCAAGATGGAGCTGCGCCTGCTGGTGGACAGCGCCAGTATCGAGGCCTTCGGCGAGGACTTCTGCATGACCAACCTCGTTTTCCCGTCTTCTCCTTATAACACCCTGAAACTCTACGGCAACCTCAAGGCCGACGTAACCCTTTATCCGATAGCCAAATGAACAAAAAGATACAACTCATCCCGGTGATGCTCTGTTTCTTTGCCATGGGGTTCGTGGACCTCGTGGGCATCGCCTCCAACTATGTCCAGTCCGACCTGGGCCTGAGCGACTCCGCCGCCAACATCTTTCCTTCCCTGGTCTTTTTCTGGTTCCTGATCTTCTCCGTCCCGACGGGGATGCTGATGAACAAGATCGGCCGGAAGAACACGGTGCTGCTGAGTCTTGTGGTGACGGTCGTCTCTCTGCTGCTTCCCATCTTCGGCGAAAGCTACGGGCTCATGCTCGTCTCCTTCTCGCTGCTGGGTATCGGCAATGCGCTGATGCAGACTTCCCTGAACCCGCTCATCACCAACATCATCAAGGGTGACCGCCTGGCCAGCACGATGACCTTTGGGCAGTTCGTGAAAGCCATCGCCTCCTTCATGGCTCCGTATATAGCCATGTGGGGCGCCACGGCAGCCATGCCTACCTTCGGCCTCGGCTGGCGGGTCCTCTTCCCGGTGTACATGGCCATCGGCATCCTGGCCTCCCTCCTGCTCCTCCTCTCTCCGATCGAGCGCGAGGCGGCCCCGGACAAGGCTTCTTCCTTTGCGGACTGCTTCAAACTCCTGGGCAAGCCCATCGTGCTGCTGTCCTTCCTGGGCATCATGTGCCATGTGGGCATCGACGTGGGAACGAACACCACGGCGCCGAAGCTCCTGATGGAGCGTGTGGGCATGACGCTCACCGAGGCCGGTTTCGCGACCAGCCTGTATTTCATTTTCCGTACGGTAGGCTGCCTCTCCGGGTCGTTCATCCTGGCGAAGTTCAGCCACAAGAAGTTCTTCCTGGTGAGCGTCGTGATGATGGCCCTGGCGATGGTGGGCATGTTCTTCGGAGCAAGCAAGGCCATCCTGTACGTAGCCATCGCCCTGGTGGGCTTCGGCAATTCCAACATCTTCTCCATCGTGTTCTCCCAGGCCATCCTGGCGGTTCCCGAGAAGCAGAACGAGGTGTCGGGCCTGATGATCATGGGCCTGTTCGGCGGTACGGTGTTCCCGCTCCTGATGGGATTCGCCTCCGACGCGGTGGGCCAGGCTGGCGCCGTGGCGGTGATGGCCGTGGGCGTCGCGTATCTGTTGTATTATATGACCACCATGCACAAATAATATGGGAAAGTACGTTATCGGTATCGGTGAGGCGCTGTGGGATGTGCTTCCCGAGGGAAAGAAACTGGGCGGCGCGCCCGCCAATTTCGCCTATCATGCCCGCCAGTTCGGGCTGGAAGGCATCGCCGTGAGCGCTATCGGGCACGATGCGCTGGGCGAGGAAATCGTCGAGGCTTTCGAGGAACACCAGCTGCCGTATCACCTGGCCCGGGTGGAGTATCCCACCGGAACTGTCCAGGTTACCCTGGATGCGCAGGGTGTGCCCCAGTATGAGATCAAGACGGATGTCGCATGGGACAATATCCCTTATGACGATGAACTGGCCGCCCTGGCCGCAGATTGCAAGGCGGTTTGCTTCGGTTCCCTGGCACAGCGGAGCGAAGTATCCCGCTGTACCATCGGCGCGTTCCTGGACGCCGTCCCCGCAGACTGCCTGAAGGTATTCGACATCAACCTCCGTCAGAGTTTCTACACGAAGGAGGTGCTGGAGGCATCTTTCCAGCGCTGCGACATCCTGAAAATCAATGATGAGGAACTGGTGACCATTTCCCGTCTGTATGATATCCCGGGCCTGAGCCTGGAGGAAAAGTGCTGGCA
>JAEEGK010012122.1_pt1 | contig 19642 bp, 14 predicted proteins | sample 8958771 | NCBI WGS metagenome assembly JAEEGK01 (sample SAMN16246547, study PRJNA631951) | gut metagenome | biome: gut microbiome; feature: rumen; material: SC-attached | host: Bos | place: Iran: Karaj | collected 2018-10
TTTTTTTTTTTATTTATTTTTTTTTTGTTTTTTTTTGGTTAATTTTTTTAATTCTTATTTTTATTTGTTAATTAAATTTATTTTTATCTATTTGCAAAAATGGGAAAGAAAAATACGAATAAAAAAAAAGAAAAAAGAAGAAACCCGAAAAAAGAAAAACATGAACATTGGAAATTTAAAAATGGAAGAATAAATAAAAAACAAGACAAAAAAATAAAACAAAATTTACTAAAATCTCAAAATGAAGAAACATCAATAAAAAAAGAAGAAGAAGAAATAGAATTAATAGAAAATGAAAAAAACTTATTTGACGAAAAAGGATATTACATAAGTTCAAATATAAAAGAAGAAGAGAAAAATATATTAGACTGGGATGAAAATGACGAAAAAAACACATTAACAAACCAAAAAGAAATATTAGAAAAAATGAATACAATAAACGAAAAAAAATTAGACCCAAAAATAGTAACAGCATATAAAATGGTAGGAGAAATATTAAAAAATTACACATCTGGACAATTACCAAAAGCCTTTAATATATTAACATCAACAGAAAATTGGGAAGAATTAATAAATTTAACAGAACCTTATAATTGGTCTCCTCAAGCAATGTATCAAGCAACAATTCAATTTAGTAGTTCTGAAGTGATTGTATCAAATATTTTTTATGAAAAATATTTATTACCTGCATTAAGAAATGATATTAGAATTAATAAAAAATTAAATATTCATTATTATAATTCTTTAAAAAGAAGTTTATTTAAACCAAGTGCTTTTTTTAAAGGAATTATTTTACCAATTAGTCAAAATTTAAATTTTAAAGAAGCTGCAATTTTTGGTTCTATATTAAAAAAATGCTCTATTCCTGTTAATCATGCTTCTGCTGCTTTAGTTAAATTAATGCAATATTGTAAAAATGGAAAAAATGGTATTTCTGCTGGAGCTTTATATTTTATTAAAATTTTATTAATGAAAAAATATGCTATTCCTAATCAAGTTAAAGAAAATTTTATTAATTTTTTTTGTGATTATGAAAATTTTAAATATGATATTCCTGTTATGTTTCATCAATGTTTTCTTTTGTTTGTTCAAAGATATAAAAATGATTTAAATGTTAATGAAAGAGAAAAGTTAAAGAAGTTAAATAAAAAAATTGGACATCATTTAATTGCAGAGGAAATAAATAAGGAATTGAATTATAATTCTAGAAATTTAAATAAAAATATGCAAATTGATTAATAATAAATAAAAATTAAAATTTATAAATTAATGAATATATATTATAATTTTTGTCATATAATTAAAAGCTATTATTTATAAATAAGAGTTAGAAATATTAAAAATAGAGTTATTCAATATTGAAGACAATAATAATTGTAAATAATATATAATTATATAAAAATAAATTTTTGTCATAAAAATAAAAATAATTTCCTTTAAAGGAATAATTATTTTATTATTAATTCTGACTTTCTAAAATTTATTTTTAAGAATTAAAAAAATATCAATAAAATTACAATATAAAATATTATTTATAAATATATTCAATATTTTCTACTGATAAAATTTTTTAAAAATTTCAGATTTAAATAATAATTGATATTTTAGATTTTATTAATTTAATTTATAATAACTAAATATAGACATTATTATATTTAATTTATGAGAATTATAAATTAAATGCAATTCCTTCAATATTATTTATAATATCTAAAGCTTTCTCAATTTCTAATATATTTCCTAATAAATCAATTTCTTTTATAGAACTTTTCTTTTTGATATTTTTTAATTCATTTAATCCTCTAATTGTAATTTGACAATTTCTAATTTCAATTTTTTTAATACTTTCATTTTTATTTATAAAATCACAAATTATTTTCATTCCTCCATCCCCAAATAGATTGTTACTTAAATAAATTTCTTTAATTTGATTTAAGTTCAAATTATTTAATAATTCATTTAAAATATCTAATGAAATTTTACAATTATTTAATAATAAAAATTCTAGTTCATTTAAAGAATTAATGAAATTTGATAAAATTTTACATTCATTAATATCTTTAATTTTTAAATATGAAAGATTAATTTTTGAAAAAGAATTATTAATTAAAAAGGAATTAATATCACGAATACTTATTGGATTATTACTTATATCTAATTCACTAGCATTAATTCTTAATTTATCTTTTAGCTTAAATTTATTTTTTGAAAGAATTAATTTTTTTACTTTTAATTTAAATATAAATGTTGATTTGCTTATTTTATTATTTGATAAATCAATTATATCATAAATAAATTTATTAGTTTTAAAATGAATATTTTGTAATATTTCATCATCTAAATTTGAATTGATTATATATATTTCTTTGCATTCATCTAAATTTTCTATCATTATATTTATACAATCAATTAATGAATTTTTAATTTTTGAAATATCTTTGAATATTAACTTTTTAATTTGAGTTTTAAATTGAAAAAGCAAATTACAAATTAAATCAAAAACATAATTACATTTATTATCTTTATCATATATTACATCTCCAAAAAATTCAATATTATTAATATTTTTAATATTATATTTAATAAAGGAAATGAAATAAGGAAATTGTGGGTCTAAAATTAATTTTAAATTGATTTTTAATATATCTTTATCTAAAGAATATAAATCTGTAATATTAAGATTTTTCATTGAGTTGAAATATTTATATTGGTCAATCAATATATTACAATTAAGGATTAGGTTTTCAATTTGGTTTAGTAAATTATTTTCATAATTTAATATTTTAGAATTTGAAATATTAATATTCTTTTCATTATTTTTTTTTTTAAATATATTATCATTCATAATATTCTTTGATAAATTACCTATATTTTCATTTTTTATTCTAAAAATAAAATCATAAAAACATAAAGAATAGATATTTTTAAAGTAAAAATCATTTTGAAAAATTTTTGAATAAAAGTTAAAATTTTCATTTAATTCAATAATAATATTTAAATAGTTAAATGAATTTTGATTTATAAAATTTAAATATTCATTTTCTATTTTTAATTCATTTAAATGTTCAACTTGTTTTTCCAATTCTTTAACTTTACTATTTTCAAATAATAAATCAATTATTTTTTTTTCTTTTAAATTCAAAGTTTCCTTATATTGATTTTCTGAGTTTTCTAAAAAAACTCTAAAATTTTTGATTTGATTTTCCAAATTATTAATAATCTCTTTTAAATTAATTATTTCATTTTCTAATATTTTTTTTTCTTTATTATTCTCTATTATTTTTTCATTTAATAATTTATTATCATTTTTTAATTTTATTTTTTCTTTATCTATAATATTTTTTATTTCAAATTCTATTTGTGTTTGAACTATAAAATCAATATTCTTAGTTTTTTTTTCTTTTATATATCTCTCTTGAAGTTCATTAAAAGATTTTTTCATTCCTTCTAATATTAATTTATAATTATCAATTTCAATTGTTTTATTATCTAATTCTTGAAATTGTGTATTTAATTTTTTATTATATTCATCTATTATTTTTTTAGAACTTTTTTTACTTATTTTTATATTAGATAAAATTTGTGGACTTCGTTCAATTACAAATGCACATTTTTTCTCTATTTTAATATCATTCCATTTTAAATTTTTATCCATTTATTTATTATTAAAAATCAAATAATAATTCTTTATAAATAAAATATTAAAAAGATTAATTTAATATGTTAAATAATTTAAGTTAAAAATTTTACTTATATTAAAAATTGCTTCTATGTTTTATATTTTTTATTTTATTGAAATTTTTCATTAATAAATTTTCCATAAACAAATAAATATATTATATAATTTTAAACTTTGAGATTTAAGAGCACGATACCTTATTATTGTCAAAATAATAGAAATAATAATTCCAAATATTATATTATATGATATTCCAAGTAATGTATTGAATAGACAATATCTTTGTGAGTTTTTAAAAACAGTTCCATAAACAGAAGAATAATATAAAGAGAATAAAAGTATAAAAAATTCAATGATAAAAAAAATAGTTAATCTTTTATTTATATATTTTTTATTTCTTTCTAATAAATTTTCATCTTTTTTATCAGGATAATAATCTTTCATTAATTCAAATGCAGTATTATATGTATTATCTAAATAAATACTAAATAATTTACTTATTATTTCAAAAATAATCCATCCTATTAAAGAAATTATAATATTAGATATTGTTATTCTTTTAAATTTTCCTTCCTTATATATATTTGAAATAAATGAATCAACAAATAAAATTATATTAAAAATATATAAAATAACTATTCTTGTTAAATATGATATAATTTTAATAGAAAATAAATCAAATGGATTTTTTTTAACAAAAATTTTGATAATTTCACTCTTATAAGAAATTATAGAGAATAATATTTGACAAAATTTTCTTTTATCAAATTTAATTGCATATTTAAAAGAAGTAATATTAATATTATATATTTTATTTTCTTCATTTCTTGGTTCATTTGTTTTTATAATTTTCTTCAATCTTGGTGAACTTTTTGATTTTAAACCATTTATTGAAGAATTTGAAGGATATTTTTCTTTATTTATTTTAGAATCTTCTATATATGTATCTTTAAGAACTAATTTTTTAGGAGGATTTCCTGATTGAAAATTACTAATGCATTTATTATTCAAACTCTTTTTAATAAATAATTTTAAATAAATAAAAACAATTATTTTAGCTGTAATTAATGAAGTAATTGGAAGAAATCCAAAATTGTTTTTAATATTTATATTTTTTAAATTTTTCCAACAAGTCATTACAGCAATATTTGTAGTCTTAATTGAATCATTTTTAAATGAATTATTATTATTAATATCATAATTTTCATCTATTGAAAAAGAACTTAAATCATTATTACATTTACAATTTACTTTTTTTAATTCTGAAGAATAATTTAAATATTCACAATTAAATTTACCACAATAATTATTATAAAAATATTTTCTTCTATCATTAATTAATATATCTTGATTCCCTTCATTATAATTACTACAATAATCATTATAAAATTTATCTTTTGAATCAAATATGTCATAATTATATTTTTTATTTATTTCTTCCCATAAATTTTTATCATTTTCATTTATAGGTATATTAATCTCTTCATTGTCACATTTTGAAATATCAATTTCTTTTCCATTTAAATCTAATGGTTTATATTCAACTTTATTCAATGAATTAATTTTCAAAATAATATAATCTTTAATATTTAAATTATTTAAACATAATTGAATATTTGGATTTTCTTCTATTTTTTCATTATTTTTTATAATAGTAATATCAACATTTTCTCCTTTAATATCTTTTTTATTTTCTATAAATTCATTTAAATTTGTAGAAATAAAATCTATTAACATTGTTTTATTCTTTTGACAATATATAATATTATTATCAATATTATTACAATCTAAAATACAATAATTATTCAAATTTTTATAATCTTTTGGGCAATTTTTAACACATTCTCCTTTATATATTTTATAATTTTTATTTTTACATGAATTCTCAGATTCACAATATTTATTTTCATTATCAACTAAAATATATTCTTCATTTTCACATTTTTCAACACATTCTCTTTTATCTTCAATTATAAACATCCCATTACAATTAGGAACACATTTTTTTAATTTTTTATTTGTATAATTAGAACAAATATCTACACAATTTTTTTCATTTTCATCAATAAATTGATTATCATCACATTTATCAACACATTGATTTTCTTTTATAAATTTTGTACATTCACTTACACATTTTGTTCCATCTTCACTTATAAATAAATTATCACAATTATCTACACAATATTTATTAGTTTCTTTTTCATAGTAAAGCCCATTAGGACAACTTTGAATACACTCTTTATTATTATTTATATATAATTCTCCACAACTTGAAACACATTGTGAACCTTTTTTAAAATCATTATCAAAACATTTTTCTACACAATAATGTTTATTATCATTATCAATATAATAAAACTTATTGCATGCATTTGTACATTTATTTGAATTTAAATCAATATAATTATATTCACAATCTTTTGTACATTCAAAAGATTGATCTGTATAATGATATTCTGGTGAATAACAATCTTGAAGACATACATTTTCATTCCCACTTCCAGTTAATTTATATTTTGCATTTCCATTACATTCTGCCATACATTCATTAGTTTCACCATTATATTTATCTAAATATGCAACAGTACAATTATCAACACAAGTTCTTGTATATGGATTTATATATTTATTTTCATCTTTACATGATTTTATACACATATCGCCATTTAAATAAATATAAGGAGGTTTACAAAATTTTACACATTCTTTATTATTATCTTCTTCAATTTTATAAGGATAATCTTCTGGACATATATCAAAACATTCTTTTTTATTTCCTCTATAAATATAATATTTATCTCCACAATCAATATTTATATTATTAAATATATTATTTTCCTCATTTATTATAAATTTAATTGTTCCATTTTCTGAATCTATTCTATTATTATATTTATAAACATAATAATATATTGTATCAATATAATTTCCATTTGTATTACTTGAATTATATATAAATTTATAATTTGGATATGTTCCTTTATTTATAACATTAGAATTATTTTCCATATAAATAAAACTACCCTTTAATGAATCAAATTCAAATTTTAAAGGATGAACAAATTTTATTGTATTATTTCCAACAAATTGAGCTAAATCAATTTTAATTGATTCACCTTTTATAAGATAATAAGTTAAATCTTCAATCTTATATTGTTTATCATATCTCACATATTTACTTTCATCTAAATTAACAGGTATTTTAAATTTAAACTCAATTGTTCTGATATCATCGACATCTACGTTTGTATATATTCCAATACACTCATATATATAATCATCTATTTCTTGCTCACTAAACTTCATTCCAGGTTTATTATCGACTTCAATCCAATAATCTGGGTCAATAGTTGAAAAAATATATCCATCTATATTGATTTCTCCACATAATCTCAATCCTCCTCTATGATAAGAATCCATAACTTCAATTTGAATTATTTGCCCTCTTTCTGCTTCGAATTCAGGTATTGAATAATATTGTTCACGTCCTTTATTAATAATTTCATGATATCCTGCATTATATATTATTTTATCATCTAATCTAATTGTTTCACAAAAATCGTCGCAATATAAAAACATTGACACTTTCAAAGCATATTTTAGCTCAATAAATATTAATAAACATATAAAAGATTTTTTCATAGATAACTTTTTTATATTTTACAATATAAATTTGTAATAAATATATAGGAAATATCAATAATTGATTAAATTTATTTTAGATATTTAATAATAAATATAATCTTTTTCTTTGAATTTAATACTTAAAATAATTCAAATTGTTTAATTGTTCATTTTCATATTATTTAAATGTGTTTATAATTTTTATATTCTATTTTTAAGTTTTGGGAATATTCTCAAATAAATTTGGATATCCTTAAATTTATAATTTTTTAAAATTTTTATTTGTAAAATAAAATATAATTTTATTATTAGTACAATATTTTCAAATTTTACCATCAATTATATCAATGAATATGATATTCAAATATAACTATTTTATATATAACAAACTTTTATATTAAATATTTAAAAAATTAATTTAACTACTTTATATTTTATAAATTTTTTTTTTTCATAAAATATAAAAATAAAATAAAATCTAAAATATAATTTTATATTTTTTTTTATTTATAAAAATAATATATAATAAACTCAAAATTATTATATTAAAAAATGAATTTTCATTTAAAAAATTTATTCTCAATTATTTATTATAATAAATATTCTAATTTTCATAATTATTATTAATATATTCATAATAATTATTAAAAATTCTTATTTTATTATATATATTTTATGAATTTTAATTTTATATTTAAAAAATATGAACGAATGAAAAAATAAAATTTGAAAAATTAAAAAGTGAATAATTCATTCTCAATAAAAAAAATTTTTTAAATATGTAAAAAATAAAAAACATAAGAAATTAAATATTTACCGAATATAATAAAAAATAAAATTATTCATATAATTTATTTTAAATCTCATTTCCATCAGTAATCATAGGTAAAGAATCATTAACACTTATATCTTTTGATTCATTATCAATATATTTAATCCATAATATCATTGCTATTATTAAAGTCAATATTGACATATCACTAAAAACAATATAAAGCAAAGAACGCATTTTAGAATAATACTTAAATTCAAGTGATATACCAATTGAAAAATCAGTCAAAAAATGCAATAATAAAGCAATGAAATAAAGATATATTTTATTTTTCATAACACCAATCCAAACAATAACAGAAGCACAAATATGATAATTGACTGCAACTATTCTTTCATATATAACATAAAATATTTCAGAAGAACTAGCTTTTGAAAGTGATATGAATGTATTTTTTAATACTTCTAATAGTTTTGGCTCTAATTTATTTTCGATTGCTTTTTTAGAATAAAAATAAACAACAAAATTATTTAAAGTAACTAACATATAAACTTCAATTCCTCCATGACCAATTCCATAAAAAATTGAATTTAAATTATTTTCAATAATGTTTTGTTTATTTTTTAACAAAAAGAATATTACTAATCTTCCAGTTTCTTCAAATAAAGCTGCCATTAATCCACCATATGTAAAATAAGGCCAAATTGTATTTTTTAATTGAGGAAATATTAAAAAAACAAAATAATGTACAATTTTTTCAAAAATAAGAGCAAATACAACAAATGTTCCTGCACCTATTAATATCAAATAAACTGCTGTTTTATCAATTTTTTTTAAAAATATAAAATAAACAATTGGAATTATTGGAACAAAAAAACTAAAAATACAAATAATTAATGCATTACTACCTGCATTTTCATATATTTTATTATCCATTTGATTTAATAAAAAAATTTAATTTTATTAATAATAATTTTTAACCTTATTAATTTATTATAATAATGTCATCAAAAGAAAATCCAATAACTCAATTAGAAAAAAAAATACGTCCAATATTAGAAAATTTATTATTTAATATATTAAAAGAGAAACCAGAAAATATAGTAAAAATAAAAATATATAATATAAAAAAAGCCTTTATTCATGATAGACTTTCTTCAAAAAAAAGGAGGTTACTCAACATCAGGATTAACAATAAATGAACAAAATGAATTACAAGAATTAAGAAAAGAAATAAAAAAATATCGTGATTTAGAAAAAGCAATTTTAGAAGCAGAAAATGAAGAAAATGAAGAAAATGAAGAAAATGAAGAAAATGAAAATGAAGAAAATGAAAACGAAGAAAATGAAAATGAAGAAAAAGAAGAAAATGAAAACGAAGAAAATGAAAATTCCGAAGAAGAAAATAACTCAAATAAATCTCAATCAGAAGAAGAAGAAGATGAGATAATGAATGAAGAAGAATTAAGAAAAAAGCAACAAAGAAAAGGAAAAAGTAAGCGTGCAGGAGTCTCTGCAGAAGCATATGGTGAATTTAACAAAAAAGAAGACTTCATTCCAAGAGTAATAGAAAAAACAGAAGAGCAAAAAAATAAGATAAAAAAGAGAATAATATCATCATTTCTTTTTTCAAATTTAGATCAAAAAGAATTAGAAATAGTAATAAATGCAATGGACGAAAAAAAATATAAACCAAATGAAAATGTAATAACACAAGGTGAAAGTGGTGATTGTTTATATGTTGTTGAAGAAGGTAATTTAGATTGTACAAAACATTTTACTGAAGATGGTGAAGAAAAATATTTAAAAACTTACATTCCAGGTGAATCATTTGGTGAATTAGCTTTATTATATAATGCTCCTAGGGCAGCAACAATTAAAGCTAAAACTGATTGTATTTTATGGGTTCTTGATAGAGAAACTTTTAATAATATTGTTAAAGATTCTGCTCAGAAAAAAAGAGAAAAATATGAGAATTTTTTAAAAAAAGTTGATATTCTTTCTACTATTGATTCATATGAATTAACTCAAATTTGTGATGCTTTAAAAAATGAAGTTTATAATAAAGGAGATTTTATTATTAGAGAAGGAGAATCTGGGAATGTTTTTTATATTTTAGAAGAAGGTGAAGCTATTGCAACTAAAGCTTTTGATGGAGGAGATGTACAAGAAATTAAAAGATATGGTCCTGGGGAATATTTTGGAGAAAGAGCTTTGATTAAAGGAGAACCTAGGTTTTGTAATATTGAAGTTGTTAGTGATGTTTGTAAAACTATTTCACTTGATAGAGATAGTTTTAAAAGATTACTTGGACCTATTGAACCTTTGTTACATAGGAATATTGAGAAATATAAAAAGTTTGTTAAAGAATGATTTTTTTTTTTCTTTTTTTTATATAGAGGTTTTTTTTTGTAGTTTTTTATTAATTTTTAAAATTTAATAATGGATAATTTTGTTTTTTATTTTGGGGAAATTCTTTATATTATTAAAAATTTAAAACTAATTTTAATTATCTTTTTAATATCAATTTTTTTCTATAAAAATTTGAATAAACAATATAATTTAGTTTCATTTTTTAATTTATGATTTAATTAAGTATAATTAAAATATAAAGTTTAATAATAATTATACTAACAATATAATATTTATTTTTTAATAAATAAATAAAATTAAAAAAGATTTTAAAAAATTCTATTTATTTATTATTTTAATTAAAAAAATAAAAAAAAGAATGTCCAAAACCTCTTTAAAGTAAAATAATATTATATAACATAATTTTTCTAAATAAAAAACAGTAATAAAATATTCATTGGAGGAATATCAAAAGAAATAACAGAAAGTAAAATAAAAAAATATAACCAAAAACAAAAAATAATAGGTGATTTAAAAAATTATTTTGAAAAAAAATTTTGTCCAATAACAGATTGTGTAATAATGATAGACAAAGATACAAGTAAAATAAAAAATTAACCTTATATAACTATTATAGATCACAGAAGAGGTTTCGGTTTTATAACATTACAAAACTCAAACAAAGTAAATGAAATACTTAAATCACAACCACATTATATAAATGGTAAAAAAGTTGATTGTAAAATTGCAATTCCAAAAGAAAAAATAATAACCAAAAATAAAATTAATAATTCAATATCAGATAAAATAAACAATTCATTTTCAACAATATCAAATAATCAAACTCAACCTTTATATTTTAGAAAAATGTTTGTAGGAGGATTACATCCTTCATTAACAACAGAAAATTTAATAAATTATTTTAGTCAATTTGGTGAAATTGAGAAGGGAATAATAATGACTGATAAAGTAACTGGAAAATCAAGAGGATTTGGTTTTATTATTTTTTCGAATAAAGAAACAATTGATAAAATTATGTCTTATAGTAATTGTCATTTTTTATATGGAAAGTGGGTTGAGTGTAAAAGAGCAAGACCAAAAATTCAAAATATGAAAATGTTAGATGATAAAGAATCTTTTCCTAAAATAAAATATCATAATTCATTTAATAATCTTTCACATGAGTTGAATAATTATAATTGGAGTAATGATTGTTTTGATAGTGATTTTGTTATTGATGATTCTTTAGGAAGTAAAAGTAAGTCTTTGTTTAATGATGATTTTGTAAATAATAAAAATTTACTTTTTAATCAAAATTATATTCCTAAAGAACAAGTTGTTTTGTTTAATGAAAAAAATGAAAATTTTAATTCAACTAAATCAGATAATCAATTAAATTTTATTAGTGAAAATAAAAATGATAATTTAAATAATAATAATAGTGATAATTCCTTTGTTCATAATAAAAATATTATAAACACAAATTCTTTATTATTTAATAATAATAATAAGAAAAATAATGAAAATATTGAACAAAAAGCTAATACTTTAATAAAAAATGAGAATCAAAATTATCAAAATAAAAAAGAATATCAATTTATTTATAATAAACAAATATTAAATCAACCATCATATAATTATTTTCAATATAAATTATTTGATTCAAGTGGAGAAGATATTCAAAAAATAAATTCATATCCTAATAATCAAGAAAAAATAAGATTATTTCCAGAAGAAATGGATGACTTATTTGATAAGGTTTATAAACAAAATATTAATAATGAAAATATAATATTAAAAAATAATAAATTGAATGGAATTTCTTCTAATAATATAGAAGTATCCTCTGATCTAGTTGATAAAATTGAAAAAAAGAATAATAATAATTTTATAGACAATATTTATGGAATTAATATTAATAAAAAGGAAAAATCGAAAAGTTCAGGTTATTCAAATGATAGTTATAAACCATATTAAAAAGTTTTTTTATAAATACGTTAATAATTCTAACTTTGAGGGAGATTATTTTAGGATTGTATATATTATTTATTCAAACTAATAATAATCTTAGAATTATTTTGGAAAAGATTTCACTTTTTCCCTTCTTTTCATTTTAAATTAATTACTTTTATTATATATTCATATTATTTGAAGATTATTAATATATTAATTAATATTATGTAATCATGATAGTTAATATATAAAATTAAAAGTAATTTATATTATAAAAAATAATAATAAATAAATATAGAAATTAATTAAAAATTGATTTTATTTATATAAAAAATATTTATGTATTATAAAATAAAAAAATACCATCAAACTATTTTTAATAAAATATTAGTTATTATTGTTTTAACAATAATATTATTATTTTTCTCTTCATTTGATAATATAAATTCTTTATTTTGTTTTATTTGAAATTTATTTTAATATTAAAATTATATCAGTCTTTTAAAAATTATAATTAAAAATTTCATAAAATATTTTTTCATATAAGAAATTTTTTTAATTTATTTCTAAAACAATTCTCTTTATTCTTAATATTTAAAAATATAAAATTATGATTTAAAGAAATTATAATTTTCCTATTTCTAGTAGTAAGAGATATCAATATTTCTTGAATAAATTGTTTTAATATTTTTTCAAAGATAATGTTGAAAGAATATTTTTTCATTTACATTTTTTTATTGAGGAATTTCTACATGAAATTGATAATGAATATTTAATTTATTAATTTTCCTTTATTTTTTACTTTCAATAAAATATGAATAACTATTTTTATTTATAACAGTTTTTATTAAATTTTTAATATATAACAATTATGAATAATGTTTTTTGAATTTTATTCTAAAATTAATTAAGTTCTTTTAATTTTGTAAAAACGAAAATTACTTTTTTTAATTTTCGGATGCATTTTAAATTTAAAAAATAAATTTAAAATTTATTAAATTGATTAAATCTAATAATATATTCTAATCATTTTGTTCTTTTAATTTAGCAATATTATCTTCATAATATTTAGTTAATTCTCTTTCAAATCCTTCATTAGGATTAACACAACTTCTTATTTTTTGAGCAAATTCTTTCGCTTCTTTAAAACTATATTTTTTTTCATTTATTAAATAAAATAAAACGACACTTGCACTTCTACTTTTACCATAAACACAATGAACTAAAATATTTTTATCTTTATTATCTTTAATAAATTGATACGCTTCTTGTAATGCACTAAGTAAAGGTTGATTTTTTTCATCTTTTAAATTTAAATTTTTATAAGTAATATCATTAGGGAATGAATTAGGTAAATTAAAAGCACAATTGATAATATGAGTAATATTATGTTTTTTTAATAAATCTAAATCATCTGCAGCTCTAAAATCACCTAAATATACATTATCAATAATATGATGTATTGGATCAACTTTTTTATAAATAAAATCAGGGAAACCTATTTTTTTCCAAAATTTATGATAATAAGGAAATAATTTTTTCATAAAAATTAAAAAAAAATTATAAAAAGATAAATAAATATAATTATTAAAAAAATAAAGATAATTGAAAAAAAATTAATATAAAAAAAATAAAAAAAATGAAAAAACAATACGGTGAAAATAATATAAAAAAAGGAGGAATTGCAGAAGAAATAGCAATATTAAAACAAAGAAGAGAAGCTCGTAAAGCAAGAGAAGATAGAAAAAATAATCCAAATGAGATAAAAAATCCAAAAGAAGCAGATGCAAAATTTGTAAAAATGATGAAACAAAAAAAACAAGAAATTTCAAAAATTTCTCCATTAAATTTCCAATTATCATCTCAATCAAAAATTTTTGTAGTAATTCGTAAGAGACCATTAAGTCAAAAAGAAATAAACAATGGTGAAATAGATTGTATTTCAGTAATAAATCCAAGAGTATATATTCATGAATGTAAAGTTCAAGTTGATGGAATATCAAAATATTTAGAAGATCATGAATTTTATTTTGATAATACATTCGGTGAAAATAATACAACTAATGAAGTTTATAAATATACAATTGAACCAATGATTAATTTAATTTTAGATCAAGGAATTGTTACTTGTTTTGCTTATGGTCAAACTGGAAGTGGTAAAACTTTTACTATGAAAGGTATTGAATCACAAGCTATTGATGCTTTATTTAATATGAGTAAAAAAAATGGAAATAAATTTGATTTTTATATTAGTTTTTTTGAAATTTATGGAGGGAGATTATATGATTTATTAAATAATAAAAATAAATTACAAGTTTTAGATGATAAAAAAGGTAAAGTACAAATTTATGGTTTAATTAATCAAATTGCAGATTCTCCTGAAGAAATGCATCATATTATGGATGCTGCTAATGCTATTAGAACTACTCATAATACTGTTACTAATGAAACTTCTTCTAGAAGTCATGCTATTTGTAATATTGTTTTAAAGTTGAAAGGTGAAGATGAAGAATATGGGAAATTGTCTCTTGTTGATTTAGCTGGGAGTGAAAGAGCTCAGGAAACTCAGAGTAATAATAGACAAAGAAGAGCTGAAGGTGCTGAGATTAATAAAAGTTTATTGGCACTTAAAGAATGTATTAGAGCACTTGAGGAGAAGAGAATAGGAAATCCTGATACCCATGTTCCTTTTAGAGCTAGTAAGTTAACTCATGTTTTAAGGGATTCTTTTATTAGTAAAAGTGATAAGAGTAGGATTATTATGATATCTTGTGTATCACCTTCTTATGCTAATGCTAATCATTCTATTAATACTTTAAGATATTCTGATAGATTAAAGGAACAAACTAAACAACATTTTGGAGGAAATTATAATAATATAAATTCTGGAGCAAGGAATATGAATTCTAATAATAATAATAATAATAATTCTAATAATAATAATAATAATAGTAATAATAATTTACCTAGTAATAGACCTGTAACTAATTCAAATAATAATAGAGGAAACAAAGCAGTACCTTCAAATAAAAATAATAATAATAATAATAATAAAAATAAAGGTAATAATAATAACCTTCCAAAAGCTTTTAATAATATAAAACAATTAGATGCAATGGATATAGATGAAGGTAATGATATAGGAAAAGAAGATGAAGAAGATTGGTTATATTTAAAAAAAACAGCAAAATTAGAAGGTAAATTATTAAGTGATGAAGTAATAAAATATCATAAATTAACTGATAAATTAGTAGAAGATGAAGATGATATAATTAATACTCATATGAATATAATTAAAGATGATGCAAAATTATTAAATGAAGAAGGAGATTTAATTTCTAATATTAAAGGAGTTGGAACTGAAGAAGATTTTACAATTGATGAATATATTACTGGATTAGATAAAGTAATTGAATATAAAATACAAGCTTATTCAAAATTAAGAGAAAAAGTTAATAGATATAAAAAACATTGTCAAGAAGAAGATGCTCTTAGGAAAAAATTAAATCCTAATAATTTTAATTAAAATTAAGTTTTCTTCCTTCAAAAAAAAGAATAATATTATAAAATGAAAAAATGGTTTTTTATAATTTTTTTTTTATAAAAAATTAAAGTTAAATTATAATTAAAAAATAATTAAATTAAGATTATTTATTGAGCATTTTTTTTAATTTTGATTGAAGTTCAAATATTTCTTGATCTAAAGAATCGATTTCTTTTTTTATTTTTTTAGGTTTTTTATCTTTAAAATCTTCTTTTCTTAACATTATTTTATTATTTTTATGTTTTTCTTTTTTATTATTTATATTCATTAAATTTTCTTTTTCATTTGAAGAGATTTTTTGATAATATGAATTATATTTATTTTTTTTATTTTCTGATTCATTTGAATTTCTTCCTTCTAAATAATAATTTAGATCATTATATTTATTTTGAATATTATTTTCTTTTTGAAATTCTTCTTTATATGTGTCTTCAGTATATAATTTTGGATTTGTTTCAGTTCTTTTTAATAATTCTTCTAAATATCTGATTATTGAATTTTTATAATTTAATTCATTTTTCATTTCATTAATGTTTTCATTTAATAATTCATAATTTTTAGTATCTTTATTTTTTAAAGTTAGATTTTCATTTTCAAGAAAATAAATTTTTTTTTGTAATTCTTGAAATAAATTTTTATTATTTATTAATTCTTTAATATAATTTGTTTTTTCTTCTTCATTATTTTTTTGTATATTTTCACAATCTTGTAATTTATTTTTTAAATTTTCATTTTCTAAACTTAATAATTTAACTTTATCTTCACAATTTTGTATTAAATAATTAAAATGCTCATCCATTAATTTTCTTTTATCATTTGAAATATAATCAATATTAAATGTAGATTCAGAAATCTCATTTTCAATTGTTTCTAAATGTTCAATTTCAAAAACATTTTCATTTAATAATGGATTATATATCATTTGATGAAATTTAGTAATTGTATTATTTAAATCATTTAATAATTTTGTTTCATTTTTAATCAATGGAAGCATTTTATTAATTGTTGAAAGTTTTTTTGCATATTTTCTTATTAATTTTATAAATAAAATTATTTTTTCTTTTATATATTGAGATTTTTGTTTTAAGATATCTACTTCTTGCTTTAATGTATTAAATTGACTAAATATTATTTTTATTCTTACTCTTGAATATTATTTGAATCTGTTGTTTCAATATATTTATTATAATATTTACTTTCAATTTCATTATTATAATCTTCATTTGTTTCATTTTCTTTTATATATTTATTATTTTCTAACTTTTTATTGTTTTTTTGATTAATTGATAAATTGTTTTTATATTCCATTGTTTGACAAAAATTCTTTTGAAATTCAGACTTATTACCTAAGCTAATTAAAAAATTTTTTACTATTTAAATTTTCATTATAATTATTGGCATTATTACTATTTTTTATATTTTTATTTTTTTTATATGATATATTATTTTGAATATTATTATTTGATTGGTTTTCTTTTAAAATCTTTTGAATAGTAGATGATAATAAAGAATGCTTTTTATTTTTTTCTAATTTATCTTTATTATTATATTCCATTTAAATTTAAAATTTATTTTATTTATTTAATTTAATTATAATTTATATGAGTTTTAATAAATAAATCTTTTTATTTAAAATGAAATATTTAAATAAAAATATGTATAATCATAAAATTTAAGCTCAAATGACATAAAGAAATCTTTCACAATAAAATGAGGATTAAAAAAAGAAAATAGACGTAAAGAAAGATTTTTTTAGATTATATATATCAATTTTAATAAAACATAAAATTAAAATTTTATGCATTTTTTTATTAAATTTTTGGAAATATTTCTTAAAAATTGAGAAATATAATATAAAATTTTTTTTATTCAAACCTTGATTAGAACAATAATTATCATTATATAATTTATTTTATTTTAAAATAATGAATTATATTTTCAAAAAATTGTTATATATAAAATTGATAAATATATTTTTAATATCATAAAATAAATAACTTTAAATTTAATAATATTAATAATAAATGTCTGAAGAAAATGGAAATTGTCAAATATTTATTTGTCACCTTCCAAAAAGAATTAGAAAAGAAGAATTAGAAAATGAATTTAAACAATTTGGTCAAATAAAAGATATAGAAATAAAAACAAGATATGCATTTGTAATATTTGAACATTCAAAATCAGCAAAAGAGGCAATTTCAAAAATGGATGGAAATAAATTATTTGGTAATAAAATAGTAGTACAAAGTGCATATCGTGGAGAGAAAAAAAAGGAAAAATATAATTCAGAAGAATCATCATATTCTCATAAATATAATAACAGAAATAAATATGATGATGATACATGTTTTAATTGTGGAAAAAGTGGTCATTGGGCAAAAGAATGTCCAGAAAAGAATAAAAGATATTTAAATAAAAGATGTTATAATTGTAATGAATTAGGTCATTTTGAAAGAGATTGTCCAAAAAAAAAAAGTAGTCGTTATAGTAATATTTATAATCATAAAAGAAATTATAAAAGATCTAGTTCAAGTTATTATAAACATAAAAGAAAATATTCACATTCTTCATATTCTTCAAATTCTAAATCTTATTCTTCTTCTTCTTATTCAAAAAAAAGAAGAAGTAGAAGTAGATCAAGTCAATCTAGAAGTTATAGTAGAAGTATTTCTTCTTATTCTTCTAGTTATTCTTCAAGTAGAAGTAGTTCAAGTAGTAGATCATCTTTTTCTAGTAGAAGAAGTTCTGATTCAAGTAGGAGAAATTATTATAACAAAAATAATTGGAAAAATAATGGTAAAGATAAAAATAGTAAAAAAGAAATTATTAATAATTTATCTACTACTAATCAAATTAATAATCTTTCTTATTCTGGAATTAATTTATCTAATAGTAATATGATGCAGAATTTTATGAATAATTTTAATCAGGTTAATTTACAAAAAAATCTATTGGAAAATAATAAATTAAATAATTCTAATAATAATATTAATTTAAATAATGAAAATAATAAAAATAGTCAAGGTGAAAATTTAAATTGCCCTCAACCTATTATACAATAAAAATTAATTTTTAAATTTAAATCATCCTTTTTTTCAACTTTTTTTATATTGGATTTAGAGTAGTATTTATTTATCTAATTATGACTAATTTTATTCTTTAGAAAAGAAAAAGAAATAAAAAAAGTGTTAATTTAGTTTATTTATTAATTAATTATATATTAAATTATAAAATTAATTTTATTTATTGGTATAAAACAATAAAAATGGGAGGAGAAGAGTCAAAACAAATAAATGAAGAAAATTATAATAAAATTATTCAATCAATTAATGATTTGTATAAAAAAGAAGAAAACAATAAAAACAAACTTAATATTATTAATGAAAAAAATAAAAACTCTTATGAAATAATTAATAGTAATTTAAATAATAATTTGAATAACGAAAATATTATTCATTTATTACAAAATATATTACCTAATTTATACAATAATAATTTTAATAAATTTAATAATAGTGCAATTTATTATAATTTAATGTGTAATAATTTATTTGATTTAGAAAATTTATCAGAAGAAATGAAGAATGATTTTTTAATCTATTCACAAAATGAATTTAATAATTATACAAATGAATTATTATCTATTGAAGAAAAAAATAAAAATTTAGGAAATAAAATAATAAATAGACCATCTTCAATTTTAGATTTTGATAAT
>JAEEGK010012123.1_pt1 | contig 19641 bp, 12 predicted proteins | sample 8958771 | NCBI WGS metagenome assembly JAEEGK01 (sample SAMN16246547, study PRJNA631951) | gut metagenome | biome: gut microbiome; feature: rumen; material: SC-attached | host: Bos | place: Iran: Karaj | collected 2018-10
AACTGGAGCGTAGATGTAGGGATTTTCTTCAATGTAGTCTGTCTGCACGCCGTCGATAGTCAAGGTGCCGCAAACGCTGGTAGATTCTACCCAGTTTTTGCCAGGACCGATAATATAAGGTGTAATGTCGTGGACATCATCCACTCTCTCGGCAACGAGTGCGAGGCGACTGCCAAAGCCATCGATGGTGATGTTGCCGCAAGTACCGCCTGCTCCAGAACCGATGGTTGCTCCACCGCAATGTGAAATGGCCTTGATGATACCGCCCTTGATAGTGATATCGCCGCACGTCCCGCAGTTCCCGCTACCGATGGCCGCAGAGCGTCCCGTAATACAACATCTGTCAAATGTTACTTCTATTAATGGGTCGTAACAGGTGTAAAGAATTGTAAGATCAGCAGTAATGTTTCCGCCCTCAATGACGATGTTGCCGCAAGTGCCGCGTTGACCGGCAGAAGTGATGTTACCGCCTGGGCCGACAGTAGCCAGGTCGCCTTTGCCTATGCTGCCGATGGCTGCACCACTGGATGCGCCATGAGCCTCAAGGAAACCGTTGCCTCGGATGGTAAGCGTCGTGCCAGGAGGACCTGGCTGAATGGCAGGGTAACAATAGCTTCCCGCATAGACAACATTGACAGAGCCGTCGGCAAGGACAATGGTGGCATCGCCCAAGCATTCGATGCCTGCCCAGGGGAAGTCTTTGCATTTCTCGTATCCGTCACGGTCATAGTAAATAGTATCGTTTGCGGCAGTGGTGACAGTCACGCCATCCAGCGTTACCGTTGCGCCGGCAGCAATCTTGATGTGGGTGTTCCTGCCGCTTGTGCCAGTAAGGATGTCGCCGTCGTGCAGCAACACATCGCCTGTCGCTCTCGTCAACGTCACTGTGACTGGCTCTAAGGGAAGGGGAGCCGCAGTGGTGGTAATGTGCATGTAGATGTGCTTCGTTGCACCTTCAATGCCGCTGTTCAGGTCGTAGCCTCCTGAGCCTCCGTTTGCGCCCAAGGCATTGCTGCTATTCTCGTTGCAATCGATGCCAGTAAGGACACGGTTGTCTGGAAAGAGATCCCGAGTATAGTAGAGTCGGATGTAGTCGCCGCCAGCACCGCGGTTCAGGTCGCCGTGGCTTTCTGTGAAGTTTGTGCCGCCGTCGCAGACGGCAAGGCGGTAGGTGCGTCTGTTGTGGGTCAGCTCATCGGGAGCACTGCTGCCGGTCTTAATGTAGACGTCGGTAATGTAGCCGTGGTTGTAGCCGTCGTCGCAGATCTCCGTCCTATAGAGGAGAAAGATGTAGTCACCGCTTGCTCCGGCGTTCAGGTCTTTGACATCGAGCGTCCAACCATCGTTCTGATAGGCTGTCTTGAGTGCATCGGTTTCTTCTTTGCTGCCGCCAATGACCATGATGTCCGTGATGTAGTCGGTGGCTTGCGCAGTTGTTGCAGCAAACACGGCAAGCAGCATCATGGCTGCCCGCATGAGTGATGATATCCTTTTCATTGTCGTAATGGGTTGTGAGGTTGCTTATGTTGGTGCAAAGTTACGAATAAAAAATGGAAAATGTGGTGTGAAAGGCGAAAAATAAATATGAAGTCAAAATGCATAAACCAAGTTATGTGCTCGGAAAAAACTTGACAAAAAAATCAACGAAACAGGGCGTTTTTAGCAATGCAGCGTGTTACGATTTCAAACACGACATGTTTAGTTGGTCAACACGACACGTCTAATTTGAAATTTAACCACGCCTAGTTTAATGATTCGACATGTCGAAATTGGCAACCTTTCTTGCTGATTTTAACAATACAACTTTATTAGATTCTACTTTCTTTGCTTCTTGTTTGATGATTAGCCCTCGCAAATGCCCTAAAATAAAGGGAAACTCGTTTTAAGCCCTTATTTTGTGTCAGGGGTAGGAAAGTGCCAGAAAACAAAAAAGAAGCCGTCTATGAAGGCGGCTTCGGAAATATCTTTACAATTAGAGGTCGTGATGAAGGAGGCGATATTGTGCCATTTCCTCATACTTTGTGCCCGGCTTGCCGTAGTTGGCAAAGGGATAGATGCTAATGCCACCTCTTGGAACAAAGATTCCAGTTACCTCTATATACTTAGGCTCCATGAGTCGGATGAGGTCTTTCATGATGATGTTGACGCAATCCTCGTGGAAACTGCCGTGATTTCGGAAGCTGAAGAGGTAAAGCTTGAGGCTCTTACTCTCCACCATTCGCTTGTCCGGCTGGTAACTTATCCTTATTTCTGCGAAGTCGGGCTGTCCCGTGATGGGGCATAAAGCCGTGAACTCCGGGCAGTTGAAGCGTACCCAATAGTCGTTCTCGGGGTGCTTGTTCTCGAATGCCTCCAGCACGTCAGGATTGTAATCCTGTGGGATTTCGCTCTTCTTGCCAAGAGCCTTGAGTCCTTCCTTCTCTCTGTTTTCCATATTATCAGGCTTTACTTTCCAAATATTTCTTGAGGCCTTCGCGGCGAAGCTTGCATGAAGGGCAATGTCCGCAGCCGTCGCCCACGATGCCGTTGTAGCATGTTAGCGTGCGATAGCGAATAGTGTCGAGCACGCCAAGCTCGTCTGCCAAAGCCCAAGTCTGCTGCTTATCAAGCCACATCAAGGGCGTATGCAGGCGGAACTGCTCATCCATCGCAAGGTTGAGCGTTGTGTTCAGACTCTTGATGAAGCCGTCTCTGCAGTCAGGATAGCCGCTGAAATCTGCTTGCCCCACACCCGTTATGACATCGTAGATGCCATGATTGCGTGCATAGATAGCAGCGACTGAGATGAAGAAGAGGTTTCTGCCAGGCACGAATGTTGTGGGGTAGAGGTCGCCTTCCTTTTTCTCTGCTTCGATGTCGAGACTTGGATTAGTTAAACTGCACGAGGGACTGAGTTGCGATATGAAACTGATATCCATCGATTCCCAAGGAACACCTGCCTCTTCGCATAATTGTCTGGCAATCTCAACCTCCAGAATGTGTCTCTGCCCATAGCGGAAAGTAAGGGCTCGCACCTCGTCGAAGTGCTTGAGAGCCCAGTAAAGGCAAGTCGTGCTGTCTTGACCTCCGGAAAGAACTACGAGAGCACTTGTCATTTGTCGCCTATTGCCTTTTGATATTCGTCCCAAAGTGCATCGACAGAGTTCTCAGGCTTGTCGCCGAGGATATGTTTCATTGCTTTGTCCCAACTCCAAGGATTGAGTTCAACTGCACTGCGATTGAACTTGCGGATGAAGTCCTTGTCCTTGTTGAGAGAGAGCCAATAGAGGAAGTAGCCCGTCACACGATAGCCCTTGCGCCATGTGTTTGCACGAGGACGGTCCTTGCTCTTGAAGTCCTGCTCGAAGCAACCGCAAGCCACGCGAACTGCGTCGGCAAGACCTTCGATGAATATCCAGTACTCGCTCTTGTTGTCATATTCTCCGCAACCTTCGGGCGAAAGCTGATAGGCATGGGTAAGTTCGTGATAGAGTACGCCGCGAGTTTCGTAGTCGAGACGCAAGGTGTCGTTGCCTTCGAAGCACTTCTCAATCCAATTTGTGCTGTAGCGAATGCCGACATAATCGCCGCTACCATACTTCTCACTGATGCCGTTGTAGTCCTTGATGGTATAAACGATGCGCTTCAACTTGGGCACATTTGGGTCGTTTGGCCCCCAGTAAAGTGTCTGCAAAACTCGCAACGCATTCTCTTGAATGTAAGGAGCAGGGTTGGGAATGATGTTATGATAGATGCGAGAACCTTCGGAAGAAGGAGCTTCGTCGTGGAACTCAACGTCTCCAGGGTTATGTTTGAGCCACTTCTTCTCCACCTTGATGGGAGCGTGATACTTCGTGTCTTTAAAGATTGCCTGAGCCTGAATGCCGATTGCAAAAGCGCCAGCTACAATAATTGCGAGTGTACGTTTCATATTTAGTTAAGAGTTTAGAATTAAGAGTTATGAGTTTAATCGGCTGCAAAGGTACGAAAAATAGTTGAGAGTTGAGAGTTTAGTGTTTAGAGTTTATACTTTATTAAGACTATTTATGCAAGATGCGTTTCCGGTTCAGCAGAGTTGCGTTCGGCAGCAAGAGCCTTTTCATGTTCTTCGAGCTGAACGGTAAGTCGGGCAATCTGCATCATTGTGTCGTTCCTTTGTTTTGTGAGCGCTTGTTGCTTAGCCGTGATGCTTTCCTGAATGTCGGGCGTCGAGGTGTTGCAATGTCCGTCTTCTGTGTCGAGGGCAATGATGCGGCTATTCAGGTCTTCTACTTTAGCTTGGCAGAGCAGCGTTTCTCTGTTTATCTGTTTTAAGCTGCTTCGAATCTTGCTCCAATCTTTTCCGTCGGCAAAAACCTCGTCAAGCTCGCTTTGCTGAACAGGCGGATGTTGCAGGTTGAAGGCATGCATCCAGAGGTCGAGTTTCTCGTTGTATTGCTTTTGTTCTCCTTCCAGTTTCTCGATGTGAGCCAGATAGTAGTCGTGCCGACCCTGTATGATATCGGCATTGTGGCGAATGCTATCCATCTGATTGTGCTCTTCTTCGAAACGCTCTCTTGCTGAATTGAGTGCTTGCAAATGCTTCTCATAATAGCTCTTAGCGTCCCTTTCCGGAATGATTTGCTGATAGGCCTTTATGTTCTCAGCCTTGCGGCCTTGCAATTCTTTTGTCTCCTTTGCAACGACGGACGAAGAGCGGGCAAGCGACTGATGCAGCGTCTTCATGCCTTCCAGCTTTGCTTTCTCGGCATCGAGAATGGCTTGCTTGTCCATAATCTCATGCTCCACGTTGAACCAATCCGTGATGAGTTTCTGAATCTGCTCATAGAGTTGTTCTGGAGCCTTCTGCCATACTGAGTACCAATCCTTGAAAGTGACGGCTTGCATCATGCTTTCGTAGATGCGGGTAAACTGCTTGTTGACGCTTTCAAGGCGCTGGCCTATATGGTCGACCTCTCTGCTTAGCACTTGGCAACCGGTATTTAGTTCGCTTAGCCGAGTGTTCACTTCGCTCTTCTTCTGTTCGAGCTTCTGGAGTTCTTCACTAATCTTTGCGATGCTGCTTTGGTGGAAAGTAAAGGTCTCCAGTTCTTTCTCTGCCATTTCTGCATCGCGACTGACATTCTCTATGAACTGCCGTATCAAAGCAGTTCTTGCGTCGAGGTTCGTGCTTTCAGAACATTCCACAAATGTTGGGTCGAGTTGGGCATAGAGTTTCCATTCTATCACATCTTCGTTCTGACGGATGCGGATGGTGTTGAGCGCTTCTTCTTCAGCGTTGAGGCTGCCTTGAGCCATCGCCAACTCTGCCTTCATCTCTGAAAGTTGCTGCTGTTTGGCGTTTGCTTCCGAAGCCAAAAGTTCATAATCGGTTTTCATCTGACCGATGAGCTTGCTTTGGTCGAGGATTGTATCGCTGTGATAGGGGTGATGAGTGGCTCCGCAAACAGAGCAGCTGACGCCTTCCCTCAAGTCAGCTCGCAGCTGAATGATGTCCTGCCCTTTACTCAAAAGGTAGGTGTATTCTTTCTCCTTGCAGAGTCTTTGCGCCTTTCCCGTCTCTTCTTCAAGTTCGCGGACGCCGGCCTCGAGGTGTTGGATGTTCAGGCGAAGCGCAGTCACCTTCTTGCTCTTCTCTTCGATGCTCTCGTAGCCCGTGCTGATGCGCCTCCACAAAGAAAGGGCAGAGTGAAGCATTTGCCTGCGTCCTTTCAGCATCAAAGCTCGTTCCTGAAGCATGAGACCGTCTTGTCCCTGAATGTAAGAGCGGTGTATGCTCAGTTCCGCTTCAGCCGATTCTATCTGTGAAACGAGATCTTGGAACTTGCCAAAGGCTTTGCCCAGCAACTCGTTCTCTTCATTCTGTCGCTTGATGGACTGCTGACGTTTCTGCTGAAGCTCAGTCCTGCGCTTGTCTCTGTCTTCCAGATGCTTGAGTTGCAGCAGGACGGCTTCCCCGTGCCTCAGCATGTTTTCATGAATCTCCATGCTTTGCCGCCTCGTTCTGAGCTGCTCGATGTTGCTTTGTAGTATCGCAGTAGTCTTCTCTTTCTCTGCAATCAGAGTAGAGAGCGCCTCCATTTCGTCCTTTACCTTATTATTATAGTCAATCAGGAAAGCCGTTTCTGTTTCAAGGGAATCGTTCGCCCCAGTCAGTTGATAGGCGGAGCAAACATGGTCGAAGATGCTTGTCATGCTGGTCTTGGCATTCTTCAGTTGCTCGTTGGCTTGCTGCTGACGCTTTTCCTGGTCTGTAAGCTTCTGCCGGTTCTCGTCGGTTTCGCGTTCTAAGAGAGAGAGACCTCGCTTCTCTTGGCTGATTTGTTCCCTCAGCACCATGAGTTTCTGATAGGTGCCATGAATGCCTTCGAAGAGGTCGTAGCGCTCCAACATGCTTGCGTCTTTCTGCAAGATGGCCTTCTGCTTGCCGAGTTCGAAGAGATGTTTCTTTTCGCGGTCCAGCACCATCTTTGTTTCGTTGAAGCGACGCAGCCATTGCCTTTGAGCCTGGAGCCTGCCGAGACTCTCTTCCAAGCCCTGCAGTTTTGTTTCTGCCAACCGCTTGGCATCCTTGACGCGCTGCAGTTGCGTGGAGTTCAGGATGTGAGGATTGCGCTTCGGATGCGTGCTGGACTCAATGTCTTCTAAGATGAAGTTGATGCCGCCATCAGCAGAAACCGGAACTTGACTAACAGTCTGTTGGCTGACAACCTGCCTGCTGTCGTCTGTCGTCTGCTGTACGTTGTCTTTATTATTCTTTTTGTTGAAGAAGATCATAGCTTATGGTTTTTCGCCTGCAAAGATACGAAGAAATTAAAAATTAAAAAAGAAAAATTGAAAATTACATCATGACGATTCGCTCTTTTTGCAGATGAGAATGTAAGAACTTTTTCAAACGAAACGCTCACAGACGCGTTCTTTTTTGTTGGCTGGCACAAATCTACCCCCAATGCGAAAAATGAGCTTAAATCGAATTGCTGCTGAAAATCAACATGCTATAAAGTCGCGTTTTGAGACGCAAAGCAAAATAATTGCAATTTCCATGCTTGATATTGCAAATCGGCGCACATTTTTGGGCCAAATTCCACGTGTGGAATCGGTGAACTTCACGTGTCGTGTTTACAAACTTCACGTGTTATGTTTGCAAACTTCACGTGTTATGTTTCATCTTTCATTGTGCTGTGTGTCCCGGAATCTCGAGAATTGTCCCCATATTATGTAAAGATTTTTTCGCGATTTCGGCTTTCGTTTCGTCACTTCTCTCATGTGTCCGCTTTATTCCTTTTTCTTTTGCCAAATCGATTCGTTGTTCCGTCTCCACACACGAGAAACATGTTTTTTTGCAAAAAACTTGGCTCTTTTTCTTATTTTTCAATTATTCTTCGTAACTTTGTGTTCGGAAAACTGAAAGTTCATTACGATGAATGTAAATTGTCAAATAGTTTAAATGTCAAATAATATGGCGCAAAAACCAAGCATACCAAAAGGAACTCGTGACTTCGGTCCGCAGGAAATGTCACGGCGTAACTACATCTTCAACACGATTCGCGAGGTCTATTCCCTCTATGGCTTCGAGCAAATCGAGACACCTGCGATGGAGAACCTCTCAACCCTGATGGGCAAGTATGGCGAAGAAGGCGACAAACTGCTCTTCAAGATACTGAACAGCGGCGACTTCCTGCGTGGCATCTCTACAGAAGACCTTGCAAATGGCGCTACAGGACACCTTGCTGCCCAGCTCTGCGAAAAGGGTCTCAGATACGACTTGACTGTTCCCTTCGCCCGTTATGTCGTGCAGCACAGGGAGGAACTGGCTTTGCCTTTCCGTCGTTATCAGATTCAACCCGTTTGGCGAGCCGACAGACCTCAGAAGGGACGTTATCGCGAGTTCTATCAATGTGATGCCGATGTGGTGGGAAGCGACTCGTTGCTCTGCGAAGTGGAACTGATGCAGATTGTCGATGAAGTGTTCCGTCGTTTCGGAATCCGCGTTTGCATCAAGATAAACAACCGCAAGATTCTCTCTGGCATAGCTGAGATGATTGGCGAAGCCGACAAGATAGTGGATATCACCGTTGCCATCGATAAGCTCGACAAGATTGGTCTCGACGCCGTCAACGAAGAGCTTCGCGAGGACGGCATCAGCGAGGAGGCAATCCAGAAGCTGCAGCCCATCATCAACCTCAGCGGCACGAACGAGGAGAAGATACTGACGATGCGCGAGGTCTTGGCTGGCAGCGAAGTCGGACAGAAAGGTATAGACGAGGTGGAATACGTGCTGAACAAGTTTAAAGGAGCAAGGGGCAAGGAGCAAGAGAATACATCCAGCCCAAGCAATCCTCTTGCCCCCTGCACCTCGCCCCTTGCCCCTAATCTCGAACTCGACCTGACGCTTGCACGCGGTCTCAACTATTATACGGGCTGCATCTTCGAGGTAAAAGCCCTGGATGTCGAGATAGGAAGCATCACGGGAGGCGGTCGCTATGACAACTTGACTGGCATCTTCGGTATGCCCGGCCTGAGTGGAGTGGGGATTAGCTTTGGTGCGGACCGCATCTACGACGTTCTCAATCAGCTGAACCTTTACCCGGAAGCAGTCACGACGACTACTCAGGTGCTCTTCATCAACTTTGGCGAGAAGGAAACCGACTATTCGCTTCCCATCATCTCACAGCTTCGCGGACAAGGCATCCGCTGCGAAATCTATCCCGATGCCAGCAAGATGAAGAAGCAGATGCAGTATGCCAACCAGAAAGGCATTCCCTTCGTCGTCATGACTGGCGAAACGGAAATGCAGACAGGAAAGGTGATGCTCAAGAACATGACAAGCGGTGAGCAGAAACTCGTAGCGCCAAAAGACATCGCAGCAGCCATCAACTCTTAATTCTGAACTTTCAATCTTCAATTAGAGGACTTCTTTATCTTCAATATTCAATTTTCAATCTTCAATTAAATAAATGCTCGCAGCCCTTTACCTCATACCTGTAACGCTTGGTGAGACCTCGATAGATCAGGTCTTGCCCCCTTACAATCATGAGGTCATCATGGGCATTCGGCACTTTGTCGTCGAGAATATCCGCTCCGCACGACGTTTCCTCAGGCAGACCGACAAAGCCTTTCCCATCGACGATTGCACGTTCTTCGAGATGGGCAAGCACGCCGACGAGAAGCAGTTCAGCCAATATCTGCAGCCGCTTCGCGAGGGAAAACCAGTCGGAGTTATCAGCGAAGCAGGCTGTCCGGCAGTAGCCGACCCAGGAGCCGACATCGTAAGGATTGCTCAGCGGGAAGGGTTGCGAGTTGTTCCTCTTGTTGGTCCGAACAGCATGATAATGGCTGTGATGAGTAGTGGACTGGGCGGACAGAGTTTCGCCTTCAATGGATATCTCCCTGTTGACGCTTCGGATCGGGCAAAACGACTGAAAGCCCTCGAATCAAGAGCGTGGACAGAAGGACAGACACAACTTTTCATCGAGACACCATACCGCAACGAGAAAATGTTCCAAGCACTTCTCAGCAACCTTCGTCCGCAAACACGCCTCTGCATAGCTGCTGGCATCACGACCAAAGACGAGTTTATCCAAACCCTCACAATCTTAGAATGGAAGAAAACGAAACTGCCCGATCTGAGCAAGATTCCAGCCATTTTCCTAATTAACAAGTAAATGAAGTACTCAATTATAGTGCCCGTATACAATCGTCCTGATGAGGTTGACGAACTGCTTCAAAGCCTGACGGAGCAAACCTTCAAGGATATGGAGGTTGTCATCGTTGAGGATGGCTCGACCAAACCCTGCGAAAGCGTCGTCCACAAGTATGCCGGCAAGCTTCAGCTCCGCTATTACACGAAGGAAAACAGCGGGCCTGGTCCGACAAGAAACTATGCAGCAGAACGTAGTCAGGGCGAGTTTCTTATCTTTCTTGACAGCGATTGCGTCCTGCCGCCAGACTTTCTGAAAGAAGTCGAGGCTGAGTTAAACAGGCAGGAATGCGACGCTTGGGGCGGTCCGGACCGTGCTCACGAGAGCTTCACGCCTGTTCAGAAGGCCATCAGCTACAGCATGACCTCGTTCATTACGACTGGCGGCATTCGTGGCGGAAAGAAGCAAATGGACAAGAAGTTCTATCCGCGTTCCTTCAATCTTGGCATTCGTCGCAGCCTCTACCGACAGCTTGGCGGCTTCTCTTCCATGCGTTTCGGCGAAGATATCGACTTGAGCCTGCGCATCTACAAGAGTGGAGCGAGTTGCCGGCTCTTCCCGGAAGCATGGGTTTGGCACAAGCGCAGAACCGACTTCAAGAAGTTCTTCAAGCAAGTTCACAACTCGGGAATCGCTCGCATCAACTTGATGAAAAGGCACAAAGGAAGTCTGAAGCTCGTGCATCTGCTGCCAGCTGTGTTCACGATTGGCGTCTTTCTCTGCTTGCTCCTGTTCTTTGTCGGTCTGGTCTTCACGGGACTTGGCCTATATACAGGTTTCTTCGGTCCAAACGGATGTAACATGGGGCTCATCGTTGCCTTTATAGGAGCGGCAATTATGCTCTTGGCTTTGCTTCCCTTGCTGCTTTTCTCGTTGCTCGTCTTCGTGGATAGTTCCATCAGAAACAAGAGCGCAAAGATAGGTTTCCTTTCAATTTGGGCAAGCTTCATCCAGCTGATTGGGTACGGAACAGGTTTCATCCGTGCTTGGTGGCTGCGGTGCTTTTGCGGAAGGAACGAGGATCTGCAGGCGTTTAAAGAAAACTTTTATGAATAGAAGACAACGGACGACGGACAACAGAAAAGAGACTTTCAGGCAACAGAAAATGTGATATAGAGATGAAGGCGATAAAGAATTGGGCTCCTGAAGACAGGCCTCGCGAGCGTTTGCTTGCCAATGGCGCTGCTACTCTCAGTACGGCTGAGTTGCTGGCAATCCTTATTGGAAGTGGTGTGCCTGGCAAATCGGCAGTCGATATCATGCGTACCATTCTTTCTGACTACGGAGACAGCCTTATGTCTCTTGCCAAAGCTTCCGTTCAGGAGTTGATGCGCTATGAGGGTATCGGTGAAGCAAAGGCGGTGACGATAGTTGCTGCCTGTCAACTGGCCAACCAGCGCCTTAAGGAGGATTTGCCGAAGCGTATGCGCATCAGCAGTTCAGCCGATACATTCGAATACTTCAAACACAAAATGCAGGACTTGCCGATAGAGGAATGCCACCTTCTTCTGCTCGACCAAGGCATGGCTGTCAAGGGCTCGGCACTGCTCAGCAGAGGCGGCATTGCAGGTGCTTCTGTCGATGTCCGCTGCCTGTTGCGCGAAGCGATTCTAGGGCAGGCCGTTGCCGTCGTGCTTTGTCACAATCATCCAAGCGGCCGAACTAATCCAAGTCGGGAAGACGACAACCTGACCAAGAAAGCCGCCGAAGCCTGCCAAGCAGTTGGCATTCGCCTCGTGGATCATGTCATCTTTGCAGGGAACGACTATTACAGTTATCAAGAAAACGGAAAGATATGAATAGTAAATCGATGGAAGTCAACTCCGAACTGGAGATGCAAGAGCGGGTGATAGAGGTGCTCAAGACCGTCTTCGACCCCGAGATACCTGTCAATATATACGACCTCGGGCTCATCTATCGTGTTGAGCTAAACGAAGACAACACCGAATTGAGCGTCGATATGACGCTGACGGCACCCAATTGCCCTGCGGCTGACTTCATTGTCGAGGACGTGCGACAAAAGCTCGAGACCATTACAGGCTTAGAAAAGGTGGAGGTCAACCTCGTCTTCGAACCCGAGTGGGACAAGGACATGATGAGCGAAGAAGCAAAAATGGAGCTTGGATTCCTGTGAAAAGTTGAAAAGGTGAAAAAGTAAAGAACACAGAGCGATGAAGAACATTTATTTTATATGCGATGCCCATCTGGGGAGCCTTGCAATCAGGCATCGTCGCCAACAGGAGAGACGCTTGGTGCGCTTCCTCGATGAGATTAAAGGGAAGGCAGGCGCCATCTATATGCTTGGCGATATGTTCGACTTCTGGTTCGAATATCAGAGTGTTGTACCAAAAGGCTTTACTCGCTTCCTCGGAAAGGTTAGCGAACTGACCGATATGGGCATTGAGGTGCATTACTTTACCGGTAATCACGATATCTGGTGCCTCAACTATCTGGAGAGGGAATGTGGTGTTATTCTGCATCGAAGCGCACTGACTGTTGAGATAGGCGACCAGACGTTCTATCTTGCTCATGGCGATGGTCTTGGCGATAGTGATTGGAAGTTTCATTTCCTTAGAAACATCTTCCACAATAAGTTCTGCCAATGGGCATTCCGTTGGCTGCATCCTGCCTTGGGTATGCGTTTTGGCCTCAATTGGGCAAAGCACAGCCGCATGAAGCATAACGCCGAGGCACCTTATCAGGGAGAGGACAAGGAGCCGTTGGTTCTCTTTGCAAAGCAATATCTGAAGGAGCATCCAGAGGTTGATTTCTTCATCTTCGGGCATCGTCACATTGAGCTCGACCTTGCTCTCAGTCACCAGACTCGTCTCATAATTCTTGGCGACTGGATTACGCAGTTCACCTATGCCGTTTATGATGGGGAAGGACTTTACCTTGAGAGTTATACTGAAGGTGAAGCGCCTTTGTAATATATATATAAGGTAAGAAAGAATATGAAAAAGATTCTTGTTACTTTCGTCTGGGTGCTCGTCTATAGCCTTAATGTTGCGGCAGCCGGTGAGATTAAGCAAGTGCCTTTTACTGATGTGCAAGTGAAGGATTTGTTTTGGAAACAACGCCTTGATGTGATGCGCAACACGACGATTCGCTATGCTTTCCAGAAGTGTACGGATGCCGGTCAGCTTCGCAACTTTGAGTATGCTGGCAAGATTGTGAGCGGCAAAGCTAAAGTGGGCGACCTTACTTTCCAGTCAGGCAATCCGTATGACGATGCGGAGGTATATAAGGTGTTGGAGGGCGCTTCGTATGTGCTGACGACACAGGCCAATGCCAGCCTCGAAGAGTATTGCGATGGGGTTATTGACCTTATCTGTTCTGCTCAGGAACCTGACGGCTACATTCAGACAAACTTCACCATCCACAACCTTCTGCATCCTTGGTACAACGGTGAGAAGTGGACGAGCGACTGGAACCTTTCCCACGAGACATTCAATGTGGCGGAACTTGTCGAGGCGGCAATTGCCTACTATCAGGCTACTGGCAAGGACAAGCTGTTGAACTGTGCCAAGAAGGCTGCGGACAATATGCTGTGCGTCTTCAACGAGGACGGCATCAAGATGGCTCCTGGTCATGCGGTTGTCGAGATGGCTCTCGTTCGCCTCTACGAGTTGACGCGAGACGAGCGATACCTGCAGGGCTGCAAGTTCTTTCTCGATTGTCGAGGCATCCGCAAGTTCGACCCATCGAGCGGTGACCAGCGCGTGAACGGTAAGTATTGGCAAGACCATTTGCCTGCTGTTGAGCAACGCTCTGCCGAAGGCCATGCAGTTCGTGCAATGTACTTCTATAGTGGTATGGCGGATTGGGTGCGTTACTCTGGCGATGAGGCTTACGAGACGGCAGTAAAGGCCATTTGGGACAACATTGCAAGCAAGAAGTTCTATATCACCGGAGGCTTCGGTGCTCGCGACAACAACGAGGCTTTCGGCGAGGATTATGAGCTACCGAATGCATCGGCCTATTGTGAGACCTGTGCTTCGGTGGCAGGCAGCATGTTCAACCTGCGCATGTTCCGCCTGCATGGTGAGGGCAAGTACATTGATATGCTCGAACGTGCATTATATAATACGGTATTGGACGGCTATGGCATTGCGGGCAAGACATTCTATTATCCCAACCGCTTGGCTACGAGCGAAAGGGGAGATCCTCGTCCGGAATGGTTCGGCACAAGTTGCTGCCCCACAAACCTCTGCCGACTCATCCCTTCTGTTCCTGGCTACATCTATGCCACCGACGATGATGCCCTCTATTGGAACCTCTTTGTGGCAAGTACGGCAACGGCAACTGTTGGCGATGCCGCATTTGGTATTACCGTTACCGGCTCTTATCCTTTCAGGGGCGACATGAAGCTGACATTCAATAGTGTTGAGGGGCAAGGTGCAGGGAGCAAGACATTGAAGGTTCGCATCCCTGGTTGGGCTGTAAACAAGCCTGCCCAGAGCGACCTCTATTCCTATGTGAACCCGACAACGACGCCTGTTGTCATCAAGCTGAACGGCGAAGAGGTCAGCTATACTGTACAGGACGGATATGCTCTTTTACACAATGACTGGAAGGCTGGCGACGAAGTAAGTATATCGCTTCCGATGGATGTGCATCAGGTTGTCTCTAACGAGAATTTGAAGACCAACAAAGGTCTCTGTTCCTACGAGCGCGGGCCTATTGTCTATTGTGCTGAGGGCGTTGACAATGGTGGCAAGCTCGACAATCTCTTTATTCCTGAAGGAGCATCGGGTGTTGCTGGCAATGCACCTTCTACACTGACGTCTCTTTTCAAGGGCGGAATGCTACAGCTTCGCATGAACGGCAAGTCCTGTTCACAAAGCGGTAACCAGAGCGAGGCCGACCTTGTCGTGTCTGACAAGGTGATTCGTTTGATTCCATACTTTGCCCGTGCCCATCGTGCTGCTTCGTCCATGTTGGTGTGGATTCCTACGGATGCCAGCAAGATGCAGCAGCCTATGGATTTCCTTGATGAAGTGAAGATATGCAACAGCGCAAGCGAACAATCTCATCACCTGCAGGGCAGCAACATGCGTACGGGAAGCGACCTCGGTTGGCGTGATGCTCCGAACGGATGGATCAGCTACGAGATGAAGGTTGACCCTCTTCGCCCCACCGACCTTGTCCTGAAGCTGTGGGGCAGCGATGGAGGCAACCGCCGTTTCAATATCTATTGCGACGGAACGGTCTTCTCTTATGAACATGTTGACAACTTCTCTCCCAACGAGTATTACTTCATGCGGCATCCTATTCCCTTTGACCTCACGAAGGACAAAGATAAGGTGACGATAAAGATGCAATCCACCAATGCTGACAATATTGTCGGCGGCCTGTTTGGCGTCTATACGGCTCTCTCGGAAGGTGTGCCCGAGGGCTCTGCGACGGTCGATTATATGTGGACGACGAAGACTGCTTCACGCTCGAGTCATCGCTATTCGAGCAATGGCGGCAGCGGCACTTTCCGCAACCGCACTTGGCTCGACGGCTCGGGCACAACAGGGCAGAGCTGGATGATGAAGGTCAACAAGACACATCGCAATTATCTGATGATATTATACTGGGGCGACGAGGGCAATGCACGCAACTTCGACATCATGTGCGACGATGTGTTTGTAGCTTCCGAAAGTCTCCTCCACAACGAACCAGGGCGTTTCATTATGCGTTGCTATCCCATCCCCGAGGAAGGAACAAGCGGCAAGGAAAGCGTCCGCATCCACCTCACCTCCCCGACAGGAACCTTGACCGGCGGCATCTTCTACGCCTATATGCTGTCGCTGAATGATGGAACAGGAATAAATAACATGGATGTTAACCCTAATATAAATAAAAGCATTTATAACCTCCTCGGACAGCAATTGCATGCGCCTCAATCGGGCATCAGCATTGTCAACGGGAAGAAGATTGCCTTTTGATTAAAAACGATACGCGTGTCGTTGGCAAAATCCACATGTGAAAATTGCAAAATTCACATGTGATGTTTGCTAACATCACGTGTCGGGTTTTGCAATAAGAGCTAAATCGCCGAATTTCATGCTTTTATTGTTTTTTCTGCTTGTCAGTCTTTGTCGGTATTCATTATTTAATTATATTTGCATCAACTATTGATTATTTTAAAGCTTTTTTACATGAATAAAACATTATTTCAATCATTTCTGTTGAGTGCATTGATGTTGCTTAATGCTCCTGCTTATGCATATCAGTATGTAGAATGGTCTTCCCTTCCTACTTTCAGAGTTCTTGAATGGTGCACAACGAGCGAAGAGACTGATGCCGATGTGCCGACGGATGAGTATAATTCCCTGATGGAACAGGCTGAAGCTCTGGCTGCCGACGACGAAGCCGTGGCTGTAGGCAAGCTGCGCAAAGCCATCGAATGGGCAAAGGAGAACAACGACGAGAGCCGGTTGCAAGCTGCCATCGACCAGTTCCTGGCCGACAATGCTGACCTGGAGAAAGACGAGACCGCAAAGGTCGGTACCACATTGGCCGATTGGAATGTCGGCTCAGGGAACAATAGCCAAAAGGCTACCTACTCCCACAATGGCATCACCTTGATTGAACACTTTGGCGAAACTCGCGTTGGCATCATGCTCTCGCAAGAGGTCAGTGTGGAGCCTGGCACATACAACATCGAACTTTATGCCACTTCCCACAACGCTTGGAACGGCCAATATATGCCCGTGAGCACTGACAATCCTGCTCCTAGCCTTCAGACAGATGCCGATGATGTGGCTTACGTCTTTGGCTCTTCCTCAGTAGATGAAAAACAAACATGGATAACGGCCCGTCGCAACAGCGGTATGCTTAGCTTCGAGCCAGAGACCTATGCCGTCAATGGTGTGCGGATACTCGACGGTAAGCTCCTCATGGGTCTTGCGCTTGCTCGGGCAGGGCAGACGGAATGGCACACTATTCAAATCAAGAACCTCAAGTGGATTACGACTGCCAGGCAGGCATACGCTGCTCTACAAGACCAACTCTATTCTCTTTTTACCGAGGGAATAATGCTATACCAAGTATACCAAGAAGAGAACAAGACCAACGGCTTGGATATATTCCTCCCTTATCTCGAAAAAGCAAAGCTTGCATTGTACAGCAACTGGTACAACGTCCCGGAATTAGAGGCGATTGTTGACGAACTAAGGGAAGCCATCGCTGAATTCAAGGAGGCCAATTACGACATCGACTTTGCTGCTGGCGAATACTACATCCTCGACGGAGAGAGCAGACTGATGATAGCTGCCGGCAATGAATGGGGCACTCACGGCATCGTGAACGAGCAGGGTCTTGACCTTATTCTTACTCCCAACACAACGAATCGCAGCGTTTCCATCAACAGCCGCGTCACCAATGGCGGATACCAACAATATCTTGGCAGCAACCTCTACATGGACAGCGACGAGTACGGATGGTTCTTCGATAGTCATGGTTCCGCTTTCTACATCACCAATGGTCAAGGGGGATATCTTAACATAGACGTCAACAACAACCTCGTCTTGGGCAATACGCCCCACGAATGGATTATCGTTCCGAAAGATGAGTTGATGCAGGAGCGCATGAAAGCATTAGAGTCAGCTACGCAGAACAGTCCCGTGGATGCTACCTTCCTGCTGCAGAACCCCACCTTCAACCGCAACGACATGCGTACTGAAGCTTGGGAAGTTGGCGGCAACTGCACCGACAAGACGTTGGGCGGACCATTATATGAAAATGAAGAGAACTATTGCGCTGAATCCTACCACTCGACATTTACCATCAGCCAGACCATCGCAGATGCTCCTGCCGGCATATATCAGTTGAAGGCACAAGGCTTCTATCGTCAGGAAGATGGCGTTACAGAAGATGCTCCCAAGTTCTTCATTGGCAGCGAAACGGCAGAACTGCCTGCCATTGCAGGTTCGGAGAACAGTATGGCCGATGCCGGCGCATCGTTCTATATGGGGCGCTACGCAATCGAACCCATTACATTCGTTTACGACGGCAAGGGCGGTCTGACTGTCGGCATCGAGGGAACAGCAACGCACCAATGGGTTGCCTTCGACAACTTCCAGCTCTCTTATCTCGGCGAAGCAGAAACACCTCAAGAGCATGAATATGTCGACCTCGGCTTGCCCAGCGGCACGCTTTGGGCGACATGTAATGTGGGTGCCAACAGTCCCGAGGAATATGGCGACTACTTCGCTTGGGGTGAGACAGAGCCGAAGGAAGACTATAGCTGGTACACCTATAAGTACTGCGAAGGTTCTGCATCTACATTGACAAAGTACTGCAATGAAAGCGAGGATGGCTTCAATGGTTTTACGGATAACCTGACAGAACTTTTGCCCGAGGATGATGCTGCGACAGTCAACTGGGGTCCCAACTGGCGGATGCCGAACAATGACCAAATAAATGAGTTACGCAATAACACTACATCAGAGTGGACAACAATTAATGGTGTTAAAGGGCGCAAGATAACAAGCAACAGCAATGGAAACAGTATTTTCCTACCCGCTGCGGGCTACTTCTACGGAACAGGTCTCGACCATGTAGGTGACTACGGCTTCTACTGGTCGCGTTCGTTCTCCACTGGTCTCCCATATGATGCACACCAGATGGTCATCAATGATAGTTACCTGTACACGAATGCCCCAATGCGCTACGAGGGTAAAACAATTCGCCCTGTATATGTTAAGGATAAGCCAGAAGAGCATGAATATGTTGACCTTGGCTTGCCCAGCGGCACTTTGTGGGCAACATGTAATGTGGGTGCCAACAGCCCAGAAGAATTTGGCGATAAATTCGCTTGGGGCGAGACAATGCCGAAGGGAGGTTACACCTGGGAGTCATACAAGTATTGTGAGGAATCTCCAAATACATTGACGAAGTACTGCAATGATAGTAAGTACGGCTACAATGGCTTTACGGATAGTCTGACAGATCTTCTTCCCGAGGATGATGCTGCAACAGTCAATTGGGGCAGCGAATGGCAGACACCGAGCTTTGACCAAATAGAAGAGTTAATCAATAGCGAGTACACGACGACAGAGTGGACGCAGGTGAACGGCGTTAACGGATGGAAGATTACGAGCAAGAGCAACGGCAACTCAATTTTCCTGACTGCTGCCGGCTTCTTCAACGACACGAATCACAACGGCGTAGGCAGCTACGGCCACTACTGGTCGCGTTCGCTCTATGCGAATTCCTCCGGCATCGCGTGCGGCCTGTACTTCTATTCTAGCAATATTTTCATGGGCAGCTACAACCGCTGCTACGGTCAAACTGTCCGTCCTGTTCGTAAGAAGGAAGTATATGCTGAGTTAGCTGAAGAAACAGGTACAATGACATTCTACTATGACTATCAGCGGACTTCGCGCGGCGGCGAGACGAAACTATATGATCCAGCTAATAGAGTCTCTTCCAAATTCGGCAACAAGGTACTCAAGGCCGATATCGACCCCTCGATGAAGGAAGCTACCTTGACTTCGATGGAAAGAATGTTTAGCGGATGCACCGAACTGACGAGCATCGAAGGACTGGAGAACCTCAACATGGATAATGTTACGGACATAAGTTTTATGTTCTATGGCTGCTCGAAACTTAAATCTCTTGACCTAAGTAGCTTCAACACCTCCAATGTAACGCGTATGTACTGTATGTTCGAATACTGCAGTTCACTCCAGATAATCGACCTTACCTCATTCGATATTACCAATGTAACAAATATGAAGTTTATGTTTAATTCATGTTACGAGTTGACAACCATTTGTTGCTTTGGCGACTGGAGTACAAGCAATGCTAATTCGAGCGCCATGTTCCAGGGATGCGATAAGCTTGTCGGTGGAAAGGGTACGCCATATAATGATGCATTCATGGATAAGACATACGCCCGTCCTGATGGCGGAACAGACAGTCCAGGCTACTTCACGGCAGACACGATGACAGGAATAAAAACAAC
>JAEEGK010012129.1_pt1 | contig 19632 bp, 13 predicted proteins | sample 8958771 | NCBI WGS metagenome assembly JAEEGK01 (sample SAMN16246547, study PRJNA631951) | gut metagenome | biome: gut microbiome; feature: rumen; material: SC-attached | host: Bos | place: Iran: Karaj | collected 2018-10
TATTAATAGATACATACCTTGCAGTCCCAGTTAAAGGTCTTCCTTCTTTATAATGAATATGTTGATGTGTTTTTGGATTTTTATATCTTTTACTTAAACCAAAATCTATTAAATATACTATATTAGAATTTAATCCAGTTCCAATTAAAAAATTTTCAGGTTTTATATCTCTATGAATATAATTATGCTTATGTAAATTTTCTATTCTATTTAACATTTGAATTGCTAATAAACTTAATGTTATAATACTAAATTTCTTATTATCACAATATTTAAATAATTCGATTAAATTAGGTCCTAAAAATTCAAGTATTAAATAATAAAATTCTAAACATTCTCCAAGACCATAAAATTTAGGAACACCTTGACAATTATCTTGAATAATAGCTGAATTCCCACTTAAATCAGTATTTTGAGGTATATTTAATAATTCTTGATAAATTCTGCTTTCTATTTTTACTTGAATTCTTTTTTGACCTTTTTTCATTTCTTTTTTAACTGCTACTTCTGTATTATCTCTCATATCATATGATAAATATATTTGTCCAAATGCTCCGCTTCCTATCATTGATAAAAATACAAAATTATCTACTAATATATCCTTTGATTTATCTATCATTTCCTTTTTTTCTGTTGTTTTATTTTTAAAATGAACTTTCTTTTTAACTTTTCCTTCCTTTATTTCTGTCTTTTTTTCATTGTTATTATTCCCTGATGATTTTGATTTTTGAGATTTTTCTGATTTTGTGTCATTGTTCATTTTTTTTTAATTTTTTTTTTTTTATTGTTATATTTCATATTTTATACATTTTTTAATGTGGAATAAAGGTTTAACTTTTATCATTTTTAGATTATATAATTTTTCCAAACTTATGGAGCAATTACAATATTTTTGAAATATTTATTTTTATTTTTAATTAATTCATTTATTTATTAATAGAAAATTAATAAAAAGTAATTGAAAAATTAAGTTAATTATTAATTTTTTAATTTTAAAGAATATAATTTATATTTTTTATTCTTTTTTCACTTTTTTGTCAGATGAAATTAATTGAGTTATTGATTTAAATATTTGATAAGAATTTAATATAAATAATGCAATGAAATCTAAATAATTAATAGTTTCTTTATACATAAAAGTACAAGAACAAAATATTAAAATAATACCAATGTAATTAAAATTTTTTAAATATTCCTTGTTTTTAATTTCCTTTAAAATTTTAATCATTAAATCAGAAGAAATAGTAATACCAAAAACAAAAAGAATTGGCAAAATATTATTATAATGAAATAATTTATTATTAAAAGAAATAAAAAATCCTAAACCAAAGCAAATAGTTTTTTCAATTAAATTTTGATGATGGATATCAAAATTATTTTTCATTAAAATTGATTGTAAATAAATAGAAATAAAAGAAGTAAAAAAATAAGTAAATATATATAAATAAACATATAAATTATGATAAGAAACTCCAATTAAACTTAAACCAAATAAATTTATTAATACAAAAATATATTTTTTATCAATTATAGAATTAAAGAATGTGTTTAATACAATTAATGATACAGTCTTCAAGTTTAAATTTTTTGTAATGAAAGAAAGAGACAATAAATTTAAATATATAAAACTTATTTTTATTATTAAATACATTATATTTCCAGATATTTGAGGAGATTTTTTATTATTATTTGAAAAAGAATGTAATAAAGATAAAATAAGACCAAAAAGACTGTTTAATGAAATAAAATTATTTATAGAATTATTAAATAAAAATTCTTTCATAAATAATAGTTTTATTGCTAATAAAATTTGATAAAGTAAAGTGAAAGATAAATCATATAATTTATCATTTTTATTATAAGTTGAATTATTATTTGAATCTTCTTTTTGCTTTGTATCCATTTAAAAATATTTAAATAAGAATAATATTAAATTTTAATTTAGTTATTATTTAATTTAAAAGTTTTCTTTAAATAATATTATATTTTTTATTTTCTTTTATATTTATATTTATTTTTCTTTATTCATGAATTTTTAAATTTATATATTTTAATAAATATTATAATATTGATAATTAAATATTATTAAATTACAAACCTTTAAAATATATCTTCTATTTTATTTTCATTAAATAATAATATTTTTATTTTTTATTCCAATCACAAATAATTTTTAAATAATTGGTTCTTATATCATATTCTAAAGTCATATTATTTAAATTCCAAATAGTAATTAAACCATTTTGTTTATTTCCTTTTCTTAAATTTAATATAACATTATCAAATTTAAAAACTCTATTTTTTCCATCTTCCCATTTAATAATTTTTCCATTAGAAATTAAAACAAATTTAAATTCAAAATCAGTTCCATTAATATAAGAAATTTCTTTATTCCAATAAAAATTTTTATTCCATTTTAATTTTAATATTTTTTCTTGATTCCATTTTCCTAATTCATTTAATGAACCTATAATTCCAATTTCTTTCCCCATTGAAGTATTATATTGAATTTCAAAAATAATATTATTAATTAAATAATCAGAATGAATAATTTGATTTGGATTAAAAGTAAAATTATTAAAACCAACAAAATTAAAATTTTGAGGAATGACATTAAAATTATTATTATTTTGATTATTATAAATAGGTTGATTAATATTTTGATTATTAAATTTTGGTTCTTCATATATTGGAGGAGTATAAATATATATTGGAGTATTTTTTACAATTGGTGGCTTTTTATCTTTTATTTTATTTTCTATCTCTAATGCTTCCTTATATATTTTTTCATAATATTTACCTTGAAAATTATACACTTTTGTATTTTTTAATACACTTATTGGAATTTTAAATAAATCTGCTGAGTTATTTATTGTTATTTTTAATTCTTCATTTTCAGAAGTTTTTTTCTTTTCTATTGTTTCTGATTCCATTATTTTTAATTTAATTATAAGTTTATATTCTTTTTTTTTATAAATATGGAAAATAAAATAATTAAATTAATGATAAAATAATAATTTCAGTCATTTTTTATACTATTTTAAATATATTAATATATATCATAATTTTATAATTCAAAAAATTGAATGAAGTTTGTTTTAAAACAAAATATAATATAAACCTAATAATACGTAAATAAGGTATTCATATTTTAAAATTTAAATAAAAAGAACAAAAATATATAATTATTATTCTTTTGTTTTTTTTTCATTTACATCTTTATTTTTATTATTATTTATATAATTATTTTTTTTTTGAGAGTACGAATATTTATAATTATTTTCATTCGAATAATTGTCTTTATTATCTTTTTCATTAGCAGATTTTTCAGAATTAACTTTAGATAAATGACATCTATTACATATAATTCTAAAAGCAAAATTTAAATTTTTACAACTTGAACAAATCCAATCTCCATTTCTTTCAGTAAATGCTTTTCCTTTTTTTCCTTTATTAAAATAATTTTTTTGATTATTTTCATTTTTTTTTTGATTATTTATAGAAATATTATTATAAAATAAATTAGCACTCTGAATGTCCCTAATCATATAATCATAATTATTATTAAATGGAATATCAAATTTATCATTATTTTTTTTATATGATATTTTTTTTTCTTTATTTTTTGCATTAAATTCTCTTTTTTGATTTTGAAATAAATTATTTGGATAACACAATAAATTAATATCCTCTTGATGAATTCTATTAAAATAAAGTTCTTTTGAAATAAAATTATTTGTTTTACTATAATCAAAATTATTTTGATTTTTTTCAATTAAAAATTTATTAGTTCCTTCATAATAAATATAAATTGGAAAAGAATATTTATTATTGTCATTATTTTTAATTATATTTAAAATATAATTATTATTTCTTTTTGGAGTATTATATTCATTATGTGATGAAGAAGAATTTGTAGTTGAGTTTTTTCCAATTGAATCAAGTCTTTTTTCGTTATCTGAATTATTGTTATTAATAATAAATGATTTTTGATATTTAGGAATTTCTAAATGATCATCATTATTATTATTATATTCTATATTATCAAATTTATTTAATTGTTTTTTTTGTGAAAATATTAAATTCTTTTTCAAGTTTCTTTGTAATGTTTTATTCTGTTTTTTACATGAACTGTCATTTATTATTTTTGTCAAATTAGGTTTCAATTCAGAGGCTTCCATTTAAATATTTTTATTATTTTATTAAATTTAAGTAAAGATTTATTTAAATTCTTTTTTAAATAATTAATTTAAATATTTTTTTAAATGTTGATAATCATTATATTTTTAGAATAATGATAATAATATTAATTATCTGTTTTATCAAATTAATTTTTTTATATTAAATCTTTGAAATTCAAATTATTTATAATAATTTTTTAAGAAAAATAAAACTTTAATAATTAAATAATTATATATATCAAGATTAATAATAGAATTAAAAAGAAGAGAGTAAAAAAAATAATCAAAATATCAATCAAACTTTTATTCAAAAATGTGAATATATTAAAAAGAAATATATCTTTAAAAATCTTTTTTATTTTAAGAAGAAATCATAAATCCATTACTATATTCTTCTATTTCATTTTTAGGATAGTAATGTTCAATACAATTTGATCTTTTTAATTTATCTAAAAATCCTTTATTTTTTTGAATAATTATTTTAATTTTACTTAAATTTAATTTTTGTTTTTTTCCGAAATTTGAGACATTATTAAAAATATTTTTTTTATTTCCTTTATTTGATAAATTTCCTTTTTTAAATTCTAAAAATAAACTTTTTGTTTTATTTATCTTTTCAAAATTAAATTTATTTTTTTCTTTATTTTCATCAATAACACTTTTATAAAATTTTTCTTTATAAAAAGTATTGTTTTTTTTAATTAATAAATTACTATATCTATTCAATTCTTTTTTTAAAACATTTAATTCACATAAAGAATTATTTAAAGAAGAAGAACTTCTTGGAAAAGAAGAAGTAATAATTCTACAATTATAATTAATAATTTGAGAATTAGATTTATTTATTTTTTTCTTTTTAGAATTTGATAAATCTCTTATTTTTCTTTTGCCATATAAAATTTCATTTATATTTATTTTCATAATATCATTATATATTAGATTATTCTTCTTTATTGAATAATTAGGTTGTAAAAAACTATTTCCAAAATTTTTACAATTATTTAATATATTAATTGACATTGATAAATTTATTTTTCTTTTTGAATTAACTGTATTATTTGAATTGTTGTTTAAGTAGAAAAATTTTTTTTTGTTTTTTCTATTTTTTAAATTATTTATTATTATTGACATGTCATCATTTTTATTTTTTGTTGATATTAAATATGAACCATTTAAATTCTAATTATTATTATATTGAAATATGTTATTTTTTTTTTCTTACCTTTATTTCTTCAAATGAATACATATTTAATTATTAATTTTTTTTATGAATTTTTTAAAAAAAGATAATTAATTATAAAATTAGTAATATTTTTATTTAAATTTTTATTCCTTAATTTATATAAATAAAACTTCCTAAAATATTTGTTCACTCTGTGTATTTATTGTATTTTCTCTTTCTGATATTTTTATTATTTCCTATTTTTCATAATATATTTTTTGAGTTTTTTTAAAAATTTTAGATTTTTATCTTATTTTTCTTTTTACTTTTGTAATTTTTATATTTAAACAATCTCCATTCATTAATTTTCTATTTTAGAATCTTTTAAAATCATTATTTTTTTCCTTATTAAATTTGCTCTTTCTATATTTTGAATTGTTATATTATCTATATTATTTGAACTTTGGTTCATTGATGTTTTAAATATGGAACTTAAATTTATTTTTATTTTTCTTTCTGATAAAATTGAAACTTTTATTGAATCTAAAAATTTCTATTTTGAATTTTTTTTATTGATGTTAATGGCTTTTTATTTTTTGTTAATTTAATTCATAATTAATATTTTTCCATTATTATATAAATTATATATTCTCATTTATTTAATCTAGAAATCAAAGTATTTATTTATTATAAAAATTTACAATAAAACAATTTCAAATAATTTAAATAATTAAGATATAGATTTAAATAAATGATACCTTAAAAAATAAAAAAAATATAAAAGAAAAATAAATAAACACCAAAATAATAAAATCAATTTTTTTTTTAAAATAAATAAAACAAAAATTTTTTTATAAATCTGTTTTGACATCTTCATCTAATTTCAATTTAACATTTTTTTTAAATTCTGAATCGATACCCAAATGACTATTAATAAACTTTACAATATTATCTTTTTTAAATTCTCCTTCGAATTCTAAACCTTGTTCTTTATGTCCTTTTAAATAAAATCTAATAGTAGGATATTTAATTAAAGATTTTTTAAAAGAAACTTCATTTTTACTCATATCAATTTTTCCAATTCTCAAATTATATTTATTTAACTTATCTTTAAACTCAGTAAAAACTTCATCATAAACAAAACTTGATTTTTTCCCTTCTTCAATATATTCATTATAATAAAGAACTAAAACATTTAAATTATTATTAATAACATCATTTTCAAAAGTTTTACCAACAATTTGAAAAACAGAGTTATCTTTATTACTAATAATATCTTCACTTTTTCTTCCTAATTGTAAATTTCCTTTTTCAAAATCATCAATAAATTTCATAATATTACTTTCATTAATTTCACCATTCATAATATAATAAGCATTCATTCCTTTTTTAGTATCATAAATTCTAACAGTAGGAAGATCAGTAACTTTAATATTAGTTAAAGAATTTAATTGTTGTTCTTTATAATCAAATATTCCAGTTAATACTACTCTAATTCTTCCATATAATTTCTCTGATAAATCTTTAAATAATCTATCTAAATATATTGAATTTGAACTATTAGGATCTCTAAATAAAAAAATTGCAGGTTCTTTAAATTTCCAAATTAATCTTGCAGTTTTATCATTAAAGGATAATAATTTATCATATGAATTTCTTTGAATAAATTTAATTATACCTTCCTTACTTAATTTACCAGATAACTCAGTTCTTTCTTGTCCGAATTTTTTATATAAAACAATAGTATTTTCTTTAACATTATATTGACTAAAAGCTGTAATAAAATCACAATGTCCAAAAAAATTTTCTCCATCTTCAATAGCAATATCATTTAAATATTTTAATATATTAGTATCATTACCAAAATAAATAATAGAAACTTCATGAGTATTTTTAAAATTAGAAATATCATTTAAAGTCATTAATTCTAGTAAAGGAGGTAAAGTATTTTTTTGCATCCAACGAATAATTCCACTATCATCTAAATTTCCTGTATAATCATATGCAATTCCATTTTTAAAAAATTTTAATGTGGGATATGAATTTATATTATATACTTTTCCTGTTTCTTTATTTAATGACATTTCTATTTTTCCTAAATTTATTCTTGGTTTTAAATTAAATAAATATAATGATGCTTTAATATAAGTTGGTAAAAAATTTTTACAATGACCACACCATGACGCGTAAAATAACACTAAAATATTTTTCATTCTTGATATTGTTTTATTAAAATTCTCATCTGTTAATATTATCACACTGTCTTCTCGGTGATATAAAGTTCTTTTTCTATTCTTTTTTTCTATTGATATTATTATTAATTCAAGAAATATTATTATTGATATTATTCCTAATTTTTTCATTTGAAATTTTTTTTATTTTTTTTTAATATTTTTTTTAAGTCTATTTATTTATGTTTGAATTAAAATTTAATATTTTTTTTTCTTTAAAATATTTATTTTTGATTTGTTTTATTTATATTTTATTTATTCTTTAATATTATTTTATATAATCATTCAATCAATAATTTGTCAAATTTTTGTTTGATCTTTTTATAATTGAACATTTAAATTGTTTTAACATTTTATTTAAATTATAATACTTCATCTTAAACCTTCTAAAGGTACCATTTTATTATATTTTCCTTTTATTTTTTAATGTTATAATTATTTATATTTCCATTCTTAATTCTATGATATATCTTATTACTATAATTTGTTTTTTTATTAAATCTATTTTTTCTTATTTTAATATGGTCAGAATCATTACTAATTGTAAATCAGATGATTTTTTATCTATTTTTGTTCATTTTCCTAATAATTGATTTTTGTTTTTTTATTTCATTCATTAACATATTATTTTTAAATTTTATAATTTGATTCATCTTGAAATAATAATATTCTATATGATTCTATTTTATTTCTTTTGATGACATTTCTACATTAAATAATTAATTTAATATTATAATATTAATATAAAATTTATCCTTTTCAAATTTTTTCATGTATTTTTTTATGAAATTAAATGAAACTTGATTTCTATTTTGAAATGAAAGAATTTAAAATTTATAATCTTAAAGTTAATTAATATTTATTATTGGAATTAAAAAAAGATTATTTCAAAGAAAATATATTTTTAATCAAAGATTAATTAAAAATTAATTATTATATTAAACAAAAATAGCGAAGAATCAAAAAATCAAATCAAGTTTTTATTTTCATTTCGAATATGAATATAACCTTTTATAAAATTCCAAAAAAAAAGAAAACCTAAAAACTACAAAACAATTAAATCAAAAAAGCAAAAAGATAGAATATAAAACATTTCAAAAAACCCGAATATAAAGGAATTATAAACAACCTTCAAATTTCAAAAAAAAAAAATCCAAAAAAAAAATATTCAAAAAATAATTATTTAATAAAAAAATAAAAATAATAAAACAATGGAGTATGAATTAAAAATGAATGAATTAGTTTGGGCAAAAATAAAAGGATATCCATGGTGGCCAGCAATAGTAAAAATAAAATATATAATAAATAAAAGTTAAAAAAGGAATTTAAAAAAGAAGGAAATATTGAATCTCAATTTTTAGTTAAATTTATAGGAGATATGACATATTCAAAAATATCTTTTTCAAAAATAAAACCTTATGAAAATTATAAAAAAGAATATAGTAATACAAAAAAACAAAAATTACTTAATGCAATAGAAATTGCTGATAAAATTTATAATAAAGAAATGACATATGAACAACATTATTTTTTGTGTCAAAAAGGAATTGAATCTTGTCAAAAACAAACTTTATATCTTAAAGAAAAGATGAAAGAAGATAAAAAAAAAGAGAAAGAAAAATTAAAAGATAATAATTCATTAAAAAATGAAAAAAATAATTTTTTAGGAAATAAAAGAAGTAATAATAATATTAGTAATAATACTAATTTAAATAATAATAAAATTAATGGAAAAGAATTAGGAATTATAATAGAAGATTTTATTTATTATAAAAAAGGAAATTCTATTGATGAATATAAATCAACTTTTGAAAAAATGAAATTAATGATTGATAATAATAAACTTAATAATAATTTAATGAATTCTCTAATTAAATTATTAAGATTTTTAAATAATACTAGAAATTTCAATGAAAAAATAATATCAATGGATTTTTTTATTGAATTTCAAAATATAATAAAAAATAAAATATTATTATTTTTATTTGATATTAGTAATTTAAATTTAGAAGAACAAAATATTGAATTTGTTAATATTGAAGAATTAATAAAACAAATAGATAATTATAATATGGAATTAGAACAAAGTTCTTTATCAATGTCATCAACAAAAAAAGTTAATAAAAATAAAATAGAGACCAATGAAAAATCAATTGAAGTTTCTTCATCTGGAAGTAAATATGATGAAAATAAATCAAAAGTTATTATTACTCCTTTAGAGCAATCAAGTATTTTTGAATTATTAAATTCTTTAGATGATAATAATAATTTAGATTTAAATATGAAAGAAACAATTACAAATGATGATATTATTAAAATAATTAAAAATATTTCTAAAATAAAATGTAATAATAATAAAATAAAAGATTGTTTTCTTAGAAGGAAAGTATGTTTAAAATTATATAATCTTTTTGATGTTTTATTAAAAAATATGAATTTACCAAAAAATGATATAAAAAAATTATGCTTAGGTATAGAAAATAAAGCAAGAAATTATGATAATGAAATGTCTTCTACATATAAAAATTATATTAGTCATATATTCAAATTGATAAGACAAAATTTTATTTAATTATTATAATATAAATAAATTATAAATACTTAATTCTTTTGGTATTAATTAATTTTTAAATAATAATTAATTTTTAAAAATAAATTAAAAACTTATTTTCTTAAATAATTATTTTTATTATTTTAATATAATAAATAATAATCATAAAATAATAAATTATTAATAAAATCATAAAAAAGTAAAAAAAAAAAAAAAAAATGGAACCATCAGCAGAAGAAACTAAAAAAGAAGAAAACATTGAAAATGAAACAAATAATACAGAATTAGAAAAAAAAGAAGAAATAAACACAAATTTAAATTTAGAAAAGGAAAATGTAGAAAATCCAGAAAATGAAAAAATAGAAAATAAAGAATTAACAGAAGAAGAAAAGAAAAAAAAAGAACAAGAAGATTTAATTGCATCTCTTCCTTTATATATAACATCATGTAAACTGACATTATTAAATAATGAACAAGTAGTACTTTATTCATTAAAAGGATTAAAAGTAAAATCAATGATTCAAAGAAGATATTCAGATTTTGAAATTTTAAGGAAAAAAATAGGCGAATTTTTACCTGGAGTTTTTATTGCAGGTCTTCCTTCAACTGAAATTTTAGGTGATGTTGATAATAAAGCTTCAGAAATGAGATTAAAGTTATTAAATCATTTTATTAGAAAAATTAGTGAAAATCCAGAATTATATGAAACAGAACCTTTTATTTTTTTTTTAAATGATGATAAAAATTATAGAAGTTTTCTTGAAAAATTAGACCCTGGAACACCAGAAGAAATAAAAAATAGATTTCTTAAAGTTTTTCCTAATTTTAAATATGAAAATTATAATAAAATTGAATTTGAAAAATATCTTGATTATTGGATTAAAATTTTTATTAAAGCAAGAGATAATATTGATAAAATTGGTTTTGTTTTAGAAAATGAAATATTAAATATTGTAAAAGAACAAAAAAATCTTAGTTTAATATTTAAAATGTTTATTGATTTTGAAAATGCTATTCCTAATAATCAATCAGTAATAAAAAATCCAAAACAATTTTGTGAAAATATTATTAATTCTAATTTAGGAAGACCTTATTTTGTTTTTTATCATTATCATTTAAAGACTATTGCAGACTTAGAAGCATTTATTGATGCTTATAAAATTTTAACTAAATATAGAAAAAAGTATGATGATTCACAAGAAGCTTTAAAGAAAATTTCTCTTTCTGGATTAAGTAAATATAATGTCTTAAAAGCTAGTAAAGAAGAAGGTGTTCAACAATTAACTCAAGAAGATAAAGGATATTATGAAGAATTAAAAATGCTTAATTTAAAATTTATTGTTGATATTTCTACTTCTGTTTTGAAAAATCAAATTGATACTTTTAGAGAAACTTTTTTTGAAAGATATAAAAATGAAATTATTAAAATGAAACAAAATTTAATTAATAAAAATTTAAAAAGTGTTCAATTATGGGAAGAATTTGCTAGTTCTTTAAATTAAAATTAGAATTAAAATTTAGATTTTATGATTAATATTTAAACTTTAAAAAATTAAAAATAATTTTTATTTAAAAAAAAATATATATTTTTTTTTCTTTTAATTATTTAATTTTTATTATTTTTATTCTTATTTTTTATTTATTTATAAAAATTTTTGATATCTCAATTTTTTAATTTTAATAATTATCATTTATAATATTTTTAACCTTATATCTATATTTTTAAAATAGTTTGATATAAAAAAATGGATAAAATTATAAAGAAAATTTATAGTATTAAAAATTTGAATGATTATAATAATTTATTTTTTAAAACATATACTGTTGATAGTTAATTATTAATTAAAAAACAAACATAATTTGAAAGAAAATTATATTTAAAATCTCATTCTAAAAATTTCTATTCCTATCATATCTTCATTATTTTTATCTTTCAACATTTTAATCTATTAATTTATTATTATTAAAAACAAATATTATATAATTAAAAATGCATGTATTATACCATAATTCTAATATGAACTTTATAAAATTTTCAATAGTCTCCAAAAATTAATTTATTATTCCTAATTAAAAATATATTTCATAATCCTTTATTTTGCATAAAGTAGACTCTTATTTTTTTCTAAAAAATAATTTTATAATTTTATAAAAATATATGATATGTTCATATATCAAAAAAAAATCAAAATAATAAAAAAAAATAATGACAGATATTTCAACAATTTTAAGTGAAACACATGATAATCAAAATGATAATTCCCCATTAAAAACAATTGAACAAATTGAAAAAACAAATATAAATAAAGAAATATTTTTTGTCCATAATGATTTAAATAAAAATCTTTTTCCTAAAAACGAAAAGATTATCATAAGAAAAAAATATGTTAAAAAAGAAAATTCATTATCAAAAAATAAAACAAAAATAATCCATAAAAATAATCAAATTCTTGATACAACATTAGATTTTGATAAATTATTAAATATTCTTTATAATCAAAATAAAGAGATTTCTCCAAAAAAAAAAAAGTTGTTATCACAAAAAAGATTAAGAAAAAGAAAAGATAAATCAGGAGTATATAACTCATTAAGTAAGAAAATCTTTTTTTTATTAAATTACTTTAGAAAAAAGTTCAAAAAGGAAAAATAAAAATAATCGTTTTTCAAAAAAACATTATAACGGAAAAATAAATGATATATATAATATAAATAATTTTTGTTCTCATTCATTAAAAATTGAAGAAAAAAGTATTCCTGTTAATGTAACAATTCCTGAAATAAAAGAATTAGATGATAATTTTTTTGAAGATAATAATTTAATAAATGACGTAAATTATTTAATTTATTTTTTTTAGATTGAAGAAAATATTGATGATAATGTTTATCAAAAATTTCATGATCAATTTGAACAAAGAGAAATTGATTATAGAATTAAATTGATAAATAATTTTGATAAAAAACAATCAAAAAAATTATTAAAAAAGTTAATTATCGAAACTAAACATTCATATGAAAATTTATATTGTACTGATGAGGATAATTTTCATAAAGATAATGATAATGATTTAATTATTAGGATAAAGTTAGAATAAGATATTAATAGGTAATGATATAATATTTGTAAATCTTTTTAAAACATTATTTATTTGGTAGATAAAGCATTTTTATTTTATTTTAAATATGTAACAAAAGTTTTTTTTTTTTATTTCTAACTTTTAATTTTTTCAATTTTAATTTTTAACTTTTTTCATTTTTTTTGAATTTGAATATAATTTATTTTTATTAAAAAGTGAAGAATAATTTCCAAATGTGTTTCTTTTATTACCTTTTGAAATAAATATTTGAAAAATCAAAATTAAATTTATATATGATTTATTTCCCTTTTATTTAAATCTTGAATAAATATTTTTACTATAGTAAATATCTTGATTTTACTTATTAAAAAATCAATTTCCATCATTATTTATTTATATTAATTTAACAATAAAATTCTAAAAACATTTTTTATTAAAATAAATTATTATAAAGTTTTAAAATTTAATTTAGAAGTATAAATATCAAATAAATTAAATTAAACTTGTTATCTAAAGATTTAAAATGTTTTGAGATTTTTTTTATATAGAAAAGAATATGAACTAATATATAATAAAAAATAAATTTTAAATAAAAAATTAATAATATTAACAATTCTAAATTAAAATTATTCATAATAATTATTTACAATGAAATTTAAGAATCAAATGAATTTAAAATCAATAAATAAATCAAGTCATTGAATTTATATTTAAAATATGAAAAAAAAAAGAATATAATTTGAATAAATCTAAAAAGTATTTTCTTTTTATAATTTAATAAATAATATTTAAGTTCATTTAATTAAATCATAAAATTTTAAATCTATTAAATAAATTAAAATATAAAATTATATTTTTTTTTCAAAATTCAATTACTAAAAAAGTATGAAAGCTAATGAAATAAAAAAAAAATGTAAAAGCAAAAAAATGATTAATCTATTAACAATAGAACAATACATTTTTTCTTGTTTTCATCAAAAATATTTTGTAGATCAATATACATATGGTAGTATAGTTATAAACAATATAATATATAATGAAAAAACAAACATAGTAGCAACATTTAAAGATTATTTAATATCAGATGATATATCAGAATTTTTAAAAAGATATTACACAACAATTGAATCTTCAATAAGACTTCCTAAATTTTATGAATATTATGAAACTTATAGTAGAATTTATCCTAATTATACAATATTACCAGAAGCAAAATATATTTATAAAAATATTCATAAAAAACAAAAAATGATTGATAAACAACAAAAAAATGAATCTGAAGAAAAGAAAAAAGTAAATAAGAAACATAAAAGAAATTATGAAAAGGATGATTTAGTTTTTAGTACTGATATTTATAATTCTATTATTAATGATAGTGAAGATTTATATAATTTGTTATTTGGTATTAATAAAAATTGTGAAAATTCAGAAAAAACACAAGAAGATTTTAATAAAATAATAAATGAAATAAATAAATTTGAAAACCCTTTTTATACTGATATTAGTTATGAAAAAGATAATACAAATAATAAAAATAATAATATTAAAAATAATTTAAATAATTATAATAGAAATATTAAAGGTAAACTTTTTTCATTGTGTTCAAAAACTAAAAATAAAGATTCAAAGAGTAATAATTTTATAAATGGAAAATATAATAATGGTAATCTATTAAAAGAACTTCAATTATTAAATTCATTTAATCATAGAAAAGCAAATAGTTCAACTTCTAATAATACTTCAATAAAAAAAATAAATAAGAATAGTTCAAATAAAATTAATAAAAATAATAATAATAATAATATAATTAATAATAATATAAATAATAATTATAATTATAATAATACCAATAATAATAATAATAATGCAAATAGTAATAGTAATAGTAGTAATAGTCAAAGTTATAATAATATTTTTCCTTATTCTCAAAAGAAAATTACTTCAAAAGATGAAATAAAAGAATTAATAGATAAAATAAAAGTAAATATAAATAAAAATGCAATTAATTCAAGTTTAAAAAAGGGAAATGAAACTGAGAGAATTGAACCAAAAAATAATTTAAATGCATTAAAAAATAAAATAAATAAAACTCATAATAGAAATAGAAATTGTTTACTTAATCCAAAAGGAAATTACACATCTCATACAAACAATAATTCAGTGACAAAAATATCGAATTTAAATAATAATTATAATTCTAAAAAAATAAAATATAAAGGTATATTAAGTCCAAAAATGAATAGAGATAAAATAGAAGAAAAAAAAAATGATAATAGATTTTTAGATTCTCATATTTTAAAAACAACAAATAATTCACAATCATCTTCAATTATAAAAGAAAGATTAAAAAGACTTGCAAAAATTACTAAAAGAAGTTTTATTTCTTCAAATAATTCTTCTTCAAGACAAAATACAAATAGTACAATTAAAAAAAAAAGTTATAGAACAATTAATCATAGAACTTTTTTTAGTAATGATAAAAGTAATTATAATATAAATAATACTCAAAGTGATTTTAAAACAAGAATAAAAAAAATAAGTAATAATTTAAATCCAAAAATTTTTCCAAATAAAAAAAATATTATTAAAGGTTTTCAAATTAAAAATTTCCATAAAATTTTAGGATTAAGTGATAGTTTATCACCTAAAAGAGATAGTTCAAATAGATTTAAAAATAAAGTAAAGATAATGAAAAGTAATCAAAAAAATACATCTAAACCAAAAACAACAAGAGTAAATCAAAATAAAAAATTATAAAATTTATGAATTATAATATTTAATTATTAAAAAAAAAATATTATTTTTTTAATTATATTTTAAATACTTTTTGTCTTTTATATTTTTTATTTTTAAATTAATTTTAAAAAAAATAAATTTTAAAAACTAAATATTTTATCAAAATAAAAAAATAAAATTACATTAAACAATAGAATATTTAACATTAAAATTATATAAATATACTTTATAATAATTTAATCTTTTGTAAAACTTCTAAAATTACTTCCAAAATTTCTCATAGACTGAGAAAAAATATTATTATGCATTTCTCTTTTTCTAAGAATAACTCTACCTTTTCCCATTTCTCTTTCTATTTCCATTTTTAAAGGTTTAATTGGAACTTTTAATGGATTTAATTTTTTTCCATTACTATGACTTCCTTTCCATTTTTCATTTGATAATAAAGTAGAAGTAAACATATTCATTTCAGTTAAATTATTTTTTGGATTTTTTCTTAATGAAGTTTTATTTACTATTTTTTCTTTAAAAATATTAATTCTTTTTATTTTTTTTTCTATTAATCCTCTTTCACTTGATAAATCCAAATCATTAATTGTTGTTCTTAAAGAATTAATACCATTTAATTTAATTAAAGGATTTAAATTTGAAATCAAATTCATTTCTGATTTATTTTTTAAAAAGTTATTTGTAGTTAAATTATTCTTTTTATATATTGTATTATAATTTGAAGTATTATTAAAATTATTATTATTATAAAATGTATTATTATCTAAACTTGAATTTAAATTTTTTTGAATTTCAATATTAGACATTTCATTATATTGTGTTTTTAAAAAAGAATTTGAATTAACAGTATCTTTTAATTGTTTATTAAATGTATCTATAGAATATTTTTTATATTTAATAAAAAAATCTTTTCCTCCAGTTTTAAAATTTTTATCTTCTTTCATTGAAACACCAATTTCTAAATTTATTTTATCAAAACAAGAACCACTTGGTGTGATTGGTCCTTTCTCCATTTTTTTTTTTAAGAAATTGATTTTTTTTTCATGAGAATCAATTATATTATTTTGTGAGTCTATAATATTTTGATTATTTTTTAATTTTGGTAAAGAAGAATTTTTCTTTAATTTATTCTCTTTTTTTTCACTTTTTGATTTTTCATTTTCTTTTTCTTCATTTTCTTCTTTTATTTGCTTTTTTTTTGGAGATAAATTATATTTTTGAGGTTCTATTTTTAATATTTTCATATTTGATTTTCCTGATAAAAATTCATTTGATAAAGATTCAACTTTAAATGATTTTATAAAAACTATATTTCCATTTGGATCAATTGTTAATTTCTTATTTTCATATTGTTTTAGAAAATTAGTTTCTTCTTTTTTTTGTTCTTCTTTTTTAATTAAATTTTTAATTTTTAATTTATTTTCTATTTCTTTTTTCTTTAATTCATCTTTTCTTTCTTGTCTTAGAATTTTTATATCATCAATTTCTTTTATTTCAAAATCTTCTTTTGGTAAATCATGAAAGGAAAATTTATTCATAATTTCACCTAATTTTTTTCTTTTATTAATATCATTTTCATCAATATTACTTTTATTAAAATGAATTTTATATTTATTCCTATTTATTTTATGAGATAAATTTTGTTGATCTTCAAATCTTTCTAATTTACTTTCTGGAATAGTATTATCTGGAATAATATAATTTATCATTGATGAACAATATCTATCATTTATATTATTTTTTGGTTCATTTATAACATTCCATTTATTTTCTCCTCTAAAATAATTTGAATAATATATATTTGATAAATCAATAAATGGAATTTCATTATTATTTAAAATATTAAAACTATTTAAATTTGTTTTTGTTTTTTTAATATATAAATTTGAATCTTCATTTTCATTTGTAAAAATTGGTAATTTTGTCATTTTTCTATTTTCATCATCTTTATCAATTGAAATAAATTGAGAACTTATATAAGATTTAAATATTGATTTAATATAAGAAAAAATTCCTTTGTTTAATTGATGATCAATTTGGTTTTTAAATGACTTTGATATTGTTAATGATATTATTTTTTCTATCATATAAAAACTTATTGTTTCTGCTTCATTTTGAAATAATTTTGGTTCAGTTATTATTAAATTTTTAGTTGAATGTTTTCTTGGTTTAAAATACATTTTTTATACTTACTTTTTTTATTTTTTTTATTTCTTTTATTTTTTTGGTATTTTTTTAGATTTTTTTTTTATATATGAATAAAAATAAAAATCATATTTTTGTTTATAATTTAATTATTTATTGTAATATTTTTTAAAAAGTTATCTGATATTTTACTTTATTTATTTATTACTATTTATTTTTAAATATTTTATTTTTCTCTTTCATTAACTTATATTTCTTATATATCTAATTTAATAGTAGCAATATAAACATCTAAAGCATACTCAGGTTCTAATTGATAATCTTCATTAATAACTAAACTAATATCTTTCATATTTTCCCAATAATACTATAATATTTTAAAATAATTATAATTACTTTATGATTAAGATAATCCATAACTATTTCCATTGTTTTTCCTTTTATATCAGTTAATTTTATTTCAATTGGTTTTTCTTTATCAAAATCCTCTTTTAGTTATATTAATTTATATTTTACCTTGTGATGTAATGTGAGCTATTTCTTTTTTTAATACTGGAGATATTTCTACTATTGGTCTTGGAATATATATATTTGTTTCATCACAACTATTTTTATTTTTCGTTATTTGTAAAATTTACCATATGAGTTTCACATATTGATCCATTTATTTATTTATTTAAAAATTATTCTATTTTATTTTTTATTATCATTTTTTAAATTTTTATACCAAAATTAAAATAAAAATACTTAACTTTGTTGTTTTTTTTCTATAATATTATATTGAAGGTTTTGTTTTTTTTTTAAATTTCTTTTATTTTCTCAATAATATTAAATTGTTATTATAAAACAAAAATAAATTTATAAATAATTATTAATTTCATAACTTAAATAATTATAAAAATTTCAAATAAACTAATTATATAATAATATTAATGAAATAAAAATCAAAACAATTTAATACTAATATAATATATATAATATCAAGGTATATAATGATATTCAATAAAGTTATGAATAAAAAAAATAGTCTTTATCTTTATCTAAGGATAAAAATGAATAATTCAAAATTAAATTTTAACAAATTATTTTTTTAAGTAAATTTCTTCAAAAAAATAAAAAATAAACAAATAATAAAATTATTGTAATACTTCAAATAAATTAAATATTAATTTACAAAAGCAATAAAATAAAGTAAATGAAAAATAAAATTATCTGATTCAAGAAAATTAGATAATTGTATAAATTTAAAAAAAATTTTTTACATTTCTTTTAAAGAAATTAATTTTTTTTTTAATTAAAAATTGTTTTAATTAATAAATAATATATATATTAAAAATGAGTAAAAAAGCTAAATCCAAAGATGAATTTTCAAAGCAAGCAATAATGGCATCAATGGAATCTATCAATCAACTAGTTACAAAAGAGAGAAATGAAAGAAAAGAAGAAAAAAATAAATTTTTGCATGAGATTGAAAATTTAAAAAAAAATATTGAAATTTTAAATAATAATATAAAAACAAATGATCATGAATATAAAAATAATA
>JAEEGK010012131.1_pt1 | contig 19628 bp, 14 predicted proteins | sample 8958771 | NCBI WGS metagenome assembly JAEEGK01 (sample SAMN16246547, study PRJNA631951) | gut metagenome | biome: gut microbiome; feature: rumen; material: SC-attached | host: Bos | place: Iran: Karaj | collected 2018-10
ATCTGCTAACCAGGCATCTTTGTACTCCTCTCGCTGCTGGGCGTTATCAAATTCAGATAAGATGGCATCACACAGCGCACGAGCTGAAGGAGCACCAGCTTTCAACGAGAATCCAGCGCCGATGAAAAGTGAAACCTTTTCTTCTCTTACTAATTTGATAAGTCTCTCAAACATCTTCTAAGCTATTTCCCAATACACTAAAATTCGCTTAATGTTATTTACAATATGATACTCAGATGGGTCAAAGAGTGTCTGAACTACTTCATATGAACCTCTTTTTTGACCCACATAAATGTCTTTTTTGACCATCATTCTATCATTCTGGTCATATAGTAGCACATAAAACATAAGAGAAAAATCATAGTCCACCTTGATTTTCCCGTCAAGTTCAAAGATAGGGATAATATTGGCAAATTGATCAAACTGGACATAGGAACTTATTTTTACGCCCAAATCCTTTTCGAAGTCTGACTTGAATTCAACAACACCTTCCAAATACTTCTCTGCTGCTTCCTTATATTTTCGCTTTGAGTCTTCACTTAATCTATCATACTGACTTGATGTCTTATCAAGACTGACGGAATGCCCAGAGGGCTTATTGGCAGGAGATGGACTTTGACTTTTAGACTGACTTGAATTCGAATTGGAGGGAGAAGAAGGCTGAGAAGGCCCTGCTGATGGTTGATATATGGGAGCAGTCTTTATATATCCCAAAGCGTAGGCTAAAGACTTTATTACATATGAGGCATTTGCCTCATTGAAACTGGTTGCAGAAATGAAATTGTTTATGATACGGTCTTGACTGTTTGACCAATCACGGACATAAAGTAACTGCTCCATATAACCCTCGTTTATGAGGTTTTTAAGGATTATCTTGAATGTCTTCGATTCCTCGAATGCATTATAATCACTGAACATGTTCATGACTCTGTCATTGGAAATGATCTCCTTTCCAAAGTCGTTCACAATTATTTCGATAGCTTCGTATAATTTCATATTTCACTTCTTATTTTACTTTATCTTTGCTAATACATCTCCAAACTTGGCGTAGTTGACTGTTACACCGTCGTCAAGGTCGAAAGCAATGGCTTGTTCGGCTACGACTTGGAGGCGTTCGTGATACTCGCGGCACTCGTCGAGAGCCTTCTGGAAATTCTGGAGTTTGCGGTTCTCTGTGGTGGAGAGGGTCGCACGGCGGTTCTCCAGTTCACCTATCTGGTTCTGAAGGAACTCGATGTAGGGGAGCAGGTAGTTGGAACGGACACGCTCTGCGGTGTAGGCATTCATACGGTGCATGTAGGCCAGACACTTGAAGGCTCCCTTGCTCGATGAGAACAGCCAGTAGATAGGACGGTTCTGGTACATCTTCTTGTGATCCTTCCAGAAGTCCTTCTGCACATACTGGTCTATCGAGGTTCCTAACTTTTGCTCGATGTAGTTCAGGTTCTCCGTAAGCTTATCCTCGCCAAATGTGATGCGGACGAAATCAGAGATACGGCTTGACAGGTTATCGTCGAAGGGTGAACTTTGTGGCAGAACTGGAATTAGACCGTCATCGTCGATATATACCTGAACACCACCATACCAGTATTCCTGCAGTTCTTTGTCTGTGGGATTGGGATGAGCAATGTGCAAGCCCTTCTGTCCAAGTTTATAGCGACCCATCCATACACCAACAGCGTATGAGATAAGTTGCTTCATCAGCACATTTTCATTCCACTGAAGGGTATAATCGTTGTCTCTGCCAGGAGTCTGAACGAGATTAATCTCCCCTTGTTGGAGGATGGTGATTTCATTCTTGGGTACTTCTGGTGATAGTTCATCCTGTAAGCCGTAGATCTCGATAAACTGGCGGTTCAGTTCCTCTTCGTTTTGATGGAGTTGATTGAAGCGTTCCTCCCAAATGGTCTCGAACTGTTCTACAAAAGCAGAGAGTTTGAATGAAGAATCCAAATTTCCGCTAGCAACAGTCGTATTACGAAGTGCTACAAGAGGATTGGCATCAAAGTCCCAAGAGGTCTCATGAGAATCCCAATCTAACTTTGACAATTCTATTGCATTTTTGACTTCTGTTTTTATTCTCTCATCTGCAATTTGGGAACTTATTGGCATCGATAAGACACAACCAGGAGGAAAATTGATAGTTGGATTAACTATACTCAAATATACATTGGCAATTTTTGAATTTAGGAATCCCATTACGCTATAAATATTCATTGATTTAGCATCAACAATTTGCCCAAAAGGTCCTGCAGTATCAAACATAAAGCCAGTTGGTGCATACCTACAAGTATATTTTTCTGTAGATATAGTATTCCATGAAAAACTCTCCTTAAAAGCTAAATCTCCATTATAATTATGAGATTTACATCTCGTACCCATGAAATTATCGTTTTTCATTTCATCACCATCATTCTCCCAATTAACGACAGAAGTCAGATTACCGTACCACTTCCTAAGAGATCCACCATTATGTATAGGAAACCATTTTTTTCCAGAAACAATAGATTCTTCATTGGATTTTATGTTAAATCCAATTTTATTGAAATTCACTTCATTCCAATTTTTTATAAAACGATTAGAATCACCGGTGATAAGTCCAACACGTCCCAAAGCATACTCTGATAGTGGCTTAAACTCAACAAAGTTTTTAAGCGTGTTCTCACTGACCCAATATCCGATAGGGCTTCCTGGAATTTTCTCAAATTCCTTCTGTTTTACATTTGGATAATATATTCCTGATTGTGTCTTTGCATTGATAAACATCCTATCTTTTTCTGTACAATTGCGCCCATCAACAAGTCGGTAATAAGTACCACTTCCTTCTACAGTCGATTTGTTTATCACAAAAGCGGAATTTTGAACAACTTCACCACTAAGTTCATCGAAAGTACGTGTTCCTAAGTGTAAAAGTGAATCTATTTGATAATTGTCTATAATCGAACGACGAAGACGTTCGAAGGATGAAATAAACATCCAAGAATGCATGTTTATCATGCCATATCTTCCAGAATTATTTAATCGTTCAATGGCGAGAAGCATAAATGTAGAGTAAAGATCTGCTTTGCCTATCTCGTAATGACGCTTTACATAATTGGATAAGGTTTCATTCATATTCCCACTTCCCATATACGGTGGATTCATTACGAGAGCTGCATATTTGTCTGTCAGCGTCAGTATTAAGTTCATAGCAGGCATGATGTCCTTCACTGTTTCAGGCACGAATCCCTGACTCTGCCAGTAGTCCATTGTCTGACGAATAGCCAATTGTGTTGACTCTGCCAAGTCGAACTTCATGATAGAACCAAGAGAATCTGCATCTTGCATCAGTTCGAAAGCAGCAATGAGTTCTTTGTGAATCTGATTGGAAGGAGTCTCACGGAAGAATTCTTTCAATCTGTCTGATACCTGTTCCTGTGGAATAGGAGTAGGCATATTCAGCACCTTGGGCAGAATGTGGGCATCAGCGAAGGCGCTATCCTTCTGACAAGCCTTTAGCATCAAGGCAAAGGTTGCCAACTGCTTGGCGCGAGTATCAAGGTCGATGCCTCGAAGGTTGTTAGTGAAGATGTATTCCACAGCCTCCCTACGGCTATAGCCTTCATAGATATAGAGGTCGTAAAGCAGGTCGAAGCACTCATTGAGGATATGACCAGAACCACAAGCCAAGTCACCAACGAGAAGGTCTGTCAACTCCTTATACTTATAGATGGCCTCCTTGGGAGTTGGTTCAGAGGGCTCTACGAGATACTGCCATTTAGGTTTGAACTCAGAGGCTGCACTTGGATTGTTGTCAAGATAGATGCGGCCAATAGTGTTCTGTACCATATACTTCACAATCCAATTGGGCGTGAAGATCTGTGTGGCAGCAGGAATTTCATCGGCCTCGAACTTGCCTTTCTTGGCAAACACCTCATCTTTGCGCTCAGAGATATAAAACTGGTAGAGCCAGCCTATCAGCTCTGGCGAATGGAAGTCTGCATCTGTGATGAACTCCGTATGATTCAGCAGGTCGATAAAGCCTCCTTCTGTCAGTATGTCGTTGGGCAGCAATAGTTCCGTATAGTCGGACATAGCGCCAAAGCACTTGAAGAGGATAGGATTGTCGTGGCAGAAAGCCGTCACGAGGATGGCAAACTGCTCTGTAGTCTTGGAGTCATCATCCAACAATTCCATCAGCAATTGACGTTGGCGTTCCTGCATCTGAGGAATACGGCCCATACGTGCTTCATCCACGATTCTTGGTGTACGGGCAGCATCAACATAAGCCAGGACAGGCTCAATGAGACTGTTTTTTTGGAGGATACGAATAGCCACAAGACGGTTGAACCAGGTATAGGCAGCTTCCTCATAGACCTCCTTGATGCCCTTTTGCAGCACTCGGTTGTAGAGAGCCATCCACTGATAGTAGAAGCCCTCTGTCTGAAGTTGACCATTCCAAAGTGAGCCGCCCTGCATTAACTGCGGGTGCATGTGCTCTGGTACATTACCATTCTTATCGAATCCTAACGTGATAATCTTGGCGGCAATACCGGCCTTTAGTTTGTTTCGTGCCTCAGTGGCGAACTTCTTTATTCTATTAGTATCCATTAGCTTGCTGTTTTCTATTTGTTTCCTTATTGGTGACTGTTTGTTCCCACGCTGGGAATAATTCGCTTGCTACTTGATGATCATCACTCCATCGCTATCTACCATTAACTTCAGCAGTTGCTCACGTAACCCTTCAAGGTAGTGATCAATGTCCTCCTCTGTAGAGAGAGGTATGCTGGTACGTGTTTGGAGCGAAGCTTTACGAATCTTCTTTGCTGGAGTAGCAGGAGCCGGATTCGGGTTAGGAGTCGGATTCGGCCCTGGTGTGGGTGGCGTAGGCGGTGTCGCTGGCTTCGTAGCATCGAGAATCTTACCAATCTGCTCCTGATAGAAAGCATCTGTATTGGCATTGTTCTGTAATACAAGGATATTGTCAGGAGTGGTCTTTACTGTGATTATGCTATCACGGTTAGGAAGAATGCTTGGAGAAACATTTTGTTCCTTGGCAACCTTCTCCAAATAATCGAATTGCTCGTTATAGGCAATACGTATTTTCTCGCGCATCCCTTCACGCACCTGATCAAGACTGTACTTCAATTCGCGCATCAGTTTCAGATAATTGCGGAATCCTTCAATTGGCCAGGGATCGTTTTCTATCTTGACAAACTCTGCGACCTTATCCTGATCGTCAATAGGAACGAATGGGAAGTTATACTCATTGTCTTTAGCGAACTGGCGTAACTGCTTATAGTTCGTAATCTGGTCATGTGTGAACTGTACCACCTCCTTGCACTTGTCAATCAGTTCGCGAGCCTCCTGCTGCTTATCGATGACAGCTTGGAAGAAGGTCTCTGGATTACGCTCACCAATCCAACTGTCAAAGATGTCGATGGCTTTGTGAATAGGTTCTGCAAAGGCATAGCTGCCAATCTCAGATTCAATTTTGCGATAGCCCTCACGTTTGTTGAATAGGCTGTTGGGATATTCCTTCTCGCGAGCCAGACGGAATATTTGGGTACTGTCATTTGTGGAGAATGCCTCTGTCACGCCAAAGATGTTCTTCCATGCAGCTGTGAACTGGTTAATCAGTTCCTGAGAGATGGCCTTGGCCTGACGGAGTGTAAACTTATTGGTTTCCTGAATCAGTCGGCTGGCCACAAGGTTAGTCTCAACATTGGGATTGTTGGAATAGCTATAGTCACGAGCATGGCGACGAACCAACTCATTGACTACGTAGAGCGTACAGATGGCATCCCAACCGTAAGGTGCCTTGCTGAACTTGCTGGTCACATCGGCTACGTTCACCTCTGCAAACTGCTTGTTCAGATAGATTTCCACTTCGTGTTCTGCATCGGTTAATTCTGCATTCATGCCGTCGTAATCGCCAGGATTAACTGGACGAAGAATAGCTTTCTTCAGTGCCTCAGTGGTACGAGGCATATCAGCGCGATCCACCAAGCCTCCCTTTGTATAGATGCCTGCCAGATGCTTTTGGATAGCATTGTGGAAGCGGTCATTCCCTCGTTTGTTGCCAAGTTCCACATCATCAACCACACGCATACCGCTGATGATAGGACAGGTATCGAGAATCTTGTGGAACTCTGGGGCAATGATGGTGTCAAACTGCTCCTTGGCCCTCTTCTCAAACTCCTTGCGAGTGTTGGCGTTCTCATCACTGGTGGCAGGTGTGGCCATATAGCGATTCACCTGACAGTACCAGTAGAAGGCATTCTTCAGTTTCTTGTTCTCGCTAAACTGCGGGCCAACATAGTAAACGAGCTTGTTCTGGGTGTTGCTGAGAGCTAACTGCTCTGCACTGTCATAATCTGTATCCATTGCAAACTCTACCACAACATCTGGTGAGTTAGAGAGGAACTGACGCTGCTTGATAGAGGCTCCTACGGCAAATGTACGGGTGAGATACTGCTCTTTATTGCGGAGAGAGCTGAGATACTTGAAGAAAATCTCACGCAGCATTTCAGCTTGGGTGTTGTTGTCCACGCCCTGACTCTGAATGAGCTGAGCCACCTTCATTTCCTCCTCGCTATAGAAAGTGTAGGTTTCAAGTGTGCCGTTCTTTCCCGGTTCACGACGGATGATGTTGTTCTCGCAGAGATAGTCGAGAATCTTCTCTACCTCATTTTTGATGGTCAGGCGAGGTGTTTCACAGTCGTTTACCAACAATGTAGTCACATTGTCGATGTTGGCAGGGAACAGCAACTGGTCAGTCTGTGAGATATTGCATATCATAAACAGAACGTTGGCCACCCGGACTGCCATCTTTGGGTCATGCTCATACTTACGAGCCATGCGAATAGCATTGTCAACGGCTTTCTGACCACGAGCTTGTAAGCCTTCCTCGAACATGTTGTTGTACAGTTCATCGAAGGAAACGAACTTGCCAACCTCTTCATCTGCATTGTTCTTTGCTGTAGAGTGAATGACCTTGATGATGCTTCGCTCATTACCCTTTACCTCCTTGGCAACATAGCCGAGGTTCAGGAAAGAGTTGAACACCTGCATAATGAGCTTGAATTGATAAGGCACAAACGGATAATATGCCACGAAATCCTCCTTTGACTCGTAGGCCACATAGCTGTTAGGCAACTTGAACTGGAGTCCGAAAGCAGCCTTTTGCTTGTCGTAGAGGTTTTCAAGAGTCGGCATTACCCCCTTCTTCTTATCAAGAATACGCTTCTGTGTAATTACTTCCGGCTGGGTGCCTTTCAGGGAAACCTTCACCTCGAAACGGCCTTTAATCTTACCTTCCTTGTCTTTCTCCTCTGCAATATTGCAATCGTCGAGCACTTCGGAGAGGTCTTGCTGAGCTGTACAAGCTACCCAAACCTTGTTGTCGCAAGCCTCTGAGAGCTTGGTTATGATTTCCTGTAGGTTCAGATAGCGGTCACGCTCCTTGTTGATGAACTGGCTAACTTCATCGGCCAGCATAATCAGGCGGTAGTCATCGCCTTTGTCCTTCAAGTAGGCAGCCAGCTCTGAACTGAATCGGTCGATACTGATATTGGTGTCACGCTTCAAGATGCGTTCGCGGATGCTTTCCTTATCGAGAGTCGGAGCCAGTTCACAGGCAATGTCGAGCACCATGCCCAGCTCATTATCAATCATATCGGCTGCTTCGCCTGGATCATTCCAGTCGCCACCCTCCTCAGCAATACGCTCCTTGAACTGCTCGAACACGCCTTTTTCCTGCAAAGGTTTTTCGAGGTTCTGAGCCAGAGTGAGGTTGAACTTATTGAAACCACGTTTACCGTTGAACTCATTCCAGAATACATGCAGGAAGGCCTTCTTCTTATCGGTAGAGTTGTCATAACTGGTTTCGAGGTTGAAGATGCAGGTGTCAATAGTGGCACGTTTCAACCAATTGGCAATGCTCAGCATGGCCTCGTAGTCACAGCTGATATTGTGGTTTTCGTCCAACGGGTCGATGTCTTTCACCGCTTGCAGCAGACGCTCCAAGGCTTTCTCCTGAGTACGAGGAGTGATGCAGTAATCGAGGTACTTCAGAAAGTGAGACTTACCTGAACCATAATAACCATCAATCCAAATACCAACATGGTCGTAGGGCTTGTTGTTCTTGATGGCATCGAGAATGCGGTAGAGTCCGTTGATGATTTCATCAGTGAACACGTACTCCTCAATTTCGATCTTCTCTGTCTCAGGATCAAACTTGGTTGCACTTACGGCAGGATTAACTGCACGGCCAATCGGCTTCTTGTATAACTCACTCAGTTTCATATTACTCATTGATTAGTAGGGTTGCACGATAAGTATGGTTGTCGGGAAGGGTTCCGAAGAGACGGAACGAGTTGTTCTCCCGATGACCAGGATAAAACACGATAATCTTATAGCGGCTTGTGTCGTTGTAATCCTCATAGAGAGCCAACAACTCATTGACACGAAGATATGGGAACATACTACCTACGCCATAGAAAAAGACGTAAGGGCGACGATACTTATCCTCAATATTCACATGGTCGAGGATGCGCTGATGCAGGAATTGCACAAACTCAGGACTGTGTGCATTACGGGTCAACGTATCTTGGGTGTTCTGAGCCTTAGAGGGGTCAGCCTGTTCCTTCTCCAGCTGGTATTTCAGCATACTCGGATGCTTCAGGAATTTCTTCTGGTCAAGGAAATTGCAGAATTCCTCAAAGAGATTCAAGCAAAGAACGTCCACATAGTTGATAGGACGAATGAGATTAGCCTTAAACTCCTGTATCTGGTGACGGATATCATACTCCTTATCAGCCGGGTACTGGTAGATGAAGAAGTTATAGAACAGGTCACCATTTTCTGGGTCTTGGAAACCTGGACTGTTCAGCTTATCGTCGAGTTCCTTGATTGTCATGCGAGTTGCTTTTTAATGTTTTCTATCTGATATGGCTGCAACAGACAGGCTTCAAGAAACCACTGTTCGCCGTTGAGAATATAGTAATCAAAGTTACTGGCAGAGAGAGGATGAAGATTATCATCCTTATCGAGAATGCCCACCTTGCGGAGGATGGTCAAATAAGCTCCAGCTACACGGCTTTTTGTTTTGTCACTCCATGAATCTACAAATGCATCCTTTGCCGATACCTCACTAAACTCCATTTCAAGGTCATCATGTGTAATGGTCTTGGAAATACTATTCCACTTGCGCATAGTGACGTTGATGTGAAAGTCGAAACAAATCTTGTAGGTCTTTAGAATCACAAAGAAAAGTGCTATAGCCTGATCTTGCTCGCTCATGGATTGATAGTCTATCCAGAATGAAGCAGGCATAGCATCGTAACGACGGGAAATTTCACCAATCGTCTTCTTTCTGGATTCTTCAGCGTTTATCTGTAACAGACGGTTGTTCAGCTTCTCATCTTTGAGAAGAGCCTCCCTGTCCGCTGATTGAAGCAAGGGCAAAAGTGCGTTCGTCTCAGTGAAGAGGAATCCTCCTCCTGTGATTGCTGCTGTATATGGACTTTTTATCTTTGTCATATCACATATTTATATTTTTGCCTGCGCACAAAGTTACACATCATCGGTGCAGCCTTTCTGCACAGGAGCATATTTTTTGTAATTATTAAGAATTTTCTCTGTAATATACTCCCTATAAGTCTCAGGAGCAAGCACTTCCACGTCGGGGCCAAATGAGAAAATCTGCTGCTCCAGCTCATAGTTGGGACGAACCTCAATGGCAATAGTCCGCTCTTCCTCATTGACGATTTCCTGTGATTGGTGCATCGGTTTTGATGCCACGTATGGATATTGCTTTGCCGAGAATCGAAGCACGATACGCTGCTTCGTTATCTCTGGTTTGGGGATTGTGACACCTATGACATCTTTGAAATACTCGTCAAAATCAATGTTCTCGTTCTTAATAAACTGAATATCCTCCACAATCTCCAAGTCTAAGATACGGTCAAGAGCAAAGTTCGTAATGCTGTCATGCTCTGCATTGTAGGCCATCAGGAACCAACGGTTGTTATACTGTTTGACGTACCAAGGATGTACGACAGCTGTAATCTCAACTTCACTATTCTTATAGTTACGGTATTTTACCCTTAAAACTTGATGATTAGATGTGGCATCAATGATAGTCGAAAGCCAGTTCAGGCCTTTCAACTGGTCGTTCTGCTCGAATCCGATGATATTCTCAGACTTTCCTCTGAGTTTGAATCGCCATTCCAGATTTGAAATGACATCTTCCACCCACTCGTTAGTAGGAAGTCCGCGGAATCGACTCAAAGTAATGATTACGGTACGAAGTTGCTGGGCTTCTTCGTCGGTCAACGGTTGCTTGTTGATGGAAAAGCCTGGATAGTGATAACGATAATAGACTTTCTTTCCCTCCTTGATACGGTCAAGTGGAATACTCCAGCCGGTCTCGCTCTCCATAAACTTGATATCCTCAAATATCTGACGGCGGCTGACACCACCGACACCATTGTAATACAACAATGCTTCCTCGCACTTGTCGATCAGGTCTTCAAGGTAGTAACGGTGAAGACTGTCACGGAAGCACTTGTCAAGAGCTTGATAGCGGATGTAGGCGTTCTTGTTTGTAGGCATTGTAGTTACTGGTTTTTTAGTTACTTTCGGATAAGATCGTTTATATCAACTTCCAGCACTTTGGCTATTTCCACCAAATTCTCCAGATTTGGTTGCGCGTTATTCGTACACCACTTGGAGATGGTGGCAGGGTCTTTGCCCAATTGCTCAGCAAGCCATTTGTTCGTGCGCTTTTTGTCAGCTAACACGACCTTTAGACGGTTCAGATCCTTATTTTCCATACATGTACTTATTTATAATATAGTCGCAAAGATAGCAATTTTTTTGAGAAAAACATTAGAAAAATGGAAAAATAACGTCTTTTTCATCAAAAAAAAGACTTTTTAGTCTATTTTGCCACTTATTTTTCGTAATTTTGCGCCTAAGAGAACTAAAAACAAGGTTGAAGAAAAATAATTCTTGAAGTGCAGATAGGCTGCACAGATTGTTATTATCTTTGCCGCGAGTATTGCATATAGTCTATAAACAATGAGCAAATTCAGTAAGGGCGATAAAGTCATCAACACCAACACCAAGGAGAAGGGCTTCGTCATCGAAGTCTATCCTATGAGACGTGGCCGACAACTATACAAAGTCAAATACGACGATAGGGAAAATGACGAAAATAGTATCTATCTGATGCCTGATGTTGACTTGACAGACCCGTTTGAGCGTATTCGACAGAATATCTATGGCCATTATACTGAATATTTGAAGGGAAATACTTCCTTCAAGATTCAAAGCTCGAACAATAGCACAATTTCATCACTGAAAGCATCAAGGACCCTATTTAGAGCCTACCAGTTCAAACCTCTGTTGAAATACCTCAATTCTGATAGTAAGCGACTTTTGATTGCTGATGAAGTGGGTCTTGGTAAAACTATCGAAGCCGGGCATATCATGCTGGAGCTAAAAGCCAGAGGGGAGTTCCATAATGCTTTGGTCATCTGTCCCATGTCACTTCGGGCCAAATGGACTACAGAACTGAATGAAAAATTCGGCTTAGAGTTTATGGACATCGACAAGAAGGAACAACTGCTGCAGGAACTGCAATACCATAATGGAAGTGTGAGAGCAGTATTGAACTACGACAAAATACGAGAAGCCAGCGACATCATCAAATATATAGAGCAGAAGAATATTAAGTTCAGTATCATCATTTGTGATGAATCGCATAAGCTCAGAAACAACACTACGTTGATATATCATGGAGCAGAGAAAATACTGCTTTCATCTGATAGCGTTGTGTTCATGTCAGCTACTCCAATTATGATTGACGAAAACAACCTCTACAACCAGCTACACTTGTTGGATTCAGATATGTATGACAATCCAGAGGTGTTCAGAAATAACATCCAGTTGAACCGTCCTTTCGTCAGAGCTTTAAGCATGCTCAACTCTGGCGCAGATTTGAAGGCCATCGCAAACGACTTGTCATCTGCAGAGGTGATTACCTACAATACTATCAATGACATTGAGACGCAGGTGAAAGTCAGAATAGCCGACTATTTCAAGGATTATCCGATATATCAGGAAATCATGAAGGAGTTGACTACTTCTAAGGACACTGCAAGCGTAAGGGCCAAAATTCAATACAATCTTTCTGAAATGAGTCCGATGAGCACTATATTCTCAAGGACCAGGAAAAGAGAGGTTACTCAGGACTGGTCTCAGGCAGAGCGTAATCCTGTCACTGAATATGTAAACTTGACTCCAGAAGAGAGTGATGCCTATGAAAAAGCAATTGATGATTACATCTTTGAACATACAACATGGGATGAATATGGCAGGGAAAGAAGCGGAAGCATGGGACTGGTTACTGTAAAGCGCCAGTTGGCCAGTAGCGTATGGGCTTGTAATAGCGACAATGAGGAACTTGACAGGGGTTTTGATGAGTTTGCAGATTATCAAGATGCAAAGTTCGAGGCTCTCTTACGAATCCTTCAGACCGTTTTCAGTCATGGAAACAAAAAGATAATCGTTTTTGCCATCTTCAAAAAGACGCTGAAATACCTTAACATCCGACTAAAGAAAGCCGGATATAAGTCTGCCCTCATTTATGGCGACCCAAGCATCAATAAGAAAGAGGTTCTTGACAAGTTCCAATATGATGAAACCATTCAGGTCCTACTATCATCGGAGGTTGGTAGTGAAGGTTTGGATATGCAGTTCTGTAATTCTCTGGTGAACTATGACTTGCCTTGGAACCCGATGGTGGTTGAACAGCGTATCGGACGTATTGACCGTTTTGGCCAAGAGTCAAAAAAGGTCAACATCTACAATATCGTCGTAAGAGAGTCTATCTTGGAAGATATTTATTCCAGACTGTTGATGCGTATTGGCATCTTCAGGGAGTCTATAGGTGACCTGGAAGCCATCCTTGATGCGGAAATGGAACAGGACGGAAGGACTGTTACCATTCAGGATGCTCTGAAGAACATGGAACGCGACTTCTATTCAGACAAGCTATCTGAAAAAGAGGTGGAGCGTAAGCGTATTGAGATTGAGAGGGCAATTGAGAATGAGAAATTGAATCTGAAGAATATAGAGGAAGGTCTTACAAATGCCCTTACAAACGACTCATATTTCCGTGATGAAATCAATAAAATTGTCAATAACAACTCTTATGTCACAAGCCACGAATTATACCAGTTCGTGGTACAGATACTGAAAGAGCACCTGACAACTTGCGACATCCATCAAACCGATGATCCAGAAGTATATGAGTTGGATATTCCAAAGAGTGACCCCAAAGTTCTTAAACGTTTCTTGGAACAGTATGAACCGGCAGACGGAGACAGTAGGCGACTCTTCAGAAGGTATATTATGGATATAGAGGACAAACTCACATTGAGAATGACTTTTGATCAGGAACGGGCTTTCAAAGAAAAGAAACTGGCTTTCATCAATATCTACCACCCTATCATTCGTGCTGGAGTACGTATGTTTGAAGCAAAACGCGACAAAGCTCAATGTACCTTCTTCTTTGAACTCAGTTCGGCGAAGCTTCCTACTGAAATCAAGAAGAGCCACTATATGCTGGCCATCTACAAAGTCTCAGTCAGCCGTACTATCTTCGACAAGCCGCTGACAACGGATTCGCTCTACCCTGTGTTGTATGACATAGACAACAATCAAATCATCGAAGATCATGATCTGGCTGAGAAATTCATGGGAAGGGCGCAAGTTGATGGCCGGTATGCCCCATTGGAAGATAATGGCAAACTTGCTTCAGATGAGATAGATGACCTGCGCTATGATTTAAAGGACTCAATAGATGCCTACGTTTCTGAATTGCGTCGGGATATGCAGAACCGTATTGACAACAGTAAGAAACTGAGATACCAGCAGACTATTCAGTTCTATGACTCGCGTGAAAAGAACTATGAACGCAACATCAGCCATCAGGAGTTCCTCAAGGAAATGGCTATAGAACAGGAAGATGATGCCGCACTGAGAAATGCAGAAGGTGCTCTTCGACTGATGAGAGCCAACTTACGTGACTTGCAACAACGCAGAGAAGCCGATTTGGAGAGAATTAACCGTGATGTTCAACTAAAGGTGACGGACGAGATCAAGTCTCTGAACCTTGTTCATGTAGTGTAAATATATGGATATAATACGAGTAGGACTTGACTTTGGTACACATCAGACTAAGATTTGCATCCAGCGAACGCCAGATGAAGGTCGTGGTGAACCTAACTATGAGTTTTTCAAATTCATCGATCTGAAGGGGAACGAGCAATACTTCCTACCATCTCTTATTCAAATTAATAAGGATGACACATTATCGTATGGCTATGTTGATCCCGTGATGGAGAAAAACGATATAGTCAAACCCAAATTGGAGGTTGTTCCGATACAATCTGATTTCGACATAGCTGAAACAGCAGACAAGCTCTACGATAAGTATGCGTCAAGTAAAAACTCTCCAGATGACATGACTATCATCGCTGAAATGCTGAAAATCAGGAAACGTATGCTTATAGAGCGTGAATCAAGTGAAAAGAGAAAGGCTTATGAGCGATACCAAGCACAGTTAGAGGAATATAAGCACGGAACGAACGTTTTCCGCTATTTCAAACAATCTACCTTTACTGATGTAGAATGGAAAGGAAACATTGACTGCGAAACGTTGTGTATATGGTACCTCGCATACGTCATTTTCCTATTGGAACAGAAATTCGGCACAAACTTCTCAATTAACATGGGTGTTCCTGCAGACGAAAAGACGTATGAACAAAAGAGGATGCAAGCTGTCGGTATACTGGCCAGTGCTTATAACCTGGTTGAGAATGTCTATGAGAACGACATGGATAGTTTCCTCGCTGAGAGTGTTGATGGCTTATTGGCAAAAACAGAACACATCAGATACTCCTCAGATTTGAAAGAGGAGTACAACATCAATGTGTTCCCCGAGGCATATGCGAGTTTAATAGGCCTGACATCAAGAGGCAAGCTGACTGAAGGAATGAGTCTGACTGCCGATATTGGAGGTGGTACTACCGATGTGTCTTTCTTTACTATCCAGGATGGCCATCCTGTAATATATCGTTATTGGTCAATTCCTCGTGGTCTGAACTATATAGCTGAGTTGTCGGGCTTTGATTACTCTGAGGGGAACTTTGAGGAAAGAGCTAACGATGAGATTGTTGAGAAGTTCTACCGCAAGCGATTGGAGATAGTTAATATTCTGGTTAATGATCTCACCAACCAATTAAGGAAAGAAACGAAGATCCCTGCAAAAAATCTCAGGGAAGCCTTAAAAAACAGAATCTTAGTATACACGGGTGGTGGAAGCACGTACTCGTTCCTTACGGTTCCCATCTCTTATTTCTCAGACATTAAGCTGATAGATGCGAGTATCTGGAAAGAAGAGAACATAAAAGACAAAAGTAGTGTATCGAAGCTATGCCTTTTGTTGACAACGGCTTACGGTCTGTCTGTCAGCGTTGATGACCATGATGTGAAACTTAAGAAATTCACATCACTCTTTTCGCATTTGAAAAGCGATGATGATAGTACTTATATTCAAGAAATAGACAAAGACGTATGCTGATATGATAAAGACTCAACTGCTAAAATACATCAAAACCTCGATAGAGGATGAATATGCAATGGAGGTTCTTTACTATTGCATAAAAGATGCCGCTTTGAAAAATGGGTTCGTGTTCAACAACGAATCGGGAGTAGAGATTAACGGTAAATATCACGGCGAACCGATTCTTATTGGAATGAGTAACAGGTTTCAATCACAGATAAAGACAGTCGCCCTGTTACTTTCTATCAGAGCCTTAATGTTGAACAAAAACTACTTGAAGTGCTGCAATGATGACTACCTGATATTTACTTCGTCCACATTCGGCAAATTCCAGTGGATAGAGTTCGCTACAATTCTTATGGACTGCATGGATGATGATGAGTTTAGTTGCATCTATGGCATTCTTGAAGAATTGTACTTCGAGGATGCTATACCAGAAGATGCTATCGAGGAATTAAGAAGTGGATTAACTGCTCCAGAATATAGAGGTACGGAGAAATATTATAAAAATATTGCTTCTGCTAACAAAGGCATTACTGATGAAATAATATGCAATAATGCTTTCATAAACGAGGACTTCGAGGATTATACTGTCCCAGAGGGCATCGCTTTTGTTGGTAACACAGCATTTTCATATTGTTCAAACTTAACGACACTAAGGTTCGCAGGAAAAGTATTATTCGGCATTTTCCCCATTATTGAATGCAGAAACCTGAAACAGATAATCGTTCCAACTGAACATTTAGACTATTACAAAGAAGAGTTACCTTACTATCAATCCATTATAACTGATAAAGAAAAAGCCATTTCAGTTGAACAACAGGAAGAAACGATATCAGAAAGCAATAAGGGGAAACGTTGGACTACTGATGAAGAAGAAAAAGTGAAACGCTTTTTTGGCTTGGGTCAGAGCTTTAAGGCCATTGCCCATGCTATGGGACGTACAGAAGTAGCCATTAAAGCACGTCTTGGCAAATTAGGCCTAATAGACTACACTTATACCAATGAGGCAGAAACGGAAAATGAAGAGTCTTGTGATGACAACAAGGTTGCCGAAATCCGAAAATACGACATCCCTGAAGATTATGTACCCAAAGGGAAACTGAAAACTATCCCCGAACAAGCTACAAATACTTACGATATCCTTTGGTTCATGGCTATAGTCGAGAAACTACAGTTAGACCCAGGTACGTCGCTTATCACGCTGAAGGATGCTGCATTTATGATGATTGCTGTGTCATGGGGATTATTAGCCAAGGACAAAGAAACTCGAAATAAAGAACCAGAACTCTGTGAATGCTTGGAATACATTGTCAGGTGGTCGAAGAGAAATGTTGTGTATGAATTATCCTCGCGTTCCAGATTAGAAGATGTATATAGCTGCCTTAAATCCATGCCATATCACGGCAAACTAAGGGACATGGTTGACGCTATAATCAAAAAAGTCCCATATAGTACATTGAAGGCATGGTTTCAAGGAAAGAGTGATTCTGAAATAGCTCGTTATTCTATGACATTTGAGAAAGCATGTCTCTATGCCATTCACGAAAACAAAAAAGAACCATTCCTTGAAATCAACAAAGGATGGAGGAACTATCTATACTCAGAGCATGACAATCTAATTGGATATTTCACAAAACAGTATTATGACTTCCTGGAGGAATGCTGAGACGAAGAAATGTGTAATTGACATGATGAAGAGGTACTATTTCATCCCATTATTGATATTATGTGTCGTTGCAGCTTTCGGCACTTGCATATCTGTATTTTCTGTAACGAAAGATGATAGGGATTTGCCTTTATCACCAAATGGTACTCCCGAAATAATACTCCATCGTACTGGTTATACTTCATCCTATAACAAAGATACAAAACAACCAAACTGGGTAGCTTGGCATCTAACAAAAGAACACGTTCAAGGTACAATAAGACGAGCCAGCAATGCCTGGCATGAAGATACCGATGTTCCAAAGCCTAGGGTGAATAGCTACGATTATAAAGGGAGTGGATGGTCTCGTGGCCACATGTGTCCGGCTGGTGATAACAAGTGGAATCGAGATGCCATGTATGAAACATTCCTGTATTCTAATGTATGTCCACAACATCCCCGTTTGAATAGTGGCGACTGGAACGAAATAGAAATGGCTTGCCGTCGATGGGCAGAGAAATATGGTGATGTCTATATCGTATGTGGCCCGATATTTTTCCGAAAAGAGCACGAGATCATAGGTATTAGCCAAATACCCGTACCAGAAGCATTCTTCAAGGTGGTTATGTGTCTGAACGACACACCGAAAGGCATCGGTTTCATCTGCCGTAACACCGATGGTAACAGCAAAAAAGACAAATATGTGAATACCATCCGGCAAGTTGAACGTATAACTGGAATGACCTTCTTTCCCAACTTACCAGAGCATCTTGTCAACCTGGTAAAAGACAACGCTGATATAAATGAATGGGATTAACTTGTCAAACTTTACACGCGGGTATCGGAGGAATCGGAGAGAACTGTGAAGGAGTAGAAAACTTCAGCCCCTGCAAGAGCAGACTGCAAGGACTGAGTTCTGATGTTGAGAGGGGCTTCAGCCGACGATGGCCAGACGGTTGTCGGCAATATCGTATCTGACAGGATGGGCGAAGCTGATGGCCTTACCGTCATAGACGGCAGAAACATCAATGCCGCGACGTTGAAACTCGTCGATGAGGGCCTGGTCGTGATAGGCACGCATACCAGTCCAGCCAGTATTGCCGACCTGATGATTGAAAACGGTTACTAACTCGGGAATCTGCATGTCTGCAAACTGCAGGGCATACTTCGTGTAATAAATGTGCTGTTGCATAACTTTTTGTTTTTGAAGTATATAAATGTTGCTTCCGCATCGTACTGACCACCGTGGCTAAGTTATCTTATAAGCTCGGTTGGCGAGTTACCCTTTTGGGCACTGCTCTTGATGCTTCGGGTGCAAAGGTACACAAAAGTTTTGGGAAATGCTCCTATTTGATTAAAAAAGTTAAAATAGAAGCAGAATTTACAACTGACAGTTGTTTTTCTCAATATTTTTTCGTACCTTTGCACCAGATAAAAACAGATATAGTATGACATTCGACAAGATTCTCGATAATAACACCCTATGGGCAGTGCGCTACGATGGCGTGGTGGACAATGCCTTGAAAACGCTCTTCGACCAGTGGAGCGATCCTGAATGGCTGGTTGATTTCTTCTTGGCCAACATGGCTGACTTGGAGTCGTACTTCAAGATTACAGACATCAATCAGGCCATCTACGATACCATTGATGACAACCAGCGCATACAGTGCCTGATTCTCGATATATCGCCAGAAGCTGACCTCGACAAAATTTTTCGTCCGCTGGAGAATAGTCGCACGAGTGAGATGCTGTTGGGCAAGGAGAAAGCCAGAATTAAAGAGCGCCCGCAACATGCTTCATGGCTTCGCATATATGCTATCAAGCTGGAACCAGGATGCTATATCATAACAGGAGGCGCTATCAAGCTGACACGCACCATGCAGGAGCGTGAGCATACGCTGAATGAACTGAACAAGATGGAACAGGTCCGCAACTATCTGATTAGCAATCAGGCCATTGATGCTGACGGATTTGTGGACTTCCTGTCAGAACTATCATAAAGAAAAGGAGGTAATATGAAGAAGAAAACACAAGATTTTCTCGAAGCTCACCAGAGCGAAACGCCATCCACATGGCGCGAGGAAGCAGAATGGAGGCGCGATAATTGGTCGTGGCTGCGGCACTCACAGAAGATTGCCGTGAAGGTGCTGTTGCAGATGAAGCAGGATGGACTGACACAGAAGGCTCTCGCTGAACGCATGGGCTGCACCCAGCAGTACGTGTCAAAGATTCTAAAGGGTAAAGAGAATATGTCGCTTGATACGCTCTCAAAACTGGAGGATGCACTTGGCATCAACCTGATTTACGACGAGCAAGTGGCATATCCAAACATGGTAGCCGAAGAGGTATTTGCGTGAACTTGTA
>JAEEGK010012134.1_pt1 | contig 19627 bp, 11 predicted proteins | sample 8958771 | NCBI WGS metagenome assembly JAEEGK01 (sample SAMN16246547, study PRJNA631951) | gut metagenome | biome: gut microbiome; feature: rumen; material: SC-attached | host: Bos | place: Iran: Karaj | collected 2018-10
CATCTCAGCCGTTCCGATGTCCTGCGTCATATAGACACTGGTGCCGTCAGAGCGCAGCAGCAGCTTCTGGTCGAGGCCCTCGTTGGTGAGGTCGGCCCACACGCTGCCGTCGTCATGACGCTCGAAGAGCCCCTTCGCCAGTCCTTCCTCAACCTTGGCCTTGCCCTTGAGGTAAGTCTGCGATTCGTAGTATATCTTGTCGAACGAGACACCCATCTTCTTGTAGGTCTCGTCGAAGCCGGCATATACCCAGCTGTTCATCTTCTCCCACAGGGCTCGCACCTCAGCATCGCCCTGCTCCCATTTCACCAGCATCTCGTGAGCCTCCTTGATGAGCGGAGCCTCCTGCTTGGCTTTCTCCTCGTCCATGCCTTGAGCCACGAGCTCCTTCACTTCTTCGCGATAGTGCTTGTCGAAGGCTACGTAGTAGTCGCCGATGAGGTGATCGCCCTTCTTGCCAGAGCTCTCAGGTGTCTCACCGTTGCCCCATCTCAGCCAGGCCAGCATCGACTTGCAGATGTGTATGCCGCGGTCGTTCACGATGTTGGTTTTGACCACGCGGTTGCCGTTGGCCTCCATGATCTGAGCCAGCGACCATCCCAGCAGGTTGTTGCGCACATGACCTAGGTGAAGGGGCTTGTTGGTGTTGGGGCTGGAGTATTCAATCATGACAAGGGGGGCCTCATTGCCAGCTACCTTCGTACCGAAGTGCTCGTCTTGGTCGATAGCTTCCAAGAGCTGCAGCCACGCTCCTTCGCCTACACTCAGGTTCAGGAATCCCTTCACAACATTATATTTCTCTATGGCCGAACAGTGCTCCACCAGGTACTGGCCTATCTCCTGAGCTGTCTGCTCAGGGCTTTTGCGGGCCATCTTGACAAAGGGGAACACCACGAGGGTGAGATTTCCTTCAAACTCGCTGCGTGTCTTCTGCAGCTGCACCATCTTCTCGGGCACATCTTGCCCATACAGTGCCTTCACGGCTTCCTTGGCCGACTGGCTTATCAGTGTCTCAATATTCATGTTCGTACAAATTTGGGTGCAAAGGTACGAATAAGCGAGCGAAAATGCAAATATATTTGCAATTTTCCGAGCGCAAAGGTCCCAAAAGCATCCCAGTTTTTACTTTTGGGGCTTTTCCGTGCTATTTGTAGTTGCCAAAGAGATGGTCGTTCTCAAAGAGCTCTGCTACATGCTGCTCGACTGGCGTCCGGCGAACGACCTCGTTTTCCTTCCAGAACTTTGGGTCATAGCCCTGCTTCTCTATCATTCTGTGCATATTACCGTAGAATATCATGTCCTGTCCGCTTTCTTTGCTGCCGTTGCCAATATTAAAGAGCAGCGAGCTGGTTGCGATAGTCCTGTCGTTGAACTCATGCTTCGTCTCGACGTGCATCGATTCCACTTCAGTATAACCGTTTTTCTCCGTCATTGTAATGACAAAATCAAAGTCGGAAGGGATGATCCATGTGAAATAGGGATGGCTGTCGGCGATAGCGTCCTCCTCTACCTCTGCCTCTACCACCTCATCCTCCATCCAGGTGCCCGTCCTGATGAAAGTGTTCACACCGTGCCCCACGACCTTTCTGATATGCATCGTTTCCTCGTCGATGTAGAGCGTTGCTGCCAGGATGGGACGTATCACCTTGGTCCTGGGTGTGAAGTTGATCACGACAATACTTCGGCCTTGGTCATCGAGGGTATAGCTGTAGTCCGTGAGATAGTAGTTGTCGTAGTAGTACAGCAGCGGTACGATAGTGTCATCAGGGTCGTGCTCGCGCTTCTTTCCTACAAGTTCGAGTTGCGAAAAAGTGTAGTAGTTACGATAGTAGGCGTAGGAGTTGGCACTGTCGGGGGCGATGGCAGCATAGCGACCTGTGAGCAGGATCAGGTTTTTAAGTTCTACCGCTGCCTGACCTGACAAAAACGCCTCTACGTACTCGTTGCATGTGGTGTCGCAATGTGAGGTCTGCCGATAGAAGAATGTCGATGTACAATCCCCGTACAGCTTTATTTGCTGGAGTGTCTCCTTGGCGGTCTTGCGAATGAAATCACGCAGCTTCAGTGGCTTCACGACTACCTCGTCCAGCGTGTTTTGTATGGGGTCCAAAGGTGTGACGGCCTTTAAGTCGGCAGCCATGATTTCTACTTTCTTGTAGCCTATAAATGATATTTGCAACCGATCGGTAGGCCCACACTTGATGCGGAAGGCTCCTTCAGCATTGGTGATGGTGGCATTGTGCCTGCTACTGCTGACGCTGGCATAGGCAAGCGGCTCGCCAGTCTTGCTGTCGATGACAACCGACTCAAAGCGCGTCTGTGCCATTATAACACCATGCGACAAACAGGCAAGTATAAGGGTTAGGCTGATAGCCAGATAGTTCCACTTGTTGTCCTTCTTAAGCATAACCTGCTTGTTATTGGCTTATACGGATGAGGGTTGAGCCGTTACCGATAGTGAGGGCATAGACTCCCGCAGGCAAAGAGGGCAAGACGACCGTGTGTTCCTGGATGGACGCAGGAAGGGTGGTGGACAGCACGGGTCGTCCGGTAAGGTCGTAGAGGCGCAGGGGAACATGCGAATCAGAGGCCTCAGGCAATGTGATAATCAATTGACCGGAACGTAGGCTGATGCCGGCTGAAGTGTGCTGAAGGGGAATGTCGATGTGTTCGGCTATCTGGAGCACTTCAAGCAGTCCGGCATAGACATCGAGCTGGCCATAGCCGTAGTAGTTGTTGGGATAGTCGAGATCAGGATCGTTGTGGCGACAGGTGCGTTCGAGAATGCCTCTCACGTCCTCAGGTGAGAGGGTGGGGCAGGCCTGCAGCCAGAGGGCGATGGCTCCGCCTACTGCTGGCGACGATGATGAGGTGCCGCTGTTGGCTGTCCAGGCATAGGTGCGATTGTTGAAGGGGAATGTGGCTATGTTCCAGTTGAGGTCGCTCGACTCAGGATGGCTCTCCATGAAGAAGCTGCTGTAGGAAGAGATGATATTGTTGCCGGGTGCCACACAGTCGGGCTTGATACGGTTGTCCATCGTGGGTCCTTTCGACGAGAAGTCGGTGAGGACTCCGCCTGTGCCTCCCCAGTAGCTCATCTTGTCGCCCTGAGCATTGATGATGTGATCGCGATAGGTGGTGGCTCCGACGCTGATGACACAGGGTGCACTGGAAGGCGAGTGAATGTTGTGGGTGCTCTCACCACCATTGAGCAGCAGGTTCTCAGCATAGGTGGTGAGTTGGCCGTTGACCTTCCACAGCTCGACATCGGCACCCGTCCCTGTGAGTTCCAGCGACAGTCGTGGCTTGTAGCCTATGGTCAGGGGATTGCTGACGGTGATGTCGTAGCACATGTCGGCTTCGTCATAACATGAGTTGTAGCCTTCGACGAGCACATGATATCCTGCCCAGTCGATGTCGAGGGTGGAGTCGGGGGCTGCCACTACCCGATGAGAGGCGATGAGGAGCGTGTCGTAAGGATTGTCGTAGGCCACCAGTCGCATATTGAACAGATCGCTCGACTTGAGCACTACCATCATCGTGGTGTCGGCACAGCGCAGGAAGGCTCCTGCTGAGGGCAGGCCACGCTCTTTGCGCAGGTATGACCTGTTATTCCCTTCGTTGCCGGCTGCTGCCACCATGATGTGTCCAGGTCCAGTGAGGCTGTCGAGCATCTCGTAATAGAGCTGGTCGTAGCCATAGAAGTCCTGCATGCTTCCCTCGCTGAAGGAGATGACGCAAGGCTTGCCTACGGCAGTGGCATAGTCGAAGATGTACTTGAAGCCAAGGGCATCGGTAGCAAAGGTGTACTTGTAGACATCCGTCGAGTCGATATAGGGCAGGTCATCGGTCACGGCATTTGCCACCAGGCAGATGTCGGCTTCAGGAGCCATACCACGATATTGGGTGCCGTAGCCACTGCCTGCAGCGATGCCCAGGGTGTGGGTGCCATGCGTCAGGTCGAGTCCGTCGCGTGAGTGGCCAAGTGCTTGCAGCTCCTCCTTAGTGGTAAAGTCGCGTCCGACGGGGAAGGGGCTGCCAATGGTGTCCTGCGACAGCTGATCCCAGAAGCGACGGATGCGGTAGTCGGAGGTGTCGCGCGAATAGAAGTTCGGATGGGTGAGGTCGAAGCCGACATCCATCAGTCCCATCACCACGCCTTTGCCCGTATAGGCTTGAGGCAGTCCCTGTCCTGTGTACACATCAGTAGCATGGAGGTGTATGGCCATCGAGTCAGTGAGCACATGATTACTGGGACTGGCCTCGATGCGCAGCACACGAGGGTCGTGGGACATTGCACTGAGCCTGTTGATGGGGATGCTGGCAATATGGAGGTTGCCGTAGGAAGCCAGACTTTGGCAGCCATTCTCGCTGAGAGCCTTGCCGCCGTCGGGAGTCAGGCGGACGAAGGCATGCACCAGTGGGCTTTGCTGAGCTTTTTGTCGGACAGGCCCCTCCTGTGATGGCACTGAGTTCTGAACCCGGGCAATCTGTCGCAGCCAGGGCGATAGCTTCGCTCTGTCAGGGCTCTGTCCCCAGGCACTCATGCCCAGCAACACTACATATATAAAGATGTGTACTAGTCGCATCATTCTTCAGGCTTCTCGCCTGTCATCACTTACTTCTCAATTTTTGTGTCTGCATGACAGTACTTCCATTCCTCCTCATCGTAAATGCTGAGCAGGCGCTGCAGTCGCTGTTTGAAATCCTTGTAGTTTTTACGACTGGGATCCACCCACTGAACCTCGGAGAGGGCAGCCATGCGTGGCAGCACCTGATACTCTATCAGCTCAGGATAGGCAATATACTCTGTCCACAGGTTGGCCTGCACGCCCAGAACGTGGGCCTTCTGCTCGGCTGTGAGCGAATCGGGGGCTGGCTCGTAGTTGTAGACCTTCTCCAGGGGCGAATAGCCGCCGATGAGGGTCGTATTGGTCCAATCGCCAGAAGGGATCTGGTAGAAATCGAAATAGAGGGTGCTGTTGGGTGTTCGTACGCAGTCGAATCCCTTTTCGGCAGGATCGCCTACACCCTTCCAGTCGCGCCAGTTCATAATGATCGATGTCTTGGGAATATTGCATTCCATAATCTCGTCCCATCCCATCAGCACGCGTCCGTGACTGCTGAACAGCTTCTCCATATAACGCACCATATAGCCTTGCAGGTGCTCTTCGTTGTCGAGGTGCTCCTGACGCATCTTCTGCTGGCACTTCGGACAGGCCTTCCAGCGTACCTTTGGGGCCTCGTCGCCTCCGATATGGATGATGCGTGAGGGAAAGAGTGCCATCACCTCCTCGAACACGTCGGTGAGGAACTCGTAGACGCGTGGATTGCCACCGCAGAGGATATCCTCGCTGACACCCCAGTCGGGCCAAACCTCGTAGGGGCCTCCCGTACAGCCCAGCTCGGGATAGGCTGTGACAGCAGCCACCATGTGGCCGGGCATGTCGATCTCAGGGATAATGGTGATGTGGCGTTCGGCAGCATAGCTTACAATCTCGCGGATGTCCTTCTGGGTGTAATAACCGCCGTACATGGTGTGGTCGTAAAGTCCCATATTGCGTCCAATAACAGTGCGGTCGCGCCATCCTCCTACCTGTGTCAGCCGAGGCCATTTCTTGATTTCGATGCGCCATCCCTGATCGTCGGTGAGGTGCCAGTGCAGGGTGTTCATACCATGCAGGGCCATCATGTCGATATAATTCTTAACCACGTCCTTCGGGAAGAAGTGACGGCAGATGTCGAGGTGCATGCCTCGATAGCTGAAACGTGGAGCATTCTCGATGACGGCATAGGGCAGCTGGGCTGGTTTTTCGGCCATGATCTGACGTAGGGCCTGATGCCCATAGAAGATGCCGGCCTCAGTGCTTCCCTCGATGGTGATGCCCTGCTTGTCGACCGTCATTCGCCACCCTTCAGGCGATGTAATCTTAGGATTGAGCTGGTCGTTGACGGGTGTGTCGGCAGTCATGTCGAGCATGCGCCCCTTGCTGTCGATGTTGATGCTCTGGGGCAGGGGGATGATGTCGTACTGTGCCTGCAGGCTGAGGCAGGCAATGATGGCAGTGATGGTGGAAAGTAGTCTTTTCATTATCATTATGGTTTATAGTCTCAAGATTGCGTCGTGGCATTGTTCCATGAGCCACTTAGGGGTGGAGGTGGCGCCGCAGATGCCTACCGTCTCTATTCCCTCGAGCCACGAGGGCTCTATTTCTTCAGGCCCTTCGATGAGGTGGGTATTGGCATTTACCCGCAGACACTCGCTGAAGAGCACCTTGCCGTTACTGCTCTTGCGCCCACAGACAAACAGAATCAGGTCGTGGCGTGAGGCGAACTGTGTGATGCTGGGCATACGGTTGGCAACAGAGCGGCAGATGGTGTCAAAGCTCTTGAACGAGGCTCCTGGAGCCATGTGAGCCTGAATATACTCGATGATACGGTGGAACTCGTCGAGGCTCTTCGTGGTTTGTGAATAGAGATAGATGTCGCGTGTGAAATCGAGTTTCACCACTTCGCTGAAGCTCTCGATGACGATGGCGTTGCCATTGGTCTGTCCCACCAGTCCCAGCACCTCGGCATGTCCTTTCTTTCCGAAGATGACTATCTGACCGGCTCCTGACTCATACTGCTTCTTGATGCGTTTCTGCAACTGCAGCACAACGGGACATGTGGCATCGATGATCTCGATGTTGTTTCTTCGGGCCAGCTCGTAAGTCTCAGGCGGTTCACCATGAGCACGGAGGAGTACCTTGGCATTATGCAACGTTTGCAGGTCATCATGGTTGATGGTGACGAGGCCCATCTGACGCAGCCGCTCACACTCCATGCCATTGTGCACGATATCGCCCAGACAGTAGAGCGTCTTGCCTGCTGCCAGTTCCTCTTCTGCTTTCTTGATGGCTGTCGTCACGCCGAAGCAGAAGCCGCTGCCGTTGTCGATTTCTATTTGGAGCAACGTGTGAAGTGTTTTTTACAATGAACGGTTTGTGAGCTGTTCGTAGTAGAGGTCGAGCAGATGCTGTGCTGCCACGAAACTGGTTTTCTGACCTGTGAGCACCGTTTGCTCAGCCACCTTCAGCTGTTCGCGAATGAGCGGGTTGTGGTAGAAGTTCTGGCGCAGGTGCTCGTTGATGCTCTCGTACATCCAGTATTTCGACTGCTCGTTGCGCCGGTATTCGAAGTATCCGTTGGCCTTGACGAAGTCGAAGTACTGATAGATCATGTCCCATACTTCTTTTACTCCCGTGCCATAGAACCCTGAGTAGCAAAGCACCTTGGGTGACCATCCGCTTTCAGGCATGGGGAAGAAATGAAGGGCATTGCGGAAGTTGGTGGCAGCCATCTGGCAGCGGTCCACATTATCGCCGTCGCACTTATTGATGACGATGCCGTCGCTGATTTCCATGATGCCACGTTTGATGCCCTGCAGCTCGTCGCCTGTGCCTGCCACCTGAATCAGAAGGAAGAAGTCGACCATCGAGTGGCAGGCCGTCTCGCTTTGTCCCACGCCTACCGTCTCGACGAAGATCTTGTCGAATCCTGCTGCCTCGCAGAGGATGATAGTCTCACGCGTCTTACGGGCTACGCCGCCCAGTGATCCTGCCGACGGGCTGGGACGGATGAATGAGTCAGGATGAACGGCCAGCTTTTCCATGCGGGTCTTGTCGCCCAGGATGCTGCCTTTGGTCCGTTCGCTGCTGGGGTCGATGGCCAGCACGGCCAGCTTACCGCCTTTCTCCTTCAGCAGATGAATGCCAAACTCGTCGATAGACGTGGATTTACCAGCTCCTGGCACACCGCTGATACCTATGCGAACGGCATTGCCGCTATAGGGAAGGCATTTCTCGATGACCTCCTGAGCCTTGGCCTGATGGTCGGGATTGACACTCTCGATAAGGGTGACGGCCTGTGAGAGGATGGTGACGTCGCCACGGAGGATGCCTTCCACCATCTCTGCCGCTGACAGTTCACGACGGCGCACGCGGTTACGTTTCAGGTAGGGATTGATGATAGAGGGCTGCTCTATACCGCTATTTACTTGTAGTCCAGCATATTCGCTGCTATTCTCTGGATGTTCCATTTATACTTATTCTACGTTTATGGTAATCACTTCTTTGGCATGTTGGGGATCGTTGGTAATCATCAGGATACGAGGCTTGGAGCGTGCCTTGCGTATCTGGTTGGGGATGATGTTGACGCGTAGCTTGGTCGACTCGCCTGGCTGCAGCTCGCTCTTGGGCAGTTTCACCTGTACGCCGCCAGTGAACATCTGCAGCGAGGTGACCTTCAGCACCGACTTTCCCGTGTTCGATAGGATGATGGTGCCGTTCTTGTGATGAGCATCTAGATTCAGTGCCTGGGCCGAGAGCTGCAGCCGTGGTGCCAGTTCGATGTTCTGTCCCTCGAAGGCTGTCATGTCGGGCAGGAGCACGATGGAAACGGGTATCTCCGTGTCGCTGCTGATTTTCTCACCCAGCTTCTTGGCCAGATAGATCGACACCTGCGTGAGACCATACTGCTGCACCTCTTCCGAGTTCAGCGTCAGGATAATCTTTCCTGAGCGGTTGGGCTCCAGCTTCTCGGGCATGGCCAGTGCATGCAGGTAGGAGGGCAGATGGAGCATGTTAGGTGTCATGTCTTGCTCCGTATTGTTCATGAGGTTGATCTCCACCTCACGATGCTCGCCTTTCTTCACATCGTCGAACTCGATGTTGTTGATGCTGGCCAGCATTCCTCCCATGTCGTAGGGATAGCGCTTCGAGTAGTCGACGACGTCGGTCAGCACCACGCCCTTCATCTTCAGGTAGACAGGCTCGGGCGATGCGTTGCTGTAGAGGGTGGCCTGCTTGGTGAAGTGACCCAGCATGCGGGCATCGTAGGTCATCGAGATAGTGAAGCGCTCGCCCGGACCAATTGTCTTCGGACCGTCGATGGTAGTGCATCCGCAGTCGGTCTCAAGACGACTGATCACCATCTGCTTCAAACTCTTGTTGCGCATCTCGAAAGTGGCAGTAACCGGTACTTGGAATCCGGTCTTTCCAACATCGATGGTGGTCTTGTCGATGGTCAACTTCTGGGCCAAAGCCGTTGCTGCTGCCATAAATAGGCTAGCTATGATAAGTGCTCTTTTCATTGTCAGGGTTGAACGTTGATGGTGATCGACTTTGTCGTTCCGCGGAACTCGGGCGAGTAGGCGCACTGAGCAGTGCAGGAGCCTGTCTCGTAAGTGCCTTCACGGTCGACGTAATATTCGGTCTCTATGGTGTGACGTCCTTTTGACAGCTGGTCGAAGTAGTAGTTCGTGACATTGTCTTTAGGAGCGCAGTAATAGCCCTTCTGCCAGACGTAGCCGCTGAGCTGTCTGACGGGTTCCATGCAGGCAGCACGCTTGTCCTGCACCTGCACGAAGTCATAGTCGCGGTCGGCCTCGATGGTGATGCGCACGGTGACCTTGTCGCCGACCCTGAGTTCCTTGCTGCCCAGCAGTTCACGCTTCACGCTGATGCCGCTGTGCCGGTCGTCGATGTCGGCAGCGGGCTGGAAGAACTGTGCATAGACGGCTCCCCAGCTGGTGCCCGTTGAGGTCTTTTCGGCAGTCAGCTTCTTGGCATTTGCAGCAGGCATTGCTGTTTTCACATAGCCGATGCCAGCCGTTGCCTCAGAAGTCTCGATGGGCTTGCCGTCGATGGCGATAACGGTCTTCGGCTGTGGTGCCAGTGCCTGTGAGTTGCCGTCGAGGAAGGCATAGATGGCATCGGCGCTGTTGATGGGTGTGTCCCATGCCTGTGTGCGCTTCTGCAGCAGCAGCCAGCGTTGCATCTCGTTGATGGTGACGGTGTCATGTGGCGTCAGGCGCTTGATGGCCTCGATGGCTGCCACCTGTGTGGGAATCTTATAGTCGCGCCAGGAGTAAGTGGCACGCTGTGTGTCGTAGTAGCGGCCCATGTCCTCGCGGTAGACGGTGTATTCCTTCAGGCTGCTGATGTAGGTCTTGTTGCGCAGGATGATGGCCGAGAGGGCTTTCTCGTACATGGTCTGGTTCTTCACCTCGTTCTTCAGCAGGTTCTTCAGGTAGTTGTTGGCCTCATTGACGTTCTTGGAGAGTTCCCGGCCGTCGATGGCGCAGATGTAGAGCCACTGAAGTGCCTGGAAGCTGGGGAAGGTCTGCTTGTGTCCCTTGCGTTCCTCTTTCTTCATTTCGTCGACCAGCTTTACTATCTCCTGACCCAGGAACGTGAATGACTGGTCGAGCATCTTCTGCGTCTCGTCCTGCTGGCCCGTCATCTGATTCAGTCGTGTCAGCATTTCTGTGACAGTGGTGGTCATGAAGGACGAGCCTTTCATGCCGGGCCACCAGCTCCACGATCCATCGCTGTTCTGCAGCTTGGTGAGATTCTTGATGGCTGATGTCAGACGGCCGTCGATGATGTTGGCATTGAAGAAGTCCGCCAGCCGCTGCTTCTGCTCCTGCTCGTCGTCGGCATCCATCACCCAGGGCGTCTCGTTCAGTAGCAGGTCCTTCAGCTCCTGATCCTTCTCGAGTTGAGAGTTGAGGGTCGAGATTTGAGCGTTGAGAGACTCTTGCTTCCACTGTTCGAAGATGTGCTTGGCAGTGGGGTTCTGAGCCAGGATATGCCGCCCAATGCTGTTGGCATAGAGCGATGATGCCTGACAGATGGCACAGTCGTCATAGGGATGTCCGATGGCGGGCAGTGCCTGAATCATCAGCCAAGCGGGGTTGTTGGTATACTCTAAGGTGATTTGAGGTTTGAGATTTGAGGTTTGAGATTTGGCTGTTGCGGGAATCAGCCGTGCCAGGTCGATCTCTTTCTTGCCTGGGCCAGTCTGCGTGAAAGGAACGGTGACAGTGACACGCTCCTGATTGGACAATAGGGGCAGGTAGTGCTGCTCACCGTCGCTCTGCAGAGGAGTGCTGATGCTCACACGGGCGATGACAAGTGAGTATTGGGACAGCTGAGAGGCAGAGGGATTGACGGGGAAGGTGACGGCCACGGTCGAGCTGTCGGCAATGGTGACCTGCTGTTTCTGCTCCAATACGACGCGTTCAGTAGCAGGGTCGAGCAGTTGCAGCATGGCGGTGCCTGTGAGTGCCTGGTCGCTCATGTTCATGACGCGGGCGCTGATGGTGGCCTGGTCGCCCTTACGGATGAAGCGTGGCATGTTAGGCTGTATCATCACTTCCTTGCGGGCTACTGCCTCGTCGTTCATCGAGCCGTACATCATGTCCTTCGTATGGGCCACTCCTAGAAATCGCCAGGTAGTTAGGCTTTCGGGCAGGGTGAACTTCATCTTCACCACTCCTGTACTGTCGCACACCAGCTGCGGCATGAAGAAGGCTGTCTCCTGCAGGTTCTCGCGCATCTGCATAGGAGCCTGCTCCTTACCATTGCCTTGGTCGTCGGATTCCTTGATGTCGAGTCCTGCGATACGTCCCTGCAGCCCATTGTCGGCTGTCTGTGTGCCGAATGCTATTTCCGCCTCATCGAAGCCTGTGATGAGCGCTTCGGCTGAAGAGGCTTTCATTGCCATTGGCAACCCATTGCCAGCTACGCGCCTTAACATCCTTCTGTTGAGAGGGGAGTATGTGGGGTACACGTCGTGGTCGAATTGATTGAACTGCAGACTTTGTTCGTTGAGCCACTGCATGTGCTTTTCGGCATTAAAATGCAGGGCCTGGTTCCAGTCATAGCATTGCCAGCTGGTGATGGCCAGGTTTAGCGATGTGCGAGGCACGAGGCTCCAGCCGTGCTGTCGCAGCTGGTCGAGGCTCTTGTCGTAGAGTGTAGCCATGAGCTGTGCTTCGGCAGGTTTTCCGTCGGGCTTTGCGATGGTCAGCGTCCATTCCTCTTTCTGTCCTGGCGTGAGTCGGTTGCGGAAGGTCTGCCACTTCATGTCGAGGTGCATGTCGGGCATAGGTCGTTGGATGGTGGAGCTATGGAAATAGGTCACGCCGTCCTTCATCCATGCGAAAGTGACCAGCAGTCCGTTGCCATATTCTTTGCGATAGATAAACTTACGGTTGATGAGCTCATTGTTGAGGTCGGCAGCACCGCTCTCGAGCAGCTTGTTGCCAGAGATGACGCTATATAGTACGTGGACGTTCTTGTCAGAAGATCCTGCTTGCACGGTGACGGGTGATCCGTCGATCGGGAACTGGTTTTCATTGCTGACATAGAACCAGCTGCGGGTGTCGGTAGCTGGCCGATGGTCATCGAGTGAGAACACGGTGAACTCCTGTTCCAGGGTATCCTTCTGACAGAGGGCATAGAGGGTGTGGCGGCCGCTCTTCATCTGTGGGATGGCAATGAGGGCATTGGTCTTGGCCTCCATCCAGCGACCGTTGTCAAATCTGTAGCGCACCTGCGCATCGAGGTCGATGCCGGCAGCGTTCTGCTGGTGGAAGGCTATCTTTGTGTCGCCCTCGTTCAGCACCTGCTCTGGCAGTGTCGCCGTGAAAGCTGTCTTGCGGTTGCCCAATGGCAGCGTCATTATTCCCTGATGGGTCTCGCCGGCCTGGTCAGTGACATCGGCAGTTAGTTCGAAGGAGTAGAACATCGGATGCTTCGTCATCGGCAGGATCATGGGCATGTCGACAGTGAACTGTCCTTTGTCGTCGGTCGTCGTCTCGCCTTGGGTCATCAGCTCTTGGGTGTGGTGCAAGCCGATGTATGCTTCGTTCCAGTAACGTGCGTAGTTGAACCACCAGAATGCCGTGCGTCGCACCACTTTATATTTTACTGTTGCTCCTTGCACAGGCACGCCGGCATAGCTGCGTACCGTGCCCCGTGCCACCACCGTGTCGCCGTCCTCATAGTTCTGAGCCACCTGGGGAATGTCCACTTCGAAGGCAGGCCGCTTGTATTCCTCCACTTGGAAACTCTGGTAGCTGCCGTCGATTCTGATGGAAAAAGATCCCGTCAGCCCCTGTGTGGGCAGGGTGAAGGCGGTGGTGGCTGTGCCGTATTCATCGGTGGTCGCTTCCTTGTCGGCTATCTCCTTGTGGTTGGCATCGAGCAACGAAATGGTCATCTTCTTGCCTGCCACTGCCTTGTGGTCAATGCCTTTGGTGTGATAGACCACAGCTGCCACATGTACCGTCTGTCCCGGTCGGTAGATGGCCCGGTCGGTGAAGATGTCGATTTGCTGCTCATCATATACTTTGTCGTCGAAGTAGAATCTTCCGTCGCGGTTACATGGCGGACAAGCCTTGTCGGATGTGGTGTAGGCACGTACTCTGCAGGAGTTGCCCCTTTCGCTGTCTTCCAGGAAACTGCATTCGCCGTTCTCATCGCTGGTCAGAGTGGTTGTCTTGCGGTTCTTGCCGTAGCCTTGCTCCACGGTCACCGTTGCTCCCTTAATGGGCTGTCCGCTGGTGGCGTTGACCACCACCAGTCTGAGCTCACTGCCTTTCTCGCCCGATGCCTTCGGCTGTGCTTGAGAGAGCACCCTCACGTCGCTGACAAAGTATAGCTGTCGGCTGGCCTCAGTGGTGGGCTGACTTTCAAACTCTACCATATACAAACCTACGGGCAGAGCTGGTATGGTGATACTGTCTTCGTAGTGCTCATAAGGACGCTTGCCCATGTAGCGTCGTGTCTGGGTCAGCTCAGGTATAGCCGTCAGCAGTGGCTTCAGCTGTTTGTAGTTTTCTGTGTTCATGGGGTTGAGCTCCAAGGTGCCGTCAGCCTTCACCTTATAGACGCGCATCGTCAGTTCAGTGATGTTGCGCAGAGCATTAATTTTTATCACCTGCTCTTTCTGAGGGATGGATATGCGGCTCTTTGCATGGGAGTCGAAGAAGGGAGTGGTCAGCTCCCGCTGCTTGTTGCGCAAGTAGTTCATGCGTGGCCAGGCGCCCCATCGCTCCAGAGCCATGTTGATGTACTGCCATTTCTGCTCGACGGTGGCATCTGTCTGACCGTCCATGTAGTCATAGCGGCTGATGGCTACTTCGCCGCACTCCACCAGGTCCTGGTACTCCTCGATGAGTGAGTCGATGCGCTGTATGTGTCGGCTCTTGTTCAGCGGCTCCATCCCGTCGGGTTCCTCTTCGCAAAGCAGCATGTCGCTCGCCAGGAGGGCGGCACGGCGGTTGCCTGTGCGCACATAATAGTCGCGCAGCACGTCGAAGCGGAGAGCCTCATAGCCGATGACGCTCAGCAGGTCGTCGTAGAAGTAGCGGCTGTCGACGCCTTTCAGCACGAAGGGCTCATAGCTGGTGGCTTTTGCCTGAGCCAGGGCGTCGGGGTGGGCGAGGGCCTTCTCAAAATAGTCTTTGGCGATATCCATGTGGTGGTCTTCGTCAAGCCAGGAGTTCCTCTTGTAGACATAGCCCAGTACACAATTGTATATAGCTTCCAACGGCACGTTGCCGGCTGCCTGCTCTGCCCGCTGCTGTAGCTGCTCCACGGCGGGCTTGAGTGAGTCGGGCGCTACCTGGCACAGCAATCGTGAGCTCTGAAGCGCGGCTTTCAGCAGCTGACCATAGTTGGCCTCCTGCTCGGCTTTGTTCACTATTTGGCCCAGCACCTCCTGCGCTGTCTGCGGCAGGTCCTTCTGCTCTGCCTCTTTTACCTGTTTCCACAGGCTGGTATAGTTCTGTGCATTCATAAACATGGATGTCATCAAACTGATTATTGTTGCAAGGAATAGTCTTTTCATCATGCGTAAGTGTAGGTTATCAATGGCAAAAGTACAATTTTTTTCCCTTTTTACACTACATTACAGGGAAATTATATGAAAGTTTAACGATTCGTAGAGTGGTTAAAAACCGTCATGGAATTAAAAAAAACTTGTTTTTTGCAGATAATTCAACTTTTCTTCGTAACTTTGCAGCACGCTTTCAGAAATGACGGCCCAAAAAGTACTGAGATGCCATCATGACTTGAAGACGTGAAAGACGATACTGACGTATGAAGACTGCTGAAAAGAAAGACGGTGTGCTCCAGGCTGTGGAGCGTATTCTGGATAACTACCTTGAGATGAACAATCATCGCAAGACACCTGAGCGCTATGCGATACTCAATGCCGTGTATCACATCGAAGGGCATTTCACCCTCGACGAGCTGGGGCAGAAGTTGTCGGATGAGTATCGTTTCCCAGTATCCCGTGCCACGCTCTACAACACGCTCAACCTCTTCATGGAGCTCCGTCTGGTCATACGTCACCGCTTCCAGGGTGCTACGAAGTATGAGGCGTGCTATGCCGGCGAGAGCCACTGTCACCAGATCTGCACCATGTGCGGCAAGGTGACCGAGGTGAAGGCCCCCGAGATTTCGGAGGCCATCGAGCAGCTGCACCTGCGCCGTTTCCGCAAGGATGGCTTCTCGCTGTATATCTATGGCATATGCAGCACCTGCCAGGCAGTGATCACAAGAAAAAACAGGTATAAAAACAAGATAACAAAAAAATGAACAAAGGTAAAGTAGACGTCCTGCTGGGTCTGCAGTGGGGCGATGAAGGCAAAGGCAAGGTGGTGGATGTGCTTACCCCTCGCTATGATGTTGTCGCACGTTTTCAGGGAGGCCCCAACGCCGGACACACACTCGAGTTTGAGGGCCAGAAGTATGTCTTGCGCTCTATTCCGTCAGGAATTTTCCAGGGCGACAAGATCAACATTATAGGCAACGGCGTGGTGCTGGCTCCCGATCTCTTCATGGACGAAGCCAAGGCACTGGAGCAGAGCGGCCATCCGCTGAAGGAGCGCCTCCACATCTCGAAGAAGGCACATCTCATCATGCCCACCCACCGTGTGCTGGATGCTGCCTACGAGGCCCAGAAAGGCAAGAACAAGGTGGGCACCACGGGCAAGGGCATCGGCCCGACATATACCGACAAGGTGAGCCGCACTGGTCTCCGTGTGGGTGATATCCTCGAGAATTTCGACGAGAAGTATGCCCAGGCCAAGGCTCGCCACGAGGCTATCCTGCGCACCATGAACTATGATTATGACATCGACGAGGTAGAGAAGAAATGGATGGAGGGCATCGACTATCTGCGCCAGTTCCCCATCGTCGACTCTGAGCACGAGCTCAACCATCTGCTCGGCGAGGGCCGTTCGGTGCTCTGCGAGGGTGCCCAGGGCACTATGCTCGATGTCGACTTCGGAAGCTACCCCTTCGTCACCTCTTCCAACACCATCTGCGCAGGAGCCTGCACGGGTCTCGGCATTGGTCCCAACAAGATTGGCGAGGTCTATGGCATCATGAAAGCATATTGTACGCGCGTCGGAGCAGGACCCTTCCCGACTGAGCTCTTCGACGAGACGGGCAAGCGCATACGTGACCTGGGGCATGAGTATGGTGCCGTGACGGGTCGTGAGCGTCGCTGCGGATGGATCGATCTGGTTGCGCTGCGCTATTCCATCATGGTCAACGGTGTCACCCAGCTCATCATGATGAAGAGCGACGTGCTCGACGATTTTGCCACCATCAAGGCCTGCACGGCCTACAAGGTCAACGGCAAGCTCACACGCGACTTCCCCTATAACATCGAGCATGGCATAGAGCCCGTCTATCAGGAGCTGAAAGGCTGGCAGACAGATATGACCCGTTTCACCAGCGAGGACCAGTTCCCCCAGGAGTTCTGCGACTACATCGCATTCCTCGAGGAGCAGCTCGCCACGCCCATCACCATCATCAGCATCGGTCCCGACCGCGAACAAACCATTTTGAGAAGCAAATAGCATGAAACCAAGCATAGTAAAAGGAACGCGCGACTTCGGCCCGATGGAGATGGCCAAGCGCAACTATATTCTGAACACCATCCGTGAGGTATACGAGCTCTATGGCTTTCAGCAAATAGAGACACCGGCGATGGAGTCACTGCAGACACTCATGGGCAAGTACGGAGAAGAGGGCGACAAGCTCCTCTTCAAGGTGCTCAACTCAGGCGACTTCCTCTCGAAGACCAGCGACGACGAGCTGCAGCAGCGCAATGCCCTGCATCTGGCATCGCGCTTCTGCGAGAAAGGTCTGCGCTACGACCTCACCGTGCCTTTCGCCCGCTATGTGGTCATGCACCGCGAGGAGCTCCAGCTGCCCTTCAAGCGCTATCAGGTGCAGCCCGTATGGCGTGCCGACCGTCCGCAGAAGGGCCGCTACCGTGAGTTCTATCAGTTCGACGGCGACGTGGTGGGCTCCGACTCGCTGCTCAACGAGGTCGAGCTCATGCAGATCGAGGACATGGTGTTCAGCCGTCTTGGTGTGCGTGTGGAGATCAAGATCAACAACCGCAAGATCCTCACCGGCATTGCCGAGGTCATCGGAGCAGCCGACAAGATAGTCGACATCACCGTTGCCATCGACAAGCTCGACAAGATTGGCATCGACCAGGTCAACGCCGAGCTGCGCGACGACGGACTCACCGACGAGCAGATCGAGAAGCTCCAGCCCATCATCCTGCTCGAAGGGTCGAATGAGGAGAAGCTCGACACCATCGCCCAGGTGCTTGCCTCCAGCGAGACTGGCCTCAAGGGCGTCGAGGAGACCCGCTTCATCCTCTCCACCCTAAAATCTCAAATCTCAACTCTCAAATCTCAAATCACCTTCGACCTGACCTTAGCTCGTGGCCTCAACTACTACACAGGCGCTATCTTCGAGGTGAAGGCCCTCGACACGCCCATGGGCAGCATCTCAGGAGGCGGACGCTACGACAACCTCACGGGCATCTTCGGCATGCCGGGCCTCTCGGGCGTGGGCATCTCCTTCGGTGTCGACCGCATCTACGACGTCCTCGATGCGCTGCAGCTCTATCCCCAGGGCTCGCTTATGACCAGCCGTGTGCTGTTCATCAACTTCGGACAGAAGGAGGCCGCCTACTGCATGTCGGCTCTCGCTCAGGTGCGCCAGGCCGGCATCCGTGCCGAGCTCTTCCCCGATGCCTCCAAGATGAAGAAGCAGATGAGCTATGCCAATGCCAAGCAGATTCCTTACGTCGTGCTCGCTGGCGATAATGAGATGGCTCAGGGAAAGCTGACCCTGAAGGATATGGCTACGAGCGACCAGAAGCTTGTGACCATAGAAGAACTGATTGAAGAACTGAAAAAATAGTACACGCACATGAAAACAGCGAGAATCTTTGCATTGCTGCTCGTGGCTTGGCTGATGCTTCCTTCGGCCAGCAACGACAAGGTGACCACTATCTTCATCATTGGCGACTCAACAGCTGCCAACAAGGGCGGCATCGCTGAAGGCAAGCAGGAAAGAGGGTGGGGCATGGCGCTCCAGTGTTACTTTGATCCTGACTATATTCTCGTTGATAATCATGCCGTTAATGGGCGCTCGTCGCTGAGCTTCATCAACGAGGGACGATGGGATAAAGTGCTTCAGGCCATGAAGCCCGGCGACTACGTCATCATCCAGTTTGGCCACAACGACGAGAAAGCTCCCAAGGACCGTCACACCGATCCGGGCTCCACCTTCGACTATAATCTGGCCAAGTATGTTCGTGAGACACGCGAGCATGGGGGCATTCCTGTACTGATGAACTGCGTCGTTCGTAGGAATTTTTTTGTCAGTGCGCCTGAGAACGATGATGACGAGAAACTGCGCACCACCACCTTCCAGGACGGGGTGAAGATGGTCGAGGGCGACTCGCTCATCGATACCCACGGACTCTACCGGGTGGCTCCGCGCGACGTAGCCCGGCGCATGAACGTGCTCTTCGTCGATGCCAACCAGATCACCCACGACCTGGAGCAGGGACTCGGCACTGAGGCTTCCAAGCGCCTCCACATGTGGTTCCGTCCCGGCGAGGAGCCCAGCGAGCCCAAGGGCAAGCAGGACAATACCCACTACAATGTCTATGGCGCCCATGTCGTGGCCCGCCTGCTGGCCGATGCCCTCTGCGAGCAGATTCCCCTGCTGACGAAGTATCGCATCGATGCCGACATCACCGTCGACACCCGTGGCCGTGGCGACTACCTCTCGCTCGAGCCTGCAGTAGCCGCTGCCCTCGCCTCCTCGAAGGCTGAGACCACCATCCAGCTGCTCGGTGGAGAATGGGAGAAGCCACAGCTGCCCAAGAAATCACGTATCAACTTCGTGCTGCGCGAAGGCGCCGTGTGGAAGTAAAAAACCGACTAACACATTACTTTTTATTATGAAACATCGTGTATTGGCTATCATGGCAGCAGCTGTGCTGAGCAGCATGGCCGTTCAGGCCAAGGTGAGACTGCCTCACCTCATTGGCGACAATATGATCATCCAGCAGCAGAGCGACGTGCGCCTCTGGGGATGGGACAAGCCCGGCACCACCGTGAAAGTGTCCACCTCATGGAGCAGCACCACCGTCGAGGCTAAGACCGGCAGCGACGGCAAGTGGCTCGTCAGCGTCAAGTCGCCTAAGGCTTCCTACGAACCGCTGTCCATCACCTTCGACGACGGCGAGCGCACCACCATCAGCAATGTGCTCTCTGGCGAGGTGTGGGTCTGCGCTGGCCAGTCGAACATGGAGATGCCCGTCAAGGGCTTCTGGCAGTGCCCTGTAGAAGGCTACAACGACTGGGTCATCGAGTCGGCACGACACCGTGCTGTTCATTCGGTGAAGATCCCCAGCGTGATGCGCTCCGAGCCACAGGACGATGCCCAGTGCTCGTGGAAGGAGT
>JAEEGK010012135.1_pt1 | contig 19626 bp, 13 predicted proteins | sample 8958771 | NCBI WGS metagenome assembly JAEEGK01 (sample SAMN16246547, study PRJNA631951) | gut metagenome | biome: gut microbiome; feature: rumen; material: SC-attached | host: Bos | place: Iran: Karaj | collected 2018-10
GTGGAAGCCCTCCGGCTTTTCCGGAAGCGCCGCCAGAGTTTCGCAGCCCGCACTCTCCGCCAGCGCCCGTTCTTCCGACCTTCGGGCATAGACGGTCACCGCCGCCCCCAGGGCCCGGAGCCGGGGCGCCAGGGCCCGGGAGATGCGGCCCCCGCCCAGAATCAGGATGCGGGAGCCCAGAAGGGTCCGCTCCGTGTGGGCGATGGCTGCTGCGATGGCCCCCTCCGCCGTGATGGCCGCGTTCCGGAGCTGGACTTCCTCCCCGGAGTAATAGTCCCGCAGCCGCAGCCGGGGGTGCCGGCCACGGGCCTGGCCCACCAGGGCCAGACTGCCGGGCCGGAGCTCCTCCAGGGCCGGATGATCCCCCGTGGGCAGGGGGAAGAGCCAGGCGTCCGCCCCTTCACCGGGCGCGTAGGGGACGATATCATGCCCTTCCCCGCCCAGCAGCTCCCCCAGGTATCTCTGCCGGGTGTCTCCCGGCAGCAGCGCGATCTTCATGGGTCATCACCTCGGACCATCCTATGCTCCGGGAATAAAAAGGTCCCGGCCGGGGAGCCGGGACCAATCGTGAAACCGTCAATGCTGCCGCTGTTTTGCCTCAGCGGTTCCTCCGGGCGTCCTTTTCACCGCAGTCTGCGGCATTCCAGATAGTAGCGCTTGTCTCTGGCGGGGCCGATGGAAAAGCTCTTTTTGGGCAGGGGGCCGCTGCGGATGATGGAGGGGAAGAGGTCGTTCTTGTCCATCTCCGGCATCAGCAGGCCCGCCCGGCCCGCGGGACGGCAGAGAGCCTCCGCCTCCCGGTCTCCGTGGATGTAGTCGATGCGCCCGCCGTGCCTCTCCGCGTAGTCCTCCATGAAGGCCTCGCAGGCGGCGATGCACTGGCCGATGGTGCCCTCCACCCGGAGGGTCGCCTCCCCCTTCGCCGTCAGACAGCGGAAGGGCCGCCCGCAGTCCGAGGGGAAGCGCTCCCGGGCCTCCCGGAGAAAGTCCCCCTCCTCCGTGTCGAAGAGGACCCGGTGGATGGCCTCGAAGACCAGGTCCGGCTCGTGGAGGTCCGTCAGCTCCGCCAGGGCGAAGCGGGCGGGGTGGGTCTCCCGCTCCCGGGGGGAGAGGGTATCCCGCAGCTCCTCCCAGCACTTTTTGGCCGCCGCCAGGCTGTGGTTCCCGTCCCCCACGGCGTAGAGGATCGGAGCGCCGGTGTTGCCGTACTTCTGCCGCAGCCGTTCTTCGCTGCCCAGGACCTCCAGGGAACGGCGCAGGGCCGCGGCCCCCGCACCGCTGATCCGCCTTGCCCGGATCCGTCCGCCCCCCTCCATCAGGGACGTGTCGTAGAGCAGCTCTCCGGCATTCGCCTCGGCGCAGGCCATGACCTCCATGGCCGGATCGTCGCAGAACAGCACCAGGTGGGGCAGCTCCAGGGCGGCGGCCCGGCGCAGCCGCAGCCGGGGCGGCAGCCGATCCTCCACCAGACCCTCGGTGGCGTGGATGGGGGAGCAGCTGTCCGCCCGGTAGTCGTAGTACTCCAGGTCCAGAAGGCCCAGGATGCCCCGGCGCAGGCCGCCTCCGGAGAGGGTCCGCTCCAGGTAGAGAAAGCTGTCCGGCAGGGCTTCCAACAACCCCCGGCCGAGGTAGTCCTCCATGCGGCGGAGGATCTCCGCCTCCAGGGCCTCCCGGTCGGGCCGGTCCAGCCAGGCCTCCGGCAGGGTGAGCCGCAGGGTGCTGGGGGCGTCCCCCACATAGGCGTCCACCCGCTCCCAGTAGGCCGGGTCGGCGGTGAACTGGTCGCAGGCGATGACCGCCCAGCGCCGCAGGTCCTCCACCCGGGGAAGCAGGATCTCTCCGGGCATAAAGCAATCGGCAAGGTTCATGGTATTCGTATCTCCAGACGTGATGAAAATGGAAAGCCGACAGATGGGGCTACAGGTGTTCTGCCCGGCCCAGACGGCGGTAGACGGTAAGGTACATGACGGTGTAGCAGGCCGTGCCGCCGATGATCTGGCTCACGGGCTCGGCCCAGAAAATTCCATTGGCTCCCAGCCCCGTGATGGAGGGCATCAGGAGGATGAGGGGAAGAAGGACGATGAACTTCCGCAGGAGGGAGAAGAACACCGCCCGCTTGGCCAGACCCAGGGAGGTGAACACGTTCTGTCCCACCATCTGGAAGGTCATGAAGAAGAACATGGCGTAGTAGTGCCGCACGCCGTAGACTCCCACGCTGAGCAGCTCCGGGTCGCTGTTGAAAAGGCGCACGAAGAAGCCGGGAAGCAGCATGAAGGCCCCCCACATGACAAAGCAGTAGGCCGCCACCAGGAGGGTCATCACCCGGATGCACTCTTTGCAGCGGTCCCAGGCCCTGGCCCCGTAGTTGAAGCCCAGCACCGGCTTTCCTCCCTCCGTGACGCCGGAGGCCGGCATAAAGGACAGCTCCCGCAGGGAGTTGATGACGGTCATCACCGCCACATGGGTGTCGCCCCCCAGACGGGCCAGACCGTTGTTGTAGAAGAAGCTCACGGCGGAGTTCGTAAAGCTCATGACGAAGCCCGCCACCCCCAGGCCCAGCATCCGGCCCACCACCTCCCGACGGAGCCGGAGATTCGCTGCCCGCAGGGGAATGATGGCCCGCTTCCCCGTCAGGAAGCGGAAGACCCAGAGGGAGGAGGCCAGCTGGCTCAGCACCGTGGCCAGGGCTGCGCCCCGGACGCCCCAGTGGAAGACGAAGATGAAGAGCGGGTCCAGGGCGATGTTCAGCACCGCGCCGATGAGCACCGTCAGCATCCCAGTCCGGGCAAAGCCCTGGGCGTTGATGAAGGCGTTCATCCCCACCCCCGTGAGGACGAAGACCGTTCCGGCCAGGTAGACGTTCAGGTAGTCGCTGGCAAAGGGAAAGGTCTCCTCGCTGGCCCCGGTCCAGCGGAGGACGGGGTCCTTGAAAAGGTAGCCCAGCAGGGTGAGGCTCAGACCGAAGATCAGCAGCAGGCAGTAGGCGTTGCCCAGAATCCGCCCGGCCTTCTCCTCGTTCCCCTCTCCCCGGGCGATGGAGAAGAGCGGGGCGCCCCCGGTGGAGCAGAGGGACTGGAAGGCGCTGATGACCATAAGAATGGGGGCGGCCAGGCCGATGCCCGTCAGGGCCAGCTTGCCCCCCTCGGCCATGTGGCCGATGTAGATCCGGTCCACGATGCTGTACAGGGTGTTCACCACCAGGGCCAGGGTCAGGGGAAGGGCCAGACGGAGGATGTTCCCCGTCAGGCTGCCCTGGGAAAAGTCGCTCTTACTGCCCTGGGTCGGGAGCATTGGCAAGGAAACCGCCTCCTTCTTCGGAAATGCTGAGGGCCAGCAGGACCCAGAATATCGGCGCCGAGGCGCACATGGAGATGCCGAACATGGCCTGCAGGGCGTAGGCCAGGGCGGCGCCGGCACAGACGCGCCCCGCCTCCCGGCCCAGGAAAAAGCGCAGGCCCGCGCAGAAAAAGAGCCCGAGATGGCAGAGGGCGGCAGGGAGGCCGCAGCAGACCAGGGTCTGCAGCACTTCGCTGTGGGCGGCGTCGATGGAAAGGGTCACCAGCCTTCCCGCCTCCTCTGAATAATACCGGTAGGGGGCCAGCTGCCGCAGGGACAGAGTGTCCGGCCCAGTGCCCAGAAGAAGATGCTCCTTTGCAGCCCCCAGCACCTGGGTCCAGATGTACACTCTGCCGCTGCCCATGCCCTCGGACAGTTCCCCCCGCAGGAGGCGCCCGGCCTCCGCCAGGGGGGCATACCAGCCCTCGTAGCGGTAGAGGAAGAGCAGGCCCAGGACCGGCAGGAGAACGAAGAGGCAGAGGGACCAGGCCCGCGCCGGCCGTTCCCCCGGTCCCAGCCGCAGGAGCAGCCAGGCCCCCAGGGCAGCCCCCGCCAGGAACAGCCCGGCCCCGGGGGGCAGGAGCCGGCCCAGCAGCGCCCCGGCGGAGAGGGGAACGGCACAGAGCCAGCGGCAGAGCCTTTGGAGGCTGCCGCAGAGGGGAAGACAGAGCAGCGCCAGGATCCCCAGGGCCAGCATGGGGGCCGTCTGGTCCATGCCGCCCAGTATCCAGGCGGTAAACAGCAGCAAGGGAAGCAGCAGCCAGCGCTTCCCGCCCTTTTCCAGAATGGAAAGAAACAGCAGCGCCGCCGCGGCAGTGAGCACCGCCCCCGTCTGCCCCGCGTTTCCCACCGTGCCCAGATAGGCCCCGGCATAGCGCAGGTTGGCATCGGCCCAGCCCATGCCCGGCGGATAGAGGCCCAGGGGATTCCGCCCCAGGAGCTGGAGCAGGGAGAGCGCGTCCAGCAGCAGGATCCCGGCGGCAAAGACGGGAAGCAGGATTTCCTTCCGTGGCCGCCGCAGGGAGAGCAGCAGAAAGCTCAGACCGTAAAGGGCCAGGTGCAGGAAGCCCTCCTGTCGGCTGCCGCCCGAAAAGGCGGTGCGCCGCCAGGGGGAGAAGAGGGCGGAGAGAAGGCAGAAGAACAGCCAGAGCAGGGTCAGGACCCGCTCCGGTCCCCGGGTCAGGGCCCGGAGCCCCGGCCGGTCCATGAAGCCCGTCAGGAGAAAGGGCAGGGTCAGCAGGACGTAAAGCAGGGCCTTGAAGCCGCTGATCCGGGTATAGCCGCCCCCGGCGGCAAAGTAGGGGGCCGCCAGCAGGAAGGCGGAGGACAAAAGGAGGGTATAGCCCTCGGCCGTCCGGTCTCCCAGGCGCATGCCCTCCGCCTCCCTTTCCTTTCCGCGATTTTCAAAGTATACACCACCGGAGCGTTCCGCGCAAGGGAGGAAAACCTGCCGTGAAAATCCTTTCGGGGCGGAAAAAACATTGACTTTGGCCCCGTATGTTGTATAATCATATAAAATGACCACAGCGACTTGTGTGATATGAGAGAGAAAGGCAGTGAGGCGCGGAATGAATCTGGAGGAACTGCAGCAGGAAGCGAAAAACGGCAATATGGTTGCCCAGTACGACCTCGCCATGTATTACGGCAAGCTCCTGAAGGAGACCGAGGACGAGGACGAAATCTATAAGTATTCCCTGGATGCCATGCTGTGGCTGAAAAAATCCGCCCAGCAGGGCTACGGTCCGGCCATGGAGGCCGTCAACGAGCTGGATGTGATTCCCCGGGAGGCAGAGAAAGCGCCCTCCGCCGTAGACTGGCCGGAGGAGTTTTCCGAAATTGAAGAGCCCCCTGCCCCTCCTGAGAAGGAGCTGCCCGAGCCTCCTGCGGAAGAGCCTGCGGATACGGAGGAGGAGACGGCCGCTGCCGTGGCCGCCGCCGTCATGGAGAGTACCGCCGAGCTGATGGATCCCCAGGGCGACCGGAACGGGGCGGCCTCCTCTGCGGAAGCGCCCTATGCCCGCTCGGAGGATGCCTTTGCCCCCGGCGCTTACGACGAAGAGCCCTCCGGAAGCAGGCGCTTTTCCACCGCCAATACGGTGCTTTGCTGCATGCTTGCCGTCAGCCTTCTGCTGAACGTCCTTTTGCTGATCTTCCTCTTCCGTATGTCGAAGGACAAGAATCCCGTTCCCCCCTCTCCCGGGCCCGTGGCATCCTCGTCCACCCCGGCGCCTGCTCCGAGCAGCACGCCCAGCAGCACGCCCAGCAGCGCACCCACGGCTTCCCCCAGCCCCACGCCGGAGGTCACGCCGGAGCCCAGCCCCACCCCCGAGGTCACGCCGGAGCCCAGCCCCACCCCCGAGCCCTTCTGGCTGGACCTGAGCCAGTATCCCAAGCTGGAGCTGAAGCCCAACGAGGATCAGCTTTATGAAGACTATGTTTACTACATAGTTACCGCTGCCGATACGCTGAATATGCGCTCCGGCCCGGATACCCGCTACGATCGGATCACCACCATTCCCGGCATGACCAAGGTGGGCGCCGTTTCCAAGTACGGCAGCTGGTATCTGGTGGAATACGGCAGTGAAATGGGCTGGGTTTCAGGGGATTACCTGACCAGCAACCTGAATTACCAGCGCCCGGCCGCCACGGGTGCCCCGGCGCCTCCCTCCTCCTCCGGCAACCTGACCACCTACGACTGATCCGGCACCTGCCGCCCCGCGGGACAATGCCCGTGGGGCGGTTTTTGCCGCGGAGAGGTCCCGGAGGAGGGCTCTTTTTCCCGCCGGAGGAGCGGACGGCCTCCGGACAGAAGCGACTGAGCGAAATAAGGAGGACACCCGCATGAAACGAGGATTGGGCATTCTGCTGGCCCTGCTGCTGGCCCTGAGCCTTCTGCCGACGCAGGCGTCTGCGAAGGTCGTGATCACCTCCGCCGAGATCACGGTGGACCCGCCGGTGGTCGGCGCGTCGCCGGACTATACGGCGGTCGTCCCGGCCGGGGCGCCTTACTATGTCGACGCATTCAGCCACGAGAACATCCGCAATGACGTCGAGTGGAAGGATGTGACGGCGGATGCCTGGCTGCTTCCGGACAGCGCCGTGTTCGAGCCGGGACACCAGTATAAGGTCTGCGTCTATCTGACGGCCCGGACGGATTACACCTTCTCCTTCCGCCTTGCGGCCACTCTGAACGGGCAGAGAGCGGCTACCGGCAAAACCGGCAATCAGATGATGGTCTATTACACCTTCCCGGCCCTGGAGGAGAGGAGCTGCACCGTGACCTTCAGCGCCAATGGCGGCGGCGGGACCATGGCGAGTCAGACCGTCGCTCACGGCGCGGGTTTTCTTCTTCCCTCCGTCGGCTTCACCCCGCCCGGCGGAATGCAGTTTGACTGCTGGGACATCGGCGGGACGAAGTACAGCGCCGGAGAGTCCATAACCGTGACCTCTGATCTGGAGCTCAGGGCGACCTGGAAGGAGCTGTGCACGATCACCATCCTCAGCGGAACGGGCGGAAGAGCCTCTGCTTCCGCCGCCTCTGCCGCAGCGGGGACGGAGGTCACCCTGACCGCCGTGCCCGACAGCGGCTATCAGTTCCGGGAGTGGCAGGTCCTCTCCGGCGGTGTGACCGTCACGGAAGGGAAGTTCACCGTCGGCAGCGCGGACGTGGAGCTCCGGGCGGTCTTCGAGCAGACCCGTATTGTCGGCGGCACCGTCAGCGGAAATGCGATCACCTATACCCTGGAGGGCGTTCCCTCCGGGGCCATGCTGATCGCCGCCCGCTACGACGGGGATCGGATGACCTGGGTCCGGACGGTCCCCTCTCCCGAGCCGACGGGGACCCTGCGTGCAGGCGGCAGCGGAGGCCGCTTCCGCCTGTTCCTGCTGGATGAGAGCAGCCTCCGCCCCCTTTGCCCCGCCTGGAGCAGCTGATCCCGGAAGCGGTCCCGGTGATTCGCATCCGGACAGTGGAGCTGTGCAGAGCGGGGCCGCCCGGATCGCCGCGGTTTTGGCGTTTAAGCCCCAGGCACGAAAGCAATTCCACAGGGCATGTCCGCTGGTTTCCCGTCGGCCATGCCCTCTTGCTTTGACGGGAGCTGTGTGCGGGGAAGAGCGACTGCCCGCCGTTGACTTTTTTCGTCCCGGTGGATATACTATTTCAACATGGTGCAGCCGAGCTGCGGCGTAAGGACGGTGAGAGAATGCGGAAAAAAGCGGAGGAGGCGCCGAAGGCGGCGGTCCCGGCGGTGCAGGCGTCCCCGGACCGGGGCCTTTCGGAGGAGGAGGTCCGGGTGCGGACCGAGGCGGGCCTTGCCAACACGCCGGTGGAGCCCCCCTCCAAAACCGTGGGGCAGATCGTCCTCTCCAACGTTTTCACCTATTTCAATATGCTCTTCCTGCTCCTGGCCCTCTGCGTCGCGGCGGTGCGGAGCTGGCTGGACCTCAGCTTTATGGGGGTCATCCTCGTCAACACCCTCATCGGCATCGTGCAGGAGCTGCGCAGCAAGCGTACCCTGGACAAGCTCCGCATCCTCACCTCCCCCAGGGCCCGGGTGCTGCGGGGCGGCACGGAGCGCAGCGTTCCCACCGAGGAGCTGGTGCGGGACGATATCGCCCTCTTCTCCGCCGGAGACCAGATCCCCGCCGACGGGGAGGTGGTGACCGGGGAACTGCGGGTGAACGAAGCCCTCATCACCGGCGAGGCGGACGAGGTGATCAAGGGGCCGGGCGACGCCCTGCTCTCCGGCAGCTTTGCCGTGGGAGGCGAATGCCGGGCCCGGCTCACGGCGGTGGGGGAGGACTCCTTTGCCTCGAAGCTCACTCTGGAGGCCCGGCAGAGCCGGAAGCCCCGGCAGAGCGAAATGATGCGCTCCCTCAGCCGTCTGGTGAAGGTCATCGGCTTTGTCGTGCTGCCCTTCGGGGCGGTGCTGTTCTGCAAGGAGGTCATCTGGCTGCGGCGGGACGTGGTGAGCGCGGTCACCGGCACGGTGGCCTCGGTCATCGGCATGATCCCGGAGGGGCTGTACCTCCTTACCAGTCTGGCCCTCATCGCGGGCATCCTGCGTCTGGCCCGGAAAAAGACCCTCCTTCACGACATGGCCTCCATCGAGACCCTGGCCCGGGTGGACGTCCTCTGCGTGGACAAGACGGGCACCATTACGGAAAACAAAATGACGGTGGAAAACCTGCATCTCCTCAGCGAGAACACGTTTTCCGAGCCGGAGGTGCGGCAGGTCCTGGCGGACTATGTCTTCGCCATGGCCGGGGACAACGAGACCATGCTGGCCCTTCGCCGCCGCTTTGCCGGAAGTCCCAGGCACAAGGCCGCCGGGGTGCGCCCCTTCTCTTCCGAGGATAAGTTCGGCGGCGCGGATTTCGGGGAGGGCGGCGTCTGGCTTCTGGGCGCCCCGGATGTGCTCCTGAAGCTGAATTACGCCGACTATCAGAGTGAGATCGAGGGCTGGGCGGAGAAGGGCTGCCGGGTCCTGCTGCTGGCAAAGCTGGAGGGGACCCTGGAGGCCGCCCCTCAGGGGCGGCTGCGCCCCGCCGCTCTGGTACTCCTCTCCAACAAGGTGCGCCGGGAGGCGCCGGAGACCTTCCGGTATTTTGCGGAACAGGGGGTGACGGTGAAGGTCATCTCCGGAGACAACCCCGTCACTGTGTCCGAGGTGGCCCGACGGGCAGGGATCCCCAACGCGGAGAAGTACGTGGACGCCCAGACCCTCACCAACGACGCCATGCTGGCCGCCGCCGCCCGACAGTACACGGTCTTCGGCCGGGTGAAGCCGGAGCAGAAGCGGCTGCTGGTGCAGGCCCTGAAGGCTGCGGGCCACACCGTGGCCATGACCGGCGACGGCGTCAACGACGTGCTGGCCCTGAAAACCGCCGACTGCGGCATCGCCATGGCCTCCGGCAGCGACGCGGCCTGCCATGCGGCGAACATCGTGCTGCTGAATTCCGATTTTTCCAGCATGCCCTCCGTGGTGGACGAGGGGCGGCGGGTCATCAACAACATTGGCCGCTCCGCCTCCCTCTATCTGACGAAGAACATCTTTTTCTTCCTGCTGGCGGTGGTGACCCTGGTGGGGGTGCTGCCGGCCCCCTTCAGTCCCGCGGGTCTCAGCATCGTCAACGGCCTCACCATCGGCCTGCCCTCCTTCATTCTGGCCATGGAGCCCAACCGGCAGCGGGTGGAGGGGCGATTCCTGCCTCAGGTCCTCTACCGGGCCCTGCCCGCCGCACTGACGGACCTGCTGCTGGTCCTGGGGATGCTGTTCTTCTACGGCGCCCTGGAGCTGCCCCAGGACTCCATCCGCACGGTGGCCACCGGGCTCATGGGAGTGGTGGGCCTCTGGATGGTGGACCGCACCAGCCGCCCCTATACCCGGCTCCGGAAGGTGCTGATCATCGGCATCACGGTGCTGTTTGCCGCGGCCTTCCTCTTCTTCAAGCCCTGGTTCACCCTGCCTCCGGCGGGGAAGGCGGGGACGGCGATTTTCATTCTCTTTGCCCTGCTGGCAAAACCGGTGATGGATACCGTCAGCCGGGGGCTGGACGAAGTGAAAAAGCTGGTCCTGCGCTTCCGGGGCGAGTGGGACGTGTGATCCGGTAAATAAGGAATAGTGAATAGTTTTTGCGGAAAGGCGTGAAGTCCTATGGTACACGAACAGGCATTGCGGTACGGGAGCCAGGGGTCGGCGATCCGGGCCCTCTTTGAGTACGGACGGCAGCGGTCCGCCCAGGTGGGGCGGGATCGGGTCTGCGATTTTTCCCTGGGGAACCCCAGCACGCCGCCGCCGAAGGCGGTGCTGGAGGCTTTTCGGGCGGTGCTGGAGGAGGACCCCATGGCCACCCACGGCTATACCAGCGCCGTAGGCTGTGACGAGCTGCGCACGGCCCTGGCGGAGAGCCTGACCCGGCGCTTCGGCATGGCGGTGGCTCCCGGGGACCTCTTCATCTCCTGCGGGGCAGCCCCGGCCCTTACCGCCTGCTTCGGCGCCCTCACCCTGGGGCATGAGACGGAATTCGTGGCCCTGGCCCCCTTCTTTCCGGAGTATAAGGTCTTTGCGGAGACCTTCGGAGGGAAGCTGCGGGTGGTACCGGCGGACGAGAAGGCGTTCCAGATCGACTTTGCCGCCCTGGAGCGCACGCTGAACGCCAGGACCCAGGCGGTGGTCATCAATTCCCCCAACAACCCCTCCGGGGTTGTCTATACGGAGGAGACCCTACGGACCCTGGGCGAGCTGCTGCTGCGGAAGAGCCGGGAGGCGGGCCATCCCATCTACCTGATCTCCGACGAGCCCTACCGGGAGCTGACCTACGGCGGGGTGAAGCCCCCCTTCGTGCCGGATTACTACGGCGATACCATCATCTGTTATTCCTGGAGCAAGTGCCTCTCCCTTCCGGGCGACCGGCTGGGCTATGTTCTTGTCCCGGAGAAGGCCAGCGACGCGCGGCAGGTGTTTGCCGCCGTGGCCGGAGCATCCCGGATGCTGGGCCACGTCTGCGCCCCCAGCCTGATCCAGAAGGCGGTGGCGAGGTGCGTGGACGTGATGCCGGACTTGACGGTGTACGAGAGGAACCGGAACCTTCTGCTGGAGGCCCTGCCCCGGATGGGCTACGACTGCGCCCGGCCCGACGGCGCCTTCTACCTGTTTTTCCGGGCCCCCTGGGGAGACGGAGAGAGCTTCGGCGCCCTGGCGAAGGAGCGGGACCTGCTGGTGGTCCCAGCCGGCAGCTTCGGCTGCCCCGGCCACCTGCGCCTTGCCTACTGTGTGGACACAGAGGTGGTGGAGCGCTCGCTGCCCGTGTTTGAAAAGCTCATAAAGGAGAAGCCATGAAAGCTTACGACAAGCAGTATATCGGCGGTCTCTGGCGGGAGGGCCGGGGCCGGAAGCTTCTGGAGGACCGGAACCCCTACACCGGCGAAGTCCTCTATACCTATCGTTCCGCCTCCAAAGAGGACGTGGACGAGGCCTACGCCGCCGCAAAAAAGGCCCAGAGGGACTGGGCGGCCCAGCCTCCCTCCCGGCGGGTGGAGGCTATGGAGCGGCTGTATCAGGTGATGCGGGAATATGCCCCCGTCATGGACGAGTGCCTGCTGCTGGAAAACGGGGCCGCTCTTCCCAAACGGGCCTACGAGGTGGGGGACAGCGCCGCCTTCGTCCGCTATTTCATGGCCTTTCCCCAGAGAATGGAGGGCCGCATCCAGCCCTCCGACACGCCGGGGCAGGTGAATTACGTCTTTCGGAAGCCCCGGGGCGTGATCACCGTCATCGCTCCCTGGAACGTGCCCTTCATCCTGGCCCTCCGCAGCGTCCTCCCCGCCATCGCCTGCGGGAACGCCGTGGTGCTGAAGCCTGCCTCCGACACTCCCGCCTCCGCCTTCATCCTGGCGGAAATCTTCGAGAAGGCCGGATTCCCGGCGGGGCTACTGAACGTGGTGGCCGGGTCCGGCAGCGAGATCGGGGACTATCTGGTGGAGCATCCCGACAGCGACTTGATCTCCTTTACCGGCTCCACGGAGGTGGGCCGCCGGATCGGGGAGAAGGCCGGGGGCCGGGTAAAGGAGGTCTCCCTGGAGCTGGGAGGCAACAACTCCATGCTGGTCCTGCCGGACGCGGACCTGGAGCGGGCGGCGGAGAAGGCCGTCTTCGGGGCCTATTTCCACCAGGGTCAGGTCTGCATGGCCCTGAACCGCATCATTGTGGTGGGGGAGAATTACGAGGCCTTTGCCGCGCTCCTGACGGAGAAGGTCCGGGCCCTGAAGGCCGGGGACCCGGCGGACCCGGAGACCTTCGTGGGCCCCCTCATCAACGAAACCCAGGTGAAGCACTTTGACCAGCTGCTGAAGGCTACCCTGCAGGCCGGGGCCAAGGCCCTGGTGGAGGGGAAAACCCAGGGGAATCTCGTCTCCCCCTGGCTGCTGGGCGAGGTCACCAACGACATGCCCGCCGCAAGGAGCGAGATGTTCGGTCCCGTGGTCAGCCTTCTCCGGGCAAAGGACGAGGAGGAGGCCGTGGCCATGGCCAACGACACCCCCTACGGCCTGTCCAACAGCGTCTTCGGCCGGGACGTGTACCACGCCATGCAGGTGGCCCAGAGACTGGAAAGCGGCATGGTCCACGTCAACGACCAGTCCATCGGGGACGAGGCCCACGTCATGTTCGGCGGGGAGAAGGAGAGCGGCATCGGCCGCTTCAACGGCGCCTGGGTGCTGGATAAATTCACCACCGAGCAGTGGCTGGCCGTGAACGAATAAAACGGAATAAAACAGCATGAGCCTCCGGCAAAGCCGGAGGCTCATGCTGTCGACAAAGTGTCGACAGCTTGTGAGGCATAATCGGAATTGTATCCTGATTATGCACAGATATAACGTGAAGGGGGATTCCCGTCCCCCTTCACGAATCCCCCATGCAAACCGATACTCTGCCGAAGGGTTTGTCTACAGCCTGTGAGCCTCCGGCAGAGCCGGAGGCTCACAGCAAAAACCGGGGTCAGAACCTGCGGATGTAGTCGGCCTTTCTGGGGGGCGCTTCCCGCCGTCCCTCGGGCTTGCCGTAGCCCAGGATGATGTTGCCTACGCCGCGATAGCTCTCCGGGATGCCGAAGACCTGCTTCAGTACCTTTCCGTCCTCGCTCTCAAAGCTCTCCTCCGCCCGCCAGATGTAGCAGGAATCCACCCCCAGGGCATAGGCGGCGTTCAGAATGTTCCCCATCACCAGGTTCCCGTCGGATACGCCGAAGGGCACAGTGCTGTCACCGAAGACCACCACCAGGGTGGGTGCCCCGTAGAAGGGATGGGCGTCGGGATTGCCGGTGACGGCGGCGTTCAGCTTCTCCACCCGGGCCAGCAGCTCGGGGTCCTGGATGGACACGATGATGGGGGACTGCTTGCCCATGGCGGTGGGGGCGTAGGTGCCGGCCTCCAGGATCTCCTCCAGCAGGGCGGCATCCAGCTGTTCCTCCCGGTAGGCCCGGCAGGACCTCCGCTCCCTGAGACTTTGAATGACTTGGTTCATATCGATTCCTCCGCTTCAAAAAAAGTTACTGCCTGCCTGTCAGTTCCCGCACGACCTCTCCCGCCAGGATCAGCCCCGCCGCCGCCGGAACAAAGGCGTTGCTGCCGGGCACCTGCCGCCGCTGGGTGCATTTCCGGGCGGTGCCCGGCGGGCAGATGCAGTTCTCTCTGCAGGAGGCGGCCATGTCCTCCCGGGGCGTCAGGGGCGGCTCCTTGGAATAGACCACCCGCAGGGAAGGGATGCCCCGCTTTTTCAGCTCCCGCCGCATGACCCGGGCCAGAGGACAGATCGAGGTTTCATAGATGTCCGCCACCTCCAGAGCCGTGGGGTCCAGCTTGTTTCCCGCCCCCATGCAGCTGATGATGGGGACGCCGGCCTCCCGGGCCTGCTGCACCAGGGCCAGCTTCCCCGTCACGGTGTCGATGGCGTCGATCACATAGTCGTACTGGCGGAAGTCGAACTGCTCCGCCGTCTCCGGAGAATAGAAGGTTTTGTATTTGTTGACCTTTGCCTTGGGATTGATGTCCAGGATCCTGGCCTCCGCGGCGTCCACCTTGTACTGACCCACGGTGGAGCGGGTGGCGTGGAGCTGCCGGTTCAGGTTGGTGAGGCAGACCCGGTCGTCGTCGATCAGGTCCAGGGTGCCGATGCCGCTGCGGGCCAGGGCCTCCACGGCATAGCCCCCCACGCCGCCGATGCCGAAGACCGCCACCCGGGCCCGGTACAGCCGCTCCATGCCCTCCGGCCCGAAAAGCAGCTCTGATCTTGAAAACTGGTTCAGCATGGCAGGGGTTCCCCTCTCACGGATTTCATATCACAACAGTAGGTAAATATGCTGTGCAATAGGGATTATGCGTCCTTTTTCCGAAAAAGTCAACCGGGAGTTCCCTTTCTTTGGGTCCCTTTCTTGTTTTTCTGCGGGAACTGGGATATGATAGCAGCGAGAAACGGAGGATAGGGAGGGAAGGCCCATGGAGGCAAGGCCGATCCTGTGGATCGTGATCCCCTGTTACAACGAGGAGGCGGTGCTGCCTCTCACGGCGCCGCGGTTTCTGGAAAAGCTGGATTCCCTGTGCCGGGAGGGGAAGATCAGCGCCCAAAGCCGCATCCTCTTTGTGAACGACGGCTCCCGGGACCGGACCTGGGAGATCATCACCCGCCTGGCGGCGGAGGACCCGCGCTTTATCGGCATCTCCCAGAGCCGGAACCGGGGGCACCAGAACGCCGTGCTGGCGGGGCTCATGGAGGCCAGGGACCGCTGCGACATCACCATCTCCATCGACTGCGACGGCCAGGACGACCTGAACGCCATGGACGCCATGGTGGATGCCTACCTGGGCGGCAGCGAGGTGGTCTACGGCGTCCGCTCCCGCCGGGACACGGACCGCTTCTTCAAGCGTTTCACGGCAGAGGCCTTCTACCGCCTGCTGAAGAGCCTGGGGGCGGAGGTAGTGTTCAACCACGCGGACTACCGGCTGGTGAGCAGTCTGGTGCTGCGGCACTTCGCCGATTTTGAAGAGGTGAACATCTATCTGCGGGGGATGTTCCCCCTGGTGGGCTTTCCCAGCAGCAGCGTCTGTTACGAGCGGGCGGAGCGCCTGGCGGGGGAAAGCCACTATCCCCTGAGGAAAATGCTGGCCCTGGCCATGAACGGCATCACCAGCCTTTCCGTAAAGCCCATCTCCCTGATCACGGGCATGGGCGTGTTCGTCAGCCTCCTGGGCGTGGGCATCGCCGTCTGGGCCGTCGTGGAGGCGATCCTGGGCAACACCGTGGCGGGCTGGGCCTCCACCATCTGCGTCATCTGCCTGCTGGGGGGCATTCAGCTCATCAGTCTGGGCGTCATCGGCCAGTATGTGGGAAAGACTTATCTGGAGACCAAGCGCCGCCCCCGGTATATCATCAGCCGGCGCACCTGGGAAAAGCCGGCCCGCGCCTGGCTGGAGGAAAAGGAAGCGCCGCCCCATGAGGACGGCTGAAGGAACGCCCTGTCCCGGAATGCGACGGGAAATCCCTTGCGAAGGGGCCCCCTGCGTGGTAAACTGGGGCAGCAGGAACGATAGAGAAATGATTCAAAAGGATCCGCGGGTCACCCCGCGGGGAGGCTGAGATGGATAAACTGAACTGGAGTCTCGCCATCGACCTTCTGATGGCATTGATCCTTCTTTGGATGCTTTTGAAGGGCCGCGCAGACGGCGTGGTCAAAAAACTGGGAGGGCTGGCAGCCCTGGTGGCGGCCCTGCTGGCGGGAAGTGTGGTCAAGGCCCAATTCACGGACCTGGTGGCGGAACGGTGGCTGACCCCCGCCATCAACGGTCTGCTCAGCCATGCCAGAGAGAGCCTGGGCCTGGCGGACCTGCTGGAAAACCTGGCGGAGATCCTGAACAAGGCCAGCCTTCCCGGCTTCCTGAAGGTGAACGTGGCGGAAAACGTCACCGCCCGGGGCAGCGCGCTTCTGGATTCCGCCGTGACGGCGGCCTCGGAGGTGGTGGCCCGGCGTCTCAGCGGGTGGCTGCTCTTTGCCGTGGCGGCGATCCTGGCCTATGTGCTGGTGAAGGTCATCTTCAACGGGGTCCTGGACCCGGTGATTTCCAAGCTCCCCATCGTCGGAAAGGTGAACAGCCTTCTGGGGCTGCTTCTGGGGGCCGTGCAGGGGGCCGTGCTGGCGGTCTTCCTCCTCTGGCTGGCCTTCCATCTGGTTCCCGCCCTGTCCCAGCCCGGGGGCCCGCTCTCTCCGGAGGCGGTGGAAAAGTCCTATCTGACCCGCTTCTGCTTCCAGCTCTTCCCCGGCCTCTTTCGGGTCAGCTGAGCGGCCTTTGCCTCGCCCGGGCCGCCTTTTCGGAACAGTCACCAGGGGCTCCTCCGCCTTTTCGGCGGGGGAGCCCCTGAACGGTTTTTCCCTGTTTTTCGGGACGGGAGCGCCTAGGCGCCCAGCGCCTCCCGAAGGACGGCAAGGTTATTCTCCATGATGTCCAGATAGTTCGTTCCGTTCTGTATGTCCTTCCCGGTGACGGACTGCATGGAATCCAGGCAGAGAATCTTCCGCGTCCCGCCCCGGGTGTTCTCCGCAACGGTCTCCGCCAGCCGGTGATCGGTCCCGTCGATGGTCAGCACTGCGGGGAGATCCAGCTCCTCCGCCTTCCGGGCCAGAAAGGCGACGGTCTCAAAGCTGGCCTCCGTTTCCGCGGAGCAGCCCGCAAAGGCGGCGTAATAGCGAAGACCGTAGTCCTCTGTGAGATAGCGGAAGGGAAAGCGGTCGGCAAAGAGCAGGGTGTCTGTCGGCGCGGCGTCCACCGCCGCCCGATACTCCCCGTCCAGGGCATTCAGCTTTTCCAGATATGCCTCCGTGTTCTGCCGGTAGACCGCCGCATTCTGCCCGTCCAGGTCCTCCAGGGCCCGGGAGATGCGCTGGGTCAGGAGGGCGGCGTTTTGCAGGGAGAGCCAGATGTGCTCGTCATATTCCGGGCCCGCTTCCGCCTCCTCCGCCTCCATGCCCTCCGCCAGCTCCTCTTCCCTGGCCCGGGAGCCCAGGGCCTCCAGAAGGCTGAGCTTCACCATTTTCGGATTCACGGCCTCCGCCAGGGCGTCCTCCACCCACTGGTCCGAGGCGCCCCCCACATAGATGAAGAGGTCGCAGGCGGAAATCTTCAGAATGTCCGCCGCCGAGGGCTGAAAGCTGTGCATGTCCACGCCGTTTTCCAGCAGCAGGGTGAGTTCCGCCCCGGCCGGATTCTCCCCCAGGACGTTCCGCACCCAGTCCCAGGCGGGGAAGATGGTGGCCACGATGCGGAGGGGGCCGCCTTCAGGGCCGGAGGACGGCGGCGCGGAGCAGGCCGGGAGGCAGCTCAGAAGCAAAAGAAGGGCGATCAAAAGGACGATCTGTTTTTTCACGATAAGGTTCTCCGTATAATCCTGTGCTGAACTCTGCCTCCGGTTCGCCGGAATCGGACATGCCCGCCCCGGAGGCATTGAGAGCAGTATACCACAAAACCCCGGATTTGCAAGGCGGCGCGGGGGAGGACGGGGCATCTTTTCCCCGGAAAGCGGGAAAGCCGGGCAAATTTCCCTTGCGTTTCCGCTGCGGACAGGGTAATATACTTTAGTTATGATATCACCGCAGGAGAACTTTCCCAGGAAAGGAATGGTCATAGATGGCGCAGGAGTACAAAAACACCCTGAACATGCCCAAAACCGACTTCCCCATGAAGGCGGGCCTCAGCCAGCGGGAGCCCGGCTGGCTGGCGGAGTGGAAGGAAAAGGACATTTACGGCGGCCTCCAGAAGCGGGGAGAAGGCAAGCCTCGCTTCATCCTTCACGACGGCCCCCCCTTCTCCAACGGCAAAATCCATATGGGCACCGCCCTGAACAAGTGCCTCAAGGACTTCATCAACCGCTACAAGGCCATGACGGGCTATCATGTGAGCTACACCCCCGGCTGGGATAACCACGGCATGCCCATCGAGTCGGCCATCATCAAGCAGCAGAAGCTGAACCGCAAGCAGATGTCCATTCCCGAATTCCGGGACGCCTGCCATGCCTTTGCCCAGAACTACGTGGATGTGCAGCGGGAGCAGTTCAAGCGCCTGGGAGTCCTGGGGGACTGGGACCGGCCCTATCTGACCATGGACCCGAAGTTCGAGGCAGAAGAGGTGAAGGTCTTCGGGCAGATGTACGAAAAGGGCTATATCTACAAGGGGAAGAAGCCCGTCTACTGGTGCCCCAAGGATGAGACGGCCCTGGCCGAGGCGGAGATCGAGTACGCCGAGGATCCCTGCCGTTCCATCTTCGTGAAATTCGCCGTGAAGGATTCCCGGGGCGAGCTGGACAAGTACGAGAAGCTCTTCTTCGTCATCTGGACCACCACCACCTGGACCATTCCCGGCAACCTCTGCATCTGCGTGAACCCGGCCCTGGACTACGTCATTGCCAGGAACCCGGAGAACGGGGAATGCTATATCCTGGCCAAGGAGCTGAAGAAGAGCGTGGAGGAGGCCTGCGGCCTCCCGGCTCTGGAGGTCCTGGAGGAGCGGAAGGGCGCGGACTTCGAGCTGATGACCGCCCGGCATCCCCTCTACGAGCGGGACAGCCTTCTGCTCTGCGGCGACCATGTCACCCTGGACGCCGGCACCGGCTGCGTCCACACCGCTCCCGGCCACGGCCAGGAGGACTATGAGATCTGCCGGAAGTACAACGCCTCCGGGAAGACGGACATCCCCATCCTGGTGCCCGTGGACGACCGGGGCAGGATGACCGCCGAGGCCGGAAAGTACGAGGGCCTCACCACCGACGAGGCCAACTCCGTCATCTTCGGGGACCTGCAGGCCGCCGGGGCCCTTCTGGGCTGGCAGGACATCGTCCACCAGTACGCCCACTGCTGGCGCTGCAAGAATCCCATCCTTTACCGGGCCACCGACCAGTGGTTCTGCTCTGTGGACGCCTTCAAGGAGGCGGCGGTGTCCGCCGCCAACGAGGTGCAGTGGTTCCCCGACTGGGGCCGTGGCCGCATGGAGGGCATGATCCGGGAGCGGGCCGACTGGTGCATCTCCCGGCAGCGGCACTGGGGTCTTCCCATCCCCGTATTCTACTGTGACGACTGCCATAAGCCCGTCTGCACCCCCGAGACCATTGAAAAGGTCAGCGAGCTCTTCCGGGAGAAGGGCTCCAACGCCTGGTTCCTGCTGGAGGCGGCAGAGCTCCTGCCCGCGGACTTCCGCTGCCCCCACTGCGGCGGAAGGGGCTTCACCAAGGAGACGGACACTCTGGACGGTTGGTTCGACTCCGGCTCCACCCATGTGGCCTCCATGGCCCTGGACAGTCCCGGCGTCTGGCCCGCGGACCTCTATCTGGAGGGGGGCGACCAGTACCGCGGCTGGTTCCAGTCCAGCCTGCTCACCGCCGTGGCTACCAGGGGCAGCGCCCCCTACCGGCAGGTCCTCACCCACGGCTGGACCGTGGACGGTCAGGGCAGGGCCATGCACAAGTCCCTGGGGAACTCCGTGCTGCCGGACGAGCTGATCCCCAAATACGGCGCGGAGCTGCTGCGCCTCTGGGCCGCCTCCGCGGACTATCGCCTGGATATGCGCTGCTCCGATCCCATCTTCAAGCAGCTCAGTGACAAGTATCTCAAGATCCGCAATACCGCCCGCTATATCCTGGGCAATCTGGCGGGCTTCGACCCGGATTCCGGCCTTCTCCCCGACGATGAGCTGGAGCCCCTGGACCGCTGGGCCCTCAGCCGCCTGGGCGCCCTCATCGCCCGCTGTCGGGA
>JAEEGK010012137.1_pt1 | contig 19621 bp, 18 predicted proteins | sample 8958771 | NCBI WGS metagenome assembly JAEEGK01 (sample SAMN16246547, study PRJNA631951) | gut metagenome | biome: gut microbiome; feature: rumen; material: SC-attached | host: Bos | place: Iran: Karaj | collected 2018-10
AAAGGTTCGGTCATTGAGGCCCGTCTCGACAAAGGACGCGGACCTATCGCGACCCTCCTCGTACAGAACGGTACTCTTCACACGGGTGATATTATCGTCGCAGGTACGGCTGTCGGCCGTGTCCGCGTCATGACAAACGAGAACGGCCGTGAACTCACTGAGGCCGGACCTTCCATACCGGTTGAGATCACCGGTCTCCAGGAAGCTCCTCAGGCCGGCGACACCTTCGACGCCGTATCCGACGAGCGCCTTGCGCGTGAACTCGTCGAGCAGAGAAAGGACGCCGCCAAGGAAGAGCAGTGGGGCGCCATGCAGAAGGTCACACTCGACAACCTCTTCTCCTCAATTCAGGAGGGCGAGCTCAAAGACCTCAATATCATCGTCAAGGCGGACGTACAGGGCTCCGTCGAGGCGGTACGTCAGTCGCTTGAGAAACTCTCAAATGACGAGGTACGCGTAAAGGTAATCCACGGCGCCGTAGGCGGAATCGTCGAGTCAGACGTAATGCTTGCGAACGCTTCAAATGCCATAATCGTAGGTTTCGCGGTACGTCCCGACCCGTCAGCCACTGCCATGGCAGAGCGTGACAATGTAGACATCCGCTGCTACAGAATCATCTACGACTGTATTGAAGAGATTGAATCAGCTATCAAGGGTATGCTCGCTCCCAAGTTCAGGGATGTCGACATCGGACGCGCTGAAGTACGTAACGTATTCAAGATTTCCTCTGCAGGCACAATTGCCGGCTCATATGTACTTGACGGTAAGATTGTCCGTAACGCGAAAATCCGCGTAGTACGTGACGGTATCATCATCGCCGAGGATGAGATGAGCTCCCTCCGCCGTTTCAAGGACGACGTCAAGGAAGTTGCATCAGGCTATGAGTGCGGTATCGGACTTACCAAGTTCAACGACATCAAGGAAGGCGATATTTTCGAGGCCTTCATCACAGAGGAATACAGAGAAGATTAAGGAGGGACTGTTATGCCCGGGCACAGCAAAGACAGAGTTGCTGAGGACATAAAGCGTGAAATAATTGCCACCCTCAAAGACATAAAGGACCCGAGAGTTGCGGAGGAACTCCTCACCGTAGTCCGGGTCACGGTATCGGGCGATCTCTCATATGCCAAGGTCTACATCAGTGACCTTAAGGGCATAGAGAACGCAAAGGAGGCCGCGAAGGCGCTCAACGGTGCCGCAGGTTTCATCCGCCGCGAGGTGGGACAGAACCTGCACCTGAGAAAGGCGCCTGAGCTCAAATTCGTGGCTGACGATTCCGTAGAACAGGGTATGGAAATATTCAGAAAGCTCAATGAAATTTCGGGAGGTTCATATGGAAATTGACAGCAAAAGAGTCATAGAACTCCTTACTGCCGCCGATGATGTCCTCATACTTACACATAAGAATCCGGACGGCGACACACTGGGTTGTGCCGTCGCCCTCTGGCATGTCCTTACGGCTATGGGCAAGCGCGCCGCTGTAATAAACGGCCAGCCCATACCGAAGAGGTATGACCTTCTCTTTGAAGGCCTTGAAATGCCTGAGTTTGAGCCGAAGTTCATTGTCGCGGTCGATGTCGCGGACAATAAACTTCTCGGCAGCAAGCTTGACGCTTTATACGGCGATAAGGTCGATCTCTGTATTGACCACCACGCCACAAACGTGAACTATGCCAAGGAGACTTTCTTAAACGGTGATGACTGCGCAGCGGCCCTCACCCTCTACCGCATTTTCGCGGAGATGGGTGCGGAGATCACGCCCGCAGTCGCAAATGCCCTCTACACGGGCATTTCCACCGACACAGGCTGTTTCCGTTATTCAAGCGTGACCTCAGAGGCTTACCGCGTTGCCGCGGACCTTATTGACTGCGGCGCGGACAATGCGCGCATAAATGTCGCAATGTTCGAGACAAAGCCGTTTGCCTACTACGACATGCTCTCAGAGGTTTTAAGCGGCATGCGCACGTTCTGTGACGGCAGGGTAATCGTTTTCAAGGTTACCAATGAGATGTTTGAAAAGACCGGTGCCACACCTGATGACTGTGACGCCATAGCCGCCATGTCGCGCCAGTTTGAAGGCGCGCTCTGCGGCATTACGATGAAAGAGAAGGCAAACGGAGGCTTCAAGTTCTCTCTCCGTACGCATGAGCCGCTCAATGCGGCAGAGCTCTGCGCCGAATTCGGCGGAGGCGGACACATGCGTGCCGCCGGCTGCGACGCAGACGCGGGAAAGGAAGAGGAAGTCCTCTCAAAACTTGTCGACCTCATAGAAGACGAACTGAAATGACCGGTTTTATAAATCTTTACAAGCCATCCGGCATGACCTCGTTCCGCTGCGTATCAAAGGTGCGCGGTATTACGGGGGAGAAGAAGGCGGGACACTGCGGCACGCTTGACCCGCTGGCCGAAGGCGTGCTTCCTATAATGCTGGGCGGAGCGACCAGGTTCCTGGAATTTCTGCCCGACAGCACGAAGCGCTATACCGCCGTCATGCGTTTAGGTCTTACGACCGACACCCTTGACATTACGGGCGAGGTGAAGACGGAAAGCCCGGTATCATGCGGTTTGGAGGATGTTCTCGCCGTCGCTGAAAAGTACAGAGGCGACATTCTTCAGGTGCCGCCGATGTTCTCGGCATTAAACAAGGACGGCGTGAAACTTTATAAACTCGCCCGTAAGGGAGTGGAGGTCGAGCGTGAGGCCCGGCCCGCCACCATAAGCTCGCTTGAGATAAGCGAGGCGCCGGGCGAAAATGAATACACGCTCGACATAGAGTGCTCATCCGGCACCTATGTCCGCACGCTGATAGATGATATCGGCAGGGACCTCGGCTGCGGAGCGGTCATGACATCGCTCATCCGTACGGCAGCCTCGGGTTTTAATATCTCCTCATGTGTGACGCTTGAGGAGCTCGATGAGGCAGAGGATACGTCCGTCTTCATCACATCCGTCGAAGAGGCTTTAAATGCCTATCCCAAGGCATTTGTAAGCGACGGACAGGCCCACCGTTTTATCAACGGCGGCGACCTGAATCTCGAAAGAATCAAAGAGTGTAAAGTAAATGGACTTTACAGAGTATACAATCAGGAGAGATTTCTCGGAATCGGCAAGGCCGATCTGACGGAGAAAAACCTCGAATTTTGCAGAGTTTATCAGGAGAGATGACATGGCATCTGTAGTGGCTTTGGGCAACTTTGACGGTTTGCACAGGGGACATATGACCGTAATCAATGACGCTTTGGCAATGGCAAAGCGCCTCTCGGCCATGCCCTTCGCACTCGTCTTCAAAGAGCATCCCCTCACCGTTCTGACGGGAGAGGAGCAGCCCTGTCTTTTCACTTCGGAGACCCGTGCCGCCGCTTTCAAAAAGACAGGCGTCACTCTCTGCCTTCTCGACTTTGAGGAACTTAAGGATATGGGTCCCGAGGAGTTCTTCGATGAGATAATCATAAAGCGCATGGGCGCCGTCGGCGTCTGCTGCGGCTTCAACTACTCCTTCGGCAAGGGCGGCAAAGGCACGCCCGAGCTTTTGAAAGGACTCTGCGAGAGGGCAGGCCTTGAGTTTTCAATGTCACCTGAATTTGATTTTGAAGGCCAGCCCGTTTCGACGACGCGCATCAAAAAGGCACTTGAGCGCGGCAAGATAGAGACGGCGAACCGTATGCTCGGCCGCCCCTACTCCTTCCGTCTCCAGGTCGTCGACGGCGATAAACGCGGCCGTCACCTCGGTGCGCCGACAATCAACCAGGAGGCCGACCCGCACCTTGTTATACCGAAGTACGGTGTTTACATGAGCAAGGCGACAGTTGGCGACAAGAGCTATCTTGCAATCACAAATATAGGCGTAAGGCCCACATTCTACGATGACGCGAGACCGTCAATAGAGACGCATATTCTCGACTTCGAGGGCAACCTCTACGGCAAGTTTGTCGAGGTTGCGCTCCTGCGCTTCCTCCGTCCGGAGAAGCGCTTTGACTCCTTCACGGACCTTGAGGTCCAGATAAAAAATGATGAGCGCAAAGTGCGCAAACTGGCTGAAGAGGCCAGGGAACACAAAAGATAAGTAAATTGGCACTTTACTTTTAAATGTAATTGTGTTAATATAAGCAAGCCCTTTTCTCGGAGCACGGCGTATGCCGCAATGCGGATCACCGTTACCGTGTCCTGGGAAAGCGGAAAAATTTTCAATGAGGTGAAAGAAATGACACAGGAAGAAAAGCAGGCCATAATGGCTGAGTACGCGACACACGAAGGCGACACGGGTTCTCCCGAGGTTCAGATTGCCGTTCTCACAAAGAGAATCAACGATCTCAACGCTCATCTTAAGGAGCATCCGCACGACTTCCACTCAAACAGAGGACTTCTCAAGATGGTTGGTAAGAGACGTAACCTCCTCACATATCTCCAGAAGACGGATATTGAGCGTTACCGTTCCCTCATCTCGAGACTCGGACTCAGAAAGTAATGCGCTGTGGGGCAGATGGCAGCTTTGCCATCTGCCTTAAATTGCTTTTTAAGGAGCAGTTTTCATTGTAAAAACAGGAGGCCGCCCAAAAGGGATTAGCGGTAAATTAAGGACCCGGAAACCGGATTTTTAATTTATTGCTAAACCTCAGGGTTTATAACAGGCCTCCTTTTGAAAAATAAAAAGGAAGGTAAAAGAAATGTTTGAAAACTACAAGGTTTATGAAACAACCCTTGCAGGCAGACCGCTTCGCCTTGAGACAGGTAAGATGGCCGGCCTCGCAAACGCGGCCGTTTTTGCAAACTACGGTGAGACAGCCGTACTCTGCACCGTAACGGCATCCGCAAAGCCGAGAGAGGGCGTTGACTTTTTCCCGCTCTCAGTTGACTACGAGGAGAAGATGTACTCCGTAGGCCGTATCCCCGGCTCTTTCCAGAGAAGAGAGGGTAAGGCTTCAGAGAAGGCTACACTCGCTTCACGCTGCATTGACAGACCCATCCGTCCGCTCTTCCCGAAGGACATGAGAAATGACTGCTCTGTCGTTGCAACGGTTATGTCGGTTGACCCCGACTGCTCACCCGAGATCACAGCCGCAATCGGCGTTTCAGCCGCAATTGCCATCTCCGACATCCCGTGGGCAGGCCCCATCTCTTCAGTAGATGTAGGTCTTGTTGACGGTGAGATAGTCATCAACCCCACACTCGAGCAGAGAGAGAAGACAGAGCTTAAGCTCACAGTCTCCTCAACAGCCGACCTCGTCGCAATGATCGAGGCAGGCGCAAACGAGATCCCCGAGGATAAGATGTTTGAGTGCATCATGGCAGGCCACGAGGTAAACAAGGAAGTTGTCAAATTTATCAACTCCATCGTTGCTGAAATCGGTAAGCCGAAGTTTGAGTTCGAGTCCAACGATCCGGACCCGGCAATCCTCGATGAGATCGAGGCTTTCTGCGTAAAGGACGTAGAGGCCGCTCTTGACACAGACGACAAGAATGTACGCGACGAGCGTCTTCTTCCCATCTATGACAAGGTCCATGAGAAGTATGACGAGCTCTTCCCCGAGCAGGAAGGCAAGATCGACGAGATCATGTACCTCATCCAGAAGCATATCGTACGCCGCTGGCTCAAGGATGAGCACAAGCGTGTAGACGGCCGCGGTATCGACGATATCCGTCCGCTCGACGCTGAGGTTGACCTTCTTCCGCGTGTTCACGGTTCAGGTATGTTCACCAGAGGCCAGACTCAGGTACTCTCCGTTGCAACACTCGCTCCCATGTCAGACGCGCAGCGTCTTGACGGCCTCGATGAGGACACGGAGAAGCGTTACATCCACCACTACAATTTCCCGTCCTACTCCGTAGGCGAGACAAAGCCGCCGCGCGGACCCGGCCGTCGTGAGATAGGCCACGGCGCTCTCGCAGAGCGCGCACTCCTGCCGGTAATTCCGTCCGTTGAGGACTTCCCTTACGCCATTCGCGTTGTCTCAGAAGTACTCTCATCAAACGGTTCTACATCGCAGGGCTCCGTATGCGGTTCCACACTTGCGCTCATGGCTGCAGGTGTTCCGATCAAGGCTCCCGTAGCAGGTATCTCCTGCGGTCTCATCACAGGTGAGCAGGGCGTTTACGGCGACTTCATGACCATGGTCGACATCCAGGGTCTTGAGGACTTCTACGGCGACATGGACTTCAAAGTTGCCGGCACACACAAGGGTATCACGGCCATCCAGATGGACCTCAAGGTTCACGGCCTCACACCCGAAATCATCAAGGAGGCCTTTGAGAAGACAAGAAAGGCCCGCATCTACATCCTCGATGAAGTAATGCTCAAGTGTATCCCCGAGGTACGCCCCGAGCTTTCAAAATATGCTCCCAAGATGCTTACCACAACCATCAGCCCCGAGAAGATCGGCGATGTTATCGGCAAGCAGGGTAAGGTCATCCAGAAGATCTGCGCTGAGTGCAACTGTAAGGTTGACGTCAACGACGAGGGTCAGGTATTCGTATCTGCTCTTGATCTTGAGGACGCTCAGAGAGCCATCTTCATGGTAGAGACAATCGCGAACGATCCCGAGATCGGCGCAATCTACAAGGGCGTTGTAACGAGGCTCATGAGCTTCGGTGCCTTCGTTGAGATTGCTCCCGGCAAGGAGGGTCTCGTTCACATCAGCCGTCTCGATGTAAAGCGCACCGAGAAGGTTGAGGACGTTGTAACCGTAGGCGACGAGATTATCGTCAAGGTTATCGAAATCGATGACCAGGGCAGAATCAATCTCTCCCGCCGCGATGCTCTCATCGAAGTAGAGGGCGCCGTACCTGAAAACGACATTGAAGAGGAGAGACCTCAGAGAAGACAGGGCGGCAATTTCCGCAGAGGAAACAACAGAAGATAACAACGACATAAATCGGTAAGGAGGTCAGAAAATGAGTACTCCGAAACAGAATAAGAGGTGGGCGAAGCCCCTGGGCTTTCTCGTAATAATTCTCGCAATAGTCGGTATCGTCTTTATTGTTCTTACGGCAGTAGACACAATCGTCTCAAAGCGTGAGGCGGCCAAGGTTGCCGAGATGCAGAAGTTCCAGACAATGCTCGTCCCCGTCGTAATGAACGACATCTCCGAATTTGACGACATTACGAAGGCCGACATGTCTCAGCTCATTGAGGCCTCAATCTGGGCGATCATCAAGAGCGATGTAGCGACCGACGAATATGAAGTCGAGGACGGTATGATCTTCTACCCGGCCGAGGAAGTCGAAGCGAAATTCATTTCGCTTTTCGGAGCGGAGCGTGAGATAGAGCACCAGACGGTGGCCTCGTCCGCGTTCGAGTTTGTATATGACTCCGAGAAAAATGCCTATAAGGCCCCCATCACGGGTGTTGACGCAACCTATATTCCGCGTGTTCTCGATATGACGGAGAAGAGTAACACCATAGTTTTAACCGTGGCTTATCTCTCCGGCAGCGGCTTCGTACAGGCCGACAACGGCGACATTGTCGATCCGGCGCCGAGCAAGTACGTAAAAGTCACTCTGAGAGAAAAGGGTAAGGCTTATTACATAAGCGCAATTCAGCCGACAAGTGCCCCGGAGGCAATGGGCAAGAATAAGTAAGACGAAAGGCATCTTGAAAACAAAATTTCAAGATGCCTTATCTTAAAGGTGAAATATGGACGCAAAACTTGAAAAGGTACTGTCCGCGGTTCAGAAGCCGGGACGCTATACGGGAGGGGAACTGAACAGCGTTGTAAAGAGCGCTGATTCGGTTGACCTGCGCTTTGCCTTCTGTTTCCCCGACACATATGAGATAGGCATGTCCCATCTGGGAATGAAGATTCTCTACTCCCTTATAAATGACAGGGAGGATGCCTGGTGCGAGCGTGTATTCGCTCCCGCGCCCGACATGGAGGAACAGATGAGGGCAAACGGCATACCCCTCTTTGCAATCGAGTCCAAGGATAAGCTCTCGGACTTCGATGTCATAGGTTTTACGCTCATGTATGAGCTCTCCTTTTCAAATGTACTGAATATGCTGGAGCTCGGCGGCGTGCCCATGCTCGCGAGCGAGCGACACGACCTTAAGAACTTCGTTGTCGCCGGCGGCCCCTGCGCGTCGAACGCGGAGCCCATCTGTGACTTTGTCGACGCGTTCTTACTCGGCGACGGCGAGGAGATAATGAACGATTTCCTCAATCTCTACAAAGAGTACAAGGACCGCGGAGCGGGTAAGGAGGAATTCCTCACCGCAGTGGCAGGCATACAGGGTGTATATGTGCCCTCGCTCTATGATGTCACATACAAAGCGGACGGCACCATAGACGCAGTCACACCTAAAAACGGAGCGCCCGCCGTCGTGCACAAGAGGATAGTCAGTGACCTGAACAAGGCGCCCTATCCGGACAGATTCATAGTGCCCTTCATAGAGGTTGTGCACGACCGCGTAAGCGAGGAACTCTTCCGCGGCTGCATTCGCGGATGCCGCTTCTGCCAGGCGGGCTTTATCTACCGCCCCATAAGGGAGAAGTCCCCGGAACTTGCAAATGAGCAGGCCAAGGCCCTGATAAAGAATACGGGCTATGATGAGATAAGCCTTATCTCACTGTCCACATCCGACTATACGGGCATTCAGCCGCTTTTAAATGACATGATTGACTGGACGCAGGAGAAGAATGTAAACATAAGCCTTCCCTCGCTGCGCGTGGATAACTTCTCCGACGAGCTCGTCGAGAAGATGAAACTTATAAGAAAGAGCGGCCTCACATTCGCTCCCGAGGCCGGTTCACAGCGTCTTCGTGACGCGATAAACAAGAATATCACCGAGGAGGAGATACTGAGCACCGTCCGCATTGCCTTCAAAGGCGGCTGGACGACGGTCAAGCTCTATTTCATGCTCGGTTTACCTACTGAGACATTCGAGGACATAGAGGAGATAGTAAACCTCTCCAGACGCGTTGTGACGGAGTACTACCGCACACCGGACAAGCCGAAGGGAAAGCAGCTCGTAATCAATGTCAGCGCTTCTCCGTTCGTGCCGAAGCCTCATACACCGTTCCAGTGGGAGCCGCAGGCCACCACTGAGGAACTGGATGAGAAGCGCGCCTACCTGCTCGAGCAGACGAGGGTGCCGAAGTCGCACATTCACCTCTCTGCTCATCACACGGACACAATCTTCCTCGAGGCCGTCTTCGCGAGAGGCGACAGGCGACTCGGCAAGGTCCTGCTCGAGGCCCATAATCTCGGCTGTAAATTTGACTCCTGGGATGACCAGCTTCGCTTCGATCTTTGGCAGCAGGCTTTCGAAAACTGCGGCGTTGATCCGAAGTGGTATGCCTACAGACGCCGCAGCTACGAGGAAATCCTGCCTTGGGATCATCTTGACTACGGTGTCACCAAGGAGTTCCTCATCAGAGAAAACGAAAAGTCGAAGAGGAATGAGACCACTCCTCACTGCAGAATAAAATGTGCCGCGTGCGGCGCTTCATCATTAAACGGAGGTAATTGCGATGCAAAATGCAAGAATCTTCTTTGAGAAGCGCGGCGACGCCAAATACATCTCCCACCTTGACCTCATGCGCTGTTTCTCCAGGGCAATCTCGAGGGCGGAGATACCTCTCTGGTACACCGAGGGTTTCAACCCGAGGCCGTATATGAATTTTGCCATGCCCCTGTCACTCGGCATGGAAGGGCTTTCAGAGATTCTCGATATCAGGCTGAACGAAGAAATGTCCTTTGACGAGGTGAAATCGAGGCTCGAAAAGGTCATGCCCCCGAACATCCGGATAATTGACGTGAAGGAGCCCGTAAAGAAGGCTCAGCTCGTGGCTTTCTCAAGATACAAGATTGAGATAAAACAGGAGCAGATGCCGCAGGAAGCCTTTAACAACGCGGTTTTTGAGAAACTGTCCGATGAGAATCTGACGATTTCCAAGGTCGGAAAGCAGGGAAAACAGAAGGTTGTAAAGGAAATTGCCTTGACAGGACATATAAAAGATGTGAAAATCTGGTCCGACGACGACAAAACAACAACTGTTTTACTGACGCTGCCGAGCAATCCGACATTCGGAATAAACCCGAATATCCTTATAACAAGGGTGCTTGAGCTCATTCCGGTCGAGCCCGTTTTCGTTCATATTACGAGAAAATGCATGCTCGATGAGAACTTTGAGATTTTCTCGTAAGACTTGCGGGCATCATTGTTTTTATTTATAATCAATTAGTAATAAACCCAAAGGCGGTGAGTATGATGGGAAAGAAGAACGATAAAAAGTATACGCCTGACGTCCTGGCGATAGGTGCCCTGGCTTATGCCGGCAGCGCCCTGACTCAGCGCATACTCATCCAGCCCAGGACCGAAATAAAACTCGCTGAGGGCTTTACCGTACCCGTACAGGGTATTCTGCCCTTCTCTCAGAAATATATCGCCGAAATAACAAGGACTGCCTTAAACAAGGTTCTGCCCACGGCAATGAGCGCATCCGTCTTTGTGATGGAAAAGATTCATGTGCGTGAGCAGTTTAAAAAGGGCCTTCTCTGGTTCCTCTATGACTATCTGGGCAGATACTCGTTAAACAGCGTAACTGCGTTCTTTACACGAAAGTCCAGGTCGTCCGGCAGGGGCGACTACCGCGATTTTCTTCGAAAGAATATTGAGAAATACCTCGCGGAAAAGACTGACCGCGACGAACTCATAAAGAACCTGACCGGTGAGATTGTAAAAATATTCGGCCTGATCACTGAGGGCACCATGGCATCCATCATTTTCAATGAGAAGTTTGCCGAGGCGGCCTCCGGCACGATTGCCGCGGCGGTTGACCGCTTCCTCGCGGATGACGCGGCAAACCGCCTGACCGAGTACATAATGAAGATGGCATCCTCAATAGAAAATCTGACAATTCCGGGATTTCTCACTGACGTACTCGGCATAGGCCGCGTCGAGATGGCAAACTTCATCGATATAGGCTATGATGCCGTATTCGGACCGGACATTGTGAAAGCCGTAAAGACGATGAAGGCAGGAGATTCCGCATACAACCTCATAATGGATGTGGATTATAAAAATGCCATGAACTACGTCTCTGACAGTGATCTTCTCAGGATTAATGCCACGAGCGCGGTGCTCGCCATGAGCATCTATTCCTTCTCCAAGAGAACCGCTCGCAGCTTCTACAAAAACCGTGACAGGCTCGCGGGTATCAGAAGGGGAGTCAGCTCCCTCTTCTCCGACAAAGAATTTCTGGGAGAAGATGAAGAATGAGGATGAGAAAAAAGAAGTACCTCGACGAGCGCATTGACGCCTGCGAGGGACTGCTTTTGACACTTGTTTCAGAGGACAGGAACTTCGAGACCGCGAAGGAGAAGAAGAACTACCTCGATTTTGAAGAACTTTTCGGCAATGCAAATCCCGTATACATGGAGATAGGCTGCGGAAAAGGACAGTTTGTATGCGAACTCGCGAAACTGCATCCCGAATATAATTACCTGGCCGTTGAAAAGGTCGGAAACGTCATCGTATCCGCTGCGGAGCGGGCGAAAAACGAGGGACTCCAAAATGTCCGCTTCTTAAAATGCGGGGCGGAGTACCTGCAGTGCTTCATACCGGAAAAGAGCATAGAGGGACTTTATCTGAATTTCTCCTGCCCCTATCCGAAAAAGGCATATACATCTCACCGTCTCACAAATGAGAGGTTTCTGAATATCTACAAGGATATACTGAAAGACGGTGCGGAAATCCACCAGAAGACGGACAACATGCACTTCTTTGAGTACTCGATTGAAGAGTTCACAAAGTGCGGTTTCGCGCTTAAAAATGTCTCCCTTGATTTGCACTCAAGCGACTTCGAGGGAAACATCGTGACAGAATATGAAAGTAAATTCGTTGCCGAGGGCCTGCCTATCTACAGGCTTGAAGCTTACATAAAGGAGGAGTAAATATGACACCGCAGGGCAATGTAGACCCCGCTGCTTTCCTTGATCAGTATACCAGTGTCCTGGTGCCCGTAATCGTTCTCGGTCTGGCACTTCTGGGACTTGTCTTCATGCAGATTTTCTTTACGCTTCGGACGGACAGCCTTCTTGTCTGGCTGGCTCCGCTGTTTCTCGGCGTCGCCGGCGGCTTTTCCTGCCTCGCGACAATGTCCTACTACTCTTCTTTTGAAAAGATAGCGGAAAACAATATGGCATATCTTACGGTTGAACAGCAGGCGATGTGCCCGAATTTCGGAGCATATTCCGTAACTTTCCTCGCCATGGCCGTAGTTTTCTTCCTGAGCCTCTTCGTGTCCATGATAATAGCCATGATAAAGGCGATCAGGAGAAGGAACCAGTATTGATAAAACAACGCAGAATAAACGAAAAACGCCGATGGTGGGGAGCCATCGGCGTTCTTCGTTAAAATAGGAGAAAATGAAATGAAAAAGTGAGTGAAGGGGTGACTGGTCCCTTACTGCACTTACACTATAACCCCATTTCCTTAAAACAACCTTAAACAATAGTTACAAATTTGGAAAGAAAAGATATGTCAATTTTTATATATTTGTTACCTTGAATACACCTTTTCCTTTATAGTATACTTTTTCCATACTTCAACGTACTAAATCGTCAATGAAGAAAGGAAGAGATACAATGGAGCAATTCGGCAATATTGTAACCAAGGTTGATGACTTTGTCTGGGGCTGGCCCCTTATCATTCTCATCATAGCAGTCGGCGCTTTCCTCACTGCAAGATCGGGCGGAGTACAGTTCCTGCATCTCGGCAGGGCGCTCAAGTACATGGTACAGAACGAAGAGGACGGTGAAGGTGAAGTAACCTCGTTCCAGGCTCTCTGCACCGCACTCTCCGCAACAGTAGGTACCGGTAACATCGTCGGTGTTGCCACTGCTATCTGCATCGGCGGTCCCGGAGCTCTCTTCTGGATGCTTTTCGCAGCCGTGCTCGGTATGGCCACAAAGTATTCTGAGGGTCTCCTCGCTGTTCTTTACAGAGAGGACAAGGGCAATGGTCACTATCTCGGCGGCCCGTTCCTCTACATCGAAAAAGGTATGGGAGCAAAGTGGAAATGGCTCGGTAAGCTCTTCGCACTCTTCGGAGCTCTCGCAGGACTCCTCGGTATCGGTACAATGACTCAGATGAACGGTATCGTTTCCGCTTTCTCAAATGTTATCGATTCTCCGGTAGTATTCAATAAATTCGGCGCAAACACGACAATCGTCGCTGTTATCACAGCAGTTGTTTTTACGACTCTCGTTGCCCTCGTTGTTGTCGGTGGTATCAAGAGAATCTCAGCCGTTGCCGAAAGAATCGTACCTTTCATGTGTGTTCTTTATTTCGCGCTTGCACTTGTCTGCGTACTTCTTAACATAAAGGCTCTCCCGATGGCTATAGGCCTCATCTTCAAGGGCGCCTTCACAGCTCAGGCAGCAGTCGGCGGTTTCGCAGGCGCAGCTATCAAGCTTGCCATGCAGAAAGGTATCGGCCGCGGTATCTTCTCAAACGAGGCAGGTCTCGGTTCAGCTCCCATCGCAGCAGCCGCTGCAAAGACAAAGGAGCCTGTACGTCAGGGTCTCGTTACAATGACAGGTACTTTTCTCGATACAATCGTTATCTGTACTCTTACAGGTCTTTCAATCATCCTCACGGGCGCTTATGCCAACACCGATGAACTTCGCGGCGCGGCAGTAACACAGCTTGCATGGGCAGAGACATTCCCCTGGCCGGCAGACGTCTCCAAGTTCCTCGTTGCCATCTGTCTCGCGCTCTTCGCTTTCACAACTATTCTCGGCTGGGACTACTACTCAGAGCGCTGCGTAGAGTACCTCACAAACTCAAAGAAGGCAGTTCTCATCTTCAGAGTTCTCTTCGTACTCTTCACATTCGCAGGTCCCTTCCTTGCACTCGATGTTGTATGGAACATAGCTGACGTATTCAACGGCCTCATGGCAATTCCGAACCTTATAGCTCTCGTAGCCCTCGGCGGTGTAATCTCCAAGGAGACGAAGGCCTACTTCGCAAAGCAGAAGGAAATCGACGTTACAAAGAAATAAGAAGAACTTGTGATAAAGCAACCGCGGTTTTCCGCGGTTGCTTGTTTTATTCTCTCTTTAATGGTAAAATAAATAAGTTAAGAATTGTTTTGGAGGCGAACAGTATCAATACGTTTTCCGGAATAATACACGAGCATACTGCTTATAAGAGTCAGATTTTCAAGATGGCCAGAAACGACCTCGTGAAAACCTACAGCGGTTCAGCCCTCGGCTGGGCCTGGGCGGTCATTCGCCCCGTGGTGACCATTCTCATCTACTGGTTCGCCATGAGCGTGGGCTTCAAGAAGAACGGTCTCGTCTACGGTCATCCTTATTTTTTATGGCTCATCACGGGTCTCGTGCCCTGGTTTTACATGAGTGACATGCTGACACAGGGTACCGACTGTATGAGAAAGTACCGCTATCTCATCACGAAGATGCGCTATCCCGTCTCAACCATACCGACCTTTGTCAGCATCTCAAAGATGATGGTCTCAATGGTGCTTCTCTTCGTAGTTGCAGTCATCTACTGGATTATGGGCTTTGCCCCCACCATCTACTATCTGCAGATCTTCATCTATATTCTTTTCTCATTTATGTTCTTCACGTCCTGGGCGCTTTTTGCGGGCCCCATATCGGCCATATCACAGGACTTCTCAAACCTCATCCGCTCTTTCGTATTCGCCGTCCTCTGGTGCTCCGGCATCTTCTGGGACGCGACTGAAGTCGGCGGAACCCTGGGTCTTATCCTGAAAGCAAATCCCGTCACCTACATCGTCACGGGTTTCCGCGCCTCCTTCATGGGCCAGTACTGGTTCTGGGAGCGCCCCCGTGCTCTCGGTGTCTTCATGGCCGAGCTTCTGCTCATGTTCCTTCTGGGTCTCTGGAGTTACAGAAAACTCCGCAAAGAGATTCCGGATGTGCTTTAAGGAGGTGGCAGTATGTCTGAACCCATAATCGAGTTTAAGAACGTCTCCAAGAAGTACAAGCTGTACAGCGGCAACAGACAGAAACTCGCCGCCATATTCTCAAAGCGCGTCAAGGTGAAGACCAAGGAGGCTATAAAGGGCATCTCTTTCACCATTGACCGCGGCGAGTCGGTTGCCCTGCTCGGAAAAAACGGCGCAGGTAAGTCAACCATACTCAAGATGATAACCGAGGTCTGTTTCCCGACCGAGGGTGAGATAATTGTAAACGGCCGTGTCTCGGCTCTCCTCGAGCTGACAGCCGGCTTCGACCCGGAACTCACCGGCCGTGAAAACATCTACCTGCGCGGTACGACAATGGGCCTCGGCAAAGAGGAGATTAAATCTCTCGAGCCGGACATCATCGAATTCGCCGACATAGGCGAGTACCTTGACCAGCCCGTCCGTGCCTACTCGAGCGGTATGAAATCCCGCCTCGGTTTCGCAATTAACGCGAACATAAAACCCGAAATCCTCATCGTCGATGAGGCCCTGTCCGTTGGCGACGCGACCTTCAGAAAGAAATGTCTCGACAAGGTCAACAAACTCATCGCGGACGACAATGTAACCCTTTTACTTGTAACCCACAGCACCACCATGGCGCAGCAGTTCTGCAAGCGCGGCATGGTACTTGACGGCGGCAAGATAGTATTCGACGGAGCAACAGCCGACGCCATAGTAAAATATGATGAAATAATGAAAAAAGCTGCAGAAAAGAAAAAGAAGGAGGCTGTTCTCAAATGAAAACAACTTTGGTAATCATGGCGGCAGGAATAGGAAGCAGGTTCGGTCAGGGTATAAAACAGATGGAGCCCTTAGGACCTTCCGGTGAAATAATCATCGACTATTCCATCCACGACGCCATTGAAGCCGGCTTTGACAAAATCGTATTCATAATCCGCCACGACCTTGAAAAGGATTTCAGAGAGGTCATAGGCGACAGAATAGCAAAGAAGATTGAAGTTGAATACGCCTTCCAGGAGAAGGAAAACATCCCCGACTGGTTCGACCTCGGCGAGCGCACAAAGCCCTGGGGCACAGGCCAGGCCATACTCGCCACAAAGGGCATAGTAAAAGAGCCCTTCGCCGTAATCAACGCTGACGACTACTACGGCAAAGAGGGCTTTAAAGTCGTTCATGACTGGCTCGTCTCCGGTGCTTCCGAGACAACCGACAAGCGCCACATGTGCATGGCGGGCTTTGAGCTCACAAACACTCTCTCCGAAAACGGCGGCGTCACAAGAGGCGTTTGCAAGGCAAACAGTGACGGCTATCTGACCGAGATTATCGAGACAGAGAACATCGAAAAGATAGACGGCAAGGCTGCAGTCAGGGCAGAGGACGGAACACCGAACTTCTATCCCGACGGCACACTCGTATCAATGAACATGTGGGGCATTAACCCCGACTTCATTGAAGAGGTTCTCGAGCCCGGCTTTGAGGAGTTCTTGAAGAACATCCCCGAAGGAAACATCAAGAAGGAATACCTCCTTCCCATGGTTATCGGCGAACTCGTTGAGAAAGGCGAGGCAGACGTAAAGATCCTTCCTACACCCGACAAGTGGTTCGGAGTAACCTACCAGGAAGACAAGTACTACGTAAAGGACGCCTTCAAGGACCTCGTCGCCAAAGGCATCTACCCCGAAAACATAAAAGACTGACAAATAACAAAAGCACCCTCAGCCGAGGGTGCTTTTTTTGTTTATCAGTAGTTCAGCCAGCCGAAGTCTGTTGAGGTGGCGAGGTTTTCTGCGCCGTAGAGGAAGAGGACGTCGGTTATTTCGTTCTCTTCGAGGAGGTCCTTTACGGAGTCCCTGTAGTAGCGAAGGTCGACGAGGATTATCTCCTCGTAGTTTTCGGCGAGCATTGTGGCAAAGCAGTGGGAGTAGGAGTCCTTGATTATGAGGAGCTTCTTTCCGTTCTCGTTCGTGTCATTGTGGATGACGGTCAGGGGATGGTTGCCGTTTAGGAAGACCTCGTACTTGTCGTCCGATTGTGCTTTGTCATCAAAGAAGAGCGAGCCGTATTCTTCGTCGCCTATGGTGACGGAGTACTTTGAAGGCTTCTGGCATTCATAGATGTCTATGGTGTCGGGTTTCTTCAGCCAGAGGCCGCTCTTTGCGTATGAGGTGCCAAAGAATCCGTCTATTGTGCGGGAAGATGTAAATGTCTCCGGTGTCAGTCCCTCCTTGTCACAGAAGGCCTGGTAGAGGAGAAGGGCACCTGCCGAGGTGATATGGTGGTCAGTCTTGTAGTAGAGCTGTTCTTTATCCTTGTTTGCTTTGAAGGTCTCACGCAGGTCTATGAAGGTGAAGTTGTCATAGCCTGTCGGTATCTTGTCGAGAAGGAAGTCATCGTAGTAGTCCTTGTGGACCTTCGGAAGCTTGTCGCTCATAATGTACCCGGTCTGCGGTACGACCATGAGCGTGCAGTCTGCTTTGGTGTCCTGTGAAAACTGCAGGATTCTGTTTATGTTCGCGAGCGCGTGCGCCTCGTCGAAGTCGGCCGGCGCGGCAATCAGGTAGCCGTCCTTGCCGGAGTAGATACCGCTTGCGCCGTTTAAACCGACGGCAAGGCGGGCATAGGAGTACGCGCCGACCCACTTGTCACGAAAAGCGAAGTGGTCAGCGACATAGGTGTCAAAACCGCTCATGAAGCTGCCGTCCGTAATGGTTTTAAAGGTCGCTTCCGGGAACGTCGCGAGAACTCGCTTTTCGTTTGCGGATGACGCCTTTTTCGGCAGGAGCAGTGTAAGTACCGAGAATATTAAGATGAAGGAGCAGAAGACAATTGTCAGTATGCGCTCTTTTTTCATATATTCTCCTTTAGAATCTGAAGTACAGGAACGGGTTGTATGTGGAGGTCACGAGCGCTGCCGTACAGAGTACGAGAGCGAAGATGACCAAAGCGGTTTCTATGTAAGGCATGGCCTTGTCGTCCTTGTGTTTCTCCCAGAGGTTCTTTGCCGTGGGGAGGCTTGCGAAGGCAGCGATGACAAGGAGAGGAATGTATGTGACAATCTCATACATCGCGTTGTTTGAAACGCCAAAGCCGCCCGTGAACAGGCCGCGGAAGAAGGCGGTCAGTTCCGTCATGTCGGTGAACTGGAAGAGCATCCAGCCGAGCATGACAATCACCATGGCGTAGATATGGCGCAGGAAGCGCGGAGAGCGCTCCAGAACCTTTTTGAGGAACAGTTTCTCGATTATGAGCAAAATGCCGTAATAGAGGCCCCAGAGGACAAAATTCCAGGATGCGCCGTGCCAGAGACCGGTGAGGGCCCAGACAATCATTATATTGAGTATCTGTCTTGCGGCGCCTTTCCTGTTTCCGCCTAAGGGTATGTAGACATATTCCTTGAACCAGGTGGAGAGTGACATGTGCCAGCGTCTCCAGAACTCCGTAATGCTCTGCGAGACATACGGGTAGTTGAAGTTTTCAAGGAAGGAGAAGCCGAACATGTTGCCGAGGCCTCTCGCCATGTCCGAGTAACCGGAGAAGTCGAAGTAGATCTGGAACGTGAAGGCGAGCATTGCGACTATGTGGCCGGGTACGCCCGAGGCGTCACCCTCAGCGACCAGGGCGTCAAAGAGTGCGCCCATGTTGTTCGCTATCAGCACCTTCTTGCAGAGGCCTATGACAAACAGGCGGACACCGTTTGAGAACATCTCAAACGTCTCTTTCCTGTTTTCAAGCTGAAGTTCAATGTCCCTGTAGCGGACGATGGGTCCGGCAATGAGCTGGGGGAACATCGTGACATATGTGCCGAACATGACTATGTTCTTCTGCACCGTGCACTTTCCGCGGTAGAGGTCGATGAGATACGACATTATCTGGAAAGTGTAGAAGGATATGCCTATCGGCAGAGCGACCGTCTTCACCGCGACATTCGAGAAGAATGTGTTTATGATTCCGGTGAAGAAACCTATGTACTTGAAGTAGCCGAGAAGCAGGAGGTTTATGATGATGCCTATGATGAGGAACAGTTTCTTTTTCTTCTCATACTTCGCCATGAGCAGGCCGACAATATAGTTGACCGTAATGGAGAAGACCATGAGAAGTATGTAAACAGGCTCACCGTAGCCGTAAAAAAACAGACTGGTCAGAAGCAACCAGCCGTTTTTAAACTTACGCGGCAACAGGTAATATACTGCGAGTGTTATTACGAGAAAGAAAAAGAGAAATGTAATACTCGAGAATATCATCCTGTCACCACCTTATGTTTTATTTTTGAAATGTTTATTTGTTGAATGCAGCAACCATGTCGTCATAATGGTCTGAATAGAAGAAAGCTACACAGTTGCCTTTTTGAAGGATTTCAATTTTGTTTGCAAGTTCGTTATCTATGCTTGCTCCTTCATAATCAGCCAGCTGCTTTTTCATATCGTCAAGTCTTTTGGAAAGAGCATCATATGCTGTCTGAGCTGCATCTTTATCAACAGCTTCAATCATTACGATTTCACCTGAGAAAGCATAATCGCCCATATCATATGTTACGCATTTGGAAGACTTTATGAGATCTGTGCTGATGCCGTAAAGGTTTGAGATAAAGTCTGCGTCATGCTCTCTGGGATCATTGTTCTCAAAAATCGGTGAAATAGCCGCATATACCGTCTCAATATTAACATTGCTGTCTGCCGGCTCATTGCCTGATTCGCCCTTTGAGCAGGCTGCGA
>JAEEGK010012142.1_pt1 | contig 19617 bp, 18 predicted proteins | sample 8958771 | NCBI WGS metagenome assembly JAEEGK01 (sample SAMN16246547, study PRJNA631951) | gut metagenome | biome: gut microbiome; feature: rumen; material: SC-attached | host: Bos | place: Iran: Karaj | collected 2018-10
CCCGAATGATTGCACCGCTGGTGGGCACGGCGCTGTATTTGGGCACCATCAGTCAGATTATCCCCGACAACACGCTGCCCGTGAGCGATGTGCAACGTACCCAATTGGCGCAGTCGCTGCAGATGCCTTATCTGTCGATTGGCGCGGCTTTCTTGGTTTTGCTCATCATTATCAGCCTGATAAAACTGCCTGTTATCACGCACCAGACCGACGACCGCGGAACCATCGCGAAAGCGTGGCAGCACCGCCACTTGCGCTATGGCGTGCTGGCCATCTTCATCTATGAGGGCATTGAAATCGCCATCCCGAGTTTTATGGTGCAGTACGCCACCGACAGCAGCATTCTGGGCGTTGACGAGTCGCGGGCGGCAACGTTCATCACCTTCTATTTTCTGGCGATGCTCGCTGGGCGGTTCACTGGCATTTTTGTTATGAAGCGTGTCACCGACAAGACGGCCCTTTCGGCATACGCTGCCGCGGGAATCGTGCTGGTGGCCTTCGGGCTGCTCTTCCACGGGCCTGTGGCCATTGTGGCGCTCATTGCTTCGGGTTTGTGCCAAAGCGTGATGTGGGGCAACATTTTCGGCCTTGCCACACGCGGGCTCGATTATCTCACAAACAAGGCTACAAGCCTGATGCTCACCGCGATAGCAGGCGGCGGAATCATCACCGTGGCGATGGGTGCCGTGGCCGATTATTTTGGCGTGAAGGCGGCGCTTTTCATTATGATTCCGCTCTACGTTTACATGATTTGGTACGCGCGCTCGGCTGGGCGGCTGGCCGAAAAAAGATGAAATCATGGCACGTTTACGGTCGATACTGACAGCCGCATTCCTGATTGTCGGCATAACTGCCGAGGCGCAGACATCGCTTGAATTCAAATCGCTGCAGGTGCGAACACTACGCACGCACGTTGAGGGTGATGAGACATCGTTTCCGATAATTGGCCTTGATAGCGACGACCATATTGTGGTGGAGTTTGACTGCCTTGCCGACACTCCCGCCGACCTTGAATACAGCCTGCATCATTGCTTCAATTGCGGCACTCCAACCGACTTATTACCAACGGAGTATATCGAAGGATTCAATGTGAATCCAGTGAGCGATTACTGGCCGTCGGTCGGCACCGTGGTGGGCTATTACAACTACCGCATCACACTGCCGAACGACAATGTGCGAATGCTGCTTTCGGGGCGCTACGTGCTGAATGTTTTCGAGGCTGGGCATCCCGAAAAGGTTGTCGCGCGAACAACATTTCTGGTTTATGAGCAACTGGTGACTATCGAAGCCGAAGTCCGCAAACCCGAGCGCAGCGACCGCACGGAGCAGGAAGTGAGGTTGAGCATCGATGCCAACGGTCTGCCGCTCAACAATGTTCTGGAGGACCTGAAAGTTGACATTGTGCAGAACGGGTGCCCGTACACCTCGCGCACTGGGCTGAAACCCAAATATATAGCGGCCGACAAACTGATTTACGCGCAAGCGGGCGACCTTACAATGCCAGGCGGCAATGAGTTCCGCCGTTTGGATTTGCGCTATCTCCGCCAGGCCCCAATCAATTATAATTCAGTGGAGTTCACGGGCGGATATTTCCATGTGACAACGCCTACCGACGAGATTCGCGCCTTCAAGCCCTATTTTGCAGAGGAAGACCAGAATGGTCAGTTTGTGGTTTACGCCAATCAGGTGAACAAGAGTTTCGATGATTTTCACCGCTCGGCCGATTATGCCTTTGCGCACCCCACGCTGACCACCGAGCCTGTGCTCGACGGCGATGTGTTTGTGTGCGGAGCGTTCAACAACTGGCTGCTCGACTCTACCAACATGATGCGCTACAACTTCAGCGCAAAGCGATACGAGGCCGACCTGCTGCTGAAACAGGGCGTTTACGACTACATCTACGTCTGCCGCAGTTACTACAACGGCGCCGTTGATACCGAGCGGTTTGAGGGCTCGCACTCCGAAACTGAGAACAGTTACATTTTTCTGGTGTTCTATTATCCCGCTGCCGCAGAATACGAGCAACTTGTGGGAGTGCTCAAAATTGGCAATTGAGAAGTTTTTAAGACGGTTCACCAACTGGTGGACCACCAAATGGTGAACCTTGTGAGTACAAGAGCCTTATTTCTTGATATACAAGAACTTACCACCAATATTGCCCAAATAAAAACAGATATTCATTTCATTAAAACCGCAATGGAAAAGTGGTTTTTCCAAAAATCTTTGTAACATGTAAAAACAACCGCAGCCATCAGAAATTTGCTCCAATGGCTGCGGATTCATTTGATTAAAGCATCTTTCTGTTAATTAGCAAATGCCGCTGAAACATCAACTTTATAATTACCTTTCGAATTTATCATAACTCCGCTCAATTTATAAGTAACATCATCAACTTTTGTTAGAGTGTAAGTAGCAATGCACCCTGTTGTTGTAAAAACAACATTGGGGAATATTTTCGCATCAGCCAATTTGGCTTTGTTAGCATCGGTTTGCTCTTGTGTTCTATTGTTACCTGGACGATTAGCAATAATCATCGTTTTTGCTGATTCAAGCACTGCTGGATAAGGATCGCCGTTTGTACCGCCCTTCAAAACAACTTCAATTGTTTTTGCAATATCATTAACCTCTCCAGTAGTGGAGTCATAAAAATCAGCCAACAGGTAGCATTTCTGGTCAACCAAAGAGATTTGTGAACCAAGAACGGTGTTATAACCATTACCCACATTAAAAGCATAATCTTCTCCTATCGTGGCAATACCCTTACCTATATCACCATCTTTTGCTTTATAAACCAATTGCATTTTTTGTATAGGAATAGTAACAGAAGTAATATCCATAGAAAAAACTCTTGCTTTTTTCCCGTTTTCTTCCTTTTCAATAATTTTCATGTTATTAATAGGTATATCAGCAATTGTTTTCCCTTCAAGGTCTTGTAATTCCATTTTAGTAATATTACCGTTAGCCGTTATGTTTCCTTCAATACTGATAGCACCATCCGATTGTGCAACTATTGTCAAACTGCTAATGTTAACGTTAGTTGCCATATGGCGTTTCAACTCCACTTTTACACGATTTTCAATATAATCTGCTGGCGTTTTATAGTAATAACCATATATGTGGTCTTCGTTAAATTCTAATATTTCAACATAGCATTTGTCTTCAGCCCATTTGCCTCCATAGTTTAAAACAAGAACGCTGTGCGTGTCATTATTCCACTCCCATAGAAAATCGTAACTATTGTCCAAACCACCTTTATAATAAGAATTTTCTATGCCATATTTACTACCGTTGTCATCGGAAAAATAAAACAAACTTGAATAGTTTGAACCTTCATTTTCTCTTATAGGCAAGTATCCTTCCCAACAACCTGTTGTAAAATAATTGGGGTTATTATCAGTGTTTTGTTCACCATTCCCGTTCCCGTCATGATTTTCGCCATTGTTTTCGTTGTTATACTCACTATTGTTGCCATCGCTTTTTGCAAATAGAGCAACAAGGATAATGTCGTCGTTCTGCACGGTTATAGTACGGGGATTACTTTTTATACCATCGCTCCAACACGAGAACACATAGCCATTATCTGGAATGGCAACAAATTTTAAATTCTCACCTACGCTGTGTTTGCCATTATCTCCAGCGACGGTTCCGCCTTCACCAGCCGTTACAGAAACGGAAACCAGATTACTATCATTGTCTTTTTCACAAGCAACAAAAGCGACTGTAAAAGCCAGTACAGACATTAGAAACATAATCTTTTTCATTTTTCGCAGAATTAAATTGTTTAAATATTAATCATCAGTTATTCAAAAAACAACTCAAAGTTATACATTTTATACAAAACTGCAATTCCCAACTATTTTTTGTGCAGTTAATGAGTACACAAACTAATAATGCTAAAGGGTAGTTTTGTATAACTAAATGTATAACAAATGGACTTGGCATCTCTCGGCAAAAACATTGCTTACGTCAGACGGGCTAAAAATCTGACGCAGGAAAATGTTGCATTTGATTTGGAAATATCAAAGACTTCATACGCCAAAATCGAGCGTGGTGAGACAAACATTTCTTTTCTCCGTCTTGTCCAAATTGCAGAATACTTTAAAGTTGACGTGTCGGAACTTGTGAAAGGCAGCACTGACGTTGATTTACAAGAACTTGCCGCCAATATTGCTCAAATGAAAACTGACATTCACTCAATAAAGGTGGCAATGGATATTTAATAGCCGTTTTTAATTCCTACAATTGCCTTCTCTTATTATCCCGCTGCCGCAGAATACGAGCAACTTGTGGGAGTGGCTATAGTAAATTGATGTAAAACATCAAATAATCTTATCTTTCATCTTGTAAAACAATTGCTTATTGTTTTAGAAAGTGAAAAGCATTGAATAGTTTGATGCGGTGACCGACGTGCAGGTCGGGGGTGGGTTGAGTGAGTTTCACAACGGCCTCGTAAATGTTGTCGGGTGAGTAGCCGCAAATCTCATAAAGTTCGTGCGAAGCGCCGTGCTCCACAAACTTGTCGGGGATGCCTAGACGCACCACGCTTGCCGAAAAACCATGGTCGGACATGAACTCGATGACCGCGCTGCCGAAACCGCCAGCAATTACGCCGTCTTCTATAGTAATGATTTTATTGAACCGCTTGAAAACGTTGAGTAACAATTCAGTATCCATCGGCTTGACGAACCGCATATCGTAGTGAGCATAGTCGATGCCGTGCGCCAGAATCTTGTCGGCCACCTCGTTCACAAAGTTGCCAGTGTTGCCGATGGTGAGAATGGCCACGTCGTTGCCCTCGCGAATGGTGCGGGCCTTGCCCACGGGAATGAGTTCAAAAGCGCCGTGCCAGTTGTCGCCAGGTGTTTTTCCGCGCGGATAGCGGATAGAGAATGGTCCTGAGGGCTTGTGCTGGGCGGTGTACATCATGTTGCGCAACTCGTGCTCGTCCATCGGGGCGGCAATGGTCATGTTGGGGATGCTGCGCATGAAAGCAATGTCGAAAGCACCGTGGTGAGTGGGGCCGTCGGCACCAACAATGCCCGCGCGGTCGAGGCAGAAGACCACATTCAGGTTTTGCAGAGCCACATCGTGAATAATCTGGTCGTAGGCACGCTGCATAAACGATGAGTAAATGTTGCAGAACGGCACCATGCCCTGCGCTGCCAAGCCCGCGGCGAAGGTTACGGCGTGCTCTTCGGCAATGCCCACATCGAACGTGCGGTCGGGCAGTTTTTCCATCATGATGTTCATGCTGCAGCCCGTTGGCATGGCGGGAGTGATGCCCACAATCTTCGGGTTGCGCTCGGCCAGTTCAAGCAGCGTGTGGCCGAACACGTCCTGATAGCGCGGGCGGTTGTCGGTTTTGCCTTTGATGATTTCGCCCGTCCGCTTGTCGAACAAGCCTGGTGCATGCCATGTGGTCTGGTCCTGCTCGGCCTGCGGAAAGCCTTTGCCCTTCACAGTCTTGATGTGCAGCAGTTTGGGACCTGGAATGCGTTTCAGATCGTCGAGCACACGTGCCATGTAGATGACGTCGTGGCCGTCGATGGGGCCGAAATATCGGAAGTTCAGGGCCTCGAACAAGTTGCCCTGCTTCATCAGGATGGCCTTTACGCCATGGTCGATTTTCTGGATAAGCGATTGAGTGTTAGGTCCGAAACGGTTCAGTTTGCCCAGAATGTTCCAAACCTCGTCTTTCAGTTTGTTGTAGCGCTGCGATGTCGATACATCGACCAGATAGTCTTTGAAAGCGCCCACACTCGGGTCGATGGCCATGTTGTTGTCGTTCAGAATGACAAGCAGATTGGTTTTCTGCACGCCAGCGTTGTTCAGACCTTCAAAGGCCAGACCTCCGGTCATTGAGCCGTCGCCGATGACGGCCACCACGTTGCGGTCGGTCTCGCCCTTGAGTTTTGCACCCATCGCCAAACCTAAAGCCGCTGATATTGAGGTTGATGCGTGTCCAGCGCCAAACGAGTCGTACTCGCTCTCGCTGCGCTTTGGGAAGCCCGAAATTCCGTGCAGCAGCCGGTTCGACGGGAACTGGTCGCGGCGGCCCGTGAGAATCTTATGCCCGTATGCCTGGTGCCCCACGTCCCACACAATCTGGTCGTAAGGCGTATTGTACACATAATGAAGGGCAACCGTGAGTTCAACTACACCTAAACTTGAACCAAAATGGCCCGGGTGCTTGCTCACCACATCGATGATGTACTGCCGCAGTTCGGCGCAAATGGCAGGCAACTCCTCGGCCTTGAATTTCTTAAGGTCGTCAGGCGAATTGATTCTCGAAAGATAGTTACCTGCGTCCGGCATTGCGTTGTTTTTAAAAATCCCGCAAATTTAGTTGATTTGATGATTTGTTGTAAGGTTTTTTCGTTGAGGTTTATATCGTCTTCAATCTTCGCAGAAAACACTCAACATTCTAAACCACTAATGCCTAATGCCTAACACCTAATGCCTTATTTACTATATTTGCCCCCATTATGAGAAAGGCATTGTTTTACATTTCGATAGTGCTGCTGGCTGGCGGACTGATGTCGGCAAAGGGCAGCCGCAAGAAACCGAAACCTGCGTTTGCGGTTATCGAGACGCCATACGGCAATATGAAGGTCAAACTCTACGGCGAGACACCTCTGCACAAGGAAAATTTCGTTGCGCTGGTCAAGGAACATTTCTACGATAGTTTGCTCTTTCACCGTGTGATTGAGGACTTTATGATTCAGGGCGGTGACCCCGAATCGAAAAACGCGCCGAAGGGCAAGATGCTGGGCGCTGGAAGTCACGGCGAGCGAATCCCTGCCGAGTTTGTCGATGGAAAGTACCACAAGCGCGGTGCTCTGGCTGCCGCTCGCGACAACAATCCCGAGAAGAAATCGTCGGGCTGCCAGTTCTATATCGTGCAGGGTAAAGTGTACTCTAACAAGGATTTAGACCACATTGAGGAACAGCATAACGCGTCGGTAAAGCAGAAAATGCTTAACGATTGGCTGAAATCGGACGAGAGCAAGGCCGACCAGGAGGCGCTGACCAAACTGCAGCGCGCGCGCAACTTTGCCGCTTTCAACCACTATTGCGACAGCCTTGTGGAGCATCTTGTCGAGACTAATCCTGATGCCAAACTGTTCAAATTCAGCCCCGAACAGCGCAAAATCTACACCACCGAAGGCGGTGCGCCTTTCCTCGACGGTGATTACACCGTTTTTGGCGAAGTGGTTGAAGGACTGAACATTATCGACAGTATCGCAGCCGTTGAAACCGACCGCAACGACCGTCCGCTCAACGATGTGATGATGAAAATGCGAATTGTGAAAAAATAGTGCTATGAACTTCGACGTCAAAGAGATACGCAAAGATTTCCCAATTCTCGAGCAGACCGTCAACAACCATCGGCTTGTCTATCTCGACAATGCGGCCACCACACAAAAGCCGCGCCGCGTCATCGACAAGATTGTTGAGGTTTACACCCAATACAATGCCAACGTACACCGCGGCGTTCACCACTTGAGCAACCTCGCCACAGCGGCAATGGAGGAGTCGCGGCAGACAGTCAGGCGCTTTCTGAATGCTGCGTCGGAGCACGAAATAATCTTCACCCGTGGTGCCACCGAGAGTATCAACCTTGTGGCAAATTCGTTCAGCCAGCAGTTTTTGAGTGAGGGTGATGAGGTAATCGTCACCGAGATGGAGCACCACAGCAATCTTGTGCCGTGGCAACTGCTTGAAAACCAACATAAAGCGAAAGTTGTAAAATGGGCTTTCGACGACCGTGGCGAACTGAATCTGGCCGAACTTGAGGAGTTGATAACCGACCGCACCAAGTTGCTGTCAATTGTCTATGTTTCAAACACTTTGGGCACAATCAACCCTGTTGAGCAGATAATTGAGATTGCCCACAGCCACAACATTCCCGTGCTGGTGGACGCTTCGCAGGCCATTCAGCATTTCGCGATTGACGTTCAGCAACTCGACTGCGATTTTCTCGTCTTCAGCGGACACAAGATTTACGGCCCGACAGGTGTCGGTGTGCTGTATGGCAAAGAACGGTGGCTCAGCCAGATGCCGCCATACCAGGGCGGTGGCGAGATGATTGAGACCGTTTCGTTCAGCGGCACCACCTTCAACCAACTGCCCTACAAATTTGAGGCTGGAACGCCCAACTATGTGGGCATTATCGCCCTTGCCGAGGCACTGCGCTACGTTGAGGCCATTGGAATGGACAACATTGCCGCCTACGAGAGCGAACTGTTCACTTATCTTAATGACAAAATTCAGTCAATCAGCGATTTGCGACTGATTGGTGCCGCCGAAAAGCGTGCGTCATTGGTTTCGTTTGTGACCGATTTCGCCCACCCGTTCGACATTGGCACCCTGCTCGACAAAATGGGCATTGCCGTCCGCACGGGCACCCACTGCACCGAGCCCATAATGCAGCACTTCGGCATTCCAGGCACCGTCCGCGCTTCGATAGCCTTCTACAACACCACCGAAGAGATTGACATTCTGCACGACAGCCTGCTGCGGGCGGTGAGTATGCTGAAGTAGAGTTTTGGCTTTTTCTACGGCCTTATGTGCGATATTTCTCGCGAAGCAACATCCGAATATTCAACATCTGCTTGCGAATAAAATTCTGATTGAATCTTTCAAAATCGGTTAGTGGCGAAACGATAAAATTCTACATTTACGCAACAATAAATAACACGAATATGGCACAAAGAATAACTGACGCCGACTTTGAGACTGAAGTTCTTAAATCGGCAATCCCTGTGGTAGTTGACTTTTGGGCAGAGTGGTGCGGCCCCTGCAAAATGCTGCTCCCGATAGTTGAAGAACTTGCCGCCGAATACGAAGGCAAAGTGAAGATTGTGAAAATGAACGTTGACGAAGCCGAAAACACACCGGTGCAGTTTGGCATCCGCAACATTCCTACTCTGCTGTTCTTCAAAAACGGTGAAGTGGTTGATAAACAGGTTGGTGCAGCCGCCAAACCAATTCTTGCGCAGAAGATTGACGCACTGCTGTAATAACAAAAACGCCGCAACCGTATCAAAAGGTATGGTTGCGGTTTTTTATTAACAACCCATTCAAAAGGTTGATTATGAGAAAGTTATTATTAGTAGTATTGGTTCTTGCTGCTTTTGCCAGTTGCAAAAAAGACAAAGAATGCAATGACCAAGTAAAGGTTATGTTATACACCAATGCACAAATGATTGTGAATTGCGGCCCTTTCAATGTTGATGTTTATGTTGACGATAAACTTGTTGGCACATTGGAGAATCCTTATTCCGACAAAGAAGTGTCAATTCCTTGTGATGTAAAAGATGAGAATGGTCGCATTCTTGCTGTTGAAATTGAGCAAGGCAAACATAAATATAAAGCCGTAGGTGATTGCGGAACAAATATGGTTTGTTCAGACGAATTTAATGTCGCCAACAACGATTGCCAATCTGTATTCATTGATTTTAATAATTAGTCTAGACAATTCTGTCGCCCCGTCGGGGATTTATAAATGATTAATAAAAGGCGGGGGTTTAACCCCCGTCTTTGTTTTGTCAGGCCTTAATTGCACGCAGTACTTCACCTTCCTACAACTAACACCTAAAACCAAATACCCAACACCTCTAGCATTCAATCATTGTCCCCAATTATCGCGGTCCAAACTGCGGTACTGAATGGCCTCGGCAAGGTGCTCAGGCTTGATGTCGGGCTCGCCGGCAAGGTCGGCAATGGTGCGCGACACCTTCAGAATGCGGTCGTAGGCGCGGGCCGAAAGGCCGATTTTCTCCATTGCGGTCTTAATCATATTGCTGCATTCGGTGCTTAGGGCGCAGTATTTGCGGATGAGCCGAGAGGTCATCTGCGCGTTGCAGTGCACGCCCTGAAAATCGGCAAAACGCTCCTGCTGTATGGCGCGGGCTTTTGTCACGCGTTCGCGGATTTGTGCGCTCGTTTCAAGTTGTTCCTTGCCCGAGAGTTTGTCGAACGGCACTGGCACCACCTCAATGTGAATGTCGATACGATCGAGCAGCGGGCCTGAGATGCGGCTCATATACTTCTGGCGCATCATCGGCGTGCAGGTGCACTCCTTGTCGGGATGGTTGTAGTAGCCGCAAGGGCAGGGGTTCATACTGGCCACAAGCATAAAACTGGCCGGATATTCAACTGTGAATTTAGCACGCGAGATGGTTATCACGCGGTCCTCCAATGGTTGGCGCATAACTTCGAGCACTGTGCGCTGGAATTCAGGCAGTTCGTCGAGGAAAAGCACGCCATTGTGAGCCAGCGAAATCTCGCCAGGCTGCGGAAATGTACCGCCACCAACAAGCGCCACATCGCTGATGGTGTGGTGCGGCGAGCGGAACGGACGTTTGGTCATCAGGCTGGTCTCGCGGTCGATTTTGCCAGCCACCGAGTGAATCTTTGTGGTTTCCAGCGCCTCGTGCAGCGTGAACGGCGGCAGAATGCTTGGCAGACGTTTAGCCAGCATTGTCTTGCCTGCTCCTGGAGGGCCAATCATAATAATGTTGTGACCGCCGGCTGCGGCAATCTCCATTGCGCGTTTCACGTTCTCTTGTCCGCGCACATCGGCAAAGTCTGAATCCCAATGGTTTACGCTGTTTGCGAACTCCTCGCGGGTGTTCACAACGGTTGGTTCAAGTTTGGAATCGCCGTTCAGGAAATCAACCACTTCACGGATGTTTTCAACGCCGTACACATCAAGATTGTTGACCACGGCGGCCTCACGGGCGTTCTGCTTTGGCAGGATGAATCCCTTGAAACCTTCCTCACGAGCCTTTATGGCGATGGGCAGCGCTCCTTTGATGGGTTGTAGGCTGCCGTCGAGCGAGAGTTCGCCCATAATTATGTAATCCTCAACCGCTTCAGCCTTAATCTGCCCTGAAGCGGCCATAATGCCCACAGCCAGTGTTAGGTCGTAGGCAGAACCCTCTTTGCGGATGTCGGCTGGAGCCATGTTGACAACAATGGTTTTGCCAGGTAGGTGGTAGCCATTGTTTTTCAGCGCGGCATTGATGCGCTGCTGGCTCTCCTTTACTGCATTATCGGGTAGGCCCACAAGGTAGAAAGCCATTCCGGGGCTGAGGTCAACCTCAACGGTGATGGTGATGGCATCAATTCCGAAAACGGCTGAGCCGTAAGTCTTTACAAGAGTGTCTTCCATTTCGCGTCAGTTAATGGGTTCTGGGCGCTCGGTACGCTCAGTGAGTTCAAAATCGCCGAGCGTGCGGTGACAATATTTTATAATGCCCTCGTTTTGAGCAATATAGATTCTATGAATTATGGTTCCGGGCATTGAATTTGTGTCCAATTCGGCCACAATCACATGGTTGTAGTTTTTCCCGCCAACTGTCACATTATCGGTGAAAGAGGCCGATTCGATACCGCCATTGGATTTCAAACAAAATCTGAAACTGTCGTATTTCTCTGCAAAATAGAAAGTTCCGTGGTAGTATCCAAAATGCTGGAATTTGAACTCAAAGTCGGTGCGGTTGTTCAGTTTGTTGGCATAGCAAACCAACTGAATATTGTTGGTTGAATCGATGTTCGTCTTGCTGCGAGCGCTCGATTCGCATTCGCAGGCTTCGGTCCGCCCCACAGTGTAATACTTCGACGAATTTGACTCAATAATATTGAACGATTGGCTGCTATGGGGACCGGTGAATTTCACTTCCTCGCCCTCATAGTATGAAATCCACGCCTCCATGTCGTAGGGAAACGCAGGGCAGTGAGTCTCTTTGCTGCAGCCGATGAATAATATGACCAGTGCGGCCGGAAGAAGTTTTTTTATCATATCTCGTTTTTGATTAGCGATTGAATCCACACCACATCCTCTTTCAAGCGGGTTGCGGCCGAGGCCGAATAACGTTTCGAGAATTTGGCGTCCCAGAACCATTTTTCGAGTGTTTTCTGATGACTTGGGTCGATGGTTTTGGCCTCTGAGGCAAAGAAATAATATTGCAGTGTCGGAATCAGGTTGTGATACATTGTCAGGTCGCCCGAAAGGCGCATCTGCTTCAGAAAATCGAGCGAACTGAGCAGTGCTGCTTTGGTGCGCGGCCATATTTTCTGGCAGATTTCAGGCGTGAGTTTTAACTGATATAGGCTGCGGGCATCGCCGAAAGCATTGATTGTCAGCGAAAGTGAGAAAACCTTCTCGCCCAACCGCCCGAATTGCTTGATGCGTTGCTGTGTGTTGAAATCATCGATATTCTGCTTCAGGTCGAACTTCTCGCTCCATGTGGTGGCATGAATTAAATCAAAGATTGTCAAGTGTTTGCCTCCCTGATTGATGCGCTCGAAAATCTCCACCACATCATCGATTTCGGTGTTGGTGGTGAGCACAATGCTCATCGGGTAGTTGAGGAAAATCTCGCGGCACTGACGCAGGTTCTGCGCGGCCTTACTGGTTTTCTTGCCATTGTCAGTTTCGACAATAATAGCGTCAAATTCCTCATCGTCAATGATTTGCCAAACGGGAACGTTGTTTTTCTCGCGCTGGCTGCGGGGAATCACAAACTCGCAGCGATCGGCGTTGAAGCAGATGGTTGAATAGTCGCAGTCGCCCATTGTTTTGCCCATCAGCGCCACAAAAAGCGACATGATGCGCTGCTGACCATCCAGGATGAACTGAAAATCGCCATCGGTCTTGGTGTCGTTGATGCCCTCAATGTCGAACGGGCGGATGAAAAATGCGTATTTGGCCGGAGCCTTCCAAAAGAACAGCGAGCCTATGGGGTACTGGTGGTAAACCGAATTGAGCAGTTTCACCACTTTCGATTTTTCCCAAATATAATCGCGCTGGAAACGCGGTATTTTGATGTTGCCGGCTTTCAGTTCGGTGAGCAGCCGCTGCAGTGTCCAGTCACTGATAATGCTGATTTTCTGGTCCATACGCTTGAGTTTAATTAATAAATCAGAATATTGCCTACAATAATAACAAACATGGCTCAATCCTCAATAATTTGAGACAAGTCATTTTACAAAAAACGCTTGAAAGTAGTTACTATTTAATGATTTTGACAACTGAGGAGCCGTTTTTTTTAATCAAGGACAAAAATAGGAGGGAATCGGACTTGTCAATGTGTTGATTCTGCAAGCGACCGTTTATTTTTAAGAATTTCGTCCCAAAGACTTGCTCAACTTGTTTCTGTATTTTTGATAAATAGAGAGTTCGGTCATTAATTCGCTGATTTTAAGTTCGTTGTCAGGACCTTCCTCTAGTTCTTTCATCTGTTTCCGTATCTCTTCGAGTTTTTGTTGCACTTGTTCACTCTTGTAGCCATTCAACGCACGGTCAATAACTCCCTGCAGGTTGCTCTCCTCGGGGGCAATATAGCGGTTGCGACTCTCCCATAGTTTGCTCAACTCGTTTGTTTGCATCAGCAGGCTCACGGCAAACTGGCTAACCTCGGCGTCGGCACAGAGAGTGAATGTGGTGGCATCGGGCTTTTTACCTTTTTCGATGGCCTCGTTGTACATCTCAAGCACACGCCGGCAGATGGGGATTTTGAATTCTATATTATTGTCATTCAGATCTTTGATGATGTAATTCGCCACTTTCACATCGACCGATGGTTCATCGCCCTTGGCTACGACGAAAAGGATGTCGTTTCCGTACTTGATGAGCAGCGAGAGCAATTCTTCCTCATACTTGCGGCACCGATTCAGCGCCTCCTGTTCCGGATTGAACGTTTTGACTGTCGGCAGTTTGATTTCTTGTTCGTCTTTTTTCTGTTCGGCGTCGTGCCACTGCTCACGCCGATTGCGAAAACGCTTGTTTATCTCGCGGTGAATCAGTCTCTCATCGATGTTCATCAGTTGGGCGCACTCCTTGACGTAGAAGGCGCGCTTGATGCCGTCGGGCACAACCGAGATTGAATCAACAATATCGTTTACCAATCCCGACAGTTTGATGGGGTCGTTGCCGGCGTCGTTCAAGAGCAGACGGGCTTTGAAGAGGATGAAATCGGTCTCGTTTTTGGCGATGAAATCCTCAAGTTCCGACGAACTGTGGTTGCGGGCGAACGAGTCGGGGTCCTCGCCGTCGGGCAGCAGCAGCACCTTCACGTTCATCTCCTCGGCCAGAATCATGTCGATTCCGCGCAAGGCGGCATGAATACCGGCCGAATCGCCGTCGTAGAGCACCGTGATGTTGGTTGTGAACTTGCGGATGAGCCTTATCTGCTCTGTTGTGAGCGCCGTTCCGTTGCTGGCCACCACATTCGTGATGCCGCTCTGGTGCATGCTCAACACATCGGTGTAGCCCTCAACCAGAAAGCACTTGTCGTTTTTCACAATGGTGGATTTGGCCTGATAGATGCCGTAGAGCGAGCGGCTCTTGTCGTAGATTTCCGACTGCGGCGAGTTCATGTACTTGACATTCACGCCTTTGGTGCGTGCGTCGAGCACACGGCCGCCAAATCCGATGACCTTTCCCGTGAGGTTGTGGATGGGGAACATTACGCGGTTGCTGAAGCGGTCGAAAATGTAGCCGTCTTCTTTCAGAATCGATAGGCCCGTGCTGACAAGGTATTTCTGATTGTAGCCGCTTTTGAGTGCCAAATCGGTGAAGGCTTTGCGGCCGGAAAGGCTGAAGCCCAACTCGTAGGCTTTGATGGTCTCCTCGTTGAAGCCGCGCTCCTTGAAGTATTTGTAGCCGATAGCGCGTCCCTCGTCGGTCTCCGTCATGTTGCGGATGAAGGTGTTTTTGGCGAACTCGTTGAGCACCATCATGCTCTCTCGGTCGTCGTGGCGCTCCTGGTCCTCTTGCGTTAACTCCTTCTCTTTTACCTCGATATGATATTTTTGAGCCAGATATTTGAGCGCCTCAACATAAGCCATCTGCTCGTGCTCCATGATGAAGTTGACGCTGTTGCCGCCTTTGTGGCAGCCGAAGCAGTAGTAGATGTTTTTGGCCGGCGACACAGAAAACGATGCTGTTTTCTCATGGTGAAACGGGCAGCATCCGAAGTAGTTGTTGCCGCTTTTCTTGAGGCTCACAAAATCGGACACCACGTCAACAATGTTGGCAGCGTCAATAATCCGAGTTACTGTTTCCTGGTCTATCATCCTTATTATCAAAAAGAAGAAAGCAAAGACGATGTGCTTCCCGCGAATCGCAAGGTACGGTTTTTTATCAGATACCGCCTCTTTGAATCGGATTAAGTGGATAACAAAACGGCGTCGGAGAGTCTATTTTTTCCGCCCTGTCGGGATGCGCGTTACCGGCTCCACTTTTACTGGCTCCACCACAGGCTTCACTTTTGGCGGCACTGGCGTTCCTTGTGCATTGGGCGTGCGCGCCTTTATTTCCGACAATTTCACCGATGTTATTTCAGTCCACGATATCTCGTGGTATGTTACGCCTAACCAGAAATTATCGTCATCGACAGTCGACCGCGGGTCGGCAACAAAATCGATGCTGTGGTTGAACGTGCGGTTCTGGCGGTTGTGCGACAGAAGCCAGTCGTAAAGATTGTAATAATCGAAATAGTAAATCAGACTGTGTCCGCCTTGCTCAAGACGGCTATATTTCAGCAAGTTGGTGTTTCCACAACTCTTCATGGCCTCAACCACACGGTCGGAGTATTTCACCGATGTCATCTCGTCGTCCTGGGCATGCACAATCCACGTTGGCACCTGGTTCAGTCCGCAGGGTTTGGCAGCATCGCAGCCGCCACAGAAAGCAATGCAGGCCGCCACCTCGTCGGGGTAGCGGTTCACGTAGTTCAGCGTTCCCCAACCGCCCATGCTCAATCCTATGACGTAGAAGCGGTTATGGTCGAAAGCGTAGTGCGCCTTCAGAAACTCGTACAACTTGTGCAGCTTGGCCGACGACCAGCCCTCGCTCGATACTGCATTGGGACTCACCACAATAGACTGTCCATGCTCAAAAATCTTGTACCCCTGGCTCATCGATTGCAGCGGGCCGTATTGGGTAGCGCGTGGCAGGTCTTTGCTCATGCTGCGGCCGTGAAGGTATAGAATCATTGGCACATCGACGCTCGTCACAGGGTCGTAGTCTTCGGGCATGAGTATTGAGAAGTCGTTGATGTCGGGCATTATCTCATAATAATCATCAGCCGTGAAGTGCGGGCGCACTTTCTCCTCGCTTTTCGCATAGTTCAGATTCCATGATATTTCGGTGTTCGGCTCAAAAGCCTCCATTCCCACCATTATCCCTTCTTGCAAAGCGACTTTAGTAAGTCCCGTGCCCAAAAACGCGCCGTGCCCAATATATTCCAACGTGGAACTAAAACCATCAGCGTCAGTAAAATCAAAGTCTGTCAAATTCTTGCAGTCTTTATAGGCATAGTCGCCAATGGCTGTAATACCTCTCCAGCCAGCCTTTTTCACAGCAGAGCCCATGAAGGCCGAATCGCCGACAAAATAGGCTCGTGCAATGGTGCCGTCGGTGAGTGCCGTCTCGCGGAAAGCGCACCTGCCCAAATAATCGAGATTGTAGAAACGTGGAATCCACGATAGGTTCATATCCTGGTCGAAAGCGTGGTCGCCTATATATTTTACCTTACTATTGTTGCCAGACACCGTTTGAAGGTTGGGCATGTTGGCGAAGGCGTAGTCGCCAATGGTTGTCACGCTTTCGGGCAGAATCACTCTCACAATGTCGGTGCGGCCGTTGTAGGCGTTTTTGTAGATGGTTGTTGTGCCTTCGGCTATGTAAAGAAAGCCTTTCTCAACACGGTCGTTGCGCGCGGCTGCCTTGTTCTCGCGTTTGGCGTCGTCGTTCACTGGATATGATACATAATTTTCATACCTGCTCTTTTCGGGGCGCGTGATGTCGCCCGTGGTATATTCTGCCACTTTGGGCTGGTTTTTGAACAAAACAACCTCCGTGCGCTGCGGCTTGCGGCTCTCCGACGAGTGTCGGTTGTAGATAATCAACTCGTTTGGAACTTTCACTGGCTTCGAGTCGCGCTGCCATTTGCCTTTGCCGCCATACGATGTTTTCTGACCAGATGAGCCGCCCTGCCGCGCCGTAGAGCCTGAATTCGACGAAGACCCGTCTGTCGATTTCTTTGAGTAGACATTATAACCGCCATCAAGCGTTGCATCGCTGCTGTCGGCGTTGCCGTTTCGGGTTACCGTGATGGTGCCTTTTGAATCGGTGCCGCCGCTGGTTCGCAAATCAACAGTCAGTATCACCTTCTTCGGCTTCGACTGCACATTGAACGTGTAGGTCCACTGCTTCGGCTTCAAGCCCGCGCTCACCTCTTTGTCGAACGACGCAATCTTCTTCCCATCGACCTCGATAACCGCATTGCGGCTGGCAAGCAGGTTCAATCCACTGTTGTAGATAAACGAAATGGAATAATTTCCCGCCTGACTTATTTGCTTTGTGAAATTGAAAGTGTAACGTTTATAATCCGTCGTGTAGTCGTTGGGTTTCCAACCCGTTGTATTCTGCGCCATGCCGCACAGCGGTGCCAAAAGGCTGGCACAAATCAGAAGTGTGATTATTTTTTTCATATCAAATCGCATTTTGTGCCGAAATATATGAAAAACAACTCAAACGCACCCAACGCGCTGCACAAGGAGGAAAAATCAGTTTGCATTGGCATTAAATTCTGCTATCGTACAAAAACAATCGGCAATCGGCTGACGGAAATCGCCCAAAATCAATCGGTTTTGCACGATATCTGCCTATATTTATTGCGTTGTTGTCTGCCAGTTTTGTTTCGGACTTCGCAGAAACGGTAAAAACAGCATTCGGTATCATTAACCAGAAGTCCATCAGAATTTTATGCGAAAAATCTTATTCACAGTTGCATTGGCGGCCGCATTGGTCGGTTGCAACAACAGCGGACAAGTGGGTTCAAACAGTGTGTCGTTCGACGATGTGATTAAAACACGCCGCAGCGTGCGCAGTTACGATGCCACCAAAACCATCGGCGAAGCCGAAGTGCGCGAACTGCTTTTAAGCGCACAGGAAGCACCATCGTGGGCAAACCAGCAGCCCACAAAATACTACGTGGCACAGAGCGCCGCAATGATTGACTCCGTGAAGAACTACATTGGTGGCAACCGCCGCAATGTTGAAGGCGCGCCAGTGCTGATTGTCTCTACATTCGAGCGCGGCAAATCGGGTTTCTTCAACGGCAATCCAGCCAACGAACTGGGCGACCTTTGGGGTGCCTACGACAACGGTCTGGCTAATGCCTACCTTGTTCTGAAGGCCCGCGCAATGGGGTTCGACACGTTGATTATGGGTATGCGCGATGCCGATGCTCTGCGCCGTCTGTTCGGAATTCCTGAAAGCGAGACCATTACAGCCGTAATCTCGTTGGGTTACCGCAGTGGTGAACCCCGCCAGCCGCAGCACAAAAACCTTGACGACATTGTCAAGTTCTTCTAATGCAGACCGTTAGGGTTTTGCCAACTTCTACAAATAAAGCAGGCTGTTCAAAATTTTGGACAGCCTGGTTTTGTTTTCCATCTTTTTCCAGTTGCTTAAATTGGCAGAAGTTATCTGCCGATTTAGCATCTCCCCAATACCTTTCCACAAAAAAAGCCGCTCTCTTTCGAAGCGGCTTCTTTACCTATTCAGCGTTGACGGTTATTTCTCAATCAGCACGTTAACCTTATTGCTTTTAACCTCGACAATGCCGCTTTCCACCTCGAACAGTTGCTCGCTGTGGTCGGCGTTGTCTTCCACAATACGTATTTGGCCTTTGCCCAAAGCCGATATTATCGGGGCGTGGCTGTTCAGAATCTCAAACGAACCCATAACGCCAGGAACGCTCACCAGCGTCACATTTCCGCTGTAAACCGACTTGTCAGGTGTTACTATTTCCGCAATCATTTCTTTAAAAGTTTAGAGTTAAAAGTTGAGTCGCTTCGCTGTTGAGAAGTTTAGAAGGTTTAGTTTTCAGGTTTCTTCTTGCACCAAGTATATCGTAAAACAAGTGAAATAATAACAATGACAATTATTACTTCATAGTACAGAAACACGCACCCTGCGGCCAATAAAAGAGCCACTCCGTTCACCCAGCGAAATCGCTTTATATTTATTTGTTTACGTTCCTCTTCAATCGCTTTTGAATCGCCATAAAGCAACCACTTATCGAAAATGCCAAACAGAGTAAGAACTCCACAAACAAAAAATACTGCCGATACTACAATTTTTAAAATCATTTCTTCAAAAGTTTAGCGTTTAGAATGTTTAGCGATTTGTTTGGTTTTCAGGCAACTTCCTGCACCAAGTGAATTGTAAAATAAACGCCACTACAATTATTACAAGCAGAATGGTAAAGAAATCGCCAAAAAGTTGTAGTGTGGCCAACCAAGCACCTCCGCATATATTTTCCACACCCCTTACTATACGGAATCGCTTCATATTTATTTTATTGCCAGGATAAATCAGCCACTTGTCAACCTTGCCAAGCAGGATGATAATACCCCAGACAAAAAATAATACCCCTACGACAATTTCAATAATCATATAGCTCCTAATATCAATTTCCCGCTTTCTTTTTGCACCAAGTGTTTGCCAAAATAACCGTCACAATGGCTATAGCGAAAAATATTCCCATTACGATAAACGCTTCACTTCCAGGCTTTTCGTGCTTTGGAAGGTTA
>JAEEGK010012147.1_pt1 | contig 19610 bp, 8 predicted proteins | sample 8958771 | NCBI WGS metagenome assembly JAEEGK01 (sample SAMN16246547, study PRJNA631951) | gut metagenome | biome: gut microbiome; feature: rumen; material: SC-attached | host: Bos | place: Iran: Karaj | collected 2018-10
ATTTTTTGAATGTTATGATTATTATCAAAAAAAATTTGATTTCTATTATTTTCATTATAAGCTTTTAAATAATTATCAAACATTTTTAAAAATTTTTTATCATGTTGTGATGCAAGTCTATTAGAATAATTACTAATTTTTCTTTTTTTATTATATTTTTTTTTTTCATTTTTATTCGAATTATTAAAAGGAATAAAATTATTATTATTTTTATTTAATAAACTTCTAGCTCTTTTTGGTTTATATGCATTTATTAAAATATCCCTTTCTTCTTTTGATAAAATTTCAAAAAATTTATTCATAGTAACAATAAAATCTTCTTCATCTAAAGATTGTTTATCTTCATTTAATTCTGAAAATAAAGGTTGTAATACTTTAATTACTTCAGGAGGAGATCTTTTCGTATTAATTAAATATGATGAAATATAATTATCTTCATCTGAATCTAATTCTTTAAAAATTCTAGAAAAAATTTCATTATTTTTTCTTTGTAATATCCTTTCATTATCTTCTTTTCCTAATAAAATTGGTTGAATTGGAGTTTCATAATATACTTTATATAAATCTTCTTTTTTTTTTTGATATTTTTGAGCAATTAAATAATTTCTTTCATATACATTTGTATTATAATTATTTGAAATATTAAGAGGTTTTGATATTAAAAAAGGTTTAAAGAATTGTTTTTCATTTTGTTGTTTTAATTTTTCTAAATCTTCTTTTCTTTTTTTGTATAATTTTATAAAGAAATTTTGTCTTTCATCAAATGTTAAATCAGTTTTATCATTTATATTATTTTCATTTATCTCATTATTATTATTAATTTTAGATTTTATTTCATTTTTATTTTGTATATTTTCTTCTAAATCATTATTATCTTGTTGTTTTTTTTGAATATATTTTTTTTTTTCTTTTTTTTGTAATTCACTTTGTTCAGAATTTTTTATATTATCAGTTTGAATTGTTGAATATGTTACAATATTTCCATTATTTATTCCAACTAAATTTCTTTTATTGTCTTTTTCATCTTTTTCAAAATGATTTTGTCTGTTTGAATTTATTTGTGTATTATTTCCCTTTTTTTGGTTTGAATACATATCATTATTTTCTTGATTATCCTTAACTTTTTCTATTTTTTTTTCTTCTTTTTTATCTTTGTGATAATTATCATATTTTTTATTATCTTTTGATATATATTTTTTAATCGGTTTTTGACTAATATTTTTTTTGTTTAAATTTAAGTCTAATATTTTTTCTTCGATATTATTTTTATTTTGTTTATTTATTTCTTTATTATTTATTTGTTCTATATTATTTGGAATATAATCAGAATTATTATTATTATTTATATTTTTATTATCCTCGAATTTTTCTTCTTTCTTTTTTTCATCTTTGAAATTATTATTTATTTCAATTTTTTTTTTTTGTTCAAATAAATTAGGATTTGTTTCAATATTATTTTCATTTAACTGATTATAATTATCATCATTTTCAATTAATAAATTAGCATTATTATTTTTATCTTCTAATGAATCAGAATTTATTATTTGATTATTATTATTTTCCTCTAATTTATTTAAGTGACCTTCAATATTTTCATTTAATTGATTAATTTTATTTTTATTAATTTCATTTAATAAATTATTTTTTTCTTGATTATTATTATTTCCCGTATTTAAATCATTTCTTAAATCATTTTTATCTTTTTTTTCTATTAAATCATTATTTAAATTGAATGTATTTCCTAAATTTTGATTATTTTCTTCTTTTTTATTCTTTATTTCAAAATCTTTTGTATTTTCTCCTATTTCATTATTATTATTTTGAATATTTATATTATTGAATAATTCATTTTCATTTTTTTCTTGTTTTATTTGTGAATTCAAATCATTTTTATTACTTTTATCATTATTATGAATTTCATTATTTTGTTTATTTATATTATCTTCATTTTCTTTGTTAATATTCTCATCTAATATTTCATTATTATTATTATTAATAAATTCTTCATTATTAATTCCTATATTTATATTATTTTGTTTTTTTTCTTCATTTTCATTCCTTACTTCATCTATAATTTGATTTTCATTATTATCTTTTTTTATTTCATTATTTAAATTTTTTTCAATAATTTTTTCATTTACAGAAATAGTATTTATATTATTTTCATTAGTTATATTCTTATGATTATTATTTTCATTATCTATTATTAAATTATTTTTATCATTTAATTGAATAGTATTATTTTCTTTATCTATTGATATCAAATTATTATTATTATATTCATTGACTGGAATAATATTATCATTTAAATTATTGTCTAAAGTGTTATTAGTATTTTCATTATTTGAAGGAATTAAATTATTATCTTCATTCATTTCTGATAAGATATTATCTTTTTGATTGTCTAATAAACCTTGATTATCATTTTCTTTATTTAATGGAACTTCTATATTATCATTATTTATTTTATTATCATTGTTATTATAATTCTTTTTATCATCATCAAATTCAATAAGATTATTATTTACTAAATTATCATTATTATCACTACTTATTTTATTATTAAATTCATTAGCATAATTATTATTTATATGATCTTCCAAATTTATTTTAGTATTGTTTGTTATATTATTACTTGATTTCTTTTCACTATTCTCAATTGCTAAAAAATTTAAATTATTATTGTTATTATTTAATTCATTTTCATTATTCTCATTCTTTTTATTATTATTTAATTCATTTTCATTATTTTCACTCCTTTTATTATTATCAATTTCAAAAATTTCATCATTTTGAAAATTATTGTCTAATTCATTTTCAGTATTTCCATTTTCAATAGTAAAATTATTATTTTGTTCTTCTTTATCATCATAATTATTATCATTATCTTTATGATTTCCTATATTTTTTCCTTTTAGTTTAATATTTCTATTATTATCATTATTTGAAATCTGAAAATTTTGACTTACTTTTAAATCATCTAAAGTTAATGAATTTCCTTTTTCATTATTTAATTTATCATTATTAATATTTTTATAATCATTATTATCATTAATTTCAAAATTTTCATTTATATTATTTTTATCATTTGAATAATTAAGACTATCTTCATTTTCAATATCTTTTAATTCTTCAATTTCTTCATTACTAGAAAATAATAAATTTCTTCTTTTATTTGATTGTTGGCTTTCAGTTTTTTCTTCTTCAATTTCTTCAAAATCACTTCCTTGTTCTTTATATTGTTCCATTAAATTTTCAATTTTTTCTTTTAAGTAATCACATGCAGAACTATCTAATCCATGTAATTGACAAAAATTATTTGCTAAAGCATATGAATCTGAATTTGAATATATTTTTATTTGTTCTGCTTTTCCTTCTGTTAATTCTAATGTCATTACATATATTGGTTCTTGATTTTCATTTTCATTTTCGTTTGATGTATTTAAAATATTAAATTCATTTATTGGAATGTTTTCATTTGAGTTCATTTTTTTTTATTATAATATTTTATATATTTTAAATCAAAAAAATTAAAAATATAAAAAAATATTTATATTTGAAAATTAACAAAAGAATAATTAAACATATATATATATATATCTATATAAATCTTTATAAAAAATATTTTTATGATTTTATAATTTAAATTGATCTAATTTAATTGAAGGAGAAATTAATTTACTTGCATTAATTAAATCATTATATGTTAAACAATATCCATTTTCTTGATTTTGTGAATCAGTTTTGTTTAATAAAATGTTTTTGATATCTTCATTTGAATATATATTTAAATTTTCTTTGCATATTTTATTTAAATTCTCATCATTAATATTTAAAAAAAGATTAAATTTTTTTGACAAAAACTTAATATAATCAACTCTATATTCTGAATGTATAGGTTCAACATAATGTAAATAAATAAATAGATTACATAACTTTTTAGGTAATTTTTCAGGTTTAATTTTTGTAGAAGCAATAATAAAAATATTATTTTTAATATTATTATTATTAACTAATTTATCAAAAATGAAATTAAGATGATTAATTACAGGAATGAAATTTTCAATATTTTTAAAATAAAGAATAATTGGTTGATTTGATAAACATAAAAAAGATAATTCAAGAGCAAATTTTTCAATTTTAAATAAATTAATATTATCAATTTGAATAAAATTTGCATTTACATATTCTGCAAGTGCTAAAACAGAAATTGATTTACCACATCCATTTGGACCATATAATAATAGAGATTTATTTTTTGAATTAATTGCTTTGTTATATGTATAAATTAAATAATTTTTTAAATTATTTTCTTGATTACCTTCAAAAATTTCATTGAAACTAATAAAATTATTTTTTATGATATATTGTGATATGTATTCTTTTGTAGATTGAGAATTATCTTTAGGTTTATATTTGAGTTTTTTTTTGTGATAATTATATAATTCAATATAATAATTTGATTGTAATTTTAATAATCTTGAAAGTAAACAATTGATATTTGGTATATATTCTTTTAAATATATTGCTTTATTTTCTATATATTCTTTTAATTTTTGTAATATCCAAAATTCTTTTTGTATTATTTGAATTGATTCAATTATTTTAGATTGCTTAAATAAGGATAAAGAATAATTCATTTTCTTGAAACAATCTTTAAAAATGTATTCTGTTTTTTTTTTTTCTTCTTCTATTTTAATATTTTTTTGAGTTAAATTCGTATTTTGATGTGGATCTTTTTGAACTTGTTTATAATTTTGGATATAATTTATATTATTGATATTTGCATTATTTTCATTTGGAATGTTCATAATTTAATTTTTAATTTTTTTATTCATCTTTGTAATTTATAGTAAAAATTGTAGAATACTATGTTTGAATATAATTTTTATAAATAACATATAAATTTTTTACTTTTAAATAAAAAAACAAATTAAAATCATATATTTTCAAATTTAATGAAAATTAGAAGATAAAAGACAATAAAACTAAAATTTTCTAAGCAAAAATTTATGAAATAGTTAGTATATTATATTAACCATTTGAAAAAAATAATATATTGAAAAAATAATTAATTTAATTATTAATAATTATTAAAGATGAATTTTAATGAAGAAAATAAAAATAAACAGATTGCTTATTCAGATTATTTAAAATTAAAAAATGCATTTATTGAACTTACTGAAAAATATAATAAATTAAAAAATGAAAATAAAGAATTAAATAATCTTTTAAAAGAATTTCAATCATCAATATCAGAGTTTGATAAAACAAAAAACAATATTTATAATTTAGTAAATCAAGTAGAGGATAAATATAAAATTTTGCAAAAAAAATATGAAGAACAAACAGAAGAAATAAAAAAAAAAGATAAAGAAAAAAAGATTCAAATTTTAAAATATTCAATTTCTCAATTTGACATTAATCTTAAAGGAAATAATAAATATAAACAATTATTATCAAATTTTGAAGAAATAAATGAAAAATATAAATCATTAAAAGAAGAATATAACAAAAGTACTTTAAATAAATTATGTTCTACATCTGGTTCAACAAATGGAAGAACTAATATTGATAGCAAATTACAAAATTATAAAAATATTCTTTTAGAAAATTATTTAAATACAATAAATTTAGGTTATGATAATAATAATAATGGAAATTATAATGACTCTTCTTTAGAGTGTGAACCTATTCCAAGTTTTATTAAATGTTTAAGGAAAATTTCATAAATTTAATTATAAATTTATAATTTTTTATACTAAATTTAAAATAAGATATTGTATTCCTATGTCAAAAACAATTAAAATATATTTTTTCCATAAATTAATAAAAATAAATATAAAAATCTTTTTCCTCAAATAATTTAAATTTTAAATTTTTAAAATTAATTTCAATATAATAATAATTTAATTATAAAAATGAAAACCTCATCTAATTAAAATTTTTAAAAATTACCATTCCATAAAATAAATAAAAATCCTTTGAAAATAAAGAAAAAAAAAATCAAAAAAATGCAAAATCAAAAATTAAACATTGAAAAATATTTTTTTACAATATCAATTCTAATAATAATAATATCATCAATAATAATAATAATAAAAAAAATGGAAACCAAAAAAAGACAAAAACCAACTCTTCCAAAAAAATTAAAAATAGGATACACAAACTGGGGTGAATGTGATGAAAAAGTATTTGAATCAGTAAAAAATGGATTAAATGTAATAATATGGTTTTCAATAGATTTAAATGAAAATCCAATAACAAAAGAATGTGAAATTCAAAGAGGTTTAGATTATAAAAAAGTAGCATTAATGACAAAAAAATTTAAAGATAATAATTACAAAGTAATAAATTTAATATCAATTGGTGGATGGAATAGTAAACATATAAGTGAAAAATTCACAGCTGAAGAATATTATGAAACATTTATTAAATTTAATGAAAAAATATCAAATCCATCATTAGATTTTTACGGATTTGATGGAATTGATTGGGATATTGAAGGACATGATAACTTTTCAAATTCGATTAATCATTTTACTATTAAAGAACTTGATTTAATGGGTCAATTAAGTGTTTTATTAAAAAAAAATAATTTTATTGTTTCTATGGCACCTTCTGAAAGTTATTTAGATCCTTTTATTGAAGATTTTTCATTAAGTCTTTTATTTAATCATAAAGAATGGGAAAAAGAATTTCCAAATTTTACTTATCATGGAAGAAATTGTTATGGTTATTTAATTAAAAAATATGGTATTGAAAATTTTGATTTTGTTTCTTTTCAATTTTATGAAGGATATACACATGCTTTATATAAATATGAAAGGGAAAAAAAATTTTTTGGAGAAATTTTACTTGAGTTTTTAAATAAAGTTACTAATGGTTTTTATGTTGATTTTTCTAGTGTTGAAGATACTGGTTTGAAAAGAGAAAAAATTATTATTCCTCAAGATAAAATTGTTATTGGACTTGCTAATGCTTGGGCCAATGGGAGATTTTTATTTTTACCTAAGAAAGAGATAATTGAATCTTATAAATTTATTGTTGAGAATAATTTTGATATTAGAGGAATGATGTTTTGGAATATTGGAGATGAAGATATTATTAGAGATGGTGAAGTATTTAATATGGCAAAAATATTTAATGAAATATTATTATAAAATAGTTAAAATATTTATTTTATTTTTTTTTTCTGTTTGGTTAAAATTATATTTTTATAATTGAATTTTTTATTATTTTTTTTAATCTCTATTATTAAAAAAAAAGACTCAAAAATTTTTTTTATATCAATTTATCTTTAATAAAAATTTTCATATAAAATAAAAACTATTCATCTTATAAAAAAACATATTTTCATATAAATTAAAAATCCTCCAAATAAAAACATCAAAAAAAAAAAAAAAAAGAAAAAATAATCTTAAGTCTTATTTTGATTATCATAAATTTTATTAGCCAACAATCCAAAAAGTTCTTTAATCCCAATATCACTTTTAGCACTAGTCTCCATAAAAATTTCCACATTATTATCCTTAGCAAAATTCCTTAAATCATCAAAACTTACTTTTTTTTCAGAAGCAGGAACATCGCATTTATTCCCAGCAATACAAATAATAATAGGTTCACCATTTGGACTAGTACCATTTTCATTTAATTGTTCAATCCAATAATTTAAATTAGTTAAACTTTCTCTATTAGTGACATCATAACATAATAAAGCAGCAGTAGCATCTTTATAATATAAACTTGCCATTGCTCTAAAACGCTCTTGACCACCTGTATCCCATATATGAAGAAGGAGACTATTACCTCCTTTTATTTGAACTTTTTGCTGAAAGTATGCTCCTCCTATTGTTGCCACGTGCTTATCAGAAAATATGTTCTTACAGTAACGTTGAGCTATTGATGATTTACCTACATTTTGTTCACCCAAGAGTACTATTTTTGTTTCTATTGTTTTTTTTTGTTGAGTTACTGGGGTTACTTTTAAATCTGGACCTTTTGATGAAGGGGTGTTTTTTTTTTTGTTGGAACATCCCATTATTCTAATTTTATTTTTTTTTATTTTATTTTTTTTTTGTTTTTTGATTTATTTTAGTTTTTTTTTTTGTTTTTTTTGGGTTTTTTTATTTATGTATTTAAGGTATTTATTTTATTTTTTACAATGGATTTTTTAAATAACTTATTTAAAATAAATAATAATTTGAAAATATTAAAATAAAAAAAAACCAATGACAATGCATCTAGAGCCTTTAATATGGAAAAATATTGAAAAATCTGATAAAGATGATATATGGCCAAAAAAAACATTTGGAGCATCTTTAATATATCTTGATGATTTAAAGCAATATTTCTTAATTGGAGGTAATCACAATGCATATGAAAATGAGAAAATAAATTATGATTTAAACTCAGATATAATAAAAGCAGCAGATACTTCAATAAGAGATTATCAAAAATCAGAACAAGCAAAATTAGCATATATAACACAAAATGTAACAAGAAATTATTATACAGAAAATCAAATAGACTTATACATATATGAATTAACTCCTCAACGTCATTGGTATAAAACAACAACTAAAGGTTCAAATCCAAAACCACGTTCTTTTCAAAAATGTATTTACATATCACCATTTATTTTTTTATATGGTGGAGTTGAATTAGGACCAAAAAGTGAAAATTTATCAAATGAAGATATGTATGTTTTAAATACAAGAAATTTTGAATGGAAACATATATCAAGTAATATAATACCACCAAATAGAACTGAATTTCAATGGGTGAAAGTAATATCTACTAATAATTCATTTTTATATGGTGGTGTCTCATCACCAAATGAAAAATTTTATGACGATATGTGGGTATTTAGATATGATGGATATAATTTTTTTAAATCAGAAGGTAAGAAAAGTATAACAAGAGATAATTTATGGACGAAAATAGATTATTATGGTAATTCACCTGGTAAAGTAAAAGCATATGCAATGGAATATGCACATGGTCATTTATATTTATTTGGTGGTGTTGATAATAAAGGAAAAAATAATAATAATTTATATAAATTTAATATAAATACTTCATATTGGGAAAAAGTAAATACAAAAGGAGTACCTCCTTTAGAAAGATGTTATCATGAAATGAGTTTAATAAATCCTGATAATATGGTAATATTTGGTGGTATAAAAGGTACATTAAATAAAATAGAAATAATGTATAATGATATATTTTTATTAAATTTAAAAGAAAATATTTGGGTAAGTCCTTTAATAGGTGGAATACAACCAAATCCAAGAATGGGTTTTTCATTGTGTTGTAATTATGGTTTAAAGGGAATGGGACTTAGAAGTGATTCATATGAAATTATGATAATGGGAGGTAATATTAAAGATAATGATGGTTATAATGATAAATCTAAAAGTTTTCCTAAAATTTTTATTATTCAAGAAAATGATCCTAATTCAACTCATTTTTGGACTATTAGAGATGAAAAATTTCAAGAAGAAGAAAATGATGATAATTTTTTATTACAAGCTGAGAAAAATATTTATGATTTTAAAGAAAAAATTGCTAATTTAGAATTAGATACTCGACAAAAAGAATTAGCTAATGAAGATATGAAAAATGAAATTAATGAATATAAAAAGAAATTTTTTCAACAACATGGTTTTATTGATGATCAATCACAAAGTCTTGAAGATCAAGTTAAAGAACAAGAAACACAAAAAAATAAAATGAAAGAAAATTTTCAAATTGATCAAGAAATTACTGATATGAAAATTAAGTTAAAGTATGTTATGGAAAAAAAAACTGAAAAAACTTTTGAATTTTTTAATGAGACTTTAGGTTTGTTTATGAATTATTTTGATGCTGCACAAAAAATTATTATTACTGATGAAAAAAAAGAAGTTGAACCTGTTTTTCCTAGTAATAGAATTAATGAAATGAAAAATAAATATCAAAATAAATTAAAAGGTTTAAAAGAAAAATTAGAAGATTTAAATAAAAGAGAAGATAATGTTGTTACTGAGTTACATAGATATAAAAATTATGAAAAATCACTTGGAGATGCTTTTAAAGAAGAAATTAAAAAATATAAAATTGATTATAATAATTAAGAAAATAAAATTTGCTTTATTTAATATATAATTTTTTTATTTTATTAAATTTTTAAATTTTTAAAATTTATATATAATAAAAATTATAAGTTAATTTTTAATTTTTCTTTTAATAATTGAATTTGAAATAAAAAAGATTATGAAAAATTAAAAAAAAATGAAATTAGAAGATAAATTTTTAAGTGCGGTTTTTTTACCATTTTTTTTAGGAGTATTATCATGTATAATATTAGTAACAATATTATTATTTCGTTATTCACACAAATATCTTGATAATAGAAGTTTTCAAAATGTTTTAAATACAGAACAAAATTTATCCCAAATCAATATAATGACAATAAATAATTTAATATCACGTCCTTTACTTCAATCACAAATAATTTTAGAGGAAAGTTATTCTTTATATATGAATTTAGTATATAATTCAAATATTTTAGAAAATGAATATATAAATGAAACTACTTTTGTTAATGGATATAAATTATCAGAAAATTATTCTTATTATTTAAATGATAGATTATTTAATGAAGTTGCAATATGGTTTATTGACCAAATAAATATAACATTAGAAATGTTAAAACAAAATAATGAATTAGCTTATAAACAATTATCAATTGTATCTCAAATGATTCATTCATTTTATTCAATATATACTATTCTAAATCAAACAATTGATTCAATTTATATTGGTTTTGATAATTCAGATTTATTAATTTATTATCCAGCATTAGAAAATAGTAATATTATAAATTCAATGAATTATTTTGATAATAATCTAAATTTTTGTTCTGAAGAAGGTGGAAAAATAAAAACTTATTATTATTATAAATGTAGAGAATGGCATTTAGAATATGAAAATTTTATTAATAATAATGAAAATAAAAATAAAAGTTATATATTAATTCCACCTTATAATAATATTAATGATGATAATTATCAATATAATCCAAATTCTTATATATTTACTCTTTGTAAAAGATTTATTGATCCAATTCAAAAAAAATATTATAATATTGAGAGTTATATTGTTATGTGTGTTGATAGTTTTCCAAATGAATTATTTGATATTTTAGATGAAATGAATAATAAATTTAGAGGATATTTTTTTGTTACTAGTGTTGGATTTATTAAACCTTTTTATTATCCTAAAATTTTTCAAAAAATAAAAAATGTTCCTATATATGATTTTGAATTTGGTTGGAATGCAGTTTTTTTTTTAGAAGAAAAGATGATTTTTTCAGGTGAAATTTCTAAAGTAATGTATAAAGATTATATAAAAGATATGACAGATGATATAATAAGTTTATCTACGTCTTTTAATAATAATTTAAATCAAATAATAATAAATACAGAACCTAATTTTTATTATAAAAATGGTATAAAATTAAATTTTTCTCTCTATCCAATTTTACTTAATAATGATGATTCATTTCAACATATATTATCAATTATTTATGTATATAATGAAGATAATTTATATGAACATTTATATAGTTATCAAAGTAAATTTCAAAAAAGATTATATTTAGAATTAATATTATTTATTTTTTTTGGTTTTGTACTTCTTGCAATGGTTAGTTTAACAATGAATTCTTTAGCAAGATTTATAAAAATTCCAATTAAACATGTTCAATATATGCTAAGAGGAATTAATATTGGAGGAGAAAATAGATTAGATTATTTAAATTCAATTAAATTTCAAAAAGAAGATTTTGATTCAGAAGGACATAATTATTTTAATCCATTTATTGATGAAGAAAATTCAAATGATCATCAAAAGAATAAAAAATTAAATAACATTATTAAAAAAAATCAACATTTTATATCATATTATGAAAATCCTAATTCTGAAAATATAAAAAATGATTTATATTTTAATGAATTTGATGAAGGATTATTACAATATAGACCAAAAGAAATAAATAGTTTAGTTAAAATTTTATTAGAAATAAAAAGAGTTTTAATTTTAACATCATCAAATAATAATAATGAAAAAATTATAAATTATTCAACTAGTGAGAATATATTTTTTAATATAAAAAATAAAGAAGGCATTTATATTTGTCAAAGTAATATTGGAAATTTAGAAAGTCAAATTTTAAATTATGATAAAGCAATTTATCATCTTTGTTTATCTTTACAAGATGTAAAATTAAAAAAATTTTTATCAAAAACTTTAAGTGATGAATTAGATGTTAGTAATACATTATTACATATGATTGATGGATCTTATAATAAAAATTATCAACAAGAAGTTACTAATTTATTAGTTAAAAAACAACAAAATTCATTTCATAAATCATTCAGTCAAAGAATTATTGGTAATTTAATTAATAATAGATATAATAAATTAATACATATTTATTTTAAATTCTTTTCAATTTTACAAAAATCAAATAGACGATATGAAGATTTATCTGGTTTATTTATGCATACTTCTTATCATACAATTGATTATTATCATAAAATAATTATACAATATATTTATTTATGTTATTCATCTAATGATTTAATTAAAATAGGAGAAAGTATTTTAGATTATATTGAATTTTTATTAAAATTCAAATTAAAAACAAATAAAAATAATAAAAATTATTTATATAAACAAAATGAAAATATTCCTTATTTTAAAGAAAAACAGAATATAAAAAGGAAAGTATTTGAAAAAATAATTGATTGGTTTGATTTATTTGATCATTATGTAAATCATGTAAATGATAATACAACATTAGGAAGTGAAAAAAGTATTATTGATGCATATACACATAATATAAATAATTTAAATGAAATTAATTCAGGAAATCAAAGTACATTTTTATATAAAGTTCATATTCAAAGAGGTGATTTTTTAAGGGCAAAATTTGCATTAATATGTCATGATTACACAGAAGCTGTTTTTTATTTTATAAAAGCTTCAAAAAGTAAAACAATAGTTCTTGATGGATTAATAAAAAAAAAATCTTTAAAACACTTAAATAAACTAGTAAAAAAATTAAAAAAAAAAATTATCCAAAATAAATTAAGTAATTCTATCTTTGATGTAGATCAAACAAAAATATTTAATAATTATCATAAAAACTTAAAAGAAAATGATTTAAATATAAATTCATCAGATAAAGACAATTTAAATTATAATATTACATACTTAGATAAAATAGAAGAAATATCAAAAAAAGTAAAAAAAGACATTGATGAATGTAATACAAAACAATTAAAAGATTTATTAATAATAGTTGATGCAATAAATATAGATAGAAATCCATATGAAGTATATTTAGATGAATCAAAAACAATATTAAAAAATTATTTAACTGGAAATGATAGATTTTCAATGTTTATATTTAATTCTAAATGTAGAATTGTTTGTCCTATGATGGAAAAAAAAAATATTGATTTAAAACACTTAACACAATATTTTGAAAGTTTTGAAAATAAATTTCAATCATGTGAAAATTCATATAAAGGTTCTTATGTTGATGAAACTGAAAATAATGAAGAAAGTGAAAGTGAATATATTAGTTCTAATACTTCAAATGATTATAATAATTATATGAATATTAAAGATATTATATCTTCTATTAATTATTGTATTAATTATCTTTTATTAAAAGGAGTTGATACTAATGAAAAATTTTTAATTTATTTTACTCATTTGTTTTCTAATGATGAAAGTAATTATTATTTAGATGATGGATTTAGAGAAAATTTTAAGAAGATTAAAAAAGATAAAAATATTCATTTTATTATTGTTGGAAAATTTGATCAAAATTCTGTTTTTATTAAAGATAAAGATAATTTAATTAGCTCTGTTTTTCATGGTTTCGGAAATAAGTCAGAATTGGTTAGTTCTGAAAATATGAATGTAATTAAAAATATTTTATCTTGTAATAACATTATTAATGATAATATTATTTTTCCAAATGAAATTTATCAATCAAATAAATAAAAATTAATTTTTAATATTTAAATTTATTAAATAATTTATTTAAATTTTATAATTTATTAATATTTATATTATATCAAAAAAAAAATAAAAAATAAAAAAAATAATAAAATAATAAAATAATAAAATAATAAAATAAAAAAATATTTTTTATAACTATCAAAATTACAAAATGACAATTAACTAAATGAACTAAATTAAAATTTCAATTTTATTTTTATCAATTTTAAAATATGAATATAAATAATTATTAAATAGCCTAATTCCAATTAATTTAAGAATTTATTTACTTTTTTATATCAAATAACACTTTTTTAAAATTTTTTGATTTGATAAAAAATTATAAACAACATTTTATATAAAAAAATGTCTAATTAATTTGATTTAAATCAAAAAAATAAAAAAAGGATAAAAATTTCCAAAATTTACCTTATATTCCACTCAAAAACTAATTTTTTCTTTTTTGATAATTTCTAAATTACTATAACTTCATTTGTTCATAAAAAAAAATTATTTCTTAAAAATTAATTATTTTAACCCATTTCAATAATTAATAATTTAATGATTTTCACCCATTTACTTAATTAATTTTTATAAATGTATACATCAAAAACCAAAAAATAAAAAATAAAAAAAATAATTTTTTAAACCCCTTTCATCAATTAAATAATAATAATATCATAAACAAAATGTAAATTAACATCCAAAAAATCCTCTTAAATTGATATAAAACCCCAATAAAAAAATAAAAAAACAATAAAAAAAAAAATCAATCAATGCCAAAATTCACAATAGACCAACTCCATTCAATAATGTCAAACCCAAACAACATACGTAATATGTCAGTAATAGCTCATGTTGATCACGGAAAATCAACATTAACTGATTCATTAATAGCATATGCTGGATTAATGTCAGAAAGTGAAGCTGGAACTAAAAGATTAACTGATGGTAGACCTGATGAAGCTGAAAGAGGAATTACTATAAAATCAACTGGAATTTCTTTATATTATGAATATGATATTTACGATAATCAAAAAGAAGAAAAATTTCTTATTAATTTAATTGATTCACCAGGTCATGTTGATTTCTCTTCTGAAGTAACTGCTGCTTTAAGAGTAACTGATGGTGCTTTAGTTGTTGTTGATTATGTTGAAGGTGTTTGTGTTCAGACTGAAACTGTTTTAAGACAAAGTTTACAAGAAATGATTAAACCTGTTGTTATGATTAATAAAGTTGATAGAGCTTTTTGTGAATTGAGACATGATGAAGAAACTATTTATCAAAATTTTATGAGAGTTATTGAAAATGTTAATGTTGTTATATCTACTTATCAAAAAAGTGATTTGATGAATGATTTACAAGTTGATCCTATTTGTGGGAATGTTGCTTTTGGTTCTGCTTATTATTGTTGGGGATTTACTTTGATGACTTTTGCTAAAATTTATGAAGAGAAGTTTAAAGTGAGTAGAGATAAAATTTTGAAGAAATTATGGGGGGATCATTTTTTTAATGAAAAAAATGGGAAATGGTCATTGGAAAATGTTGATAGTGAAGGAAATACTCTTACAAGAGGATTTTGTACTTTGATTTTGAAACCTATACATAAATTAGTGAGTGCAATAAATGATGAAAAAAAAGATGTTTATTTACCTTTAGTTGAGAAATTAAAAATTAATTTGACTGAAAATGAAAAAGAAATGAGAGGGAAGGATGCAATGAGAACTATTATGAGAAAATTTTTAAATGTTTCTGATGCTCTTCTTCAAATGATTATTATTCATTTACCTTCTCCTAAAGTTGCTCAAAAATATAGAACACAATATTTATATGAAGGACCATTAGATGATGAGGCTGCTAAAGCAATGATGAATTGTGACCCTGAAGGACCTCTTATGATGTTTATTTCTAAAATGGTTCCTACTAGTGATAGTGGAAGATTTTATGCTTTTGGTAGAGTATTTTCTGGAACTGTATCACAAGGACAAAAAGTTAGAATATTAGGACCAAATTATAAAAAAGGAAAAAATGAGGATTTATTTGAAAAAAATATTCAAAGAATTGTTATTATGATGGGAAAAAAAGAAGAAAATGTAGCAAATATACCATGTGGTAATACTTGTGGTTTAGTTGGAATTGATCAATGTTTAGTTAAACAAGGAACAATAACAACTTATGCTGGTGCTTCTAAAATAAAAAGTATGAGTTATTCAGTAAGTCCTGTAGTTAGAGTTGCAGTAAAAGCGAAGAACCCTGCAGATTTACCAAAATTAGTAGATGGACTTAAAAAAATGTCAAAAGCAGATCCATTAGTACAAGTAATATCAACAGAAACAGAAAATATAATATGTGGAAGTGGTGAATTACATCTTGAAATATGTATAAAAGATTTATGTGAAATATATGCAAAGGGATTAGATATTATTCAATCTGATCCAGTAGTTCCATATAAAGAAACAGTAACAGCTCATTCATCACAAGTTTGTTTATCAAAATCTCCAAATAAACATAATCGTCTTTTCGTAACAGCAGAACCATTAAATGAAGAATTAATAAAAGAAATAGAATCAGGAACAATAAGTGCTTCAGATGATATAAAAGTAACATCTCGTAAGTTAATAGATACTTACTCATGGGATATTCATGATGCTAAAAAATTATGGGTATTTGGTCCAGAACAATCAGGACCAAATTTCCTAGTTGATCAAACGAAAGCAGTACAATATTTAAATGAAATTCGTGATTCAATGGAAAGTGCTTTTCAAGATGTAACAAATTCAGGAATTTTAGCAGAAGAATCATTAAGAGGAGTACGTTTCAATATATTAGATGTTGAATTACATCCTGATGCTATTCATAGAGGAGCAGGACAAATTGTACCAACAGCAAGAAGTGTTTATTTTGCATCTGAATTAACAGCACAACCACGTTTCATGGAACCAATTTATATTTGTGATATTTCTACTCCTTCTGATGTTATTAATGGTGTTTATCAATGTTTTAATAAAAGAAGAGGTGTTGTATTTCTTGAGGAAAGTGTCGCTGGGACTCCTTTAATTAATGTTAAAGCTTATTTACCTGTTAGTGAAAGTTTTGGGTTTTCTAAACATTTGAGAAGTTTGACTTCAGGACAAGCTTTCCCACAAAGTAATTTTAGTCATTGGGAAATTGTTAATATGGATCCTTTTGATGTTAAAGGAAAAGCTTATGAAATTTTAATGGGAATTAGGAAGAGAAAAGGACTTAAATTAGAATTACCTATTCTTTCTGATTATATTGATAAGATTTAATGATTTTTAATGTTATTAAAATATTTTTTTATTTGGTTTATTTTTGGGTTTAGTATATATTTTTTTTATTCTTTTATTATTTTTTTTATTTTTGAAATTTTGAATTTTAAAAAGTTTATTATTAATGAGTTTTTTGATTTTTTTTAATTATTTGTAATTTTTAAAAAAACGTTTAAAATATAAGTTATAATTTAAATCTATTAATAAAATTAAAATGTCAGATATACAAAATGAAAACAACAATATACAACCAGATACTCAAGAATCAAATGAGAATAATAAACAAAATGAAGAAATAAATTCTAATAATTTAAATGAAGAACACCCAACTGATGAAAATATGATAAATGAACATGAAAATCAACAAAATTTAGAAGACGAAGCATTAAAAAAACCTGAAGAAGAAAATCAAGAAAATTTTAATGAAGACAATATAAATCAAGACGAAAATTATAATCAATTACAAAATCAAGAACACTTTAATGAAGACAAAATAAATGAAAATGAAAATATAAACCCAGAATTAAATATTAATCAAAATGAAAATATAAATCCAGAATTAAATCAAAATGAAAATATGAATCCAGAATTAAATCAAAATGAAAATATGAATGAAGAATTAAAAATAAATCAAAATGAAAATATAAATTCAGAACAATTAATAGATCCAAATTTAAATCCAGAAAATTATAATATGAATAATTTAAATCCCGAATTTCAAAATCAAGAAAATTTAAATATTGAAAATCCAGAAGAAAATGAAATTGATTTACCAAAATTTCAAGAAAAAGGAATAAATACTGATAAACTTCCTGAAGAAGAAATTCAAAAATTAGTAGATAATAATAGAGAAATTATGAATGAAAATTTCCTTTTGACAATACAAAATGAAATTAATGAAGAAAAAATTGATACTCCTGAATCAATTTATGAATTAAAAAAAGATTTAAATGAAAAAGATAAAATATTTGATTTACTTGTTAAATCAAATAATGATTTAAAACAAAAAATTGAAGTTTCTAATCAAAAATATAAAGAAATATTAAGTAAAATTGAAGATAAAAAAAATGAAGATGCTGAAATAAGATTAACTAATCAAATTAAAGAAATGGAAAAAGAAATAAGTGCAAATAATACTGAAACTGAAAGATATAAAAAGATGATTGATAATTTAAAAAATAAAATTGAATTTCAAACTAATTTAGAAAGAGCATTTAATTTACAAAATGTTTTAAAACAAGAAACTGCAAAAAATAATGAATTAAAAAAACAATATAATGCTTTATTAAGAGTTAATGGTGTACAATCAAAATATATTAAAAATTTAGATAAAGAGAATCAAATAACAGAAAAAATTAATATTTTACAAAGTGAAATTAAAAATACTAAAGATACTATTAAAGAATATCAAGAAAAATTTACTAAACAAGATAGATTTTTAAGATTAATTCATGAAAAAATTTTATCTGTTGAAATTAATATTAAAAAAATGAAAGAACCTAAAGTAAAAGAATTAAAAGCATTTACTAGAGATGAATTAAAAGATACTGTTGAATTACTTAAAACTTTAAAGGAACAAATAACAGAAAATAGAAATCAATTAAATTTAATTACAAGAACAAATGATGAGAAATTAAATCAAATATTTAATCAAAATAAGAAAATTGAAAATGATTATAAAGAAGCAGAAAAAGAACATAAAAGATTACTTTTTAAAAAAAATGAATTAAAAAGACAAATAAAAAATTCTAATATAGGATTAAATACAAATAAACAAGTGAAAAAGAAAGTTTATTTAAAAGAAAAAGAAGATAATAATAATAATAAAAATGAAAATTATGATAATCAAGAATTAGATAATGAGAGAAATATGGAAGAAAATGATAATTATATAGAAGAAAATGAAAATAATGGACAAAAATTATTTTCTAAAAATCCAAATAAAGTTGAAGAAGATGATGAAAATAATTTAGATCAACCTCCAGATAGTAATTCAATGGGTGATGATAATATTGATGATATGAATGATAGTAATGCACAAATAAATAATGATAGTAATGAACAAATTAATCAAAATATTCAAAATAATGATGATTTACTTTAAAGAAATATTCAAATATTTTAAATATATATTAATATTTTCAAATTAAATAATATCTTTTAAAATTAAAAATAATTTTTCAAAAAAAAAATATATTATTATTATTATTATTTTTTAAATACAAAAAATCAAATTCTTAAAATCCTTTAAAAAAAAAA
>JAEEGK010012148.1_pt1 | contig 19610 bp, 6 predicted proteins | sample 8958771 | NCBI WGS metagenome assembly JAEEGK01 (sample SAMN16246547, study PRJNA631951) | gut metagenome | biome: gut microbiome; feature: rumen; material: SC-attached | host: Bos | place: Iran: Karaj | collected 2018-10
GATAATCCATTTTATCAAGGAAAATTACCTGCGAGAAAACAAAGGAAAACAAGAACAATTAGAACTGTGAGACAAACTAATAATAATTGATTATTATTATTGTTATATTTTATGATAATATTGATTAGATATTATTATTTATATAAATATTTTTTATATTATTTATATTATTTATAATATAATTTAAAAAAATTTTTAATTATAATTTGTGACTAAAATTTTTTTTATTATTTCTATAAATTCTTCATAATCTATAAAATTATTTTCGTTTTCTATGTTACTGTTATTATTTTTTTCATTTTTTTCAAAATAATCATAAAATTCTTTTTTAATTCTTTCATAATTTTCTTGAATATTCACAACATTATTATTGTCTTCATCTTCAATATTAAAAATTTTATTATTTACTATATGTCAAATTTTTCATTATTTAAATTAATTAAATTTGGATTATAATAATTAAAAATTTAAATTTTTGATAATTTACGTTTTGTTTTTTAGTAAACTTTTACAAAAATCATATGAATCATTTTCTATTGATAAAAATAAATAAATTTTTTGAATTTATTAATTGTGGATTTTTTTAATATTTTTTTTGAGATTCAAAATCTTATGAAAAAAATTAGTGAGAATTTTGTTATTTATTTATTTGTTTTTTGGAATGTTTTTTAATATTATTTTTAAATGAATATTTGTGATTATGAAATTGTGTGTTTTTTATTATTTTTTTATTATTTAATAATATGTTTTTTAATAACCAAAAAAAAATTTATAATTTTATTTTAATTAAAAAATAATTAAATTTAAATAAATAAATTTATTCAATATTTAATTTTAATTCTTAATATAGTAAAATTAATATTGAAAAAATACATAAATTTTTAGAAAAAATAATCCAAGTTTTTTGGAATTTTTCTAAAAAATCATATTCCTTAAGGCTACTTTCATATACAAAAAAAATTTTTGTATAAGGTCGCTTTTAGTGCTCCTAATTGAAAGTATTTGAGTCAAAAATATGATATATTTAAATTTTTATATAGAACTAATTTTTAACAAAAAAAAAAATAAATAAAACTATTTAAAAAAAATTTATATATTATTTAATATATAATGCATTCACAAGATGCTTTTCTTTCTGAAAATTGAAAATCAATTCCAGAACTTTTTGTGGAAAGTCTTTTATATTTTTTAAAATATTGTGATGAATCATCTAATAATTTATTCATTAATCTTAATCGATAACCATATTTATTTATTTTTAAATCATCTTTTAATATATCATCTGTAATAGGATTTTTAGATAACATTTGAATTAATAATAAATCAACAGAAAAATAATTTTGATTATAAAAATTAGAAAATAAATTTTGTAATTTTATATTTTGTAACCATTTATATAATTCTTTTAAATAATTATCTTTCTTAAATTCAGTTTCACTACAATCAGTAACATAAAATATTGCATTTTCATTTAAAAAATTATTAAATTTAAATTCATTATCACATGCATCTAATTGTAATTTAATTAATATTCTTGCTCTATCACCAGCAATTGAAATTCCAATATTTTTTAAATCATTATCGGTAATTCCTTTTTTACCTTTCATTAATTCTACTAATACTGTAACATCATCAAAACCTTCTTTTATTAATAATGATGAATATTTATCCATATGAATTTGATTTAAATATTCTATTAATATTTCTTCTTCTTCTTCTTTATTATCTTTTATTTGAATTTCTCCTGATTGTAAAGTTTCTTTAATATTATCATTACTATTAATACTATCATTACTATTATAATTATTATTATTTTTATTTTTAATAATTTTATTATTATTTTGAATAAATTTTAAATTATTAAATTCTTCATTACTTGTTGTTTCTTCTCTAATAACTGAACTTCTAATTATACTATTTCTCAAAGTATTTCTTAATGTATTATTTGATCTTAAATTATATCTATTTATACTTTCTTTTGTTGTTTCTCTTAAATATTCTTTACATTTAATATCATTTTTTTGTGAATGATAAACTTTAATTGGTAAAGAATCATCATAAAAATATTCATTTAAATTTAATTTAATTTTATAATTTTCTTCATTTAATTCATTAGTTTTAGTTGTATCATTATCTGAACGTATAATTTGAAAAGGAGATAATGGTTCTTGTTCAATATTACTATTAATATTACTATTTAATTCATTTTCTTCAGGTATCATAATTTCTTTACTACTCAAAAAAATATTATTATCAATATTATTTAATTCATCATTAATTTTATATTTTTCCTTTTTTTCAAATACAGGATTACTTAAACTTTTATGAATAGCTAATCTTTTATTATTATTATTAACAAGAAAAGATTCTCTTAAATTATTATTATTATTATTTATATTATCATTATTATTTTTTTCAAAATAATTATTAAATAAATTTAAATTATTACATTTTGAACTTGGAAAAATTCTATTTTTATGAATAGGACTTTTTTCCATTCCATTAGCAATTTTTTTATTTTGTGGAGTCATTATATCAGAATAATTTAAATCATCATTAAATTTTAATTGATAACCAACATTAAAAGATTTATTTTGAATATTATTTTTATTTTTTTCTCTTAAAACTTCAACACATTTATTATGTCCTCTTTCATTAGCATAATCTTCAGCAGAAAACCCTTCATTAGATAAAATATTTAAATCAGAATTATATAATAATAATAATTTAATTACTTTATATTCTCCTTTTGATGCTGCAATATGTAAGGGAGTTTCACCAAATTGATTTTGAATATTTGGATCTGCATTTTTTTCTAATAAAAGATTTATCATTTGATGATTACCAATTTCAACTGCTTTATGTAATGGAGTTTCATTAAATTTATTTTGATAATTTATTAATTGAGGATTTTTTTCTAATAATATTTTAGCAAGAGAATAATTATTTTTTTCAATACAATAAAATAATATATTATTTCCAGTTTGAGGTTCAATATAATTTAAAATTTCTGGAGTTGAATTTATAATTTGACTTTGTTCATTTATTGATTTTTCCATAAATGATTTTATATCATATAATTCTTCATTTGTATTATTTATTATATTAGAATTTATTTTCTTTAAAAAAGTGTCTTTATAATGATTAAAACTTAATTGTCTTGATGATGGATATTGACCTGAATTAATTGGTGATGCTGGAAAATCCATATTTTATTTTTTATATTATCTAATATAAAAAATATTTTTTTAAAAAAATAAAAAAAGTAATTAAATATAATAAAATAAAAAATATTATTAATAAAAATTAATATAAGAAAAAAATAATGACTCATATAGGATGTAATTCTAAAAATTCATTTGCCATTGATCAAGAAAATAATTTATATTCATGGGGAAGTTGTGAAACAAGTTTACTTGGTTATATTTCAGAAAGTGATATAATTACACCAAGAAAAATTAAAGTAAAAAATGGTTATGATGAATATACAGTTAATCAAATTAATGTTGGTCAATTTCATGTTGCTGTTATTGCAGATAGAAATGATAAAATTAAAAAAAGTTTTGATGAAATTAGAAAAAGTTTAAATTTTGCTAAACAATATTTTATCGATATTAAACAATGGTTTTATGAAAATATAAAAAATGTTTATTCATATGAACAATTTATTTTATTTTTAATTCGAGCAGAGAGAAAAAAACAAAATGAAAATATTAATTATAATGATTTTGAAAAATTATTTTTAAAACCATTTTTTGCTTATTTAAAAATAAATGGAAAAGACTTTTATCATATGGAAGAAGCATATTTTGAAAAAATAAAAATGGCATTAAATTTAAATGATACAAAACTTGATTTTACAGAATCAGATTTAAAAACTTTTGAAGAAAAAGAAAAAGACATTCATAATTTTTCAGTAAAATTATGTAAACATTTTAATGAAAATCCAAGAGATTTTCAATTATTTGCAAAATTAGTATTTCAATTTAAACCTTTAATAGATGAAAATGATATAAAAGAATTATTTGATTATTTAGGAGAAAAAACAATTGATATAGATACATTAAGAGAAATAATTCAAATACTTCAAATAAATGAAAAAGCAAAAAATAATTTAGAAGAACCATTTGATAGAAGAAAAATAGAATCAAATATTTTAATAGATTGTATTTTAGAAGAACAAACAGGAAAAAATAAAGTATTTACATGGGGAATTCAAACAGAAGGTCGTTTAGGTTATAATGAAGTAGATGAAAATTTTAATACAAATAATAATAATAATATAAATAATAATGATGGTCAAGAAGAAATAAAATATCAACAAATACCAAAATTAGTTCATTTCCCAACTAAAATAATTTCAGTAGCTTGTGGTTTTTATCATTCTTTAGCATTATCAGATAAAAGTGAAGTTTATTCATGGGGTTCATCACGTTATGGTTGTTTAGGTAAATATCATAAAAAATTTCAACCAATACCAAAAATAATTGATAAAGATATTGAAGGACATGATTTTAATAATATAATTCAAGTTTCAGCTGGAATGTATCTTTCAATGGCACTTAATAAAGATGGTATTGTATTTACTTGGGGATTAGGTAATAATGGTAGATTAGGACATGGTGATGAAAATTCTGTTGAAAAACCTAAAAAAATTGAATATTTTGATATTAATAAAATTAAAATTAAACAAATTTCTTGTGGTGATTTACATTGTGCTTGTATTAGTACTGCTAAAGAATTATATACTTTCGGTAATGGAAATTATGGTAAATTAGGACATTGTAATTATGATCATGTTTTTACTCCTTCTAAAGTTGGTTTTTTCTCAATGCAAAAAGTAGAAAATGTTGCTTGTGGTAGTTATAATACTGTTGCAGTAACTACTGATGCTAAGGTTTATGCTTGGGGTAAAAATTCACATGGAATGCTTGGTGTACCTCATCAACAAGAACAAAATATTTTAGTTCCTAGTGAAGTACAATATAAGAAAGATAATCCTGATTTAGTTGTTTCTGAAATTGCTATTGGTTCTATGCATCAATTACTTCTTTGTACTGATGGAACTTTATTTTCTTGTGGTAATAGTGTTAATGGGATTTTAGGAATTGAAGATGTTATTGATAAAGTTACAGTACCAACTAAAATTATAAATACTAAACCTTTTTATAAAACTACTCATACTGATATTATGAAAGAAAATCATATTTTTAAAAAATATACTCCTTATTTTTCATTAGAAGCTGCTGATATTAGAAATCCTAATATTAGTATTGCAATTGTCTTTGCTGATGCATCGAATTTTAACTCAGCTTTTATAACAAATAATGGTGAATTATATATGAGTGGTGAAAAATTCTTAATTCCAGAAGAAAAAAAAGAAGGTCAAGGTTCAAATACAACACCAGATAATACACCTTTTGGTTTATATAAAAAAGATTATATATTCAAAATAAATTATTTCAGAGAAAAAGTAAGTTACATAGCTTTAGGTAAATATCATGCAATCTGTGTAGCAGAATTTAAAGCATATGCATGGGGTAAGAATATAGATGGTTCATGTGGAATAACAGGAAAAGGTCAAGGTGAAATAATATCAGAACCAACATTAATAGATGGTATAAAAACAACAGTAAAAATGGCATGTGTAAGTGATGATCATTCATTAGTCTTAACTCAAAATGGTGAAATATACGCATTTGGAAATAATATGTATGGTAAATTAGGAGTAGGTGATTTAAATAGATATTTCATTATTGGAGTCAAACCATCAGAAAATGAACCAATATTAGTAAAAAATGTAACACATGCACAATTTATTGCTTGTTCAAATACTCATTGTGCATGTGTAATGAGATATAATCAAAATTTACAAGATTCATATTCTGTTTATACTTGGGGAAGTGGATTCGGAGGGAAACTTGGACATTCAAATGGAGTTGATGTTTATGAACCTAAAATTGTAGAGGAATTAGAACATAAAAATAAAGAAGATGGTAAGAAACCTTTCTTTATTAAAGTTGCTTGTGGTGAGGATTTTACACTTGCTTTAGATGAAAAAGGTAAACTTTGGGGTTGGGGTAAAATTAAATTTTTACCTTTTGTTAAAATTGGTGATATTGAAGGAAAAACTGAAAGTCCAATACAAATACTAGAAAAATTTTCATTTAAGTTTATTAGTGCAAAAGGTAATTTAGCATGTGCAATTTCAATGAAAGGAGAAATGTATTCATGGGGTGAAATAATATTTGAAGATACTATAAAAAAAATTGATTTTGGTTTAGTTACAACAGAAAAAATTGAATTTGTATCAGTTGGTTTTAATCATAATATTTCTATTGATATGACTTATACTCCTTATACTTGGGGAAGTAATTTATTTCATAAATGTGGTTATGAAAATATTTCTAATGAAAAAATTGAATTTATTCCTAAACCAAAAAGAATTGAATATTTTTATGAACAATTTGAAAAAAATAAAGATGAAGCTGAAATTGAAGAAAAAGCAAAAAATATTAAAAATAATAATAATAATTTTAATTATAATTTTACTTATGAAATTAATACAAATTCTAATCAAGATGATTTAAATAATAAATTAAGAGGAGGGAAAAATGATAATTTAATGGAAAATAATAATGATAATATTAATGATAATGAAAATTTTAATAATGATTATAATTATACAAAAGGAGAAAGAAGAGATGAAACTCAAATTAAATTATTGGATGAATCACCTGAAAATAAAAATATTGGTTTAATGGTTAAAGATATTAAAATAAATGAAGAATTTTTTGAAATTATGAAAAGTTTTTTTAAAACAATGAGAATGTTAGAAAATCAAAAAATTAAATTATATGTTGATACACAAGATAAAATTAATCAAATAATTAATTTAAGTCAAGCAGCAATAAAAAAAAAATATTCAAGTATTATTCCAATGATATTATCACATAATTTTCAACATTATGAAACTTTTATGTGTTTATTATATAATCATCCTTGTTATTTAGAAAAACTTTATCATAAAAGTGAAAATATAAAATTATTTTTAGAAATAATTGATATAATTTATGGTAAAAATGAAATATTTTTACATAATCAAAGAATAATAATTAATCTTTTAGGTTTATGGAATTCAATTTTTCCTTCTTTTGAATTTGGAAGAGAAAATGAATATGAAGATTCAATTTTATATTATTTATATGATAAAATATACGATATTACTGAACAAAATATGAGAATTACAGGTGAATTAATTTCAATTGTTTTTCTTCATATTATAAGTGAAATTTTAGAAAGAGAAGAAAAATATATTGAATTTGATATGGATGCTGCAGATAAAATAAATGAACTTTTTAAAAATTTAAGAAAAAAAGATAAAGAAGAAATTTTTGAAAAAAATACAATAGAAATTATAAAACAATATTTAGAAAATAAATTTAAAGATATGAATGATAATATATCAGGATATAGTTATGGAGTTTATTGGATTTTAAGTCGTATTACAAAGAAATTTAAAAAAAGTTTAAAATCAATTGAACAAAATACAGAAGGTCAAAAAAAAAAAAGAGAATCAATAAATTATATTTTAAATTATTTTATATTTCAACCTTGTTCAAAATTACTAAAAAAAATATTAGATTCAAATCAATCAAATTTACCAAAAGAATATGAATATTTAGGAGATTCATTATTAAATACTTTAATTAAATTTAAAGACGATGAAAATTTTTATAAATTATACAATTTATATCATAGTAAACAAAAAGAAAAAGAAAAAGATAAAAAAGAAGATAACAAGAATCAAGATAATATAAAATTTTATGAATTAGTTTTACCAACATGTGAAATGTTAAAAGAAGTAGCAGATTATTTTAATAAATTATCTCATTCAACATTTCAAATAAAAGGTAGATTTGATTTTTTAATAAATTACAAATTTGATTTTACATTAAACGCAGTAAAAGAAATAACAAAAACAATATCAGAAAGAGGAAATGAATTAATTTCAATTCCACTTTCAATTCAAAATTTAGTAAAATTACAAAAAACATTTCAAGAAATAACAAGTGATTTAGATATAAAAGATCCATTAAGAATAATATTAACAGATATGAATGATTTTTCTTTAGAACAATTAGATAGTACAAGTGTAATAAATAATATTCCAATTAATTTAACTTTTAATCCATATGAATTTTATTTTAGAGATGATATTGATATTGATATGGTAAAATGTTCAAAATGTATTTTACCAGTTCCTCATATTTTTGTTAGTGAAAAAGAAAGAAATGAATGTAAAAATGGACCAAATTGGATTTGTCCTAAATGTAAAAGAGAAAATGAAGGAACAAAAATTAATTGTGATAAATGTAATAGTAATTATATTAAAGGAAAAGAACATATTAAAAGTGGTTCTTTATTTTTTAAAAGATATTTTATTAATAAAAATAATGATTTAACTTTAGGTTTAGAAGAAGTTTTATATATTTTACCTCCTTTATATAAAAATGCTGATATTATTAATGAAATTGATAAAGAATATCATAAAATTAAAGATGCTAATATAAAAGATAATAAAAAAGAAAAATTATTTGAAAAAATAAGAAGTGATATTAATAAATTTAAAGATGAAAAAAATATTAAAAATGATAAAGAATTAATTGATATTGTTAAACAAGATATTGAAATTAATTATTCAAAAAGACAACAACATATTATGTATTTGAAAAAAATAAATGAAATAATATCAATAATAAATCAATTAATAGAAACTTCAAAAACAAATTATGATTTATTAACAAAAAAAATACAATCTTTAAATTCAAATGTATCAAAAGGTTATGTTACCACATATTTTGTTTCTTTTAATAATTTTGTTGATAAAATTCCAAAAAGTATAAATCAACCAAAAAATTCTTCAAAAATTTTTTTAGCAAGAGATTTAATTGATAATAATGTTATACAAGAAATTTTATATGATAAAAAAGAACAACCTAAATTAGTTCAAAAAACTTATATTGAATTTCAAAAAGTTAAAAATGGTTATAAAATGTTAATTTCTTATAAAGAAAAATTTAAAAAATTTGTTGTTTGTGGAACTACTAAACATGATTATAAATTAAATGAAGATTTAATTAGTAATAAAAAAATATTTCAATTAAGAAGAATTGCAAGACATAATCCTGTTGTTGAATTTGGAGATATTTCTTTTAATTCTTTTTATCTTGTATTATTACTTTATCAATTGGCTGAATCAGTTTAATTTTACTATTTTTTTAATTTTTTTTAAATTATGTAATAAAAATTTAAAAACTACATTTTTAATTTTTTTTAATTATTTATTTTTATTAAAAAAATACTTATTTATATTTTATTGTATAGATTAATATTTTTTATAAAGTATTTTAAATATTTTTTGTATTTTAATATAACTTAAATATTATTAAATTTATTTATATTTCATTTATTAATTTTTTTCTTTCATTTATTTTATTATTAATTGAATAGGAATTTGTAGGAGATATATCATCATTTATATAATTTATTATGTTTAATGATACTAATGTTTGAATTAAATAATTAGAAAATAATTTATATGAATCATTTACATAAAACATATATAATTCAACAAAATTTCCTAAATTAAATTCTTTTTTACTAATATTATAAAATTTAACTAGATGATGCTCATTTGAAAAAGGATAAATTATAAAAATAAAAGGATATTCTTTAAATAATTCTTTATTAATTTTTGAATATGGATTTTCTAAAAATATAATACAAGACAAATTTTTATTGACATTTAAATATTTTTTATTTTTTTGAGAATTTAATAAATCATTATCAATATCTTCTTTATCTTTTCCATCTTTTGGAATATAACATTCAAAATTAAAATCAATAATTGAATCTCTATAATTAATGATTATTAAATCTTCATCATGATATATTAATTTTCCAAGTGAATTAATGAATGAAATAAAATTATTTGAAACATTATCTTTTTCTAAATCAAAAATATATTCTTCACTATTAATTTCTTTATCTTGAAGATAAATTAATGTACTTGAAAATGTATAATAAACAGGTAAATTATCAATTGATGAAATATTATCTTTATTTTTATCTTTAATTTCTTTTAAATTATCATTTATTGGTTCTTCTGTAATTGATTCTAAAAAGGTATTAAAAATATTATTATTATCATCTATTTTTTTTTCTTCATTTTCAATTTCATCAACATTAATTTCTTCATTTTTATTATATATTGAATCTAAAATTTTACTCTTTTTTTTTTCATCTTTTATAATTATTTTATCTTGACAAAAATCACTTTTTACATTCATTTCAACAGTAAATAAAGGTTTTCTAATAATCATATGTAAAGAATTCACATTATCGTTTAAAATTTCAAATATTCCTTGATTAAAACTATATATTTTTGAATTTGAATCTTTTTTTTCATCGTTTTTATCAAAATTATTTCTTGGATTATTAATGGATATATTATTTTGAATTAATTGATATATAAATAAATCTTTTATATTATCAATATTTTGAATTAATACAGTTCGAAAATTTTCATTCTCTATATAGTAAAATAGAATAATTTCCATAAATCTTTTTAAATAAAAGTTTTTTTCTTTTTTTTCTTCTTCTTCATAAATTTCAAAATCATTAAATTTATTTTGATTATTTGTTCCATTTTTAAAAATTATATCATAAACAATTTTAGAATTTTCATTATTTAAATTTTTTATTATTAGATTTTTATTAATATAAAAAAATCTAAGAATTAAAAAATTTAATGAATCAGCAATTCCATAATTAACTATGTTACCGAATAATTTAATTATTTTATCTAAATATGTTCCATTAATTTCCGAAAAAGAATAAATGTAAAATTCAAATAAAGAAATTAATTCTACAAGATAATTAAAAAAATTTGCTTTAATTTTTTTTATTTTTTCTTCATTATTATTTATAATTAAATCAAGTAAATCATAAATACCTTTTAAAATTTCTGTTTTTAAATTATGATTAACACAAGTATAAACTGTATTATATTTTGTTGATTCTTCATTATCTAATGTAAAATTAAGTAAACTCATTATTTTTATATATTCAATATTTGCACCTTTTTCTAAAATTATTTTTTCTAATAATTTATAAATATCAGAAAAATCAAATCCTTTAAAAAAATACATATATTTAAATTGTTTTTTAAAAAATGTTATTTTAGGATTAAAGGAAATTGTAGAATTTATAAAATTTTCTAAAATCTTTTTGGAAATATTTAAATATACTATTTGTTCATTATTTTCCTTTTCATCTTTTTTATTATCAAAATGACTTAACTGTATATATGAAATATATTTTTTATTATATAGATCTTTTTTAGAAAAATAAATTTTTTGTTCTTTATCAACAAAAAAATATTTTGCAAAAATAAAAAATTTAAAAAAAAATGGTTCATTAAAATTATTAATAATAATTCTAATTTTCTCTAATTGTTTTAGATCATTTAATTTTTTTAATAAATTACAGAAAAATAAAATTTCATCTTGTGAAGGGTCTTCATTTGGTTGTATTAAAAATTGAAATAAAGATTCTTCTTCAATCTTTTTAGTCATACATAAAATAATTATCAATTTATTATACCAAGTATATTGATATTTATATTTATTTTTATCTAATAAGCCTAAAAAATTAATAATAATATTATGATTATTCATTATTATATCCTCTATTATTTTTCTACTTTTAATTGTACAATTTTTAATATATAAATCAATTATAGTATCTAATAATTTAAAAAAAACTTGAGTATAAAAAATTTTATTTTCCTCATTTAAATTAATATTTTTATAAAAATCTACCAATTTTTGAAAATATTTTAAATTTTCAAAATCATTTAATAAATATTCAATCTTTAGAATTTCTAATGATAAAGATTTAAAAACATCATCATAATTAATAAATTTAAAACAATCATCATTGAATAATAATAAGCCTTGATTTAATTGAGTTTTAAATTTATAAAGTAAAATAAAAAAATCTTCTTTCCTTTCTTTAAAAATATCAATATCTTTTAATTTATATAAAATATTTAAAAAGAATTTCCATTCATATTGAAAATCTTCTCCATAATTTTCAAGTAATTTATATAAAAAATTTATTAAAAAAGGAGATTTATTACCAGCTGAAAGTTCCAAATAAGTTAATAAAATATGAATATTTCTTCTTAAAATAAATTGTTTTTTATTTTCATCATTTGACAAAAAAAATGATTTTTGAAAATAACATTTATAAATAAATTCAGCGAGACTATTTTGAACATAAGAAATTCCTTTATCATCTATATATTTAATTTTATTTTTAATTTCATTGCAAAAAATATTTAATTTTGAATTAAAAATTTCAATCATTTTAAGATTAGTTCCAAAAACTAAAAACATAATTTGCTCATTATAAATTTTCTTTAAACTATTTTTAACTTTTGTTAATATTTGTTTAAATAAACTTGTTGATTTTGGATTATATAATTCTAATGAAATTTCAAATAATTCAATAAATTCTTTTTCATTATTTATATCTTTAACAAAAAAATTTTCTGGTGATAACATTGATTCTGCAGTTTCATAAAAGTTATTAATGTCTATATAATTATAATCATTTTGTTCTTCTATATCTTTTGCTAACTTTTTTTTTTCTTTCTTTATATTTTCTTTTTCTCTTTTTTTTTCATTATTTTTGACTTTTTCATTTTGTTGAATTTCTTGTTTTTTTAAATGAATTTGATGTTTAAATAAAAATAATAAAAATATTATTTTTCCTATTAAAAATTTAGAAATAGATAATTTTTTATTTTTTTTTATAAAAAAAATAATTTCTAAAAAATATCTTATAAATTTATTAAATTGACTAATTCCAGAATTATTATCATTTAATTCATTTTCTGATTGAATATTATTTAATTCAGTTTTCTTAGTAGGAGATATTTTATTACTTAATAAATGATAAAAAATTGTATCAATTAAAAATTCAATTGTATAAGGTAAAATAAAAATATTTAAAGAATCAATACAATATTTAATAAATTCAAGTAAATTATTATTTTGTTCACTTAATTTCTCAGGTAAAATAATATAAAAAACAATATTTATTAATTTTATAATTTCTTCATTAGATAAATTTTCATAGCATTTATCATAATCATTTTCAATTAAAAAAGTTATGACTTTAATTTCATATTCATAGGCTAAAAAAGAATCACATAATAAAATTGAATACATTTTTTCAATACAATTTTTTAAATTTTCAATTCTACAATATTTAATAATAAAAAACATTAATTTAATATATACATAATAACATTCTGGTGGTAATTGTTTTGCTGTTAAATCTTCTATTGTTTGTAATAATTTATTGTCAATTATATTTATTTTTTTTAATTTTAATTCATTATAAATTTCATAATAAATTGATAAATGAAACCATAGAATTTCTGAATCTGACAATTCTTCATCTTTTATTACTTTTTTTTTTTTTCATTTTCTTTTTTTGCTAATTTTTTTGCTTCTTTATATTTTTTTGATTCTATTATTACTTTTGTTTTTTCCTTTAATGTTTCAAAAAAGTTTTGTGCAGCTTTCTCATCTTGAGAATAAATTTTTGATTTTCTAATATTTGGAATACGACTTCTAAAATGAATTAATTCACTTATTGTTTTATCACTTTTTTTCTCACCAAATAATATCATTTATAAAAATTAAAATCTAAAAAAGTAAAAAAATAATTAATAAAAATATAAAAAAATACCTTTTAAAAATTTTAAAATATTAATATTAAAAAAATGGAAAATGAAAACTTAAATAAACCACTTCATACATTTGAAAATGATGAAGGAACAATAGTTTCTTTAATAAAACCATTTTCAACATCATCAATAATATTATCATTATCAATAGATCAAAAAGTGAATATTTTTAATTTCAAAGAATACAAATTAATAAAAGAATTATGTAATGACGCGGCACCAACAAAATTATTTCTTTTAAATAAATTAAATAATATCATAATTCCAAAATGGGATAATTCATTTTCATTAATAAATATAAATGAATTAAAAGATAAAAATTTACAAGATAAAAATTTTACATTTGATAATTATATTGGACATGAGAGTTGGATTTTAGATGCAATAGAATTAAAAAATAATAAAAAAAACTTTATAACATGTGGTAGGGATTACACAATTCAAATATGGGATTTAATAAATAAAAAATGTGAAAAAAAATTAGAAGGTCATTCTGATAATGTAAACTCAATAAGAGAATTAGAAGAAAATAAAATAATATCAAGCTCAAGTGATTTAACTTTAAAAATATGGAATATAATTTCAGGTGAATGTTTATCAACAATAATTGATGGTGAATTACCAGTTTTTCAAATAGAAAAATTAAGTTCAAATTGTATTATATCAAGAAATGAAAGTCCAATAATGTCAATTTGGAATATTAAAAATAATACTTTAGAAAAAAAATTAATATCTCATTTTACAAATGTTATTTGTATGTTAATTTTATCTAATAAAAAAATTGCTTCTGGTTCTTATGATCACACTGTTAAAATATGGGATGAAAAAAAAGATAAAGAAGATGGTACTTTAATTGGTCATAAATTTACTGTTTTTTGTTTATGTGAAGTTGAAGGGAATAAATTACTTTCTGGTTCTGGTGATAAAAGTGTTAAATTTTGGGATTTAAATAATTTTAAGTGCTTAAGTACTTTTGTTAGTCATACTAATTATGTTTTTTCTATTTTAAATTTAGGTAATAAAATTTTTTGTAGTGGTGATTATGATGGAAAAGTTAATATTTGGAAATTAAATTAAAAAGATTTTTTTATATATATTTATTTTTTTTTTTTTGTATTTTTTTCTAATGATATTTTTTTAATATTATTATTATTTTTTATTATTACAAAAAATTTATTTTTGTTTTTTATAATAAAAAATGATTTTTAAATTTTTTTAGATTAGATTTATCAAAAAAGAATAAATGGAAAATATAATAAAAGAAAATAAAAAAGATAATAAAATAGAAAATATTTATAAAAATACTGATAATAATTCAAAAAACAATATTAATGAATCAATAGGAAGTAAAATAAGTGAAAGAGAATTAAATAAAAATCAAAATAATATCCAAAAAAAAAATTATAAATTTTATATAAATGATACTTCTTTAAACAAATTAAAATATGAACATAAAAATAATTTTATAACAACAACAAAATATAATTTTATAACATTTATTCCAAAAAGTTTTCTATTACAATTTACAAGATTACCAAATGTTTATTTTTTAATAATAGCAATAATTCAAAGTATACCTATAATAAGTCCACTATCAGGGACTTCTGCAATAGTTCCTCTTATATTTGTTTTATTAGTATCCATGATAAGAGAATTATTAGAAGATATTCAAAGATATAAATATGATAAAATTAATAACGAAGAAAAAGTTATTGTTTATAGAAATAATATTTTAGAAATTGTTAAAAGTGAAAGTTTAGAAGTTGGAGAAATAATATTAATTAAAAATAATAATCAAATTCCTTGTGATTGTTTAATTTTAAATTCTTCTTTTGAAGAAGGTATTTGTTATTTAGAAACTAGTTCACTTGATGGTGAAAAGACTTTAAAAGAAAAAGAAGGAAATAAAATTATTTTAAGTAAATTAAAAGATATTAATTTAAATATTGATATAAATAACAATATTCTAATTAATGGTAATAATATTTCAGGGTTTATTGAATGTGATATTCCAAATCCTGATTTTCATAAATTTGATGGTAAAATAAAATTAAAAATTGATGATAATTATATTAATGATAATTATCTTCCTTTGACAATTAGTCAAATGTTATATAAAGGTTCTTTTTTAAAAAATACTGATTGGGTTTTGGCTATTGTTTTATATACTGGAATGAAAAATAAAATTATTTTAAATTCTGAAAAACCAAGAATGAAATTATCTCAAATTGAAAAAACAATGTCTATTTATTTAATTTATATATTTATTTTACAAATAATTTTATGTATTTTTTGCTCAATTATGAATAAAGTTTCATATATTAGACATAAAAAATTTTATAAAATATTTATTATATACACAAAAAGTAGTTCATTAGAGAGTTTTATATCATTTTTTACATATATTCTATTATTAAATACATTAATTCCAATTAGTTTAATTGTAACTTTAGAAATTGTAAAAGTAATACAAGGATTTTTTATTAATTGGGATACTGAATTATATTCTTTTAAATATAAAAAATTATGTTTTGCAAAATCTGTTTCAATAAATGAAGAATTAGGAAATGTAAATTATATTTTCAGTGATAAAACAGGAACATTAACATGTAATAAAATGGAATTTAAATATTGTATAATAGGAGAAACATGTTATCAATATAAAGATAAAGAAGAAAATGGAATTGTCGATATTGAAGATTCCCAATTTAAAAATATGGAAAATATAAAAATATATGGTAAAAATAAAAAAATGATTGATTCTTCTCAATTAAATGAATATAACAATATACAAAAAAATACAAATAATTACAAAACAGTAATTCCAAATAAGAATTTTAGAATAAAATATAAACAAATAGGAAGACATTATTTTGATTCATTATTAAAATCAGAAAATGAAAATATTTCAAAAAAATTAAAAGAAGATTTTAATTTAATAAGAGAATTTTGGACTGCTATAAGTTGCGCACATGAATGTGTATGTTCAAATAATGAAAATGAAGAAAAATATTCTGGAATTTCTCCAGATGATGTTGAATTAGTCAAAGCAGCATCAAATCAAGGTTTTTCTTTTATGAAATCAAATAATAATATTAGAAAAATAAATATTTGTTGTGAAGAGAAAGAATTTTTAATATTAAATATTTTAAATTTTACTTCTGAAAGAAAGAGAATGAGTATTATTATTAAAGATAGTAATAATAATATTAAATTATATTGTAAAGGCGCTGATTCTGAAATTAAAAAAAGAATAATTTATAATAATGAAAATAATAAATATATAAATGTTATTTGTAAAGGTGTTGATAAATTTTCTTCTAAAGGTTATCGTACTTTAATGATTGCTATGAAGAAAATTTCTGAAGAAGAATATTTAATATGGAAAAAAAAATTAGATGAAGCTGAAATAAATTTAAATAATAAAAATTTTTTAATAAATGAATGTTATGAAGAAATTGAAAATGATTTAAATTTAATTGGAGCTACTGTTGTTGAAGATAAATTACAAGATCAAGTACCTGAAACTATAAGAGATTTACGTTTAGCTGGTATTAAAATTTGGGTTTTAACAGGAGATAAAATTGATACTGCTGAAAATATTGCTTTAAGTTGTAATTTAATATCATCAAATTATAAAAATTTCAAAATTAAAACTTTAAAATCAAATTATAATATTCTAAAAAAAATAAAAAAAGATAATAATAATGAAAATAATAATAATGAAAATAATAATAATGAAAATAACGATAATGAAAATTTAAATGAAATAGATTTATTTTTTCAACAATTTCAAGAATTTACAAACCAAGAATTAAAAAACATAGAATTAACAGAAAACGAAATATCAAAACCTCAAAATAAAAAATTTGAAGAAACAAAAGAAAACAACATAGAAAATCGAAATGAAAACATAAATACAATAACACCATTTAGTATATTAATAGAATCCCCAATATTATCAAAAATAACAGAAGATGAAAACTTAACAAATAAATTTTTAAAAATAGCCTTATGTGCAAGTACAGTAATATGTTGTAGAGTATCACCATTACAAAAATCAAAAGTAGTAAAAATGGTAAAACAATACAATAAAAATGTAATAACATTAGCAATTGGAGATGGAGGAAATGATGTATCAATGATAATGGAAGCTCATATTGGAATTGGATTATATGGAAATGAAGGAATGAGAGCAGTTCAAGCAAGTGATTTTTCAATTGGAGAATTTAAATTTTTAAGAAGATTATTATTCTTTCATGGAAGAATTAATTTAAATAGAATTAAAGGAATGATTCTTTATTTTTTTTATAAAAATTTTGTTTTTACTATGATTCAATTTTTTTTTGCTTTTCAAGCACTTTTTTCTGGACAAACTATTATTGATGATTGGTTTATTTTTGGTTTTAATTTAATTTTTACTTCTATTCCTTTAATTATTCAAGCTTGTTCTGATTATGATATTTGTGATGATGATGGTGAATTAATTAAAGAAATGATGCCTTTTATTTATAAAGAAAATTATCAGAAAAGAAAATTTAATCTTTTTGTTTTTTCTTTTGTTTTAATTAAAGGAGGAATTGTTAGTGTTTTAAATTTTCTTATTGTTGTCTATTCTGTTAATGAAGGAATTCTTGGAAAAAATGGTGATCAACAAAATTTATGGATTAATTCTTATTTTTTATATTCTAATATTATTTTTAGTGTTTCTATTACTATATTGATTCATTGTTATTGTATTGTTTGGTTATTACCTCTTATTATATTTTTTACTAGTATTTTTCTTTATATTGGTTTTTGCTGGATGGGAAATTCTATGCTTTCTGTTGATAGTTTTGGCACTTTTAGTAATTCTATGAATAATTTGAAATTTTATTTGGTTTTATTTTTATTTTGTTCTATTGTTTTTATTACTGATTATTTAACTGAGGTTATTTTAGTTCTTTTTTCAAGTAGAATTACTGCAATTTTAAAACTTATTGAATTAAATAAAGGAAATAAAATTGAAAAATTACCTAAAATTATTTTAGATGCTAAAATGGATATTGAATTAATTAATAAATATAATAATTATAATATGATTAAAAATAATGCTGAAAATTCTTCTTTATCAAAATTATTTCAAACTCAATTTGCAGGAGGATTAATTACTTATAAAAAATCAAGAACTTATATTTATCAAAAAAATACTCATAAACATTTAAACACTGTTACTTCAAGGGAATCAAATAATAAATTAAAATTAGATCATTCAAATAAAAATGGAAAAAAGAAAAAATTATATATTGAAGATGAAGATAATAGTGCTAATATTGTAAATTTATAAAAATATAAATTATTATATTTTATTAATTGAATATTATATATCAAAAATAATTGATTTGTCTTTTAAATTTTTATTTTGAAATCATGACTTTCTTTATTTGATTAAACTTTTTATTAAATATAACATGTTTTTTTAAGATAATTAACCAATATAAAAGATATATCCTAATTCCCTATTTTTTAATATAAATAAGAATTTAAATAGTCTTTAATTATAAAAAATATAAAGTATTAATTACTTTTTCTATAAAAATAAATTAATAAAGGAGTTTAAATTTTAATTATTTTAAATAAAAATTAATTCGATAAAAAAATTATTAGATTGATTTTTATAATTGATAATTTTTTTATTAATATACAATTTTGTTTTTAATCTCTATTTTTTTATTTAATTATTATAAAAATTTTTTATTTTTATATGTCCTTTAAAATATTAAAAAAATTTTTATACCTTTAATAT
>JAEEGK010012151.1_pt1 | contig 19608 bp, 9 predicted proteins | sample 8958771 | NCBI WGS metagenome assembly JAEEGK01 (sample SAMN16246547, study PRJNA631951) | gut metagenome | biome: gut microbiome; feature: rumen; material: SC-attached | host: Bos | place: Iran: Karaj | collected 2018-10
TCCTTCCCAAGGTGCTGCTGGCAGGCGAACCGGCCGGCGTGCTCACCGAAGACGGAGCCCGCCTGCTGGACATCTCCGGCCATCTGAAGCCAGGAGTTCCCTTCTGCCCGCCGGAAGGAGACGCCGGAACGGGCATGGTGGCCACCAACGCCGTGAAGCCCCGCACGGGCAATGTATCGGCCGGCACCTCTTCCTTCTCCATGATTGTGATGGAAAAGGACCTTTCCAAGCCGTACGAAGTCATTGACATCGTAACCACCCCGGACGGTGCGCCGGTGGCCATGGTGCACTGTAACAACTGCACCAGCGACCTCAACGCCTGGGTGAACCTGTTCAAGGAGTACCAGCAGCTGCTGGGCATTCCCGTGGACATGAACGAAGTCTTTGGCAAGCTGTACAACAACGCCCTCACGGGAGACGCAGACTGCGGAGGCCTGGTAGCGTACAACTACTTCTCCGGAGAGCCCGTGACGGGCCTTTCCGAAGGACGTCCGCTGTTTGTGCGCAACGCCCTGGACAAGTTCAGCCTGGCCAACTTTATGCGGGCCCACCTATATGCATCGGTGGGTGTGCTGAAGATTGGAAACGATATCCTGTTCAAGGAAGAGAAGGTGAAAGTGGACCGCATCACCGGTCACGGAGGCCTGTTCAAAACGCCCGTTGTGGGCCAGAGAGTACTGGCCGCCGCGCTGGGAACGCCCATTTCCGTGATGGAAACCGCCGGAGAAGGCGGTGCCTGGGGCATTGCCCTGCTGGCGGCCTTCTGCGTAAACAATGCTGGCAAGCTGTCCCTCCCGGACTATCTGGAAAAGATAGTCTTCGGCGGAAGCACCGGAACGGAAATAGCCCCTACTCAGGAAGACATCGCCGGCTTTGACGCCTGGATACAAAACTATACCGCCTGCCTTCCCATCGAGGAAGCGGCGGTACAGAACAAAGCTTAAAAAAATCCCGAGGCCTCAAAACCTCGGGATTTTTTTATTTCACTTCCAGCACCACTATGGATGCGGCGGGAAGGGTTAATTTCACCTTGTTGCCGCTAATCTTGGTGCCCGTGAAAGCGGCCGGTTTAACAGCCGGTTCCTTGCCAAAATCGTTGTAGGCGTGCACATCGGGAGCCGTCAGGATTTCACCGGTAACGGTCGTGGGCTTCAAGGAATCAAAGCTCAGTTCCACTGTGACGGGCTTATCCAGCACAGGATTGGCCAGGGAAACGTGCAGGACGCCGGAAGCATCGCGCGAGGCACTGGCGCTGAACTTGTCCATAATGCGGCCTTCTTCGGACACCAGACGCTCGCAGTCATACTCGGCCGGCACATAGGTGGCATTCTGGTGTACGCTATACATCCGGAACACGTGATAAGTGGGCGTAAGCAGCATCTGGGGGCCTTTGGTAAGGATCATAGCCTGCAGAACATTCACTACCTGGGCAATGTTGGCCATCTTCAGACGGGCCGTATGCTTGTTGAAAATATTCAGCGAAAGGGCGGCTACCATAGCGTCTCTAAGCGTGTTCTGCTGATACAGGTGGCCGGGATTGAAACCGGGTTCGGAATCAAACCAGGTGCCCCATTCGTCCAGCAGGAGCGCCACGCGGCGCTGAGGGTCGTAGGCGTCCATGATGGCCTCGTGGTTCCGAAGCACCTCATCTACCTCCACGCACTTGGCCAGGGTGTTGTAGTAGTCCTCATTGGTAAAGTGCAGGGCAGCGCCCTTGCTTCCTACCCATCCCTTGCAGGTATAATAATGCAGGGAAAGACCATCCATCTTGGAAGCAGCGTTTTTCATCATCACGCGGGTCCAGTTGTAGTCATAGTCCGATGCACCGCAAGCCACCTTGAACAGCTGGTTTCCACTGTAGTTACGGGAGTAGAGGGCGTAGCGCTTATATACGTCGGAATAATAATCCGGCGTCATATCGCCTCCGCAGCCCCAACTCTCATTGCCGACGCCCAGGTATTTTACCTTCCAGGGCTCTTTGCGGCCGTTTTTAGCGCGGAGTTCGGCCATCGTTCCATTCTCGGCCGTCATATATTCCACCCACTTGGCCAGTTCCTCCACGGTGCCGGAGCCCACGTTGCCGCTGATGTACGGCTGCGTGCCCAGCATCTCACACAGGTTCAGGAACTCGTGCGTACCGAAGGAATTGTCTTCCAGGGTACTACCCCAGTTGTTGTTCACCAGCTTGGGCCGATTCTCGCGAGGGCCGATACCGTCCATCCAATGGTACTCATCGGCAAAGCAGCCGCCGGGCCAGCGCAGCACGGGAACTTTCAGGGCCTTCAAGGCCTCCAACACATCGATACGATACCCCTCCACATTGGGGATATCACTGTCCGGACCCACCCAGATGCCTTCGTAGATGCATCGGCCCAGATGCTCGGAAAACTGTCCGTAAATCTCGGCCGGAATCCCGGGCTGCCCCTGGGCGGTCTCACTTACCTTGACTTTGACCTGGGCGGTTGCGCCCAGGGTCAAAGCCAAAGCAAAAACTAACATCAAAACTTTTTTCATCCGTTATTTGGTTTTCTTGCCCCAGATGGTGGCATTCACATCCTTGTGCGTTCCGGCGAAGACCACGGTCTCCTGACGGGGATCAGCCTCCCAGTCGGCCTCGTGCGCCACTACCATTACGATGGAGAAATTGTCACGCGTAATGGTCAGGAACTGCCGGGACTCGTCAAACTTCCAGGTACCATTCTCCGCACCATTCAAGGTCACCTTGCCGTCGGCGGTGAAGACAAATTCCATAGAGGGATCCTGCACGCCCTGAACGTAAGCCAGGTCGATGATTTCATAGGTGCCGGCAATCTCAGAAGCGGTCACAGCCTTCTTGTCCAGACCGGCATAACGCTCCGGCAGGGCCAGCGGCCACAGGTCGTCCAGATTATCGGCCGATGAAGGAGCCCATACGATGCGGCGGATATGGCCCATCATCAGGGCATTGGAGCTGGCATTGCCGTTCACACCGGCCGGCAGACGGCCCTGCGAAGCATAGAACCAGTCACCGGTGATGTCCTGCTGGAAGATACCGCAGTGGGAAATACCTACCCAGCCGTCGCTGCCTGCGAACTTGTAGGGATGGGTAACGATAGGATAAGCCACGTTCCCTTCGCTGATGTTGTTGCCCTTAATATCGTAGTAAGGGCCTTCGATGTTCTCTGCACGGCAGACACGGGTGTTGTAAGGAACATCCAGCCCGTCATACGCCATAAACAGGTAGTAGTACTTGCCGTTTTTCACAATCTCAGGAGCCTCGGACCCCTGCCAGCGGCTCCAGGTACCGGAAGCCACGCGGGTAGCAATGCGCTTGCCATAGTTGGGGTTGGCATCCCAAGGCTCTCCCAGACCCTTGAATACGCCGCCCTGGAAGGCCGCCTTCGGCAGACCGCTTTCCGGATCAATCTCCATAATGGCGAAACCGCTGTGCCAGGAGCCATAAATGAGCCAGTGCTTGCCCTCATCCACAATGTAAGTGGGGTCAATGGCGTTGAAATAGAAGTAAGAGCTGCCATAGTCTCCGCCATAGCTGGCGCGGCCATAGGCATCGAAGGCCTTGTCCGTAGAGGAGCAGGTCACAAAACCCTTGTCCACCCAGGAATCCGGATCCTCCGGCGTGGTAGTTTCACACATACCGATGAAAGCACGCTCGGTCCAGCTGCCATCGAAACTGGCGGGGGTATTGGGCGCGCCGGTCTTGATGAAGTTGTCCACGATGATACTGTAGTACATACGTACCTTTCCGTCAACGACACGCACCACGGGAGCCCAGTAACCATATACCGGGTTATCGATGGGTTCCAGGTTCATACGGCCACGGATGCTGTTCAGAGAGTCTTTCACCCAAGCCGGGGCTGTGTTCATAGGACCGTAAATGTGGGTCCAGTTCACCAGATCCTTGGAGCGCTTGCCCTGGAACTGACGGCCCATGGTAGCTTTGTCGTGCTCGTTTCCGTAAGAAGCAGATGTGCCGAACATATAGTAATACCCGTTATAGAAGGTAACGGAAGGGTCGTGCACGTTGGCCAGGTTCCAATTGGGATGGAAGTCCCAGTTGGCGATGGAGGCGTAGTCGTCGGCATAGGTAGGGATACCGCTGTCATTCACTTTCCCCTCGAAATCCTCCTTGGTCCGGATTCCCACACCGTCATCCTTGGTACAGGCAGCCCATGCAAGAGCGCCGCAGAGGGCCAAAACAAGATATTTTTTCATAATCATTCTCCTTTATTAGTTCAAATCGGTCACAGGGTGAATTCTCCAAGCGGGCGTGTTGGGCGTGCTGGTATTGGCCGAATTGCCGTGCAGCTTGGGGTTGTTGTTCAGGGTACCCTGGAAGATCGGGAAGTACTCGTGTCCCTCGCGGAAATAAGAGGTATAGGAGTCGTCGGTGCAATCCAGCGGGGTGCCGGAACCCTTGGGGTTCAGGTTGTCGGTGGTGATGGGCTTCATCACGGCCTCGTCGTACTTGTCATCAAAGTAATAACGGCTGTGGGCGGCAATCTGCTGCAGGCGCTCGGGATTGTAGAAGAAGCCCCAGCGGATGAGGTCTACGCCGCGGCCGTTCTCCAGGCCGAACTCCTTGGGACGCTCCACATTGGCAATCTGCTCGAAGAGCTTGTCGGCATTGCCGGCGAAGGTGGCCAGGCTCAGGGGAGCCAGGGCAACGCGTCCGCGAACGGCATTGATCCAGTCGATGGCCTGCTGGGTGGGGCCGTTGACCTCGTTCTCGCACTCGGCGGCACGAAGGAGGACATCGGCATAACGCATCAGGCGCAGATTGATACCGCAGTGCAGACCGGTAACCACGCTGGCGTACAGGCCGGTGCGGGCATTGGTCCACTTGGATACGGGAATACCACCGTTGTCGTTGTTGGTACGCAGCTTACCCTGGGTCTCATTGGTAATCACTTCCTGATACACAACGTTCGCACGAGGATCTCCACCAGGATATGCAGCCGTAGCATTACCCGTATACAGGTCATATTCGGGCTCATAGGTCATAGCCGTCCAGTACAGACGGGGATCCAGACGACCGTCGGTGCACTTCTCCGCCTTAAACAGGTTGTAGAGCCAGTTGCTCATGGCAACGTCACCCCAGCCGCCGAAGGTTCCGGGGCCCATATTGGCTTCAAGGGCGTGGCCCTGGGTAGCATTGGAGGAGATGTTCACAGGGGTCCATTCCTCATCCACGCCGCCGGTGCCGTAGTCCATGAACTGGACTTCGAAGAGGCTTTCCGCATTGTTCTCATCCACCCCTTCACGGAAGTTGGCGCCGTAGTCGGCCACCAGTTCATAGTGGCCATATTTCTCAGTACCGCCATCGGCCGTGTTCAGGAGGTCCTTCAGGATCTTGAGGGCATCCTCATATTTGTGACGGAACATCAGCGTACGGGCATAGTAACCGGCAGCAGCACCGCAGGTGGCACGGCCCTTGGCCCACTCACCGCCGATGTCACGCTTGGGAAGAAGTTCCATCGCTTCCAGAAGATCGGATTCCACCAGGTCCAGGATTTCGTCCTGACTCACGTTTTCCGAGTAGATGGTCTCCAGGGAGCCATACTGGGCATAGTCGTCGAACTTGGGAACGGTCTGGTAGTAAGTAGCGAGCTGGTAATATGCCAGGGCACGAAGGAACAGGGCCTCACCGCGCATACGGGCACGGGCCGGGGTCATATTGTTCTCCTCGGGAATGATCTTTTTCAGGACAAAGTTACAGCGATTTACCACGTGATAGCTGTCACGCCAGATCCACTGGTCGGTGACATCGATGGTACCGGGGGAATTGAGGTGATCGGCGGGAATATACCAGGCGTTCTGGGGGTTCCAGGCTTCATCGCCACGCATCACATCGTGCATATAGCCCACACGGGCGAACGTGCCTTCCAGGCGGATGCGGTTGTAGCACGCAATCACGGCCTCCTGAAGGTCTGCATCGGTGTTGCCGAAGTCGTATGTGGTCTGGTTGTTCACATTTTTCACGGCCAGTTCCTTGTCGCAGGAAGCAATGGTGACCAGCATCGTGAAGGCAGCCAGAATAAACGATATCTTTTTCATATTCTTGTGCATTTTCAGATTACTAGAAGGACAGGTTCACACCAAACATGGCACTCATAGGAGCCGGATAAGAGCAATAGTTGAAGCCCGGGGTGAAGACGCCGCCGGCGAAGTCAATATTGTAACCCTTGTAAGCAGTGATGGTTGCCAGGTTCTGGCCGGACAGGTACACGCGGACGCCACGGATAAAAGCGTTCTCAAACCATTTCTCCGGGAAGTTGTAACCCAACTCGACGTTGGCTATCTTCCAGTAGGCACCGTTCTGCATGAAACGGGAGCTGAAGAAGTCGTTGTTCACCGTACCGTCGGCCGAATTGGCTACGCGCGGAACGGTAGTGCTGGGATTGGCGGGCGTCCAGGCATTCACCAGGTCCACGCTCTTGTTGGTGATACCGTAAGAGCTGTGCAGGGCCTGGTCCACATAGTCCACCAGCTTGTGACCGGCGGCACCATACGTGGAGATGGTGAGGTCGATGCCCTTGTACTCGAAGCGAGCGCTCAGGCCAAACTGGACCTTGGGCATACCGCTGCCCAGGAAGGTGCGGTCATCGGCCGTAATCTGGCCATCGTTGTTGATGTCACGGTAAGCCACATCGCCGGGCTTGGCACCGTTCTGGATTACGAAGTCACCGTTGTCGTTCACGTGATGGTCAATCTCGTACTGGTTCTGGAAGATTCCTTCGTACACATAACCGTAGAAACGACCCACTTCCTCGCCCACAATGGTGCGGCACATGGCATCGTCACGGGAAACGGTACCCATACCCAGGGACGTTACCACGTTCTTCGGGAAGGTGACGTTACCGGAGATATCGTATTTGAATTCGTGCTTGTAGTTACGATAGCTGGCGCTCAGTTCCACACCGGAGTTCACCATAGTGGCGGCGTTCATCGTAACGGTTTCGTTGGTGGCACCGGCCTCGGCAGGAACGGGCACGGAGTAAAGCAGATCCTCAGAGACATTGCGATAGTAGTCGGCATTGAACTCCAGGGCACCGCCGAACATGGAATAGTCGATACCGATGTCCAGGGACTTCTTCTTTTCCCAGCGGATATACTCGTTCACGTAGTTGGAGATAGCGGAACCCGTTACCTTGTTGCCACCGAAACTGTAAGTGTAGTTGCCGCGGGCCATGGTTTCCATAAAGGCATAGTCGCCGATGTTCTCGTTACCCAGGATACCGTAGGATGCACGGATCTTGAGGAGACTCACCAGGTGCGGATCCACGTTATCGGCAAAGAAGCGCTCCTTGTCGATTCTCCAGCCCAGGGAGAAGGACGGGAACCAGTCCCAGCGGTTCACGCTCAGGCGGGAAGAACCGTCACGGCGGACCGTTGCCTGGAAGAGATAGCGGCCATCGTAGTCGTAGTTGATACGGCCGATGATGGAAGACAGCACGTGTTCGCTCTCATAGGAGCTGGCATCACGGGTGGCGGCGTTGCCCACCTGCAGGTAGTAAGGCTCCGGGAAGTTGTTACCCCAACCGGCCAGCGTGTGGTATTTCTCGCGCTGGAAGGTGATACCGGCCACCGCGTTCAGATGATGCTTGCCAAACTTGCCGTCATAGGTGAGATAATTTTCCACCAGGAAGTCGCTGTAGTTGTTGTAGTTCTCGCTCAGACGTTCATTGGTCTTGGCCAGGTAGTTGGCGTTGGACAGGATGAAGGCCGGAAGGAAGGTGAAGCCCTTCACGAAGGAACGGCTGTAAGAGAGGTTCAGGTTGTAATCCAGCTTATGGTTGTCGTTCTTATGACCCACCATATCCAGGATATCCAGGGTGGCGGAACCGGTGGCGACCACGCGGTCCACGGTGGACTTGCGCTGGATCAGGTTGTTGTACAGCAGCGGGTTGGCGATACGGATATCACCGTGTACGCTGTCATAGTAGGTACCAAAGCCATAAGCGTCGTAGCTGTAGTCGGAGGCGGCGCCCACCACGCGGTCCAGGAACCAGGTGGTGGCATCGTAGGCCTTGATGGACGGGGGCATAAACAGAGCCGTTGCCATGATAGGATACTGGGTACCATACAGACCCTGTACGTATTCGTTGAGATTGGAAGCAGACATGTTGTCCTGGTCCGAGTGGGAGTATACGATACCTGTACGGATCTTCAGGAACTTGATGTCCATGGTATTGTTCACACGGATGGTGAAACGGTCAAAGTTGGGACCGGCACCCCGGAGGGTTCCCTTCTGGGAGAAATAGTCCAGGCCCACATTGTAGGTGCTGTTCTCACCACCGCCGGACAAGTTCAGGTTGTGGTTCTGGCGGATACCCGTCTTAAACATTTCCTTGAACCAGTCGGTATTGTTGGTCTTGGGATCCAGGTAGTTCTCGGAACCTACCACATAACCGGAGGGCACTTTGTCGGCCAGGCCGGAATTGGCATAGGACATACGCATATAGTCGCCATACTGGCTGGCGTCCATCACTTTGTACACGTCCTTGCGGATCTGGTCCACACCCACATAACCGCGGTAGTCAACCTTCACAGGCTGGTTCTTCTTACCGTTCTTGGTGGTGATGATAACCACGCCGTTAGCAGCACGGGAACCGTAGATGGCGGCGGCGGAAGCATCCTTCAGCACCTGGATGGTCTCAATGTCGTTGGGGGAGAAATCACGGATGGTGGTACCCATGGGCACGCCGTCAATCACGTACAGCGGGCTGGTGTCACCGAAGCTGCCGATACCGCGGATGCGGACGGAAGGGTCGGCACCGGGCTGACCGTCGGAAGTGATCTGCACACCGGCCACCTTACCCTCGAGCATGGAGGAGATGTTGGAGTGGGACACTTTCTTCATTTCATCGGCATCCACAATGGCGACAGAGCCGGTGAGGTCCACCTTTTTCTGGGAACCGTAACCCACCACGACCACCTGGTCCAGGAGGGTGGTTTCCGTCTTCATGGTAATGGTACCCAGGTTACCGTTGGGGCCCACGGTGATTTCAATGGTTTCGAAACCAACGGAGATGAACTGCAGCACGGAACCTTCCGGAGCAGTGAGGGAGAAATTACCGTCAAAGTCGGCGGTAGTACCGGTGGTGGTACCCTTCACCACTACACCGGCCCCCAGCAGGGGCTCTCCGGTTTCGTCGATAACGGTACCCTTCACCGTCACGTTATTCTGCGCCAGGGCCGAGAAAACAACGACCAGGAGCATAGCTATGGTTGAGAATAATTTTTTCATATTCCTTACGTCTTTAGATTAAAGGATTACAGCATAGGATGCCTCCGTGACGAACGATACTACAAGGTCATCGCTCTGGACGGGGATGTTCTTGAATAGCTGGAAGTGCGTTTCACCGTTTGCGCAAGTAAGGTCATAGCGGGCAGTAGCCGTGTTGTCGCCATTATTGGTAACGGTAATCTTTACCTTGGTAAGGTTAATGCAGGACAGGAAGGTGTCCCAATTCCAATTAGATTCCAGACGTTCATCTGCTCCAAAGTGGGCATGGTCCCAATCGCCGTTAAGGACATAGAAGTTATCGATACGGCAAAGAGCATATTCGATACCGCCTGCCGCCCTGTTCATAATAATGCACGGGAACTGATAATTGGCCGTTGCGGCGGAATAGACAAACATTTCCACCTCATAAGTATTGCCTGCTGCTACAGCGGTGGTCCCGTCGGAGAACGTTTGCCACCAGCCATTGGAGAAGTCTACAGCGCCGAATGCGCCGGTTCCTTTCACCACTGTAATATCAATGTCAGCAGTAATACCTTCTTCATAGGTAACCGTAATCTTCTTACTGCCGGCCTCTGCAGGGATATCACTGAAAGTAAGATCGCTATTATCGAGTACCTTCTGACTGTTGTCGGAATAGGTAGCCGTCACCTCTACGCCCACGGGGTTGAAAGGGAGAGCGGTGTCATAGACATAATACGTTGTTACAGTAGGCTGCTCGGTAACGGCGATGCTGGTCACCGTGGGATCGCCCGGGCTGGGCGGCGTGGCAGGAGTGAATTCCAGATAGGAAGCCTCGGTCACCAGTGCGAACTGGACATCATTGGCATCCACCGGAATCTTGTCGTAACGCTGGAAGTGGGTCTCCTCTCCGTCAGGGTAAATCACGTAATAGCTGATGCTGGCATAAGTGCCGTCATTGGCCACGGTAATACTGACCGTAGAACCACTCAGGTGTTCAGCGAAGTAGGAACCGTCAAAATTCCAGTTACTGGTGATATCAATACGTGCAGGGAAATTGGCACTCGCGGGATCGGTATCGCCCGTAGCAGCACCCCAGCACCAATGATCCATTCGCACCACGCCATATTCGCTAAGATCGGCACGGCGAAGAATGGTACAAGGGCTCTGGTAATTGGCTGCGCCTTTAGAATAAAGGGTAAAACCAATGGTCTGGCTTTCGCCAGGAGCAACAACCCAGTCACGCGTAAAGGTGGACCACCAGCCATTGCTGAAATCTTTGGCGCCCACATTTTCTTCCTGAGCCGGAAGGGAACTGGCTGCAATCACAAGGTCACCCGTCGCAGTCATGGCATCGTCACCGCTGCCATAGGTCACGGTGAAGGCATCGGTATACGTACCGGGGACAGCGTTATAGACCACTTTGTCCTCTGCGAACGCAACCGTGCAGTCCGAAGCGGAAATGGCGAGGGTGGAGCCGTCGGAATAGGTGCCGATAATGCTGAGGGCCGAAGGGCTCAGCGTGATATACTTGGCGCTGCCAACCACATAGGCTTTGGCGGTTGCAGTAATACTCTTGAGCTCGGAAGTGACGTTCACCTTGGTAAACCCGACGGCAGGAGTGCTTGCAACGGCACCGCTCTTGGTCTTATTATAGGTGTAAAGGATAACATCGGGACCAGGGACCGTTGCAAAATTCTCCGCTGCAGAGAATACGACATCCCCAAGTTCCACATCCTTGGATGTTCCATCCTCGAAAGTAACCTTGGCAACAAGAGAGGAATTCTCCAGCACCTCTTCCAGCGTGGCTCCTTGGCTTACATTGGCCGGGATGCCGGTAACAATGATAGAAGCGGGCTGCACTTCCTCCACTTTCGTAATCTTGGAGTTGATGGTGTAGGCTTCCCGAACGTCAAAGTGAGAGCCGTCCGTAGTAATGAAAGCATAGATCATGGAATCATCTAACTGGCAATTGAAGGTCTTGCTCACTACATCACCGTTTTCAGCGGTAGCTTCCACCGTAATAAAGGTAATTCCCACGGGGGAACGGTCAATTTCCATCTTCACAAAGGCCCCGTCCATGATTTCCGTGAAAACACCCCAGAAAGCGTCACCATAGTCGGCCAGCTCTACTCCGTTGATGTAGTTCTTGTCCAGCGCTGCATCCCAGCAGGGGCCCCAGCCATAGTGGTCGGAGCGAACGACAAGATGCTCTGCATAAGCAGGGTTGTCCCCGGTAGAATGACCTAGCGTCGTAGCCAGCACCAGATTCCAGTTGCTCCAGATATTAGCCTTGGAACTGTAGTTGTAAAATTCCAAGTGGAGCAGACGACCGGCCGCAACCTCGAAGGACTGGCTCCAGTCTCCCCACCAGCCGGTGGAATTGTCTTCTGCACCAACAATGGCATGAGTGATGTCCACATGCACAGTGTCACCCTGGTTGCGGGCCTCCTTTTCGGCCTTGTACTCGGCAATCTTCTCGGCCAGATCTTCGGGAGCGTCAATCTCGTAGGGCTTCAGGCCCGTACAAGCAACCATCCCCAAGAAAGCCGTGCACATTGCACCAAGCAATAATTTTTTGGCTTGCATAAGTTAGTTAGTTTTAAATTAATTATGGTTTATAATTTCACTTTTGGCCAGCCGCCGGTCCAGTCTATGGGACGGATGAGCAGATGGGCGTTATAGTTTATCTTCTTGTCATAAGCGTGGAAAAACAGCTTGTCCCCCACCACGGCGCAGTGTCCCACTCCGGGGTACTGCCCGTTACCGCTCACAACTACGGTTCCGCCGCCTTCCAGAAGCAGCCTCCCCTGTTTGTCCACATAAGGGCCTGTTATTTCACGCGCGCGCCCGCATACTACTTTATAAGTGCTCTTGGGGCCGCGGCAGCAAAGATCGTAACTGGCAAACAGGTAATACCAGCCATCGTGTTTGACAATAAAAGGAGCCTCCACGGCGCCGTTGCCGGGGTCGAAGGCCTTGCCACGCGGATCGGCCTGGATGGCATCGTCGGTCTGGGACGTGTCCTCTGCCGTTCCCTCCGGACGGGAGCACAGCGGGTACCAAACCTGGGGCTCGGCCAAATGGGTGAGGGTCTTATCCAGTTTCACCAGCTTCAGACCGTCCCAGAAAGAACCGAAACTAAGCCATGCCGTTCCGTCTTTTTCCACAAAAAGGTTGGGATCAATGGCGTTCCAATTGTCCCGGCCCCCAACAGAGCGCACTACGCAGCCCTTGTCTTCCCACTTGTAATCGGGAGAGGCCGGATTGAGCGTTTTATTGACAGCCACGCCAATGGCACTGTCGTTCTTGCCAAAGGAAGAACAGGAATAATATAAATAATAGGAGCCTTCGTGATAATAGATGTCCGGGGCCCAGGTATGGCCGCGATAGCCGGGAACGCTGTCCAGCGCCCACTGGGGAGGAGTATCGAAAACCTGGCCGGCAAAAGTCCAGTTAACCTGATCTTCGGAAGTAAAGATATGGACGCCGAAGCCTGTGCAGAAAAGGTACCAGGTGCCCTCACACTGGATGGCCACAGGATCATGCGTCGGAGGTTCGGAAGGATTGAACTCGGGGGCATGCCCGAAAGGTTGGGCAGCAGCGCCCAATACAATTGTGAGAAAGGCCAGGGAGGCCAGCATTTGCTTCAGTGTCATCAATCAATGGTTAACCGAAGCAAATATAGAGACTTAAAATATGGATAAGGTGCACAAAAAAACCGAAAAGGTGGATTTTTGAACAGCCCCCTTTTCAGCCTATTTTCCCATAGAACTGGGTGGAATCCCAAACTCTTTAGCGAAACAGCGGGTAAAATACTTAGGGTCGTTAAAGCCCACTTCGTAGGCCACTTCCGACACCGTCAGATCACTGCCGCTTTCCAGAATCTCCCGGGAAACCGCCAGCCGGTACATACGGATAAACTGGCCGATAGACTGGCCGAAAGCTTCCTGCAGACGGGTATTCAGCAAGGTTTTGCTCATCCCCATGGCCTGGCAGAAACGGGCCACGTCCAAATTGGGATCCTTATATAACTGACGGATTTCTCCCAGTGCCTTCTCCATAAATTGCTCTTCTTCCCGGTTCCCTATTCTCTCCGGGGAGAACAAGAGCTTCCGGGAGGCCAACTCTTCGTTCTGGTGAAGCAAAACCTCGTTCTGACGGTTCAGCTCCTCCACTTTTTCTTCCACCAGCTTCTTCTGGGTACGGATCTCCTGTGTGCGCTCTGCCACCTTTCTCTCCAAATGCTCCTGCCGGCGAAGCATAGAGCGGGTGCGCAATTCCAGTGCCACCCATCCCACCAGCAGAACAGCGGCCACGATGAGCAAATAGAACCACCAGGCACGATAGAAGAAGGGTTCCACGAAAACGGGCAGCGACAACTCTCCCAGCACTTTTCCAAAAGGATCCAGAGCCCTTACCTCAAAGGTATACCGGCCGCCGGGAAGGGAACTGTACACCATTTCCGGTCTCTCCGTGGGCACTCTCTGCCACACGGAGTCAAATCCCTCCAGTCGGCACAGATAATGGATGCGTCCCATATTCATCCCCAGGACAGAGAAATGGAAACGGACAAAACGGTCCCGCTCGTGGATCGAGAGCGACGGAAGGAAGGGGTCCCTGTATTCTGTATCGCCAACGCTCACCTGGGTGAAACGAAGCGGCCCATAATGGTCTCTTTGCGTAAACAAGTCCGAATTGAGGACGATAATACCGCCCTGATAACCAAAATACAAAAGTCCGTCACTCCTCTGGAAAGCATTGTTCCAATGGAAAGACTCTCCCGGCAGGCCATCCTCCCGGAAAAAAGGAACAATCGCCCCCGTCTGGGAGGACAAACGGTTGAGTCCGTGCCCGGTACTGACCCACACATTTCCTTCTCTGTCGCACGCCAGTCCCCTTACCTGATTATTGGAAAGGCCATCGGCCGATGTATAGTTCTTAAATATCCAACCTTCCGGGGTGGAAACAGCCTGATAGACCCCGCCGCCGTTGCTTCCCAGCCAGATGGTACCGTCCGGAGACTCCGTCACGCAACAAATCTTGTCATCTACCTTCATCTGGGGATTGTCCAGTTTATAGCGGTAGTGCTTGTAGGGGAAAGTTCCATCGGCCTTTCGCTCCGACAGGTCAAAGATGAAAACGCCCTGCTGGCATCCTATCCACAAATGCCCTGTACGGTCCAGGCAAGAGCCGATACAACCCGTTGCCATCTCCTCCGTAGCGAGCGCATACTGTTTTGAAAGCACATCGTACAGATAGATTCCCTGGTTGGAACCAATCCACAGCAGCCCGTTCCGCGAATCATATTCCAAAACACCAATGTAACTGGTCTGGGTCCCCTGGGAAGGCAAATGGGAGAGAACCCGATAAGGATAGGAGGATGATACCACATCTATTCCATTTCCCCAGGTTCCCACATACATCCTACCGTCCGGGCCGGGGCGCAAAGCGCTCACGCTGTTATGAGCCAGGCCGTTCCTTTCTCGTGTAAGGCGTGTAAACTGCTCTTTTCCAGGCTCCCGGACACTCAGCCCCCCTTCCACGAGGCCCACCCACAGACGCCCGGAAGGCTCTTCCCAGATGGCATTTACCAACCCGGGGCCGGGCGACAGTTCAGAAACATCAAGAAGTTTTCTGGAGACCGCCTTCCATCCGTCATTTTCCGTTGCCAAAAGCAAATAGTCTTCATGGGTGACGATCCCGTTGATGACATCCTCCCCAAAGTGGTAAAACGAATCACTAAGAGGATTGTAGATATTAAGGCCCCGCAAGGTGGATGCCAGGACACTTCCATCAACGCCCACAGCAAGGGACGTGACAAAATCCTGGGTCAGGGAAGAAGGGTCCTTCGGATGGTGCGTGTACAGCTTCCACTCATCTGAAAAACGGGACAACCGGTACAGTCCATTTTCCGTAGCCACCCACACCTGAGACCCATCGGCCAGAAAATCTGACACATAGGTACCCTCTCCCAGGGAAAGCGAAGTGGGAATGGGGGTGGCCGCCAGCGTTCCGTCCGGGACCGGAGCAATCTTATACAATTTACCATCCAACGGAGCCCAGACACTGCCGTCCCGGTCCACATCCTCAAACACATAATTGACAGGATGGAGGGAGGGATGGGAAAAAGACTGAATGGAAAGCACGGACTCATCATCTTCCAGGACAATCCGATATAATACGGCCCCGAACTTAGCCCATATATTTCCCAGGGCATCCTCGGTTATATAGGAGCAGGCCTCCTGGTTATCCGATTCCAGGAAGGGTAAGGAAAGGCTGGCTGGAGAAAGGGTTCTGAGATTCCAAATATCCAATCCCCCTTCAGAGGCAATCCAAAGGCGGTTGAAACGGTCTTCCACCACATTGCGGACAAAATTACTCCTGACAGAAGGCGTCGTAGAAAAAGAGAAGGTAAGCAGTTCACTCCCGTCATAGCGGCACAGTCCTCCTCCTCCCGTTGCCACCCAAAGGAAACCGGCCCAGTCTACAAAAAGGTCGTCCACATAATTGGAAGGCAAACCCTTCTCCATGTTTACGACAGAAATGTTATATTTGTCTTTGTAAAGCGATTGGGCCGCCAACCCCCAGTCAGCAGCCAGCAGCAATATGGAAAGAGCAACTGATTTTACACCCCTATTGTTCATTTGTCCACCTTTTGTCTTACAAAAATATGTAATTTTGTGTATATAAAAAACTAATAACTACTTCTATGCGAAAATTCGTTCTTGGCTTGACAGCCAGTTTGTTTGCGCTTTCCGCCTGGGGACAGCCCTCCCACACGCTGGACATCAACCTGAAAAAGCCCGGTGCCGCCATTCAGAATACCATGTACGGCATCTTCTTCGAGGACATCAACTACGCGGCCGACGGAGGCCTGTACGCAGAACTGGTCAAGAACCGCTCCTTCGAGTTTCCCAACGACGCCTTACAGGGCTGGAAAGCCTTTGGCAAAGTGGAAGTAAGGGCCGACGGTCCCTTCGAGCGCAATCCCCACTATGTACGCCTGCAGGATCCCGGCCACCCGCACAAATGGACCGGCCTGGACAACGAAGGATTCTTTGGCATCGGCGTCAAACAAGGGGAGGCCTACCGCTTCTCCGTATGGGCCCGTGTTCCTGACGGCGGAGAATCCCAGTTGAGAATAGAACTGGTGAATACGGCCTCCATGGGAGAAGACCATTTCCTCTGCCAGAATAACCTCACAGTTACCGGCAAGGAATGGAAAAAATACACGGTGACCCTAACTCCCGGCGCCACCCTGGACAAAGCCATCCTTCGTATCTTCCTCACCGGAAACCGCAACACGGTGGATCTGGAGCACGTTTCCCTGTTCCCCCAAGACACCTGGATGGGCCACGAGAACGGCCTTAGAAAAGACCTGGCCCAGGCCCTGGCAGACCTTAAACCCGGTATTTTCCGCTTCCCTGGCGGCTGCATCGTGGAAGGAACAGACCTTCAGACCCGCTACAACTGGAAAAACTCCGTGGGCCCTGTAGAAAACCGCCCCCTCAACGAAAACCGCTGGGAATACACCTTCCCCCACCGCTTCTATCCGGACTATTACCAGAGCTATGGCCTGGGCTTCTATGAGTTCTTCCAGCTCAGCGAAGAGATTGGAGCCGAACCCCTTCCCATCCTCAGCTGCGGACTGGCCTGCCAGTTCCAGAACAATGATCCCAAAGCCCATTGCTCCCTGGAAGACCTCCAGCCTTTCATCCAGGACGCCCTGGACCTGATTGAATTTGCCAACGGCTCCGTAGACACCCCCTGGGGCAAGGTCCGCGCCCAAATGGGCCATCCGGCCCCTTTCAACATGAAATTCCTGGGAATAGGCAACGAGCAGTGGGATGCCACTTATCCCGAGCACCTGGAACCTTTCCTCAAGGCCCTTCGCGCCGCCCATCCGGAGATTAAGATCGTGGGCTCCAGCGGCCCGGATTCCGAAGGCAAGCAGTTTGATTTCCTGTGGCCGGAGATGAAGCGCCTCAAGGCCGATCTGGTGGACGAGCACTTCTACCGCCCGTACGAGTGGTTCCTCTCCCAGGGCGCCCGCTATGACAACTACGACCGCAAGGGACCCAAGGTTTTTGCCGGCGAATATGCCTGCCACGCCAAGGGCAAAAAATGGAACCACTTCTACGCCTCCCTTCTGGAAGCAGCCTTCATGACCGGCCTCGAGCGCAACGCCGACGTAGTCCATATGGCCACCTACGCTCCCCTGTTCGCCCATGTGGAAGGCTGGCAGTGGCGTCCGGACCTCATTTGGTACGACAACCTGCGCAGCTTCCGCACGGTGAGCTGGCACGTACAGCAGCTCTATGGCCAGTACCGGGGCAGCAACTGCCTCCAGCTCACCATGAACGGAGCCAACGTGACCGGCGCCGAAGGCCAGGACGGCCTGTTTGCCAGCGCTGTCCTGGACGGAAACAAGATTTACGTGAAAGTGGTGAACACCACCGACAAGGAACAGGAGATTGCCCTGAACTTCACCGGCCTCAAGAAAAAAGCCGTCGTGAAAGCCGTGGAAGGCGTTCGTCTGAGCAGCTGCGGCTGCAAACTGGACAAGGACAACAGCCTGGATGCCCCGGCCCTGTTTGAACCCGCTCCCTTCACCTTCGAAGGCGAGGGCAAGTGCCTCAGCGCCACCGCGCCCGCCTATTCCTTCAACATCTACATCCTGGAAAAATAACAACACACCCCTATGAAAAGAGTCTTTGTAGCCTTTCTTGCCGCAGCCCTGGTGGCCTCCTGCGGCCCCAAAGAAGCCGAAACCGGCATCTACACCCTCAGCAATGCCAATGGCATGCAGGTAAGCATCACCAACTTTGGAGGACGCATTATGTCCATCATCGTCCCGGACAAGGACGGACAGCCCCGCGACGTGGTCCTGGGCTTTGACACCGTGGAAGAATACTTCCTTGAGAACCACCAGACGGACTTTGGTGCCGCCATCGGACGCTATGCCAACAGATTGGGCGACGGTCGCATCACGGTGGCAGGCAAGACTATCCAGCTGCCGCAGAACAATGGCCGGCACACCCTGCACGGCGGCCCTACGGGCTGGCAGTACCAACTGTTCAAGGTGGAAAGCGCGACAGCCAACAGGTTGGTGTTGTCGCTGGTGAGTCCGGATGGGGACAACAATTTCCCAGGCGAGGTGCATGTGCAGTTGACCTATACGCTGACCGACGACAATACGTTGGACATCCAGTATCGCGCCACCACCGACGCGCCTACAGTCATCAACATGACCAATCATAGTTATTTCAACCTCAACGGAGATGGCAACACCACGATTCTGAACCACCTGCTGACAATTGATGCCGACCGCTTTACGCCAATAGATAACAGCTATTTGCCTTTGGGAAACCTCTTCCTTGTAGATGGCTCGGCTTTCGACTTTCGTAAGGCCAAGGCGGTGGGCAAGGAGATAGACAGCGACAACCTGCAACTGCAAAACGGGAACGGATACGACCACAACTGGGTGCTCAATACCAAGGGCGACATCACCAAGCCCTGTGCCCGATTGGAGAGTCCTGCGACAGGCATTGTGATGGAGGTGTTCACCTCTGAGCCGGGAATGCAGGTCTATACGGGCAACTTCTTGGACGGCACCGTCAAGGGCAAAGGCGGCATCGCCTATCCCCAGCGCAGTGCCCTCTGCTTGGAGACACAGAAGTATCCTAACAGCCCCAACAATCCCCAATGGGTCGAGTCCAATGCCTATCTTAACCCTGGCGAGGTGTATGAGAGCCACACGCAATTCAAGTTCTCGCACCGATGAAGAAGAGGGTAGTCATCGCGCTGGCGGTGCTGTTGGCACTGTTGGTGTTGGCAGGCACGCGCTACTACCGTGCTGCCACCACTACGAACCCGTGGCAGGTGATGAGGGTGGGAGACATCCCCACACCGCGAGGCTACACCCGTGTTGAGGTGGAGGACAGCAGTTATGCCGCGTTCCTGCGTGCTATCCCTTTGAAAGAGAAAGGTGCGAAGCTGCACCTCCATAGCGGCATGGTGGCGAAACATCAGTTTTTGGCGGCAGCCATTGTTGACCAGCCCCTGCTGAACAAGAACGAACAATGTGCCGACGTAGCAATAAGACTGTGGGTGGAATACCTGTTGCAGAATGGTCGCGTCGGAGAGATTAGTTTCACCGATGTGCGCGACTCGGTGCTGCGCTATCGTTGCGACACCGTCGTGGAGGACAGCCTGCAGCAATACTTCGAGACATACTTGGCGGAGGTCTTTAAATGGTGCAATACGACGAGCCTCTATCGCGAAACCAGCCCAAGAGAATTCATCGACGTGCAAGCGGGCGACATACTGGTGCATCCCGCCGAGCTGGGCGAGGAATACGGCCATGCCATAGTGGTGGCTGATGTGGCGAAGAACGCGAA
>JAEEGK010012152.1_pt1 | contig 19608 bp, 14 predicted proteins | sample 8958771 | NCBI WGS metagenome assembly JAEEGK01 (sample SAMN16246547, study PRJNA631951) | gut metagenome | biome: gut microbiome; feature: rumen; material: SC-attached | host: Bos | place: Iran: Karaj | collected 2018-10
CAATCCCCAATCCCCAATCCCCCATTTTTATTTATTAATAAAATAATTAATTCTCTCCTAATATTTAAACATTATTATATTATAAAAAAAATTTAAATTTTTTTCTAAAAGTAAAAAACAATCAATAAAAATAATTAAAAAAATTAAATTAAATTAAAAAATGAATAATTATGAGGTTTTATCCCAAATAGGAAAAGGTAACTTCGGAACAATAACAAAAGTCCTTCGTAAATCTGACAAAAAGATCTTAGTTTGGAAAGAATTAGACTATGGTCAAATGTCAGAAAAAGAGAAGCAACAATTAGTAAGTGAAGTAAACATTCTTCGTGAATTAAAAAACCAAAACATAGTAAGATATCACGATAGAATAATAGACAAAAAAAATGCAAAAATTTATATAATAATGGAATATTGTGAAGGAGGAGATTTAGGACAATTAATAAAAAGATGTAAAAAAACAAAAGAAACAATAGCAGAAGATGTAATATGGAAAATATTAACTCAAGTAGTTATTGCAGTACATTATATTCATAATTTTAAATCAGGGAAAATTTTACATAGAGATATAAAACCAAGTAATGTTTTCTTAGATAAAGATAATAATGTTAAATTAGGTGATTTTGGTTTAAGTAGAGAATTATCAGATCAATCAAAATTTGCTTATTCTAATGTTGGTACTCCTTATTATATGTCACCTGAACAAATTGATCAATGTAAATATAATGAAAAAAGTGATATTTGGTCTCTTGGTTGTTTTCTTTATGAATTAGTTACTTTTCATCCTCCTTTTGAAGCAAAAAATCAAATGGAATTAGCTATGAAAATTAAAAGTGGAAATGTTAAAAGAATTAATAAGAATTATAGTGAAGAATTATGGAGAGTTATTACTTGGTTACTTAATACTGATTATAATTTAAGACCTAGTTCTGAACAATTGTTAAATATTCCTGAAATTTCTGTTAGGTTAAGAGAAAAGAGAATTAAGGAAACTTTAAGTAAAATTAAGGTTATTGAAGAAAATTTGAAAAGTAAAGAAAGTTTACTTAATGAAAGAGAGGTTAAAATTAATGAAAGGGAAAAAAATGTTATTCAAAAAGAAATTGAATTGAAAAATAAAGAAAATGAATTAATTGAAAGGGAAAAAAATTTAAATGAAATTAATAAGAAAATTAAAAGTGGAAGTATAAGTACTAATTATTCAAATAATATGTGTACTAGTGGAATAAGTGAAAATAATAATAATATAAATCAAAATAATAATAATGAACAAAATATAAATATTACATATGGTAATTCTACTAATAATAATAATAATAATAGTCCAAATAATATTCCAATATCTAATAATTATTCTAAAAGAAATTTAAATGGAAAAAATTTTGATTATAATTATTATATAAATACATATAAAGATAATAATTATGAAGATTATACTCCAATTGAAACTACTTCAAATATACAAAAATCAATTAATTTTTCTTCTACTAAATTATCTGATAATTTTCCTGAATATTATTCTAATAATAATAGTAATACAAATTTGAATACAAATTTGGTAAATAATTATAATAATATTATTAATAATAATAATGAATCAAATAGTAATTTTAATACATTAACAGGAAATAATTATTTAGGTACAAATTATGTAAATTATTCATCTAATTTAACATCACAAACAATTCAAAATTTACCAACAAATACATCAAGTAAACCAATATTAGAAAATGAATATTCAGGAATAAATAATTACAATCCAAATGTTTTAAAAAATAAAAATAAATATGAATTTAAATCCTTTGATTCAAATTTATCAAATAAAAAAAATAACAATAAAAATAATTCAGTGACTTCATTTAAATTTGATCCATCATTATATAATGAAACAAATGAAAATTATAATACACCATTAGTAACAAATTCAAATAGACCATTTACAGATAAGAGAAATTTAAAAAGAGCAAATACACCCAAAATTACTTCAATATCAAATAGATATTATAATATGACTCCAAGTAAAACAATTTCAAATAATATTTTAAATAATAATAGTGCTGTATCTTATTATTATTCTAAATATGTAAGAAGAACTAATTCTGGTGTTTCTATTAATAAAATTGTTGATAGAAATAGAAATTTTTCTGCTGGTAGAAAAAGTTTTAAAAAAATGAATTATAATAAATAAATTTTAATGTTTTTTTTTCGTATTATAAAAAAATTTTTATTTAAAATTAAATTTTAAATATTAAATTTTTTTATTATTGATATCAATTTATAAAATTTATAATCAATTTTAAAAGTTATAGTCAATATAAATTAGTGCTTAAAAGTCAAAATAAATGAATTAACATTGAATTATAAAATAAAAAAAATAATTTCCCTTTTTATTCATAGATACTTTTTGTATCATAAAAATATATGATTTATATAATGTTATATTTCCCAAAAAGTGCATTATTATTATTTTTGGGTTTAGGAGTATTTACAGTATTACAATTTTTTTGTAGTTTTATATTATCATTTATATTTCTTATATCACTTATAATATTTGATATATTTTTTTTAGTTTTTTTTTTACTTCTATTACTCAAACTCAAATTTTTAAAAGGAGAATTAGAATAATATTTTTCTCTTTCTTTTTCTTTTTCTTTTTCTTTTTCCTTTTCTTCTTTTTCTTTAACTTTCATCATTTTTTTTTCTTCTTCATCATTTCTAATTTTTTTCAAAACAGCATAAAATTTATTTTTATTATCCCATTTAACAAAAGAATTAATAAAATCAGAACCAATAATATACAATTTTTCAATATTAATCCCATCATAAACAACATTATTAAAATTACTAATATCTCCAATATTATTTTTTTCACTAACATTCATAGTACTAGTTTCCAAAGTATAACTAAAAGATATTTGAAATTCATTATAACAAATAGCTCTAGCAGTTTTTAATTTTGATTTAGAAATATTATATTTTGTTCCTGAAGATTGATAATATTTTGCTTCATCTTCAAAAATTTTCATAAAAACTTTTTCTTCATACCAATGATATGATTTATGAGTATCTTGAGGTATTAAAATTATTTTACCTTTTACTTTTTTTTTCTTTGGTGTACAACCATATAAAGCACAATTAGGCATTTTTGAATGTCCATGAAAATCACAAAAAAAAATAGTTTTATTAATACTAATTAAATTTTTAGCATAAAAAATAGTAGGTGAAATATTTGTTCTTGGTTCACTCCATAATCGATTTAAATCTTTTCCTAATAAATTATTTCTATAACATCCATTAATAACACCATCTGGATTTAACATTGGTATAATTTTAAATAAGTATTTTTTTAATAAATGATTATTTTTTTCATCTAATAAAGAATTAATAACTCCTTCAATTACATATGAACCAACTGTTTCTCCTGGATGAACTCTTGATGTAAATATTACTATTGGTCTATTATCTATTTCTTTCCATGATGAATTAAAGTTTGTTATATATAATAAATCTAAAGGATTTCCACTTATTGATCTATTTAATTTTGAAAATTTTAATTTGTTTTTATTTAATGGATTTATACTTAAGGAATATAAATAATCTTGAAGTGTTGTGTATGTATATGGAAAACAATATGAAAAGTATATTGGAATGTTTAAATTTTCTTTTGTTACATAATATGTGAATGTTAATGTGTAAAATGTTGAATTTGAATTGTTGTTTAATGAAGGATCTTCTTCATTGTCTTTTTCATCATCTTCACTATTATTGTTTAATGTGTTTAATTCATTATTGTTTATATTATTATTTGAATTATTATTATTGTTTAGATTTATATTATTATTTATATTATTGTTTGAATTATTGTTTGAATTATTATTTTGTAATGATGTTATTGGAATTGAATTTGGATAATAAAAAACATTATATGTATTTCGTGTCCATTTATCATTTTTATTATAGGATAAAACTTTTACTGTTGTATTGTTATCAAATGGTATTTTTTTCTTTATAAAATTTAAAATATTAAACTTATAATTACCTTCTTTTTTACATTTAATTGAAAAATAAAACCAAGAATAATTTTTGTCATTATTATAATCTTTTCTCATTAAAATATCATATTCATTTAAATCTTTATTTTCTAAATTTATTGCTAATCTTAAATTTCCTTCTTCAAAAAAAGAATCAAAAACTATATCTTCATTAGATTCAATTTCATTAAAATTTTCTATAAATTTTCCATTATTACCATCAATATTTTCCTCTATTGAAGTAATATCATTTTGAATTATATTGAGTAAAAAATCATAATTAATTGGATAATTAATTTTACTTTTTTCTTCTTCATTATTTGAATCAGTATATAATAATTTATTTTTTGGATTTAATGATTTATAAGAGATTAAGTTATTATTATTTAATTCAATACATTGTTCCATTGTATATAGAAATTTGTTTAAATTTATATTTTCAATAATTACTCCATCTGTTTTATCAACTTTAATATTTTTTAATTCTTTTGTTATACCAATTTTAGGTTTTTTTTTGATAAATTGACTATTAATTGTTGATGTTAATAAACTATTAAGGACTTCAGGAAATAAATATTCATTTTTATCCATCAATATTTTAAAAATTAAATTTATAATTATTTTTAAATAAAAATATTATAGATGAAATTACATTTAATAATTATTTTTAATTAAATATTTTATTTAATTTTTATAATAATATATAACAGAACAATGTCAACTCGTGAACAAACATATAGACCAAATATAAATGAAAATAATAAAAAAAAGGAAAATAATTATTCATATTCAAATAATAAAAATTTAATAAATTATTGGGATAAAAAAAAAGAAAAATCAGAAGCAAAATTAGATAAAATTCGTAAAGAATTATATAATAAAGCATTTAATGAAATAAGAAAAACTCCAAGAATAAATTCAAATAGTAAAAAAATAGTAAAAAGAATATTATATACAAATGAAAATGTAAATAAAAATGATTCTGGCATAAAGAATTTAAACTCAAAAAGAAGAAATTCAAATAATAAAATTTGTATAACGGACTATAATACTATATTTTCAAATAGAATTAATAGAAATTATAATAAACCTCAAACATTAAAAAAAGGAATTAAGAAATTAAATTTTCAAAATAAAACAAAACCAATTATTAAAGAAGAGAAAAAAAGTAATTTTTACGGTTATTTAAGATATGATCCTATTAAAGTGGATGATGTAAGACATAAAATTCATAATATATTTGATTCAAAATCAAAAAATGATTCTTATCAAAAATTATATGAAAATTATATTTATTATAAAAATAATTCATCACCACATCCTATTGAACAATTTTCAGTAATTAATAACCATAAACAAGTTCAGCAATTATCAAATAATCAAAAGAATGAATATGAAAAAAATATCCAAAATATAAATAATGATAATAAATCTAAAATGAATTCAAATGATATAAATACTAATTTATATAATAATAATAATAATGTTGAAGAAAATAAAAATAATGATGAATTATCAAATCAAAATAAATATGAATATAATGTAAATAATTTAAATAATCCAAATTTAAATAATGTTAATAAACCAATAGAAGTACCAAATATAGACATGTTAAATAATAACAATATTACTAATGAAAAAATTAAACCTTTGATTAATGTCAAAAAGATTAATAATTCTTCTAGAACTTTAAATAAAAGAAATGATGATCTTCAAAAATTTATTTTATTTGCTAATAATTTAAATTTTCCATATAATATTCCAAAACAAGAAACAAATAAAAATAAAACTCCATATGAAAAACCTAAAGTTCAAATAAATTTGAATAATAAAAATGGAGAAGATATAAATTTGAATGATTATCAATTACAAAAATATATAAAAATCAATGAAAATAATGTTTATCCAAAAACTATTTCAAAAGATATGATATTATCAAAAAATTATATAATAAATGATAAATAAAAAGAATTAACATTAACTTTTAAAGAGATGGAATAATGAAATTGAGAGTTATAAAAAATATAAAAACGTTACTATTTATTAAATAAATTTTTCCATATATATAATCAATAAAAACAATATCTAAAAAACGTTTAAAAAAAATTAAAAAAAAATAAAAAAATACAGAAAAAAAAATTCCAAAAAACACCAAAATAAAAAAATAAAAATATCCAAAAAAAAAAAATTGCAAATAACCAAAAAAAAAAATAAATTATAATTAAATAACAAAAAACAATATCTTAACGATTAGCTTTAGCAGCTCTTTCAATTTCATCTTTTTTTCTTAAAGCATAAGAATTACCACCATCAGCACATGCAATTAATTCATCAGCTAAACATTCAGCAATATTTTTACTAGTTCTAAATGAAGCTTCTCTAGCACCACAAGTAATAAGATAAATACCAATATTAATTCTTCTTAAAGGAGAAACATCAACAGCAGTTTTTTTAACAGTACCACCAGAACCAATTCTAGTAGAATCTTCTCTTGGTCCTGCAACTGATACAGCATCTAATACTACTCTAATTGGATTTTTATTTTTTACTAATGCTATAATATCTAATGCTTGTTTCACTATTTTTATTGCTAAACATTTTTTACCATTATTTCTTCCATGATACATTAAACTATTTGTTAATCTTTCTATTATTGGACATGTAGCTTTTCTAAATCTTTTTACTTGATATCTTCCTGATGTATGTGGTACTATTATATTTGATTTTGGTGTATTAATTGCCATTAATTCAATTACACTCATTTCATTTACTGATTCACTGTATGGATATTTACCAAATAATTTTAATTCATTTTCAAAAAATTGTCTTTTTAATTCTTCTTTTTGAGGTGGCTGAGCATTTTCTTCTTCTGACATATTTAAATATAAATTTGGGGATTTTTATATCCCATAAATAAAAATTTATTTTAATTTATTTTTTTAAAAAAATAATTATTTTAATTAATTAAATTTGTTTTTTTTTATTTTTTTTTGTTTGGATATATGATTTAATTTTGATTACTATTATACTTTATCAATACAGAATTTTTGCTTTATCTTATATTAAAATAATTTATATTCTATTTTAAAAGATATTTATCATATTATCATATTAATTTTGGAAATTATTATATAAAAAATCATATGTAATTAATCTAATAAAATTATTAATTTTATTAATTCTAAGTAATTTTAATATCCAAAATACATTTTTATTATTAAAATCAAAAACAAAAACAAAAACAAGTTATAAATTTAAAATTTGATATTTAAAATAAGCATTTAATTTTAAATATTCAAATATATATTTACATACTTATTAATTACTTCCATAATAATCAAATTATAACTTTAATTAGAAGATAAAACTATTCTTTTAAATAAAATCTTCTTGATTAGGATGAAAATAAATAATAGTTCCAAACTTACTTCTAACTCTAAAAGAAATACTATTTCTAATATATTTTTTTTCTTCATTACAATTACTAAAAATATGATTTAAATAAACATGATTAGGAATTTTAACAGCTTTAAAAGTTTCTCTAATCAAATTATTTTTCAATTTATTATAAATATATTTTTTTTCACCAACATCAGAACAAGAATTCAAATTAAGAGGATTAATATAATGTTGAGGTAAAAATGGAGGTTCTGAATTTAATTGAGTTTTCAAAGGATATAAATTTCCATAATTTTTTTTCATTTGTTCACTTAAATTCATAGTTGCATTTTGATGATGAGATTTTTTATTATAATCCAAATTACTATTATTATTAGAAATATTTGCCTTATTCTGAATTTCTTTTTCTTTTTCTTTTTGTCTTTCTTTTTCTCTTTCTTTTATTATTTTATTTAATTCTATTGTATTATTTAAAATATTATTCGTATTATTATTTTGATCAGTAACAGTTGGATAAAAATTTGAACATTTCCAAATATTATCAACAATAAATTTAAATTGATATTCACCTTTTGGTAAATATAACTTTAATTCATAAAAGTTGTTTTTTTCATTTTTAGACATTGCAAATCTATCTTTCCAACCACAAAATGAACCTGTTATTATTATATTATTTCCTCCTTCTTTCCATTGAAATAAAGTTGGTATTTTTATATCATTTGATTGTTCTATATTTTCATTATTTTTTTCACTTGTTGAACTATTTCCACTTAATGAATTATTATTTAATGATGTTGTGTCTGTTTTTACTCCTTTATATGATGAGGAATCATTAAAATATATATTTGAATGATTTTCTGCTTCTATTTCATGTGAATGGTTTTTATCTTTCTTTTTTTTATTTCCTTTGTTTAATGAATTTGTTGAACTGTTTTTACTTCCCATTTTTTTTGAAGTGATTTGAATGGTTTTTATTTAATTTATTTTTGATTATATTTTAATTTAATTTTTATATTTATGATTTTCATTAAATATAAATACTTTTTTTAGTCATAAAGTTAATAAATAAATTATGATATAATAATTAAATATATTAAATATATTTTATTATTTATAATTGATAAAAAAGAAATTAATGAATATAAAACTTAAAAATTATGATAATATTATAATATTATATATTCAGTTTTATTGTGATAATTATTTTAAAGGTTCTTTATCAAATGATTTTCTTTAAAAAATTTGTCATAATTATCAATTTTTTATTAGGAAAATAATATAAAAGCGATTAAAAATCTGTCATTGATTATTAAAAATTGATAAAACAAAAAAATGTTGATTTAATTGAGGTAATAATTGTAGAAATTAATTTTGAATATAATAAATGAATTAAGAAATTGTTTAAAAAGTCATCATTATCTTAAAATAAATAAATTTTACTGAACTAATATAAAAAATATTTATCTTTAAAAAATAAAGATAAATATTGTACTTTTTATTCATTTAATTATAGGAAAAAGGAAAATACTGAGAATAAATATATAATAAAACATGAAAATAATCAATTATATTTAAATAATAAAAGATATTCAAATAGTAAATAAAATATTTAATTTTAATTTTTGAAATACTAATATAATTCAATTAGAAAAAGTAGATTTTGAAAAGTAATTTTAAGGTTAATAAATAAAATAAATAAAAAGATTTAATTTAAAAATTAATATTATTATTTTAAATCATTTATTATTATTCATTAATTTATTATTTTTAATTATGATTAAAGGCTTTTTAGAAGAAATAAAAAAAACAGAAGAATCAAAAAATTTATATAAAATCAATCGAAATAAACATAATAATCTTAAATTATTTTATTCAACTGGATTTAATAAAATAAATGAAGAGAAAGCTAACAATATATCAAAAAATTATATTAAATTTTCTGAATTATATAAAACTTCATTTAAAAATAAAAGAAGAACTAATAATTTCAGTATATCAACTAAATTAATTGATTCAAATATGAGAAGGAGAATAATGTTTACTGATTCAAATTATCCAATAACACTTAGAGATGAAGAATTAGGAAAAAGTTTAGAAAGTCAAATTTTTTTCAAGAAAATCCATAAAAGATTACATATTATTGAAGAATTAGATAATGAAGATTCTATGATGAAATTTTTACCTAAAAATTATAGTAATATATTTGAAGAAATTTTCAAATATGAAGATAAAGAACAATATACAGAAATAATTAATTTATATAATGATTGTATAAATAAATATGAATATTCATCTATTAATAGTAAAAATACTTTTTATAGACTAAATAAATATGGTACTGAAAATATTTTTTTATATCTTAAATCTTTAATTGTAAAAATTTCTAAAAATGGAAATATATTTTATGAATTTGCATTACCTTTAAATATTATTCCTTTTTTTTATTCTATAAATTCTAAAGAATTTGTTTTTTTTATCACTAAAATAATGAAAATTACCGATGATAAAATTGAATTTGAAAAAGATTCATTAGAAATTTTAATTAAAGAAATAAGTGAAAATAATATATTATTTAATAAAGATTCATCATTTTATGACAATAATATAAAACATATTAGATATCCTTTAATTTTTAATAATGAAGAATACGATTTTGAAATTTTATTACCTCATATTGAATTGGTAAAAGAAGGTTCAATAAAAATTATTAAGAATACTGGAAAAGGACTTATTAATAATTTATTTCTAAATAATTTTGATAATTGGGGAAATATTTGTTTATGTTATTTAAGTTCATTTAAAAATTTTAGAAATATGGTAAATTTAATTTATAGAAATGATAATAATATAGATAAAAAATTAGAAATTATTAATATTGATAATTTAATTGATTTTAATTCAACTTATACTAATCAATTTATTAATAATTCTGGAATAAAAAAAAATATATATTTCTTATGCCAATATTTAAATGAAGAAAATAATAGAATTATTTTTTTTAGACTCTATTTTTATAGAATAGAAATATCATGTAAGGGAAAAGATTATAAATATGAATTAACATACAATGATATGAAAAAATTATATAAATTACAAAAAAAATATAATTTAAATGATATTATAAATAAATGCATTATAACTAATTATAATAATGATAAACTTAATTTTTCTTTAGATTTAATTAAAGAATATAATATCAATGATAATTTCTTTCATCCAGAAAATAATAAAAAAACTTCAATATATATTAAAAAACCTAGAATGCATTGGAATGACTTAGTTAGTAATATTGATTCAAAAGAAATAATAACTGAAACTTTTGAATTAACTGATGATTTAATAGAAGAATTAAATAATTCTTTATCAGATTTTCCATTAATATTTTCCAAAACATTCAATCATATTTTTCAAGATATAGAACGATCATCAAAACATAAAAGAACTCAATTAAGAACTATGAAAACTGTTAAACTTAAAAAAGTTAAAGATAGTAGTTCAACTCAAATAAGAAAAAATCTAAAAATTATAGCTAGAAAACCAACATTAATAAATAAAGCAAAAACAATTAATATTGATGACGATTTTTAATAAAAAATATAATATTTCTTAATGCTTTTTTTAATATTTGTAAATAAAAATTTATAATTTTTTTAATGAATAAAAAATTAAAAAAAAATAATAAAATAAAAATTTAAATAATTTAATTTTTTTATTAAGAAAATAATTATAGTATTTCATAAAATATAAAAATACACTATAAAATTAATATATATTAAATACTTTTTTTTTTCTAAAAAAAAACCTAAAAAAAAAACAATTTAAACATCCAATAAGTCAAAAAATAAACCAATAAAAAAAAAACAAAAACAAAAAACCCATCAACAATAATAATTAACAAAAATAAAAATTACCAATCTAAAAAGGGATCTTTATCAGGAGGTAAAGCTGCTACTTCATCATCTGAATCAGGATAATCTCCAAAATTAGAAGTATCATCATTTTTTTTAATAGGTGGAATATAAGGAGCTTCCATTTTAATAAAAACAAAACTTCTCCAATCAAAACCATTAAAAAATCTATGATTAACAATATCTTTAACTCCATTTTTCAAACAACCAAATCTTTTTGTAGTATCTGCAATTAATAAATGTTTAATTAAACTTTTAGCATTTTTATCAATATTATTGGGAAATCTAATTTTACCTTTTATAATTTTTTGATATATCATCATAGGATCATCATCACTAAAAGGATCAATTCCAACTAACATTTCATATAATAAAATTCCCATAGTCCACCAATCAACTGGCTTACCATGTCCTTTATTTAATATTATTTCAGGGGCTAAATATTCTGGTGTACCACATAAAGTATATGTTTTATTATTATTTATTACTTTTGCAAAACCAAAATCTGTTAATTTTAAATAACCGTTTTTATTTATTAAAATATTTTCTGGTTTTAAATCTCGATATATTATATTTTTACTATGTAAATATTCAAATATTGTTATTATATGTGCTGTGTAAAATTTTGCTTGTTCAACTGGGAAATTTGTATTATTTCTTAATAAAGTAAATAATTCTCCTCCTGCAACATATTCTAATATTAAATATAAATATTGAGGATTATTTACATTTACTCCTTTTAATTCTACTATAAAAGGATGATTTAATATTGCTAAAATGTTATATTCTGAATAAACGTGATCTACTTGTTTTTGTTTTACTATTTCTGCTTTTTTTAATATTTTCATTACGTATACTTTTGTATTTTTTTTATGACGACATAAACGGACTCTTCCAAATGATCCTATTCCTACTGTTTGAAGAAGATCAAAATCACTTATTTGGACTTTTATTATTTTTCCTTTATTTTCTTGGATTTCTTTCTCTGTCTCACTTTCAGCTTCCATTTTTAATTTAATTATATGCTTTTCTTATTTTTTTTTGTTTTTTTAAATTAAAAATTATTTATATATTTAAAAATGCTTATTGAATTATTATATTTTTATTATATTTTTTATAAATTATTTAAAAAGTCTATTTTATTATATATTATATTTTTAAATTAAGTTTTTTTTGTTTTTATTATATTTTATGTTATATAAATAATTTTGAATAAAAATATTGAAGACAATTATTAATATAATTAGTCTATTTCTTATATTTTTTTAAAAATTATTTTTTTATATAACCTTATTAACCAATCAAAAATTAAAATGAATATTTTGAATTACTTAACAATATATAAATATATTTTTGAAATTTAATTAAATATAAATTTTACATAATCTTTTTCACATAATATTGTTTATATAATTCATCATTAATCTATTAATCTGTTTTAATTTCTATATATAATATATTAAAAAATTTTTTAAATTAAAAAAAAAATATCTTCAAAAAACTAATATTAAAATAAAATTTTTTTAATTAAAAATTTCTAAATGATAAAAATCAAATATATAAAAATCCTAAAAATCCTTAAATTTATCTTGATTAGCATTAATAATATCTAAATTTTTCTGTGGAATAAAAGAACTTCCAATATCTTCACTAGTAAATTCTTCATCAAAATATTTAACATCAGTTTTATCATTAATAGTAGGAATAAAAGGAGCAGTAATTTTTTTTTGAACAATCAAATCAAAATCAATATCTTTAAAAAAGGGATGTTCCTTAATTTCATTAATCCCTTTATTTCCCAATCTTTTATTAACATCTCTTTCAAGTAATTTCTTAATAACATCTTTAGCTTCATCACTTAATTGAATTCTCTTAGGAAATTTTAAAGGACCAGATTTAATTAATTCATACATTCTTTCTAAATTCTCAACATAAAAAGGAGGTAAACCACATAACATTTCATATAATAAAATACCAAAAGACCACCAATCAGCATTTTTATCATGTCCTTCACCAATAATAATTTCAGGTGATAAATATTCAGGTGTACCACAAAATGACATTGCTTTCTCATTATTTTTTAATTTTTTAGCCATACCAAAATCTGCTAATCTCAAATAACCATTTTCATCCATCAAAATATTTTCTGGTTTTAAATCTCGATATACTATTCCTTTATCATGTAAATATTGTAATGCTAAGGCGATTTGAGCACCGTAAAATTTTACTTTGTATTCATCAAAAGTACGAAATTTTCTTAAATGTTGAAATAATTCACCTCCACTTAAAAATGGCATTACAAAATATATTCTTTCTTCTGTTTGGAAACAAAATATTAAATTGCATAATAAAGGGTAATTTATTGATTCTAATATGTTTTTTTCTAGTAATGTATTTTCTATTTGTTCTTGTTCAATTAAAATGTCTTTTTTTAAACTTTTCATTGCATAAATTTCCTTTGTTGGTGTATATTCTACTAAACTTACTTTACCAAAACTTCCTCTTCCTATTATTTTTAATACTTTGAAATCTTCTAATTTTACTTCTTTTACTGTTTTATGTGATGAAAACATTGTTTTTGTTCTTTCTCTTGATTTAATTTCATTTGAATTATTGTTATTTGTTTCGTTTTTATGATTATTTGTTACTTCTTTATTATTTGAGTTTGTGTTTTTATCTTTATTTAAATATAAATTTATATCTGTTAATAGATTTAAATTCATTCTTGTAAAATTTGGATTATTTTTTTTTTCTTTTTTTAAAGTTACATAATTTTTTAAAACGTTTTCTTCAACAATACAAAATCTTAAAGGAGTATGATCAATTTCTTTATATGCCTCTGAGATTACTCTAATTATTTCTTGTCTTCTTGGTGAAATATAATCATAGTCATATTCAGTATCTGTTCCATGAATAACAAATTCATCTGTTATTTTACTTATTGTTATTCCTAATATTATTCCTAATGGAATTCTTCTTTTAACGGCTAATAAATTTTTTAAAGTAAATAATATTATATTTCTTACATTTTTTTTTAAAATTATATATTCCCCAATTTGTTATTATTATATTTCGTTCTTGACTCATTCCATATCTGTTTATTTTTATAATTTTATCTGTGAATAATATTGTTTCATTCTTTACTGCTTTTTTTATATCTGCCTCATTTGCAAAATTTAAATAATCTTTTACTATTATAGATTCCATTTTTGAAATATGTTTTTTTTAATTTTTTTATTCTTTTTTTTTTAATTTATTTTTTATATTAATATTTATAAATTCCAATGAATTATTTTTGTTTCAATATATATTACATTTATTAAATCATTATTATTTTACCTTATATTATTTTAACATGAATTATTAAAGGGATAATTTATATATTAATTATCAGAATTCAAATTTAAATGTTTAATTTCTTTTTCAGCTTCATCATCTATTTTTTTATTTTCAATATTATTTTCATCTGAATCATTTTTTTTAATTAATTGATTTTGATTTAATTTTTGAAATATATCATTTTCATTTATTTCAAAATTATCACTAGATTGAGTAAAATTAGGATTTTTTGGAATATTTTTTAATGTCATATTAGAATAGTCTATACTAATAGAATGTGTTTTATTAAAAAAACTAATATTATTTTCAACAACCATACTTTGTTCAAGAGAAGTATCATTATCTTCACTTTTAAAAGATAAACCCTTTAAAAAATTTTGAATACTTTCTTGATTATCTAATGAAATATTATTTATCATAGAAATATTTTTATTAATATATTGTTCACTAGCATCATATTTTTTATTTTTTTTTTTAATTATATTTCCATATTTTCCATTTAGACTTTCTAATTTAAAAACATTTTTTATTAAGGTAAGATTTTCATTTTTTAAATCTTTATTATTTTCTTTTATTTTTTCTAATTCTTTTTCTAATTCATTTATTCTATTATTTCTCTTTATTAATATTTTATTTAATAATTCAATTGCATCAAGTATTTTTGACAAAAATTTATTTCCATGAGTATTATTTTCTATATCCTTATTATTAAGATTTAAATAATTTAAAACGGCAAACCATTCATCAGTTTCCCAATTTTTTTTTGTTTGTTTTTGAATAATTTCATCTATTATTTTTGTAGTAAAATTATTCATATTACTTACATTTTTTTCTCTAATTTTATCTTTCAAATTTTCTATTTCTTGTTTATAACCTTTTATTTTTTTTAATAGATTTTCATATGATTCTTTATATAAATTTAAATCATTAAATAAAATAAGTAATTGTTCCTTTGGTTCTGTTATATAAATTTCTTTTGGTGCTTTTTCTCCTTGATATTCTTTAGTTTCTTGTAAAGTTGAACATTTTTTTTTTAAATTTTCTATAACAAAATTTTTTTTTAATATTATATTTTCTAAAATAAAAATTCTGTTTTTGAATTCTCTTGTTCTATCAGACTTTTTTATTATATATTCATTCATTATATTATCATTTTTTATTAATCTATTATGTAATTCATTATTATTATTTACTAATTTTGCATTTTTTTCTTCAATTAACTTCATTTCATTTTTTAAATTATTAAGATATAGTAAATATGTATTTTTCGCTTCATCTTTTTGAAAAAAAGATTCTATTATTTCTTTATTGACAACTAAATTTGATTTTAAGTCTATCATTTCTTTTTTCAAATTTGAATTTTCTTTTTCTAATAATTTATAATTATCTGCATATTGATTTATTATCTTTACAACAAAATTTCTATCTAATTTTTTTTTCATTTTTTTCTCTTTTATTTTTAATGAAGTAAATAAGTTATTTTTCATTTAAAATTTATTTTAATTTCTTATAAAAATCTTTTCAATTTTTGAGCTTAAATTATTATATTAATAGAATAATATCAATAAATATTTAATTAATATTTGATTTCTCATTTTTGATTTAAAATATTAAATTCTTTTTATTTCTATAATATATTTTTAACCAAAAATAATTACTTTTATATTTTAAAATATAATAAATAAAACAGATTTATATATATATATAAAAAGAAAAATATATAAATTAAAAATATTACATATTCCTCATTGAAACTTAATTTAATTTAAATAATATTTTTATTTTAATAATTATAAAATTTAAACGGTAATAAAAAAATTATTTACTTTATTATCATATATAATTTAAATTTGATTGGTTTATGATTCATTTTTATTTAAATCTCCATCACATAAACATTTTTATTTTAAATTGACTAATATTTTTATAATGTTTTTATTACTATTTTTAAATAATTTACTGTAAATGCTTTTTTATTTTATAAATATAACCAATATTCAAAATATTTAAATTTTATAAAAATATTTTTTAATTGTTTAGTTTCATTTTTAGACTAGATATCTTTTTATGAGAAGAAATTTGATTTTCAAGAAAGTTTTAGTTAATTTACATACATTTTTGCTTTATTGTTTCATATATAATTAATTTTTTTTTTCCACCTTTCTCTGACTCTTCATAACTTTTATAAATTTTTTTAATTCTCCTGAATTATTATTTTCTTTAAAAAATATTTTGTTATTTTTATGTTTCGAATATTGGATATTATATTTTATTTTTTATTATTCGAATATTTTATTTAAATTATGATATCCAACAAATTTAGTTTCCATTTTTTTAATTTGAATTATTATATTATATTTTATAATATGTATAATTAATTATAATAATTATTTATTATAATAAATAAAATAAAGATTATGAGTCTTTTGAGTTTTTCTTTTTCTAAATAAATATAAAATGTTCAAAATTAATTTATAATATATATTCAAATAAAGAACGTTTAAATAAATTTTAATTTTTATTTCAAATAAAAACATTTTAATTAAAATATAAAAAAAATTTCAAATGAGTGAAAAAATGAAAAAACGGATATTAAAACTAAAAATTTTTGAATATTTTTTCTTTTTTAATCTACATATTATTAATTAAATTAATCATATTGTCTTTTGCAAAAACTTTAAATTCATTAAAATCAATATAGCCATTTTTATCAACATCTAATTTTTTAAACATTTCTTCTAAAGCTTTTTTAGTAGGAGCAGGAAGATTTAAGCCATTAGCAACTTCTTTCATACATTCAAATAATTCATTTTTTTCAATTTTCCCATTCTTATTTTTATCAGCAGAATTAAAAGAATCTCTAGCAATTGGTTCAAAAGTAACTGGATTATTAATTGATTCTAAAATTTGCTTTTTGGTTGATGAATTCATTTTATTTTTTTATACTTTATTTACAATAGATTATTATATATTAATGAAAAAAATTATTATTTTTTTTTTTAAAATTAATTTTAAATTCTAAATAGATAAATTTATTTATTTTATTTTAAATTTAATAATAATTTTTTTAAAATTTGAATTTTTATAACTTATATTTTCGGATGATAAAGAAATATATTATCACATTCTTCTTTATATATTTTTTTTTAATTATCATAATATTTCTTTGATAAATTATTAAATAATTCTTCAATTCCAATATTATTATACTAGAATTTAATCCAAAAAAAATATCTTTTTATTGAGCATATAAATCACATTTATTACCAGCTAAACTAATAATAATATTACTGAATGATATCTTTCTTATCCTATTGTATCCAATATTTCAAAATTTATTTTTATATTTTCAATTTCATTTCTTTTTTTTACTAATCTAATCTGAATTGTTGGGTTTTCCATTAAATTTTTGTCAAATTTATTTATTATTTTTTTTAATCAGTGAATTTTTTCCCCCATTAGAATCACCAATAACTATTACTTTACATTTTAGAAATTCTATCATTTAAATTTTTTTTTACTTTTTTAAATTAATTATTATAAATCTTATTTTGTTATTAAGTTCTAATTAAACAATAACTGAAACATATTATAAATAAATAAAATATAATTTATCAATTAAAAAATGAGAAAAAGAATGGATGAAAAACTCAGAAAAAAATATTCAAAAATATATGCATATAATATAAACAATCAAAACTCAGGAATACCAAAACAAATAGCATTTAAAAACTTAGAAAAAGATTTTTATGAAGATATAATAAACAGTGATTTAGGAATAAAAAAAATAAAAAAAAATTTAGAAGGAATAAAAGATGGAACAATAAAAGAAAGTGTATATACAAATAGAGAAATTCCTGATGTTTGGAAAACAAAATTAACATATAGACAAGAAGTTCATGATGCAATAAGTAATGATGGAAATTTTGCAAAATATGTTGGAACAAGTAATGAAGAAGAAAAGGGCGATTTTGATTTTGATAATAAATTAAAAAGTTTTTCTTCTACTTATTATACTAATAATGATAATAATGATTCAAAAAAATTAAGTAGAAATAATTTTTTAAATTTTGGAAATACTTCAAAAACTGTTTATGATAATAATGATTCAATTTCAAAAAAAAATAATGAATCTTTTAGTGAAAGAAGTGAAACAAGAAGACTTACAAAAAAAAAATTCTTTTCAACTTTTAATCAAATAAGTAATATAAATGATAAATTAATAGCAAGTAAATTAGATGAATATAAATTAAAATTTGATATGAATGCATTTATGAATGAAATAAGAAATAAAAGAATTGCAGAAGGAAAAGATTCAGAATTAAAAAGTTTACCAAATTTTTTAAAAGAAAGAAAAAACAATTATAGAATGTATCTTAAAGCATTAATTCAAAATGAAAGAGTAAAAGTATTAAAACAAACAATTTATGTAAATTTACTTCCTCCAAAAGATAAATTAGATGATATTGATATAGAAAAAAATAAAAAAAAGAAATTTTCAATGGAGCTTCCAAATAAAATTAAATTTTTAGATAGTGGTTCTCCAGAATATGATAATCCACCAAAAATTACTAATCCAAGTGTAAGAAGAGATTTAGAATTAATTGATTATTATGGACCTAAATATGTCCATTGTAAATATTGTCATAGAAGAAATTTAGAATTTTATGAAAATGCTGAACCTAATCAATGTCTTAAACTTACTAGATATTTGAAAAAAATTAGATTAGGTGGAGAAGATAAAGATGATTAAATTAAAATATTATTATGTATGGGTATGTTATTTTTTTTATATTTTTTTTTTTTTTGATTTTGAAAAAAAATTTTTGATGCTTTATTGTTTAGAAAAATTGATGATTAAAATTAACATAATTATATATTTAATATTTCTAAAATTTAAAAATAATTATACATAATTAAAAAATAATAATATA
>JAEEGK010012153.1_pt1 | contig 19607 bp, 17 predicted proteins | sample 8958771 | NCBI WGS metagenome assembly JAEEGK01 (sample SAMN16246547, study PRJNA631951) | gut metagenome | biome: gut microbiome; feature: rumen; material: SC-attached | host: Bos | place: Iran: Karaj | collected 2018-10
TCGTAGTTGGCCGCCTTCCTGACAATCTCGTCATCGACGATGCAGTTCCCGGCCATGTTCACTCCCATATCAGTGGGCGACTTATAAGGTGATTCTCCGAGAACACCTTCAAGGATGGCGTTGACCACAGGGAAGATCTCGATGTCCCTGTTGTAGTTCACAGTGGTCTTCTCGTAGGCCTCGAGGTGGTAGGGATCGATCATGTTGACATCACCGAGGTCCACAGTGGCCGCCTCGTAGGCGATATTCACGGGGTGCTTGAGAGGAAGGTTCCATACCGGGAACGTCTCGAACTTCGCGTATCCGGCCTCGACCCCTCTCTTCTTCTCATGGTAGAGCTGGGAAAGGCACACCGCCATCTTCCCGCTTCCCGGACCGGGCGCGGTCACGATGACCAGGGGCTTGGTGGTGACGACGAAGTCGTTCTTCCCATATCCGTCGTCAGATGCGATGAGGTCGACGTTCGAGGGGTATCCGTCTATGAGGTAGTGCCTGTAGACCTTCAGACCCTCGGACTCGGCCTTCTTCTGGAAAGCCTCCGCCTCGGACTGTCCGTTGAAATGTGTGATAACGAGACCGCTGACAGCGATACCCCTGTCTGTGAACATGTCCACCAGCCTGAGGACCTCCATATCGTATCCGACGCTGAAGTCCTTGCGGATCTTCTTCTTGACGATGTCCTCGGCATTGATGACGATGATCGCCTCGGCGTCGGGTCCGAACTCCATGAGCATCCTGATCTTGCTGTCCGGCATGAATCCCGGCAGTACGCGGGATGCGTGGTAGTCATCGAAGAGCTTGCCTCCGAATTCGAGGTACAGCTTGCCTCCGAACTTCTTGATGCGTTCCCTGATCTGCTCGGACTGGCTCTTAAGATACATGTCGTTATCGAATCCTACCTTCATGTTCCTCACGGAATAACCTGCAAAATCCTATAAAACATAGGCGGAATGACACCTTTTTTAGATGCGTTGACCTGCCTTGTTCCCCGATACATCAGCCTTCTTCATCCAGGCTCGGAAGACAGAAAGGGATGCGAGGGACTGTTTTTTATTGACGTCAGGCCATTCCAGAACGAACATCCATGGCGTTCGATTCCTTTGCGAAGAAGCCCGAATACGATGTGGACGAGCTCCTGTCCCAGATAGAGCAGTACAGGGACGCCCACGGCGAGGAGTGCGAGTACGTCAAGTGCGAGCACAGGAACACGGACTATTCGGTCCTGGACCGCCAGCAGAAGGAATATTATCTTTACTGGAGGGACGAGCTCTCCCACGGCGTGTGCCTGAAATCCGACCGCGGATACGTCAAGCTCCGCCTGTGCGAGATCATCAACGACAGGGCCGACCCCAAGGCCAGGATGGATGAGCTCCGCCTCCTCTTCGACAGCACCAGGATGCACGGCGTTCCCCAGTCGGAGATCGCGATGGCCATGTTCGACTATTCCATCGCGAACGACCTGGACCTGCCTATAATGTGGATGGGGAAGGGATCCTTCAGATCGTTCATGGTCACATCGGAGCTGATGAGCTTCCCGGTGAAGAGGGTCGGCAAGGAGCTTGCCTGGTATCTGTCCGGGGGACCGAGGATCCATGCGGACGGTGTGGACAACCTGAAGCACATCCGCCTGTTCAACGACTGCCTGAGGGAGATCGACTTCTTCCTGCACGAGAACACCGGCAAGGGGATCGCACTCACATACTCCGAAGGCCAGGCCACGGAACTCTACAAGGTCTTCGCGTACCTGCCCTACGGCGGGAACAAGGACTACCAGATCGCATACGAGAGGCTCCGCGCCGACGGCATCTTCGGGGAGTTCATGTTGGGCCTGTTCACATACACCCGCAAGGTCCTATGCAAGGAGATCGGCGAGAAGGGGCCGTCCACCCCGTCATCGTTCAACAAGGAGTTCAGGAAGATCGTGGAGAGGGTGGCGAAGGAAGGGCCCTCCGAGCACGACCCCGTCATAGGCGCACCGCGTGGCACCCTCAGAACATCAATGTCCTCGAAGGAGAGGGCTCTGGTGGACATGGGCATGTCCCTGGAGAGGCAGTACGGCACGGTTGAAAAGCCCAAGGCCGTACTGAACGTCGACAGCGACGCCCCAAAGCAGCATGTCAGCCCCCACCTGAAGAGCGACATCGAGAGGAATTGGAACGTCGAGGTGGCGGAGAAGCAGGAGTACCTACAATCCGGGTTCACCAACCCCGACTACAGGTCTTTCAATGATGCTCAGCGCAAATTCTACATCTGCTGGAGGAACCGCGCCAGGAAAGGGATCTACGGGGAGACGGATGCGGGATACCTGTGGCTGTACCTCTGCGAGATAATCAACATCAAGGAAGAATCTGCAGAGGTGATGAAGTGCCTGCTCGGGCTCAGGGAGGCCTACGGCTACGCGGACACGGAGAACGTGATAGGCCATGCATGCTTCGACTACGCCCTGGTCCACAAGCTCCCGATACCGTACCCGTCGATATACGAATCCAACGTCACCGCCTGCCTGGTCATGGACCAGTTCCTGGCAGGGAAGGATACGAAATTGGACAAGGAGCAGCTGCTGTTCCTGTCAGAGACCAAGGACAAGGCCATGGTCAAGGACCTGGACGACGACTGCGTTGGCATCACGGGACTGTTCCTCAGGAAGGCCGAGGAGAAGCTAGCATCGGAAGGAAGCAGTATCAAGGAGCACTGCAGCCTCGAGAGGTCCGTTGAATCCCTCCCGGTGTATGTCGGCCTGAAGTACTTCAAGGACATCCGCAAGGCGAGGGCGGAGTTCAACAACTACATCTACAACGCATCGTTCGACGATTCCCTGAAGGCCATCCTGAAAGCGGCTTTCAGCGCCGTCCGTCTCAAGAGGACCAACAGGCCGATCAAGGTCGCGAAGTTCACCGCGTTCGGCATAGACGGTAAGGACATGATGGCAGAATGCGCCGAGGAATGGTTCGAGGGGAAGAAGATCTCCGAGATCAAGGAAATCGCCTCTAGCATGGAGCTGGACCGCGATGCCATCGAAGGCGCCCAATCCGCGCTCAGCGACGTCACCCGCATGATGAAGGTGGATTACGGCGAGCAGGACGCTCCCGCCCCGGGATCGGAGACAGGACCGGAACCCGTTGCATCCTCTTCGTCGGACGACCCGTGGAAGGATCTCCGCGACAGACTGGACAAGGTCCAGCTCGGATATCTCGAAGCATGCCTGTCCGGCAAGGCCATCGCCTACCTCAAGGAGCACCGCACCACCATGACGAAGATGGACGATTCCATCAATGCCGCCGCCATGGACACCGTGAAGGACGCCATCCTGGAGGACGGAACGGTGTTCGAGGATTACGAGGAAAACGTCCACGCTATGTTGGAACGATAAGAGTATATGGTCGCTAGGTGTTGAGGGAACACTGATTGTCATGACCGCCACGGTTCCGAAGAGAACGCTCATAACGATGATGAACGCCCTTTCGTCGGGTGTCGTGCCCAGAAGGGGGCTGGAATACATAGCGGTCGGCAGGAAGAAGGAGACCGAGACATTCGTCAACGATCTCGATGACACCGACCAGGGCGGAGGAGCGTTCAGATTCATCTCCGGCCGCTTCGGGAACGGTAAGAGCTTCATGACGCAGATGGTCCGCAACTATGCGATGGACCGCGGCTTCGTCGTCATGGATGCCGATCTGGCGATAAACAGGAGGCTCACAGGATCCAAGAAGGAGGGCCTGAACACATACATGGAGCTGGTGAAGAACATGGCATACAAGGCCAGGCCCGACGGCGGCGCCATGGAACCTATCCTTCAGGGATGGATCCAGAACGTCATCGACAGGCTCTCTGATAGCACCGGGAAGGACCCCTCCGAGGTCACCAAGGAGGAGATCGAGAAGGAGATGCGCGGCATGATGTCCGAGCTCTCCAGCTTCCAGAACTACCAGGACTTCATGAGGGTCATCATCTGCTACATGCACGACCACTTGGACCAGAAGGACGACATCACCGCCCTCAGATGGCTGAAGGGCGAGCTGGACATGAAGAAGGAGTCCAGGAAGGAGCTCGGCACCAACATTGTCCTGAACGACAGCAACTGGTACGACGTCATCAAGATCTGGTCCGGGATCGTCAGGCGTCTCGGGTTCAAGGGACTGATCGTCTTCATAGACGAAGGGGTCATCCTCTACAAGCTTCAGAACAAGGTCTCCAGGTCCAACAACTACGAGCGCCTCCTGACGATGTTCAACGACATCATGCAGGGCAAGACACAGTATCTATCCATCTACGTGTGCGGCACGCCGGAGTTCATCGAGGACCCCAACAGGGGCCTGTACAGCTACGAGGCTCTCCGCTCCAGACTGGTGGCGGGACGCTACGAGAACGGGTTCGACAACTACCTCGGACCCATCATCAACCTCAAGCCCCTGACGAACGAGGAGATATTCGTCCTCCTCAGGACGATCAAGGACCTGCACGAGCAGAGGTACGAGTACGAATCCGGGATCACGGACGACATGCTGGAGAAGTACTTGAGGACGGTCATGTCCAACGTCGTGTCCTCGTCGATGATAACCCCCAGGGAGATCACCAGGGACCTGATCAGCCTTCTCGACACGCTGCATCAGAACAGGGACCTGGAGTTCCTGGACCTGGTGGAGGGAAGGACCGTGTACGCCGATGCGAACCCCGACGATGAGATCATCGAGGACCTCGAGGTATGACGGACCATTTCGAAAGGCTCCCGTGGTTCCTCAAGGAATACATCCACAGATGCAGATGGACCGGCTTCAGGGACATCCAGACTAGGACCTTCGATGCTTTCTACTCCACCGACGATCACATCCTGATATCCGCATCCACATCCAGCGGGAAGACCGAGGCGGCCATGTTCCCGGTCATAGAATCATTGTACAACAACCCTCCCGGGAGCATCGGCGCCCTATACATCGGACCGCTCAAGGCCCTGATTGACGACCAGTTCCAGAGGATGGGGCCGGTCCTCGGCGAATCGGAGCTGAGGGTCACCGGATGGCACGGCGACATCGGGAGAGGGTCCAAGGACAGACTCCTGGAGGAGCCTTCCGGCATACTTCAGATAACCCCCGAATCCCTCCAGAACATCCTGGCGTACAGCCCGGAGGAGGTGGAGAGGCTCTTCTGCGACCTGAGATTCGTGATAATCGACGAGGTCCATGCCTTCATGGCCTCCGACAGGGGGCTGCAATTGCTGTGCTGCCTCCAGAGACTGGAGGTCCTGGCCCATTGCGACCCCAGGAGGATCGGATTGTCCGCGACCATCTCAGACACCGCCAAGGCGGCCGAATGGCTGAACGCGGATTCCGGACGCCGCGTATCCGTCATAGACGGCGACCACGACCAGGTCAGGAACATCAGGATCCACTACAACGACTTCCCCCCTGCAGAGGAGGAGGATGACGGGGCGGAGAGGAAGAAGGCCATCACCTCGTACTACCTGGAGCTGTTCCGTGAGACCCACGGCCACAACTGCATCGTGTTCACCAACAACAGGCAGGATGCCGAGATCACCGCCAAATCCCTCAGGATAGTCGCCGAGAGAAAGGGATATCCGGACGAGGTGTTCATCCATCACGGAAGCATCTCCAAGGAGTACCGCAAGCTGGCCGAGGATAGATTGAAGGACACCTCCACGAAGACCACCACCGTCGCCACTGTGACCCTGGAGCTAGGCATCGACATCGGTGACCTGGACAAGGTCGTTCAGATCGATGCCCCGTTCACCTGCTCGGGACTGGTCCAGAGGATGGGACGCTCCGGGAGAAGAGGCAACGGCCAGAACCTGGTCATCATGTGCAACGACGACGCGATGGACTGGTGGAACAAGGTGGACGGCATCCACATGGGCCTGGTGAAAGCCGTGGCCATGAGCCAGCTCGTGCTGGAGGAGGGGTGGACCGAACCCATCTCCCCCAACGGCCTGCCGTACGGCCTGCTTTACCATCAGACCATGGAGTACCTCCGCCCCGGGATCGGAGCCAAGTTCACCGACCTGGTCTCGGACGTCCTCAGCCTATACCCTTTCAAGGACATCCCCAAGGACCGCTACAAGCTGCTGATCCAGAACCTTGTGAACCAAGGGCATCTGCAGGTCATGTCCGATAACACCATTCTGATCGGCGACAAGGCGGAGAGGCTGGTCTTCAACCGCGAGTTCTGCTCCGTCTTCACCGCCAAGAAAGAAATCGCTGTGAAATGCGGCGGGAAGATGGTCGGGTCCATACAGACGCTTCCCAAGGAGGACGAGCTGATCCAGCTCGCGGGCCGCGTGTGGACTGTGCTGAAGATATCGGACGACAGAACATCCATCGACGTGGAGGAATGCGAGGGGGATGCCAACAACCCCTGGAGCTCCGGAACACCGCCGGTCCACACCAGGGTCATGAGGAAGATGCTGGAGGTCCTCAGCTCCGACGACGACTACCCGTTCCTGGACGCCGCGGGGAAGCAGCGCCTCGACGAGTGCAGGTCCATAGCCAGATCCGTCGGCATGACGGAGATGTGCTGCGAGAAGGTGGGAGGATACAGACTCTATCCTTGGCTGGGGACAATCCAGTTCGACACCCTCAGGAGGATCCTCCAGAAGGTCATCGGCACCGACAAGGTCAGGTACATGCAGCCCTACTACATCGACGTCCGCACCAAACTGTCCTACGACGAGATCGTGGACAGGGTGCACGGATACATGGAAAGCAAGAGTCCTATCACGCTCATAGACGACGAGGACCTCATGAGATTCGGGAAATACGACGCGTACGTCCCTGAGTCCCTGCTGGCTCAGTCGTTCTCCGAGAACCGCCTGGACTACGACCTGGAGTTCCGATCCGACTCTATTTATTATAATAAATAAGGCATCACGGGACACATGCAGACGTCCAAGAGGATCACGGACATACCCATGTCCGGTATCAGGAAGATGTTCGATCTCGCCGGCCCGGACTCCATAAACCTGGGCCTCGGAGAGCCGGACCTGGCGCCTCCGAAGGAGGCTGTCGAGGGAATGAACAGGGCGGCGACCGAGGGGCGCAACAAGTACGGCCCCACAGCAGGCATACCCGAGCTCAGGGATGCCGTCGCCGACAGGTTCCGCAAGTACGGCGACATCACCGGGAAGAACATCATGATCACCCCCAGCGGATCCTCCGCGCTTCTCGAGATCACCATGAGCGTGGTCAACCCGGGGGACGACGTTTTGGTCCCCAGCCCGGGTTTCGTCATCTACGGCCCCCATGCGCAGCTTGCCGGGGGCAGCTACACCGAGTACAGACTCACCGACGGCGACTTCCAGCCGGACATCGACGACATCCAGTCGAAGATCAAGCCGAACACGAAGATGCTGGTCGTCACCAATCCCTCCAACCCCACGGGAGGGGTCCTCAACGAGGACAGTTACAAGGCCCTGTGCGACATCGCTGCGGACAAGGACATCACCATCCTCGCCGACGAGGTCTACGAGTCCTTCATCTACGAGGGGAAGCACCATTCGTTCATGAACCAACTGGACAAGGCAATTGTCGCAAGCGGGTTCTCCAAGATGATGGCCGTCACCGGCTGGAGAATGGGATTCCTCTGCGCCAATGAGGATATGATGGAGTACCTGATCAAGATGCAGTACCATGTCTGCGCCAGCCCCAACATGCCCGCAATGTACGGCATACTGGATGCGCTCCCCCACATCGACCCCTACTTGGAGGAGGCAAGGAAGACATACAAGGCCAGGAGGGACCTGATCTGCAAGAGGATCAACGCAATCCCCGGAATGAGCATCGAGCCGCCCAAGGGAGCGTTCTACGCATTCCCCTCCTACGACCTCGACATGAAGTCGCAGGACCTTGCCGGGGAACTGGTCAAGGCGGGCCTCATATGCACCCCGGGATCCGCATTCGGAAAGTACGGCGAGGGACACCTGAGGTTCTCCTACGCCGCTGACGAGAAGAAGATCGATGCCGGGATGGACATCCTGGAATCCACGATGAAGAAACTGAGGAATTGAGATGTCGGACGAATTCGACCCCAACGCGGGCCTCTTCGGAGACCCTGAGCCTGAGAAGAGCCCCGAGGAGCTCCTCAACGATTACGCATTCGGAAAGAACCCCAACAGAGCGGTGGCGATGGAGACCCTCTTCGGCAAGAGGCTCATCGAGGACACCCTGAACGACGAGAAGCTCCCCATCGAAGGGAAGATGTCGTTCGTGTTCAAGGCCACGTCCCACGCAGTGCTGGATATGGTCATGCAGTGCCTTCCCCCCGAGTACAGGGAGGAGGTCGCCACAAGCCTCGATTCCTTCATAGGCATGAACCTGGTCAACCAGAGGTTCAAGGTGGACCTTGTTGATGCAGTAATGACCGAGCTCAGCAAGGTGGAGCAGGAAGAGAACGAATCCGACGAGCAGTTCGAGGAGAGGCTCGGCAAGATGGAGGAGGGATGGTGGTACATCCCCCAGCCCATCCTCAACGGGCGCAACCCGAACGATGCCATCCAAGAAGAGATGGGCAAATACGGACTGAACCAATGACAGAAGACCGCTGGGTGACCGCATCCGCCCCGGGAAAATTCGTGGTCCTGGGGGAGCATTCCGTCGTGTACGGCAAGCCTGCACTTGTGCTGGCCACCGACAGGAGGATCACCTGCAGCGTAAGACGCAGCCAGCGCAACAGCCTCAACGGGGAGGCGCTGGACCTGTGGCGCCAGCCCCACTTCCAGTACCTGACCAGGGACATGGGCTACTGCCTGGATTTCCTCACGACCAGCGAGATCCCATCCGGTTCTGGCATGGGTTCGTCGGCGGCGTTGTCCGCCGCCCTGGCATTGGCCATACGCACCGAACGCGGGGAGTTCCCCACGGAGCTGTCCCTTGTTGAGGAGGCCTACGGAGCGGAGCTCCACGCACAGGGCAACGGGTCGCCCATGGATGCATCCGCATGCGTCCACGGAGGAGGGATAGCCGTCAACATCCCCGAGGAGAAGGATGAGCTGTGGACCATCAGACGCGGGGAGAGGACATGGAAGGTGTCGGACATCAAGACCCCCGACCTGTCCTTCGTGATAGGCAACACCGGGATCAAGGCACCCACCGGCCCTCAGGTGGAGAAGGTCCGCAGATACACCAAGAAGAGCGGCTTCGCCACCGATATCATCGAAGAGATGGGCATGCTCACGATGGAGGGATACAAGGCCCTCAAATCAGGGAACAAGGAGCTCCTGGGCCGTCTGATGACGCAGGACCACAAGCTCCTGTCCATCCTCGGCGTATCCTGCAAGGAGTTGAACAAGCTGGTCTATGCTGCGCTCCCGTACTCTTACGGGGCGAAGCTCACAGGGTCAGGAGGCGGAGGGTGCATGGTCGCTCTCACCGACGAGCCGGACAAGGTGGCCGACATAATCAGGTCCAGAGGCGGCACCCCGTTCATCATGAAGAGCGGATCGGAGGGTGCGCGCATGGAGGTCGGCGTGGCCAAGGGAAGCCCGATGGAGATTCCCATGATATGAGGTTGAACCCATGGGAATCATAGAGGACGAGATCGCAAGGCTAATGCAGAAATGCATAAGCTGCGGCAAATGCACACCGAACTGCCCCTCGAACAAGTATGGAGGGGTCGATCCCCACGAGATCATGATCGGCGGGGAGACCGACGTGAGCAAATGCATCCTGTGCGGAACATGCTCCCAGGTGTGCAGACGCACCGACCCGTTCACCGTCATGAGGGATCTGAAGGCCCTCGCGAACGATCTGCATGTATCCGACACCTACAAGAACACCGGACTCGCCATGCCAAAGAGCGAGCATCCCTCCCGCGGGGAGCTCGTATGCGAATGGGATGGAGATGATGTGTACATCATGCCCGGGTGCGTGGTACAGTGCAAGGTCCCATTCCTCGAATACGCGGCGATGACTGCGATCAAGACCGTCGGCAAAACCTGCTCGGAGCTGGAAGGCCCCGGTTGCTGCCTGCGCCCCCCTCAGTTCAGGGAGATGATGAACACCGAGAGGCATGACATCATCGCAGGGATGACGGCCAACGCGAAAGGGAAGGATGTCATCACACTCTGCGGAGGCTGCACCGATGCGCTCCGCGAGTACGGTGAGGAAAACCTGAACATGATCGACTTCCTCTACGACAACATCGACAGACTGCCGAGGTTCGAGAGGTCGTTCAAGGTCGCGGTTGAGCCCGGATGCTCCTGCATGCCCATAAAGAAGAAGATGATCGAGATCGTCACCAGGCTTAGCTGCGAGTTCGTCAACAACGGGATGGGTTGCTGCGGAAAGGATACCGTCCTCGCCGAGCAGATGATGGCCGACAGGGAGAAGGAGTGCAGCAACGGATGCCTCATAGTCGTCGCGTGCCCAAAATGCTTCACCAAATATGATGCACAGCCCGACGGCATGCCCGTTCTGTTCCTGTCCGAGCTGGTCGCATGGGCCGCAGGCCATACGGAGACCTTCAAGTATCACAACATACCGCTCGAACCGGACAACGAGGATTTCTACAGACCGAGGTTCGACGGATTCATACCCAAGGAGTCCAAGGGCATGAGATGGTGAGATTCTTCTCACAATTCAATTTCTAAAATACAAAAAAAACTGGCCTCTAAGTTGAAAAAGTGGTCTGTCCATTGAGAAAGTAACCACACAAACACAACGAACAGGCCAGTTCGTCCACTTACCTCAATCCTAATTAATTTACCGCTGGTCTGCGCGAAGCGTTTGTGTGGTCTCTGAAAAAAGGAGACAGAACCACATGTTAACGATAGGAATGGATGTCCATTCGTCCAAGACGACGGCTTACGCCGTCCCTTTGGACGAATCGGACCTGGAGATGTGCGCGTTAGCCGAGGATTTCAACAGAAGTTTCAAGAATTTCTACAGCGACCGTCCCGGTTACGCCAAGGTGGCCTCGTTCCTCACCGGGATAGAACACAGCATCCTGATCGAGAACTCCACCAAGACCCATGAGGTGTTCTGGATGATGGCCGACCTGGACCTAACGGTCCTGGTCGCCCATACCACGGACCTCTACAGAATTACCAAATCAGTGAAGAAGACAGATCAGCACGACTGCTACGAGCTTGCACACTACATGAGAAGGAGGCTGCTCGGCGAACTAGAGTTCGCCACCAGCCTCATCGTAGACAGGAAATGGATGAACAGGAGACAGCTCTGCAGAATATATGCATGCGAATCGGATATGCTCTCCGATACCCGCCGCCAGATCAGATCATCCATGCTCCTTCGTGGAATAAAACTGGACCACGTGAGCAGGGATGTCGCATCAGTGAATAGCCTGAACACTCTCGAACTGGTAGCCGACGATACCCTCAGCCTTCTGATCACCCGTGCCCGCGACCTGAAAGTCCGCATACACAAATGCGAGAAGGCCATCAGGAAGGAGTTCGCCGATGACGAGATGTTCAGATTGCTCTACTCCATACCCGGTTTCGGATTGATAACGACAGCATACATCGTGTCCATGATAGTGGACATCGACAGGTTCGAGGATGCCAAGATGTTCTCAGCATACTTTGGCATCGTACCCAAGCAGAGGGAATCCGGAGGATCCTCTCCCCATTGCCCCATCACCCGGAGGGGTGATGAGACGGCCAGGAAGATGCTTCTTCAGAGCACCTTCGTCCATATCAAGAACGATCCAGACAGACTCTCACCGGTATCACATATGTACGACCGCCTAACTGCTCGCGGGTTTCCCCATAAGAAGGCGTTGACCGCGGCCGGGAACAAGATGGCCAAGATGGTCTTCACCATCCTGAAGACCAAGGAACCGTACAGATTCTGATGAGGGATACAGGATGATCCAAATCGGCACCGTCCAGACCTTAGAGACAGAATCGCTTTTGTCGGATGGGCTTGCCCCATACCTTCGTACAAAAAACTTGTCCAACGGTCTGTTCGTAAGATCGGAGCCAGAAGGTTGCCGGTTCTGACCGGCACCGAAGATAAAATGGTCAGCGGATGAAAGTCATCCTCGGATTGGACCGATACAGCATCGGTGTTCCGTCATGTCCTAGCGAAAGCTATCGACATTCCACTTGGTTTCAAATACGAAGAATGCCCTTTTACGTACAAAGACCACTTTTCCAACTTAAGATAAAAGGTATTCATCCAGCCCTCCGGATAGCTCGTCTTGCTCGTCTCCTTCATGAAATTCCCTCTGACGACATCGATCAGCCGATATCTTTCCAAGATGAACATGCCGGACACCACACGTTTTATCGATTTCCAGACCAGCTCGATAGGGTTGAACTGGGGACAGTACAGCGGAAGATATACGAAATGGATATCCAATTCCTCCGCATGCTCCAGCACGGCTTTGAGATGGTGGACCGGACCGTTGTCCAACATCGGCACGATCTTTCTGGACCCGTTCGCTGCGCGAACGGCGTCCAGGAAGTCGCACATGTCAGCGGTCTTGGAATGATCCGGAAAAAAGGCCACCGAATTGCCCCTGACCGCATAGAATCCGAAGATATTCACATTGATGCGGTCGGCATTCGTTCTCCTGACAGGCTTGCCTACGGACCAGAGCCTGGCCGTCCTGGACGATATCCTCTGCGCCGATTCGTCCTGGAATCCCCAGACCACATCGGGATCTGTCAGAGAATCCATGGCTGCTCCGAGTCTTTTTTAAAAGTCGTCTCGGCGTCAGCCGGGCGACGGTAGTCCATATCGTACGGTTTCGCATGCCGGAATCCCTTCTTCCTAAGCATCTCCCTGATATGCTTCGGAGTGAACTTTATGCCATAATTCTGCTCGATGTAATGACCCGCCTGGGTGGTCGTCATCTGGTCCCTCGCCACAGCGTTGAAGAACCTCTCCTTCTGCTCCTCGGTCATCGATGCCGGCCTTCCGCCGGCATAGCCAGGTTCGAGAGAATCGAACCCCGATTCGTTCCATTGCTCCTGCCAGTTGTACCCTGTCTGTACGGATACGTTCTCGATCCTGCAGGCCTCGGGAACGGTATATCCGAGATACCTCAGGCGCACGAACCTAAGCTTTTGGAGTTTTTTCCTCTGTCTTTTCGTCTCGGATTCGATCTCCTTCATCCTGTTATCGATGATTTCCAAGCTGACCGGTTTGGAGATCTCGATCCGTTCCACTGCTACCATGAATCAATGTATGATTTCATTATTCAAAAATATTAGGTTCGTGACTAATCTCGGATTTCGTTGATAAGGCACAGAATAGTGACTATCCGCTCTCATTCATCGAACAGAATGATCCTGATGTCCAACATTCTGTTGAATCACCAAGAGACAACCTCCAGAACAATTAACCATAAGCCCCTAACTGTTCATGCCGCCGATTCGGCGGCGCCCTTATCTTTCGAATTATAGGATATCATCCGCCTCTGTTACAATGACAAAGATTTCACATCTTGGAAACGGTCGGACTCTTCGCTAGTCTTTCGGATTCTGCTATCGATTTCATAGACCCTTTGATGCCAAATCCCTACAACAAACAGACGGTCATAAGAAACGACCATCCAACAACATATGTGGGTGCAGAATTATGCTTTGAGGCATAAAGTGGGCCCGCCCAGATTCACACCTATGGGGGCCAGCATATGAGGAAAACACGTTATTTTTCCAAATTTTCTGGCGATAACTTGAATGTGAATCCGATTGGGCGGTAACATCTTCCTTAAATACCTACGTGGACGGAGGAAAGACCTCCGCGATACTCGCTGAGGTCCGGGAAGGTGTAGAAATGACACAGGATCAATGCATCAGAGATAGGAACAACAGCACCTCGGACACTAATCCGATTCGCTGCAGAAAGACGAGGATCGCCTCCTTCAGCAGGAGTAACATCACCGTCACGATGAAGATGGTATCCAAGTTCAATGTGGATACCGGAGAATACGAAGAACCGTCCCCGAGGATCTCCTTTATGATCAACAGGAAGTACAACAAGGTCACCGCCGACCCGGGTCTGCTGAGAGACCTGGGATCTTTCCTTACCGCCCTCGGCGATACCATGGAATCCATGGGCATACGCGAGAATCCACCCACCGAGGACCTCATCAGGAACAGGATAGAGAGGTTCGTGACAGATTCCAAAACCCTTTCGGAGATGACATCTTGACCGGTCACGGACCTACAATCAAGAAAGATCCGTCCGGCCCTAAGCTGAAGGATGTCCTTCGCACTCTGAACAAGATAGAACATCGCTCAAAGGCCAATGGCAATTGGCCGTTCGAACGTCAGGAACTCATCAGAGAACTTTTGAAGGGCGACAAATCGCTTAATGACACCGGGTTGCAGGCGATACTCCTGGATTGGATGGAATCGGCTGATTACAATGAATTCATCAGCACAGAGACGGGAGAGAAGATCTACGCCCTGTCATCGAAGAGGGGCAACGTCGTATATGCTACGAGGAAGACCAAGAACAGGGACCGTATCAAGAACTGTCTGGACGGGAAGGTGTTCGATTTCCCCATACCCGGTTTCCGCAACAGGAGACGCACCAGGCTGCTCTTCGTAACAATCAACTTCGACCGTAACGAGTTCACTCCCGAAGAGGCATGGGCCTCACTCCGTTCCACGCCGGTCGATGGGATGGATTATGAATACAATGTACTGAACAGACTGAACGCCAATTTTCGTAAGATATTCGGACCACACGGTACACTCATCTCGAAAGAGGCCCAGTCCTCAGCCTATCCATCGCCACATATCATACTCCTCCTGGACGAACCCGTGACCGTGGAGAGGCATGTTGGAAAGGACGGCAAGATCTCATGGAGACTGGTGGAGGAACGCATCCTGAACAGGATAGGCAAAGGTCCTCTGATGAGGAAGCTAAGCAGGTCCGATTACCGCAAGGCCATCAAGATGAATCCCATCTGGAAGTACGGTTTCATCGATTTCGAAGGCATCGTAAAAGAGGAACGCGGGAGATCGGGAAGGGATACGGTGACGTATGCCTTCAAGTACATCGTGAAATGCCTAACGGACGGAAGCAGCAACTCCATCTCGTGCATCAAGGACATCAATTCCGTGAAGAGCCCGAAACTTCGCACCATGCTATTCACCCATCTCGGCAACAAGTGCTTCGGGACCAGGGATATCTCCTTCGGGAAAGGGTTCAAAGATCGCATAGGGCTGCTGCCTGAGGGGAAGAAAGAAGGGGGATCGGAGTGGAAGCGCATCAGGACGATGGCGGATTACGAATACAATTTCGTATCGGCCGTCAGGGAGCAGAAGTCGATCCAAAGGTTCAGGGACATCATTGCTGAACAGAACGCAGGAGGCCGAGATGTCGCGTTATCCGTTCAATGACAAGATCGAGGAATTCCTAGAAGCAAGCCCGGGAAAATCCAATGATCAATCCGTCTCCACAGACAGGAACCGTCTTCAGAACATCGGAAGGATCCTGCATCTGCTGAAGGAGATCGGGACCATACAGTCGGACAACCCATCTCGCATAACCCCCAAGGACATCCAATGCTTCGTGGAGGAACGCAGATCCGAAGAGATATCGGATTCAACCATCTCCAGGGATCTGTCCTATCTCGATGGTTATCTCCAGTTCCACGATAACTGTTCGGTGGAAGAATATCTGGAAGAGCTCAGGAAGAGGGATCTGGAAAAGCAAAGGAAGGATTCGGAGAGGGCGCTTAGGAAGATATTCCTGCACAATTCCAAGGACATCAGGGATGCACGCATGATCAGGGCATACGCGTTCGTCATGCTGGCCATAGTGTTCGACATCCATCCGGATATGCTCCGCAAAGCGAAGCTGCGCAATCTGTACAACGGTGCGGTGAACGACTACCGTATACAATTCATGGACAGGAACGGTATTGAAAGGGATGAATGTCTCGATCTAAACAGACTTCCGGTCATCGAGAGATACATCGATCAGACATATCTTCTAGGAATCGTCAATTCCACTCCGAGACCTCTGTTCCCATCCTCTAACCCGTTATTTGATTACATCAGTCCTGACGAATCCAGAGAATTCAAGAACATGGTTGAGAAGGATATCGGGGCTACCTTCGACTACATCCAATGCACGAAGATCTATCTCCATATGCTGAAGGACGATTCCCCTATCCAGCGCAGCGAACCAATCCACACGGAGATCCGGTTACCACCAATGAGAAGAGGGTCCCTACTGGACCGCCTTCTAGGTCGCTGAACGACCATCAAGGTAGATGACATCCCTACCGACCGCCTGACGGCGGTCCGTTGCCGCAGGCCTCCGGGCCGAGGCACGGACCCGCCCGGCAGGCATCTATGCTTTTCCAGTACACATACAGTAGCAACGGTCGGGCGGCCGAGGCTCTGCCGAGGCCACGGCCCGACCGAGGACGAATCACGCGACGCTAAGCGGAGCGGGATTCGGACCGACTTGATAGAGATAACCTGAGTTAAAACTGAACTGGAAACAGCAATAGCTTAGGATGCTACGCATATTCGGTACTATGTTTACATGAATATGCTATTTCTTTCTAAAACTCGATTTGCCTCATTCCAAACCCCCTTCAGCAATCGAATTCATCCACTTCGTTCCTTCATTCGATTGCTTTCCACCTTAAAACTCAGAGAGACAAAATTCCTTCATCAAACCAAAGTTTTTATACTACTTATTCGTTGTAACAATCACAGTTACAACGTGATTAACATGAGCAACATCGACAAAGCATTGGGACTTATCGGCTGCTTCGTCAGCGGAGACATCGAGAAAGCACGCGGGCTTCTTGCACCCGGATATATCCAGCACAACCTTGCGTTCGGTACTGGAGCCGACGCGTTCATCGCGGCGGTGCAGGGCCTTTCGGCAGCACCTGTCAAGACCACAGTCCAGAACATCCGCGCCTTCGAGGATGGTGACAAGGTCTTCCTGCAGACAGTCTACAACTTCGCCGGCGCAGGAGAGCAGGTCGGATTCGATATCTTCAGGTTCGATTCCGACGGAAAGATCGCAGAGCATTGGGACAACCTCACTGCCAAAGTCGGACCCAACCCATCAGGAAGGACGCAGATTGACGGGACCACAGCTGTCGACCGCAGCTGCGATAAGGAGCAGACCAGGAAGATCGTATCCTCGTTCGTGGGAGACGTCCTCCGCGGTGAGAACCCCGGAAGGATCGCGGAGTATTACGACGGCGACAACTACCTCCAGCACAACACCGGCATCGCGGACGGTCTGAGCGGACTCGGGAAAGCTCTCGAAGCAATGGCCGCCCAGGGCATCTCGATGGTCTACAACCGCACCCACATGGTGCTTGCCGACGGCAACTTCGCTCTTGCAGCATCGGAAGGCTCGTTCGCAGGAGCAAAGAGCACATTCTATGATCTGTTCAGGGTCGAGAACGGCAAGATCGCAGAGCACTGGGACGTAATCGAACCTCTGGCCGACAAGTCCACCTGGCAGAACCAGAACGGTAAATTCTGAATAAATCGGGAGGGGTCTCTCCGACCTCTCCTCCCTTTCTTTTGATATACTACCCAACATATGGTCTGATAGGATATGCAGATCTCGACACGCTTCACAATCGCCATCCATATGCTAGTGGCAATGGAGTACTTCAAAGATGATTACAAGGTGACAGGGGATTTCCTGGCCGGAAGCGTGAACGTGAATCCGGTCGTCATCCGCAGGATCGTCCAGCAGCTGAAAGATGCTGATATAGTTACCGTCAGGAGGGGCGAGGGGGGCATCTCTGTCGCAAGACCTCTTGATGAAATTACGCTGCTGGATGTATTCAATGCCGTAGAGAGTGTAGATGACGGCAATCTGTTCCATATCCATGAGAATCCGAACACCCAGTGCCCTGTGGGAAGGAACATCCACAAGGTCCTGTCCCCTGAACTCGACAGGTTCCAAAAGGGCCTGGAGGAATCTCTCTCGGGCCGCACGGTCGCGGACATGGTTATCGAGACTGAGAACATGATACTCTCGGAATCCGCCGATTCCGGGCATGACAGCTGAAGTTCTGCCTACGCTGATGACGGAGCTCGGTGTTTTCCCTCGCGTGATCACCGTAAAGAATCCGCGCGGGCGCCCTAAAAAGGTGAAGACCGAAGAACCTAAGAGACCGCGGGGGAGACCTAGGAAGAATCCGCTTCCAGAACAATCGGTTTAAAAGTATAGTGTAGCGAATTAGGAATTCGTTATTACTCTGACCCGGTTATGAGCATAAATCTCAGATCTGCCGAGTCAGAATGTTGATTAAAATAATCTCCAGGATTCATCCGAACCATATCCTGCCTTTGCAACTACAACCTTCTTCAGATACGATACCTGTTGTCAACAGGAGCAATCAGCTCCGGTAATCTATCTCACATACGCCTTTGACACGTTCGGCATCGATTAGATCCAATATCTCCAGCTCCTGGTCGAGTTCCCTGACGTAATAGGCGGCGGCCAATCTTACGAACTCCTGAAGATTCCTCAGCTCCCCATAATCGGTTATGAAGCAAATCAGTATGGTCTCCAGCTGCTTCTCCGTGATATACAGTGTAATAGGGGTGACATCTTTCGATACATATTTCGGAAGAAGCTCCTTCTTGAGATCCCTGATGCCTAATTCCGACTCCTCGAATATTTTCTCTACAAGGTCATCATCCCTGTATTGATCCTGATATGTGACGAAATTGAGTCTGTTCTGATTCATCCTGTTGCGTATGAACGATATGGTAGCATGGGAAAGGAAATCGGATCTTGTGGGGTAAAAACCGTCAGCGAGGACATCCATCTCTCTGACAAGATCGTCCGGTATGTTGATCAGCTTCTTGACGGTCTTCACCTTCATGGTCGCTCTTATCATGATATGAAGAATATCAGTTGTCATTTTTAATTTGTCGCTAGCAACTATAGATGTGTCAACCATCTTTGTATATTATTGTTCAATTTATTTCATAAGTCAAACGACATATTAAATATGACGCTAACCTTGGAAGATACGATGTGCCCTCCGGGGACGCATCGAGAAACCTCTTCGGAGGACACGGTCGAGGCCGTTACTCTGAAAGGAGGAAAAACAATGGAAAACGAAGACAACGTGGCAAAGGGCCACGGCACTTATCCCGGTCGTACCGGCAGTCAGACTGCTTCGGGATATCGTGCCGTAACAGAAGGTACAGGAAACGAACACACAAACAACCAGAAGGAGGTGCCCTGATGGCGAAGAATCAGTTCCGCATCGATGTGGAAAACTATCTCGAGGCCACCAAAGGGAACTTCGCCGAATCCACCTATAAGGAGAAGAGGCGCAAGCTCTACCAGTACTCTGACATCATCTATGCGCTCCACAAGGAAGGCAAGATAAAATCCAGTGCCGCGAAGAACCTCACGGCCGACGATATCGACACGTACGTGACGTTCAGGCGCAGTCAGGGGATCAAGGATTCCACAATCTGCAAGGATCTCGGATTCCTCAGCGACCTTATGGATTACGTGAAGAACGACGAGATGCGCGTGTACAACCGAAATTCTGGGCGTGTAAGTAATTCATCCTTTTGGCTCGGTGAGCAGCATGAGGTCGCATAGCTCCATGCCTGCCATCGGCTCCTTCGGTACTTCGACCTTAAAAATGTCGAAGATTCCTCTGCA